>Ga0206959_10223_pt1 | contig 14989 bp, 11 predicted proteins | sample Alteio_BWOrgHeat_31_FD_152971 | JGI IMG/M metagenome (GOLD analysis project Ga0206959, IMG submission 152971) | Enriched cells from forest soil in Barre Woods Harvard Forest LTER site, Petersham, Massachusetts, United States -... | ecosystem: Environmental > Terrestrial > Soil > Temperate forest >...
CCATGTACAAACAGGCAGTGGCGAGAAAGCTGGAGTCCCCGTTTCTTAAGATCTCCATGTATCAGGTAGGTTTTTTGCAGAACGATTCCGCGCAAATGGCGGAGCAAGCGGCCTGGTTCGCAAACCAATCGCAAGGGGCGGACGGGCTATTCGCGAACGAGGCTGAAACCGCTGCGTATTCCGGGCAATTAGTGAAGGCCCGGGAACTGTCGCGCCGCGCGGTAGCGTCGGCCACGAGTGCCAGGAAGCTGGAGGCCTCGGCCAGCTACGAGGCGGAAGCAGCGGTGCGAGAGGCTCTTTTCGGCAATGCGGAGGAAGCGCGGCAGCGGGCCGCGGCTGCACTCGGGCTGTCCAGGGGAAGAGATGCGCAGTTCGGAGCTGCGCTGGCGTTGGCGTTTACTCCGCTGGCGACCCGGGCGCCGCAATTGATCGACGATTTGGAGAAGCGCTTTCCGGAGAATACCATCGCGCAATTCAACTATCTGCCCACCCTGCATGCGCAACTCGCGCTCGAACGCAGGAACACCAAAGACGCGATCGAGGCTTTGCAGAAGGCGACCCCTTATGAGTTGGGATTGCCGGGGGACGGGAGTTTCACGCCTGCTTTGTATCCGGTCTACGTGCGTGGGCAAGCCTACCTGGCAGCGATGCGGGGAGCGGAGGCGGCCGCCGAGTTCCGGAAAATGCTCGCCTGGCGAGGCGTTGTGGTGAACGAGGCCATCGGTGCACTGGCGCATCTCGGACTCGGCCGCGCCCTTGAGTTGCAGGGAGACACCCCCAGGGCTCGGGCGGCTTATCAGGATTTCTTCACGCTGTGGAAAGACGCCGATCCTAACGTGCCCATCCTCATTGCGGCTCGAAAGGAATATGCGGGGCTGCATTAGGCCACCATGATGTTAAAGGCGAAGGGTGTCGAGCGTTATGAGGGAAGACGGCGGAGAATCACAGACAACCTCATTCAGGTCTCGGCCACCGCGGCCACCATAGCAAGTCTCGGCCAATAGCGCTTGGAATTCGGAATTCACGTTCATGACGTTCACTTGCGGCCATTTCTCGCGGGACGATGGCCGCGAATACGCACCTTGCGGTGATAGTTCGAGCCCCTGCGAATTCTCAATCAAAACAGCAGCCCCGCTTCGACCTGGAGTCGCCGTCTCGGACTTGGCCTCGGTGATCACCTGAAAACCGGCCATATGTGATCACTTCAAAACCGGCCAACGCAGCGGATCCAGAACAAGAGTATTGGCACCCTGCCGCCGATGGATTCTGCAAATTATTTTCGCGAACGAGCGTAGTGTCTCAGTTTGAATCTCGGGATTGGGAAGTGGACCTGTGGTTATTGGTCACATCGACAACGCGGCGTCCAGGTAGTGTTCAACCTCACCTCAGCGCGACGTCGGCTCACGCTATTCTGAAAAACCTGGGAGGGAAATTTACAGCGTGGCAAAACTCGTCTACGGATTGAGCCAGTCCCTTGATGGCTACGTCGACCACATGAAGCTTGGGCCGCCTGCACCCGCGGCCTTCGGTCACTTCATCGGGCTGGTGCGCGGCGCGACGGGCCTCATTTACGGTCGCCGCACGTACGAGATCATGCGTTATTGGGACGAAGATATTCCTGATTGGGACGCGGAGGATCGCGAGTTCGCGGTGGCGTGGCGGAGCCAGCCGAAGTGGGTCGTGTCGCGTTCCCTCAAGTCAGTTGGCCCCAACTCGACGCTTGTCGCGGATGACTTCGAGAAGGTGATACGCAAGCTGAAGGCCGAGCTGGCTGGCGAGATTCAAGTTGCCGGCCCAGTCCTGGCGCGAAGCCTGACCGAGACCGGTCTTATCGATGAGTATCGACTCTACCTCCGCCCCGTCGTGTTGGGTGGTGGCCAGCCATTCTTCGCGGGCCCCCGGCCGCCGCTCCACTTGGTGGCCAGCGATTTAATCGCCGATGACCTGATTCGGTTGACGTACGTTCCTGCTTAATCGCGCGACTCGCCCGACGGAACTGCGCTCAGAAATTCAAACTGAGACACTACCCGAGCGAGTGGGAGCGAGACTATACTGGGCACACCTGAGCGGAGGGTACAGCAACGCAGGGATGCGAGTGCGCCGGGATAAACCGGCATGTTGTGGGGGATGAAAGAGCACCGCCCCGTCGAAGACTGACGTGAGTCGCCTACAACTTCCAGCACGCCGATTCTCAAAGAGTCAGTTATAGTAATCGCTTTTGTGGGCATCCTGCAATAGACTTGGCGCGGCGGACGTCGCAGGAGACTATGCAGCAGTCTCATTCGATTTCGCTCGGTCAGTCAGCGCTAGGAAAAAGCCTAGCTGTGAAGCAACAATATAGCGCGTCATAGTTTGAATACGTATACGTCGCCGCGCTCGATGAAACCGACGCCGGAAAATCTCATAGCTGGCCGTCGTGAGCCGCAGCAGGCCTCCGGCGCCGCGTTCCCGCACCTGAATCGGCCGCCCCAGATTGTCGCGCACCACGTTTTGTATCAATCCGTTATAGTCGCCTGCTCGAAGTCGGCAGGCCGGTGTTGAAATCCACGGCCAAAGTAGCGAGCGCTGCAGGCTTCCCTGATAGTTCTGGCAGACGTTGTTGGATGCCGGTTGTTTGCGTCCAGAACGTAATGGGTCCTGGTCAGGTTGCCGTCCGCGGTCTCGGTCTCGCGTTCACCCACCGAGGTCCACCGTCCTGGTTCCACCGCTGCTGAGCGTCGGCACGAAGACACCGAGGAATTCGCGGCACTGTTTGAGCGGACTGAGCTATTAACGAAAAAGAAACTTAGAGGCTCCCGCTATAAAAGCGGCAAGTCCGACGGCGGTCACAACCGCCAGCTGCGTTCGCCGGGCGCTCGTCGGGAAAACACGTTTATGCTGGCGCAAAACGAAGAAGAGCTTTGTGTTGACGCCCCATGGAGATATCTGGTGATGAGGATCGGTCTTGGCGTTGACCTCGCCGAGGATCATGTAGAACAATATGTTCGCAAGAGCTATCATTCCCGCTCCGAACGCGCCAATCAAAACTGCTATGTAATTGGTCAATTGCAGAGCTGCCTTAGACCGTAAAAAAGCATATTTAACCCCCACAATGGAGAAGAGTTCATCTTGAGATTTCTCATCGCCACCGGCTTCGTGTAGTAGGTTACAGAAGCTGTTGCTGAGAAAGGCGCGAAAAGGCTTCGCCCAAATGTGATGCCAGCTGTGGTGGGGCCGCTTACGGGCACAGGGCTTTTCAGACCCCCCGCTAGATGTGAAGTCTCAGGAGGTTGTTCACTCGATCTGAACCTGTGAAGCTGAAGTTGGCGACTTTGGCAACAGAGGAGGGATCGAGTGAACATACACCAGAATGCACGATTGACGGTGCATGGTCGAGAGGCGATGGCGCGGGAAGTAGTGTCGGGAGCGACGACTGTGCAGGAGGCGGCAGAGGAGTTTCGGACTTGTCCGGCGACGGTGCGGAAATGGCTGCGCCGTTATCAGCTGGAAGGCGTGGAGGGGATGATGGACCGATCCTCCCGTCCCCGTTCGTGCCCCTGGCAGATTACGGTCTCGACCACCGCTGAGGTCGAGGTGTTGCGGCGAAAAAGGATGACTGGCGATCAGATCGCGCAGCAGCTTCGCATCTCCCGCGCCACGGTTTATCGGGTGCTGCGGCGCCGGCGCCTGAATCGGATGGCGGCTATCGATCCGCCCGCTCCAGTGGAGCGGTATGAGCATGCCTCACCGGGTGGGCTGCTCCACATCGACATCAAGAAACTGGGTTGTATCGGTCGGATTGGTCATCGGATCCATGGCGACCGGCGACGGAGCGCTCCCGGCGTCGGCTGGGAGTTTGTGCACGTGGCCATTGACGACCATTCCCGGCTGGCTTTTTCCCGCATCTTTACCGACGAGAAACACACCGCCGCGATCGCCTTCCTGCGGGCCGCGGTCCAGTATTACGCCGCTCTCGGGATCCGCATCGAGCGCGTGCTCAGCGACAACGGCAGTTGTTATCGCTCTCATGCTTTCCGTCAGGTCTGCACCGAACTCGGCATTCGCCAGCGTTTCACCCGGCCCTATCGTCCCTGCACCAACGGCAAAGCCGAACGCTTTATCCAAACCCTCCTCCGGGAATGGGCCTATGCCGCCGCCTACAACCATTCCACTGAAAGGGCTGCACATCTGCCCCCATGGCTACACCATTACAACTGGCATCGTCCTCACGGTAGTCTGGATGACAAACCGCCTGTCAGTCGACTTGGCCTCGATCGGAATAACCTCCTGAGACTCCACAGCTAGACCTTGCAAGAAACGCACCATATGGGCCGACGCTGGCCGCAGATCCCCCCGCCCGAATATGACCCTCCCGCCGGGCAATACATTCCTGTCGGGTCCGTATTCCACAGAGGAATGTGTTCCAAACATAGCCGTACGAATTCCAGCTTTGCGGATTTGTAAAATCCGCGACCCAATTTCCCGCCGGGTCCGGGCTCAAAAACCTTCCCTGCGCGGCGGCGACATCATCCGCGCCTGAAAATTATCCAGCCCGCTCTCGTTATCCCGCTCCTGTTCCGTAAACTTGACCGTCGTATCGGTCTGCCCGTAGCAACTCACACCACTCATGCGAAACTGGAAGGAATCTCCTGCCCGAACGGCAAAATAATCATGCCCCACATTGCCCGAACACCCCGTGGCTCCCGTCACCAGCCGCGTCGATCCCAAATGATCTTTCGTCAGATACATCGTTCCTGTCGCCGCCGGCGCCGCCCCGCCATATTCCCCGCCGGATCGTAAACATACACCGTCGATGTCTTCGTCACTCGCCTTCCGTCTCCATCGTACGTGAACGAAGCGCTCCCGCCAGTTCATCGTCTGGTGGACCGGTCGCGATGCCCGCGGCTTTCAGTACGAGGCCGCGGTCTCACGCCGGATATGCGTTTCCCGTTTGAATGTACCGTAGGGACCCCATCCCAAACGCCCCACCGCGATGACCTGCTGTTTCTTCTCTTCGCTAAAGACATTGCTCACGTTGACGGAGGGTAATCCTCGCGTCGGATCAATGTCCTGGATCAGCTATCGTTGGCCGGTTTTCAGGTGATCATCTATGGCCGGGTTTGCCTGATCACCGAGGTTCTGGCGGTCAAGCGTCACGTAGCCCATTCCTCGGAGTTCCACCATCAACGGCGGCGAAAACCGGGTCGCCGAGGACAGGGCAACGCTGGAGAGCGACCCGAGCGCCGATCCGGGGCCGGGATGAGAAGCGCGGGCTTCGGCCCGCGCAATCGGTTCGTTTTATCAAAGACCTGATCCTGGCCGGGAAGCGTTAAACTCCGGGGTCTGGGGCAGAGCCCCAGTGGTCCGGTGTTGCCTGTATTTCCCTGTTCGCCACCCCCTCGCTAAGCCATCACCGCGTCCACTTCGCGCTCGTTACTTTCTGCGTCGTCCGTAAGTCATCTATCCGCCCTGACGTCGGGCATGAGCGTCTTCGCCCCGGGTTTCGCAATCACGCTGCGGCCTTTAAGGCCAGATCGACTCCCGCGCTTACCCGTTCCTGGACGAAGTCACAACCGCCGCATGCGCACGCGGCGGCCGATATTGTTCACGCTTGTTCAGAATCCACCAGCTGGCCTCGGCCAGATGCCGCGCCACAGCCACCGCAGCCTTGCCATGGCATTTGTGTTTCTTCAGGCGATCGTAAAGTTCCATCACATGGTCGCCGGTGTATGTTTGCCGATGCATCACCACCGCATCGGCGGCTTCCACAAAGGCCCACCGCAGATAGTGATTGGCCTGGGCTGAGGTGCGCCCATGCCATGTCTTTCCGCCGCTGGAGATAACCCGCGGTGTCAGTCCCGCATAACTGGCCAGGTGGGCCGGCGTGGGGAAACGCTTCACCTCGCCGATCTCCAGATGAATGGTTGCTCCCAGAATCTCGCCCACGCCGGGCAAAGATTTCAGCAGCCTCACCCAACCCAGTTGCCCGATCCGCAAACGGATACGCGCTTCCAGTTCGCCGATATGACGGTCAATCACATCCAGCAGTTCCCATTCGTGCAAAGTGGGGCGGCGGGTTTCTTCCGGCAGTCTGCCGATGGCCACCGAAAGCAGCAATCGGTTCTTTTTCGTGAACAGATCGGCAGGTCCGGTACTTTCCATCGTTCCATAGCGGCGCAGTGCTGCATGAATCCGGTTCTTCAGCACCGTGGTGTGGGAGCGCATAGCCAGCCGGGTTCGCATCAGTCCGCGCAGATCCCGTAATCCTGCCGGCGGAATCCAAACCTCCGGCAACGTCCCGCTGCGCAGCAGCAACGCCAGACCTCTGGCGTCCAGTTCGTCGGTCTTGTTCCTGCCCCCCATCCGCTTTTTCGCTTCCAGCGGATTGACCAGCCGCGCATCCAGCCCGGCCGCTTCCAACTCATCCACGAACCAGTACCAGCCCCCACTGGCTTCCACTGCCACTGGTGTGCCTTTCTCCAGACCCGCCAGATAGTCGCGCAGATCCCGCGCCTGGTGGTCGACCCGTACCGGCGCCGATGCTTTTCCTGTTTCATCCACGCTCACGAATACCGAGTAGCGCGCGTGGCTGTCACATCCGATATACTTTTTCACGCTGCAGTACCTTTCCGAGTGCTCGCCGCACCCGGACCGATTGTCCTGGATTTTCGGAAGGTGCTGCAGCGCCCTGCATACCATCACGTTTCGCCGCCACCTATCGTCCAAATACTCCCAATAACTTACGGAGACCTGGCCCTGAAACCACCGTTCCCGCATTCCATAATTGTGGGCGACATGGTTATCAGCCGAAATCCCCTCCATACAACGACGCGAAGCCCCATTTCGCTGCGGCCCGGACGATTACTGGCCAATCTGAGTCCCGAAAATATTAAAATTTCTGAACGGACCTACCGAGCACTTAACCCTCTTGTTTCTATAAATATATACGAACCCAATTCCGTTCTTCAAAGTCGCGCAGAGCCCCTGAAGCAGTCGAATGGCAAAACCTTATGATTCCACCCCGCCCTTGCAATTGTGCTGAATAGAACCAATTACATTTATCAATTCGGCGAAACAAAAATACTGTTGCCAAACAGATTGCTTTTTAAAAAGCTAACGAATAGCTTAATAAGAACGAAAAGGGTGCTAAAGAGAGGGCCTCTAAGATGAACAAAACTAAACTATTCTGCTTCGCTATTCTCGCGCTTGCAGGCGCAACCCCCGCGTTTCCCCAGTCCACCGGCACCATACAGGGTGTGGTCCGCGACCCTTCGGGCGCTATTATCCCCGCGGCGGCTCTTACCGTCACGAACGCAGCCACGCTTCTGACTACCAAAGGTGAAACCAATTCCGCCGGCACCTATACCTTTGCTTTCCTGCCCCCGGGCCAGTATTCCCTCACCGCCGAACAAGCCGGCTTCGCCCGCTTCCAGCGCGAAAACATCCGGGTCGACCTCGCGGCTGTTGTCGTGATTGACGTCACGATGCAGGTCGGCGGCGCCGCCGAGACCGTCACCGTTGAAGCCAGCACACAGCAACTCCAAACCTCCACCTCCGACCTCGGCCATGTCGTCGACAACACAATGATGAACGCCGTCCCCCTCTCCAGCCGCAACTTCACGCAGGTCCTCGCCCTCTCCCCGGGCGTCACCGCCAACGTAATCGACGCCGGTGCCGTCGGCCGCAACAGCGTCAACATTTCGGCCAATGGCGCTCGGCCCTGGGACAACAACGTGGTCCTCAACGGCATGAACGCCGATAACCCCAATTCGCAGGGCTTCGATGACGCCCAGGACAAAACCGGCGTCCCTGTTCCGTCCCCCGATTCCATTGAAGAATTCAAAGTTCAGACCGGCTTGTACGACGCCGAATTTGGCAAGCAGGGAGGCGGCTCCGTCAATATCGTCACCCGTTCCGGCGGTGCGCAGTTCCACGGTAGCGCCTTTGAATTCTTCCGCAATACCGAGCTCGATGCCAACAGCTTTTTCCAGAAAGCCACCAACGCGGCGAAACCCATCTTCCGTCAGAATCAATTCGGCGGAACCATCGGCGGGCCCATCAAGAAGGACAAACTCTTCTTCTTCGCCTCTTTCCAGGGCACCGAGCAGGCCAACGGAATCTCCAGTTCCTCCAACAAGACCACGTTCCTGCCTGTCCTCGGCGATCGGTCTCGCGCCGCTCTCGGTTCAATCTACAGCGGGCAGGCGGGAATCTTCGGCGGCGCGGCCATTCTCCCCGATGGCTCAAACATCAACCCCGTCGCGCTCAACATTCTGAATCTGAAACTTGCCAACGGACAATATGCCGTGCCCAGCCCCTGCGTCGTCACCGCGGCCCGCTCCGGCTACTGTTCTATCTCTTACCCCGCGCTCTTCCACGAAAAACAGTTCATCGCCAATCTCGACTACACGCCGGGCAGCAACCAGCACCTGAGTCTGAAGACCCTCTATTCGCGCGATCCTACCGCCCTGCCTTTCCAGTCCAACACCAATGTTCTTGGTTTCGGCGAGAACGATTTCCACGAAAACACCAGCATCGCCGTCACCCACACCTGGACCATCAGCCCCACAATGGTGAACCAGCTTCGCGCGGGCTATGGACGCAGCATCGTTCTCCAGAAGCCGGTCGAACCCTTTAGTGCCAGTTCCGTTGGCATCACGCCGCCGTCCGCGCTCGATGGCACGCCCTCCATCATCATTTCCGGCCTGTTCACCATCGGCACCAATCGCAACAACGACCAGTACATTCGCCAGCAGCAACTCGAATTCGGTGACACGTTGAGTAAGGTCCTCGGTCGCCATCAGTTGCGCTTCGGCGGAAGTTACAACCCAGGTTACATGCTCTATTCCGATCTGTTTGTGCAGCGTGGCGAAATCTCCATCCAGTCCTTTCCCGATTTCCTTCTCGGCCTCACCGGCGCTCAGAACGGCACGCCGTACAGCAACATCAGCCAAAGTGTGGGCGGTGTCGGCCGGCCTGCGGTCTATCCAAATACCAATAATTTTTCTTTCTTCACTCAGGACGACTTCCGCCTGAATGATCGGCTCACCTTCAACTTCGGCATGCGCTACCAGTACAACGGTCAAGCCACCTATTCCGATGGCAAGATCTCCAACTGGGACTTTCGCCTTTATCCCCAAGGTATTCCGCCCGCCGGCGGAACTCTGAACGGCCTTGTCGTTCCCGCCAATTTCCCCTCTGGCACCGCCATTGCGCCCGGTGTGACCAAACTCGATCACAACACGCTTGTCGACAGCCAGAACAAACTTGGATTCTCACCCCGCATTGGCGTCGCGTGGCGTCCACTGAAAAGCGTGAATAACCTCGTGGTTCGCCTCGGCTACGGACTCTTCTGGTCCGCTATTCCCGGCACCTATTCCATCGGCGTCTCCGCACAGCAGCCGTTCTATGCTTCCATCACCGCCGGCGGCGCGGCCAATCCCAATGTCAGTTTGCAGAACCCGTTCCCCACGGTGCCGCCGCTCAGCGCCTTCCCGATCTACGTTCCGGTCGCCAAAGGCACGAACCCCACGGTCTATCCCTACGACCCGCTCATGAAGTCTCCGCATACCCAGACTTATTCCGGCAATATCCAGTACGAAATTAAGAAAATCCTCATCACCGCCGGGTACGTCGGCAGTCAGACCACAAACATTATCGGTTTCGTTCCGCTCAATGAAGCGGACCTCGCCAGTCCAACTGCGCCCATTCACGGAGAAACCACCAACACTCTGGCTAACCTTACCCTGCGCGTTCCGTTTGTGGGCTTCACCCCGGGCTCAGACGGCATCGGCGCGTTCATGAACACCTACTGTGTGTCGGAGCAGGCCTGCGCTGCAAATCCCTATAGCGGTAATTCATTCTGGAGCCGCTATAACTCCGCTCAGTTCAGCGCCACGCGACGTTATTCGAAGGGCCTCAGCTTTTCTGCCGCTTATACCTGGTCGCGAGGTATCGACAACATCAACGGCAGCACCACCGGACGCCAGCAGTCTCTCGGCAGCGTTACCGGCGACTTCCATAACCCCGCCGTCGGCCGCACCAACTTCCAGCGCCAGAACGTGTTCACCGCCAGCTACCTTTATGAGTTCCCGAAATGGCAGTCCTTGAAAGGCGTTGCCAATCAGGTGGTGAACGGGTGGTCTGTCTCGGGCGTTGTCATCGGCGAATCCGGTCTGCCATTCAGCATTACAGATAGCCGCGGCGGCACCATCTATGGGCTCGGCAGCTTCGCGCAGTTCGCGCCAGGCAGCGGACCAGCAGATGTAGCGGCCAGCAATCCCACCATCGCGCGCTACTTCAACACCAACGTCTTCGCTTTGCCGCCGTCGATTGGCAACGGCACCGGTTTCGGCAACGCGCCGCGCAATTTCATGACCGGTCCCGGCTTCTGGAATACCGATCTGGCGGCAGTCAAACTGTTCCCGCTTGTGCATGAGAAGGTGCACATTGAATTCCGCGGTGAGCTCTTCAATCTGCTGAATCATCCGAACTTCGCAAATCCCGGCTCGGCGGTCTCCAGCGCAGCTTCCTTCGGGGTTATATCCTCAACAGTGAACGCGCCACGCATCGCCCAACTGGCGCTGAGGTTGAAATTCTAATGACGAAATCCACTCGACGCGGAGCGTTTCGCGGTCTCGCTGCGATCCCCCTTTTGCCTGCCGTTGCGGCGGCGCAAACTCCAGCGGTCTCCGATGAAGCCGATGCTATCACAGCTTTCGTCCGTCTCCGCTATGGAAAATACATCTCGGCCAGCGAGATGGCGGAGATCAAGGGCGGCGTCGAACGAATGATGCGCAACGCCGAAGCCATCAATCGTGTGAAAATCACCAACGCCGATGGCCCCGACTACCTTTTCCATCCCGGTGGTATCTAGAGGGTGATATCTGAAAAATGCTGAGTAACGACGCCGTTTGGTCCAGCGTGCGGGAACTGGGCGACGCCATTCGCACCCGCAAAGTCTCGCCGGTTGAACTGACCGAGGCGTACCTAAAGCGCCTCGAAACCATCGGTCCGCAACTTAACGCTGTCGTCACCGTCACGCGTGAGTTGGCGATGACCCAGGCTCGCGCCGCGGAAAAAGAAATCATGGCCGGCAAATACCGCGGCCCTCTCCACGGCATCCCCTGGGGCGCCAAGGACGCATTCGCCACTAAAGGCATCCTTACCACCTGGGGCACCGCCCCCTATAAAAATCAGGTTCCCGACTATGATGCGGCGATCGTCACCAGTCTGCACGACGCCGGTGCTGTTCTCATCGGCAAACTCGCCATGGTGGAACTGGTCGGTGGTCTCGGCTTCGACAGCGCCGATAACTCCTTCACCGGCCCCGGCCGCACGCCCTGGAACCGCGACTACTTCACCGGAGGCTCTTCAAGCGGACCCGGCGCCGCCACCGCTGCCGCTCTGGTCGCATTCTCAATCGGAGGCGAAACCGGCGGCTCTATCCTCCAGCCGTCCAGCCACTGCGGCCTTTCAGGGATTCGAACCACTTATGGCCGGGTCAGCCGCTACGGCGCCGTAACTCTGTGCTGGACGCTCGATAAGATCGGCCCCATGTGCCGCACCGCCGATGATTGCGGCCTCGTCCTGAACGCAATCGCTGGCTACGACAAGCGCGACGAAGCAACCACGCGCCGCAAATTCACGTACACCACAAAACCGCCGAAGGGTAAACGTTTCAAGCTGGCCTTACCGCGCGGAGCGGCGGAGCGAGCCCAGCCTGAAGTCGCCGCCAACTTCCAAAAATCGCTCGAAGTCCTCAAATCTTTCGCCGATGTTGAAGAAGTTGACTTTCCTGACTACCCGTACAACGCCATCCTCGGCACGCTCCTGCGCGCCGAAGGCACCGCTGCCTTCCGCGATCTGGTCGACACCGGCCGCATGCGCGAGTTGCAAAACCACGCCGACCGCATCAACGGCTACATCGGCATGACCATCAGCGCCGTCGATTATCTGCAGGCCCAGCGCGTCCGTCGCCTCGCCCGCGTTGCTCTTGATGAACAACTGGCGAAGTACGATGCCATGATCGGCCCCACTATCACCGCCGTCTCTGGCCCCGTCGATCAGCCGTTCAATCAGGGGCAAGGGCGGGGAACCGGCGCCGCCCCCGCTGGTCCTGGAGCAACTCCTTTGACCCCTGCGGGCAATGTTTCAGGCACCCCAGCCCTCACTGTTCCCAACGGCTTCGGCCGGAACAACATCCCGACTGGTCTCCAGTTCATGGGTTCCGCCTGGAGCGAATCCACTCTTCTCGCGCTGGGCAACGCCTGGCAGGAGGCAACGGACTGGCATAAGAAACGACCCCCCATCAGTTAACCTGAAGCTTCATGGCCGCACTGATTGAAGCGATTAGCGTTAAGCGCAGAACTCTCTTTGAACTCGACAACGTTCCATATTCCTGCCTCGAAGTCGAAGTCAGCAGCCCGACCGCCCGCGGTGGTCAAACTCTGGTCCGCATCAAAATGCGTAACCTGATCACGAACGCTGTCTTCGACAAGACCTTCAAGGCCAGCGATAGGTTCAGGGAGCCCGATCTGGTCGTGGTGTCTGCGTCTTATCTCTACAGCGACAATGACGGGTCCCACTTCCTCGATCAGGAGACCTTCGAAACGCTCACTCTCCCCGAAGCCGTAATTGGCAATGCGCTGGAGCTTCTCCTTGAGGGCACTCTGATCGAGCTGCAAAAGTTCAACGGCAACCCGATTGGTCTGGAATTGCCAATGTTCGTCGACCTGAACGTCACTTCGGTCGAGCCCGCCGTGCGCGGCGATACATCAGGCGGCGCAACAAAGCTGGCGAAGCTGGAAACCGGCCTCGAAATCCGCGTTCCGCTCTATATCAAGGAAGGCGAAAAAGTAAAGGTATCAACGGAAAAGCGGGAGTTCGCCGGCCGCACCTGAGTCAGAACCGGTAGTTCAGTTCCAGAAACGCCAGGTGACCATCTTTCCCTTTTGGGTAGATCGCCTGAATCACCGATTTTCCCGCCGCGTAGCCGTAATACGGCGAAAGCGAGAAATGGGAGTTAATCGTTACATCGATACTCCCGCCAAACAAATTGGCCAGGCCAGCCGCACCACTCGCCGACCGCGACTGATAGCCGAATGTCCAGGGCTGATAGGCGCCACCGCCCGCGTACCATAGATCGTTGCGGCTGGCCAGTCGCAGCATATGTTCTTCGGTCTTGAAACTAATGCGCTGATGTGGACGCAGCGTGAGCATGGCAAATCGATCCACGTTATTCATCATGTCGTAGAACGGAAACTGTGCGTAAGGCCGCGCCGTCGGCAGCAACTGGAAGAACGTTCCGTGCTTACTGTCGTTGGGATCTTTGTCGCCGGAACCATAGTAATAACCGCCGCGAATCCAGGGCTTCAACCGCGGCAGAATGTTCGGCTGGAACCCGGCTTCCAGATCCACCATTCCGGCACGCTGATCGAGCGCGCCCCATTTGCCATTCTGTAGAGCGAACTCTCCGAGCAGATCGATGGAGCCGATCGGCGTCTTCGTAACCTGAACGTAATGGGCGCCGTAAGTGCCGATCTGAATCTTTGCCAGACCGGCGCCCGGTTTTATGATCTGGCGCCAGTCGTCATACCAGATCGCAAATGCGCGCCATTCTCCAGTCGTCGATTTCGTCTGGGTCTGACCTGTCGCCGATGCATAGGCAAACGCGACCTTCATCCATCCCCAGCCATCCACCTGAAACACGCCACGCGTTGGCGTAGCCGCAACCAGCGTGTAGTTGATCTTTGGCTTGTTGTAGACATAATGAAAGCCGTCGAAGCTTCTCATAACGTGCGTGAATCCGAACGGTCCGATCAGGCGCTGTTGAATCCGATCCCGCTTCAGGACAGCCAGCGTCGGGTCCTTTGCCGTGACCTCGCTTCCATCCTGGAACTCGAACCGCCCGACGCGGATACTGGCAACATCGCTCTTCCACCGTACGAACGCTTGCTTCGGAAACAACATGGCGACGTTTGACTGCTTGTCGTTCGCAACATAGTAACTGGCGCCCTGTCCAAGCTGTCCCTGCACTCCGGCCGCAACGGCATTGGTCGGAAGATTCAGCAGGACAGGTATCTCGAGTTCCAGATTCCAGTCGAACTTTCTGCGCACCTGACTGACGCCGAACCGAATCGTGCTGCCGTCAAAGGTATAGGAGTGATCGCCGCTGTCGGCGGTAAACCAGTCCCAGTTTTCAATCCGGCTTCGAATGCTGCCGCTGAAAGTAACCTGCCCATGGGCGCTCAGGCAGCAAAGGAAGACCAGCCCGATTAAACCCGGCCTCATGCAACCTGAGCGGCCGCTAATTCACCGGCAGGTTCCGGATCGCTCTCCTTCGCCCTCGATTTTGCCGGATACACCCACTCAAGCAAAGGCGACGTCATGAACGTTGTGACCAGGGCCATCAGCACCATGATGGTGAAGACGGTCGGAGAGATGACGCCGATATCGAGGCCGATATTCAGCGCAATCAGTTCCATAAGCCCGCGCGTGTTCATCAGAATGCCCAGCGAAGTCGCTTCTCTCCACGGGACGCCGGCCATGCGGGCCGCAAACATAGAGCCGCCGAATTTGCCGGCGATCGCGGTGGCAATCACCAGAGCGGTAAAAATCCAGAGTTCTCCATGGACCATCCCGATGCTGGTTCGAAGTCCACTGAATGCGAAGAACAGAGGCAACAGAGCCACTACCGTCAGTGACTCCAGCTTGTTCAGGACCGCCCGGATGAAGTCCGCGCTCTTGGGCATTATCGCGCCCATGAAAAACGCACCAAACAGCGAATGAATTCCCAGTTTCTCCGTGGTCAGGGCGGAAATTAAAGCCAGTACCAGCATGAAGGCGAGGGCGTTCTCAGTGAGACGGCCATGCTCGCAGAAAGACCTCTCGAATCCTCCCAGCAGACGCTTCACTCCAGCCACCATGACCAGAACGTAGGCGAGCGCGCCGCCCACGGTAATCCACAGCGATGTCGCCGAACTCTCCGACCGGACCAGAATGACGATGT
>Ga0206959_10191_pt1 | contig 14972 bp, 16 predicted proteins | sample Alteio_BWOrgHeat_31_FD_152971 | JGI IMG/M metagenome (GOLD analysis project Ga0206959, IMG submission 152971) | Enriched cells from forest soil in Barre Woods Harvard Forest LTER site, Petersham, Massachusetts, United States -... | ecosystem: Environmental > Terrestrial > Soil > Temperate forest >...
CGCTGAAAAAGCCGAGAGTGTACGCGATACGGCGGCTATCAACGGGATAGGTGTTCGGATTGGCGAAGTTTGTTGACATCGCCTCAATGACTTCGGGCGACGCGGGCACTGCCCAGTGTCCGCCTTCATAGGAGGGCGTTGCGAGGTAGGCGTTTTCGTACCGATCGACCAACCAGGCCTGAGCCTCGCGCATGGCGTCGTTGAGGGTGTCCTACGTTTTCGCGTCTGGACTAAAGACATCGCCTTGCCCCGGGTCTGCCAGGGCTCGATCTGCATAACGCGGTCAAGCGACTCGAAGAATCGTTGGTCGTAGGGAATAGTGGCATCGTATACCACGTCCCTTGCGTCGAAGAATTGTGTTTCAGGCGGATGAGCCGCCTGGCTGAACGGGTAAAGCCTGATTCGCTTGCCGCCAGCGACTACCTTGGCGACGTCGGCATCACTGCTGCTCTTGAGGATGGAGCGCAGCAGTGCATAACCCTCGTAGCGGCTGTATTGCAGCCTTGTTTTTCGGCGTATCGTCCTGAGGAGCCCGCGGGAAAACGGCGACGATTGCCTTTGTACATCCGCGGAACCGACATCTTCGATGCGGTTTGCCAGCAGTCATCGATCGAGCCAGCGATGGATCTTCATCAGCGGTTGGAATCTCGAGTACGACCGGACCTACATCCTTTGTGTTGAAGAAGGGCATCAGCTAGATCGAGTCGGGATTCGGGGTTAGAGTCTGGTTTTTCCAATCCGGGAGGCGCGACCAGAAGGCGATCTTATTGCTGTCCTCGCCGGCCTTGGCGTCGTGGACCATGGCCTGATACATGCGGTCATAGTTGACTGCCGGCTTACCCCAGATGACTGCCTCGACCACGCGTCGTTCGATCGTGCGGCTGGCGAGAGCATCTGTAGATGTCAGCGAATTCTCAAACTCACCCTGCTTTTGCTGTTGGCATCCGACAAACAAGGCGGAAAAACTCACCGCCGTCATTCCTGCCATTAAGCCGATGGGCCTTTGCATAAGCGCTCTCTCCTCGTGTGGCGTGTTCACGATACTGGCCGCGCTTCGGGGACTTCTACTTTTCGGTCAGCGCTCAATTCACTTCGTCTTTTCGACCTGCGGCGGTCTGCGTGAGCGTCTGCTTGATTTTGGGGTCTTTCGCGGCTGCATCCAGCACTGACTGCATCGAGAAGTTCTTCGACGAACTGCCTATTCTGATGAAGCAGGTTCGATCGCAGCTCGGAGAGGAATTGCTCTACGCAATGGGTGGGGGTTGGGTCGCTAATCCAGAATCGCTAATGGCTAATCCTCATTTGCTGCTGTATGGAATCGCAGATCCTACGGTAGCGCCGGACGTAGCGGAAGCTTGAAAAGAGCGCCACCGCTGCAATCAGGAGACACACAGCAAGGAACCGGCGTTGCGACCGCTCCTTGTAACGCGCCATCTGCCGGAAGCAGATCGACATTACGAACGCCGCAACCGTAGCCAGGATGGTGAGCGGCGCCAGCCGGTTGCAATCCGTCCCCGGCCCCGGCCGCATGAACCAAGCGGCGGCCCCGGCGGTGGCCAATGCCAGGACCGCGACCGAGAGCAGTCGATAGGCAAATCCGGGGCGAGACAAAGGTTGGGTTGGGGAAGGTGCCAGGGCCGTTGCTCCTACTAGATCATCACGAAATCATCCGCCTGATAGTCGCACTCACCGTGAGCTTTGCCTCGGTCGCGCACTTCACATCGTCGACCGTCAACCCGGGCGCAATCTCTTCCAGCACCAGCCCCTCAGGCGTGACTTTGATCCACGCCATTTCCGTTGCGATGGTATCCACAACCTTGAGGCCGGTAATCGGGAGCGTGCAGCGATGCAATATCTTGGGGCGGCCGTCCTTCGTCGTGTGCTCCATGGCGACGATCACGCGGCGCGCGCTGGCCACCAGATCCATGGCTCCGCCCATACCCTTTAGCATTTTGCCGGGAATCATCCAATTGGCCAGATTCCCTTCCTCATCGACCTCCATCGCCCCCAGCACGCTGAGGTCGACATGGCCGCCGCGGATCATAGCGAAGGAGTCGGCGCTGGAGAAGTATGACGTACCGGGCAGCTCGGAGACGGTCTCCTTCCCGGCATTGATGAGGTTCGCATCCTCCGTCCCAGCGATGGGGTAGGGACCGACGCCAAGCATGCCGTTCTCCGATTGCAGAACCACCTCGACTCCGGGCGGAACGTGGTTGGCCACAAGCGTCGGCATGCCGATGCCAAGGTTCACGTAAAAGCCGTTGCCCAGCTCGCGCGCTACTCGCTTCACAATGCGCTCGCGCTTGTCGGCTTCAGGCGCCCCAGCCGGCTGATTCTGTAAAGTAGGACTCATAGACGACTCCCGATCTTAGCAGTTCACCCATGCCCTACGCTGTCTTCAATTTTCGGGCTCGCTCCCTGGTGCGCGGGACCGTTCTGGTCCTGGCCAGCCTGCTCATTGCGTTTCTGCTGTCTGGCTTTCCGCGCGTGCATCCGGCATGGACGGTAGGCTTCCCCGCCTTTGCCGCGCTATGGGGCACCTACGAAACCCTGCGCTGCCTGCAACTGCGCTGGAGCTTCTACCACGGCGGAGTACTCCTGCTGCTCTACATGGACGTCATGGCGCTGGCCATGATCTTCTTCCTGCTGCTCTATCCCTACGCTGGCTGGCTGCAATAGATGGCTAGCGACTCGCTGCGGCCGATTCCAGTTCGGCCAGGGCCTCAGAGTAAGGAGCCCGCAGCACGCCGCGCTCGGTAATGATCGCCGTGACGTATTTGGCCGGAGTCACGTCGAAGGCAGGATTCTCTATACCGACGCCATGGGGCGTGAGTTGCTTCCCCCCGTGATGCGTGACCTCGATCTCAGGCCGCTCCTCGATGGGAATGTCGTCTCCCGTTGTCGTCTCAAGATCGATGGTGGACCAAGGCGCGGCCACGAAGAAGGGGATACCGTGCTCGCGAGCCAGCACAGCCACGCCGTAGGTGCCGATTTTATTCGCCACATCTCCGTTGGCGGCGATGCGGTCCGCGCCTACAATCACTGCCTGAATCTTTCCCCGCCGCATCAGGCTGGCGGCCATGTTGTCGCACAACACCGTGGTAGGAATACCGTCATACATCAGCTCCCAGGCCGTCAGGCGGGCGCCCTGCAGGAACGGCCGAGTTTCATCGGCATATACCCGGATCTGATGCCCCTGCTCGACGGCGCTGCGAATGACGCCGAGAGCGGTGCCATACCCACAGGTGGCGAGAGCTCCGGCATTGCAATGCGTCAACACGCCGCCGGTGGTGGGCAGCAGCGGAGCCCCATACGCACCCATCGTCCGGCAGGCGGCGATGTCCTCTTCATACATCAGGAGCGCTTCATCGATCAGGGCTGCACGAATGGCTTCGATCGAGATCCCGGGCTGAGTCTGCAACGTGGAAAATCGGTCGTTTATGCGGTTGATGGCCCAAAAGAGATTCACCGCCGTGGGCCGTGTGGCCGCCAGCACCTTGCAAATCTCTTTGAATTCCGTCCGCAGGTCGTCCAGGCCAAAGGCCGGGCTTTGACGAACGCCGAGGGCGACTCCCATGGCCGCGGCCACACCGATCGCTGGAGCCCCGCGAACCACCATCGTCGTGATGGCGTGCGCTACTTCCTGGTAATTGGTGGCGAGGACGTAGGTCTCCTCAAGGGGCAGGCGGGTCTGGTCCAGGAGGCGAACCCCTTCTTTTGTCCATTCAAGGGTAGGGATCATGCTTGTAAATAGTGTAAATCCTTCAGAGCAAAGAGAGATGAGAGAATGTACTGAGCCGAACTGAGCCTGTGCGTCCAGCGGCGGATTTTGACGTCTAATAGCATTTGGCGGGGATCATTGCATTTGTAAAATCTTTCTGTATTCCAATGTTTTTCTTGGAGATTGTTGCCGACGGGTGTTATCTCTAGTTGCAAATTGTTAATCTCCCCTGTTCTGGAATGAAGCTTTGGCTCAACGTTCCGATGATAAAGAAGACTCGGATTGCGCTCTTCATGTAATGGCTTCTGGTAGGTCAATATGCCGACCGTCACCCAGGCAACACCTGTCCGAAGGAACTGGATGATTAAGCGAAAGAAAATTTGCCCCAATTGCGACGAAGCAGAACTGACCCGAGTTGCAAGGCACGGGTTCATGCAGGAGCGCGTATACCCCAAGTTTGGAATGTTTCCCTGGGAGTGCGCACAATGCCGTCAGATATTTCTCCTGAAGAGCCGCGGTTACAGCTACCGCAAGGCAGGTCCCCGTACCGGACCTGAAAAATAAGAGAATCCGACAAGGGGAAAGGGCCGCGCGTACCCACGGCGCTTCACTTCTCTTACGACTGGTTAACGCAGGTTAGCGCCAGTGGCCCTCGATCCACACCCATCCACCGTGGCGCTCGGCCCAGTGTCCTGGAACCCAGACACCGCCCGGGCGAGGCGGCATAACCCAACGTCCTGACACCCACACATATCGATGACCGTCCCAGCGGTGATAGCCATCTGTCCATAGGTAATGCGCGCCAGGAGCAACAGGCCGAGCCTCAACTATAGGCGCTGGCGGCGCAACCCGCACTACGACCTGGGCAAGTGCAGCACTGGTACTCAGCAAAGGGGCACCAACTACAGCCAATAGAAATTTCTTCATCGGTAAAGCTCCTTCCGTCTCGGATATTTGTTGTGTGGTCCCTCTTGTCCGCGATGACAGACTTAATTCGACCACGCATTCGGTTGAATAAACCCCGTAGAGTCGTTCAGGTCGCGGACTTTGCGCCACAATTTGACAGTCCGTTTCCGTACCTAATACGACGCTTTTGCAAAAGAATTTTGCTACGGAGAGTTTGGATGCACGCAGGAAAGTTCTGGATGGCAGTAGTATTAAGCCACCGTCCGCATGGGCGTGGCCTATCTGACCGGTATACAGGACGACGATCCAAGGTATTCGACGGCAGCTTCGCGATCACTGGTGAGGAGAAACTGCCCCGATAAATCCCGCACCGTGCTCTTCGGATACAATTCCGTCAACCGTGAATCCGCCGAAGCGTAAATACCGCACCGTCTGGAACTGGCTGCTGGTCCTACCCGTGATCGGACTGGCCTTCCCCGCCATCTATTCCCGGGCCGGCCCGGTGCTCTTCGGTTTCCCCTTCTTCTACTGGTACCAGATCGCGTGGATTCTCATCACCGCTCTGCTGACCGCAATTGTCTATTTAGCAACCGAAGGTAAATAAGCGCGACCCATTACAAAATGGTGAATGCAGCTTTTGACTCAGGAGCCGGCGGTTCAAAGGTGCCGCTGACTTTTTTCCAGGCCTGGCCAATTCGGTCGGACACGTGAAACAGGTGCCCTGCTGTCAGACCGCCGAGCACACGATGGTTTCCCACGGCAGCTAGTCCCATCGAGGCGATGCACCCACACTGCGAGCAGTCAGGATCCCCACCGAACTGACAGGGTGTGATCTTTGTCTTGAGATCCGCCGATAGTGTATGAGTCGTCCGCGCGAAGATACAATCAGCGGGACTTGTGGGCGGGGCAATGATCTCCCGGATCAAGGACTCGCGCATTTCGAGTATGGGGTACAAGAGACGAAGCCTCAATAGGTCCTCTACAACGAAAGCACGCTGCGCGGGCGTGAGAATCTCCGGGTCAGTAGCCCCGCGCTGCGGCGTAAATAAACTAAACCAAATCCTCTCGATCTGGGGTCGGCCATTCCAGAAGCGCAGAAACTCCTCGATATATCCTGGCCGAGCCGCCATGTAGTTTGTAATGGTCGAGTGAATGGTCACCCTGGCGTCGGCAATGTTCTTGAGAATACGTTCATACGTCGCGGGCTTACGTCGTTCGTCGTGCTCCGGCTGTAGGCCGTCGATGGATATGGCTACCGTAAGCCGGCTGAATCGACTCCACTCCGCTGGAATCAAGCGGAAAGCGCTGGTGACGATCTGGGTGTATATTTTGCGAGTATCCAGCTCCGGAAGAAGCATCTCCAGTTCCCTGTAACGAACCAGAGGATCTCCGCCGACAAGAGACACGTGGCGTGGTTTTTCCCTATCGATCACAGTCAGGATATTTCGGACCAGGTCGACTCCCTTGAAGTCCGAGAGCTGGCGCAGCTCAGTATCTCCACCGAGATGAGCAGGATCGAAAGCATAACACCCGGGGCAGCGAAGCGGGCACTCTTTGGTGATCTCGATGGAAAGATACGGCTTGTTGCCAGCAAGAATGCCGGCCCAGGCCTTCAGCACTTCGGAGGTCTTCATTCGGGGGACCCTCACCATTTATTTTAGTCCGGATGCTTCATCCTTAAGATGCAGTCACGGAACGGCAAAAACTAAAAGCCCCGCCGAAACGGGGCTGTTGAAATGGTGGATTGGCGCAGTTCACGCAGTGGTCTTGACGCAGAATTCGTTGAAGGCGCGAGCGAGTTCCTGCCCGATGGCCGGCGCGGGGTTCGACTCGATCACGAAGCGCTGCATGAGGTAAACGAGCTTTCCATCACGCAAGATAGCCACGGCAGGCGACGTAGGCGGCTGGCCAGCAAAGTAGGAGCGGGCGCGCTCGGTAGCTTCGCGATCCTGACCTGCGAAGACAGTGATCGATTGATCAGGCGTCACCGCGTTCTGGAGGGCGAGGCGAACGCCGGGCCGCATCTTGCCCGCGGCGCATCCGCAGATGGAGTTGACGACAAGCATGGTGGTACCGGGTTGGGCGAGGGCAGCGTCCACTTCTTCGGCGGTGCGGGCTTCTTTGATTCCGACACGGGTAAGCTCTTCACGCATGGGAATGACCATGATCTCGGGATACATACGCTTGGTTCCTCCAGCCTTGGTGGTGTGGCTGTCTCTATTGTACGGGCCAGGCACGGTTAGCGCCAAGGCTTTGCGCCTATCGTAGTGGTCGGTGGCGGTCACCTCGCACCTTAGACAGCGATCGTTCTTCATAAATCCGGTGTGGCCGCGCGGCGTTGTGGTATTCAGTGATCCGCCCATTCACCATTATCTTTCACCAGAACCAAAAAGTTTGAATCGCAGGATTTCGTCCGATCCGATCGGAAGACCTGGGGGCACCTTGGCAAACCAGTCATTTCGCCACTCACATTAGCGATAGCAACGTCGGATCGAACGAACCGAAGCTTGGCCATGCAGCTTTTTACCGAACGGTCTTTGAAAATTGTCAGTGTTATTTCGATATGGCGTTGCTTGAATGCCTCTCTACCATAGCGAACGGTCCCAAAGATGTTGGTGAAGCTACCGTCCTCTGCAAAGTGGTCAGACGGGTTACCATGCACGATCTTTTCGATAGCCGCATTGTCCGATGCACTATCGTTTTGCGCAGAAGATGAAGGGGATTGAACCTGCGCATGTACCATTGCATCATTTGACGCAAAGAAGTGCCATTAGCACGAAAAAAGCGGCCGATTCCGGTGTTCGAAAAATGGGCATCTGCTATTCCCTATGCGGGATTCACGCTGACCAACACCCGCCTGTCGAGGACCGAGAGGGACGTCGAAGCGATCGCCTCACTTCCCTTTCTTATGCTTGTGAGGTTCCTGATCGTGAAGAGGTTCGATTGCCAGATCCTCGGTCACGTTGTCGTCATAGTCTTCCAGTTCGGCCAGCAGTCCTTCATCAGAAAGATCCAGCGGCCGGGAGTTTCCCCAGTCGTGGCGGAGGACATCGTGAATGCGACTGACGACATGTTCGTCCCGCACTTCAATGGCCAGCTCCCGCCGGCTGTCGAAGCTGCCCGGCGCGAGATTGATCGAACCCACGATGGCGCGGTCTCCGTCCGCAAGAAGTACCTTTGCATGCAGCTTAACGTGTTTCAGCTTGTGGATCTTGACGCCCACATCCTGCAGAATCCTCAAGCCACTCACACCCTCGATGAGCTTGTCCTTCTTCAGCTTGTGAGGAGGGCGCGCCATCACGTGGACCTCTACTCCGCGGCGCTTCGCCCGGACGAGATGCTCGATAATCACCGGATCCTGATATCGCTCGTTCTGCAGCCATAGCGAATGCTTCGCATCATCAATAAGCTGGCCCAGCCTCTGACGGCCATTGCCGACACACCAGATCAGGTGCGAATGATCCCCTGGTGAAAATTCCGTTCGGTGCCAGTCGGCTTCAAAACACTCGATGATCTCATCGACCTCATGTTTGTTCGTGGTCACAATTGCATAGTCGCGGGTCACAGTGAGATTTTTAGTCTGCCAATTCAGCGACTTGACATAGGCCGTTTCATCGTCGATAACCATCGACTTCTCATGCGTGAGATCGAAAGCAGGATTGCTGTCGATCACCTCGATGCCCGCGGAAATCAGCAGGCTGCGCGACTCGTCGTTTTCTTTCTCGCCACTGCGTCGAGCCGGATTCAGCATAATGCGCACCTTCACGCCTCGCTGGTGAGCTGTGATAACCGCCTGGAGGAGCGTGGGATCAGAGAAGACGAACATTTTGACCCGGATCGACTTTTTGGCGCCGTTGATAGCTTCCACAATGGGTCGAGCAGAATCGTCAGGCAAAACAATTACGGACCGGGGCATGTGTTCCTCTTCGCTAAGGTGCGATGATTCCTTTTACCGTTTCCGATCCACCTGTGACAAGCAGCCCGCTGGCCTCAACCTTGTTTGGTCCGGTTTCGAATTGCGTGCGATGAAGTCCGGCGTAGATTCCGTTCCGGGCGATCAATTCATCATGCGATCCGTTCTCAGCCACAACCCCTCTGTCAAGGACAATGATCTGGTCGGCGTCGCGGATGGTACTGAGCCGGTGTGCGATCGTGATGACGGTCCTGCCCTTCATTAGCCGCTCCAGCGCTTCGATCACGAGTTTTTCCGATTCGCTGTCGAGAGCAGCGGTAGGCTCGTCGAGAAGAAGGATCGGGCTGTTGCGCACCATCACACGCGCAATGCTGATCCTCTGACGCTGCCCGCCAGAAAGCGTCGAGCCGCGCTCTCCAACCATAGTGTCGTACCCCTGAGGCATGCGCGAGATGAACTCATCGGCATTCGCCAGCTTCGCTGCTTCAATGATCTCTTCTCTCGTCGCATTCGGACGGCCGAATGTAATATTTTCCAGGATGGTGCCGCGAAACAGCACGGTCTCCTGCAGGACATAGCCCATTTGGTCGCGCAACGCTTTCAGTTTGTAGTCGCCAACACTCTTCCCGTCAATTCTGATCGCGCCCGCCTGCAGATCATAAAACCTCGGTATCAGGCTCACGACGGTGGATTTTCCGCTGCCCGTCGGTCCAACGATCCCTACAAACTGACCCGGCTTGATTTTGAAACTTACGTCTGTGAGTATCGGGGCGGCTGGATCATATCCAAATGCGACGTGTTCGAATTCGATTTCACCGGCGAGCGTCTTCGGCTCAAGTCCATCGGGCTTTTCGGGAATGACCGTGTCAGTATCGAGAATTCCGCGAACGCGTTCCGCGCCCACAGCGGCTTGTGCGATCGCGTTCGTTGTAGTGGCAAGGTCCTTGACCGGTTTGAAGAACTTGTTCAGGTAGGCGAGATACACGGTAAGCGCGCCGATGGTCATGACGCCGGCAAGGATGACCGCAGCTCCACGCCACAATACGATCGCCGTGCAGATGGCAACTGTGATGGTAACAACAGGCGATAGGAGCGCCTTTACGCTGCGGGCCTTAAGCGCGGCGGTCACCGTGGCGTGGCTGACCTCTTGTAGCAACCCTTCCTCAGTTTTCTCCTGGCCGAAAGCCTTCACTACTTGCATGGACTCCAGGCCCTGCTGTACGACGGCGACGATTTCACTCTGCTCCTTACGAACTTCGCGAGTAGCCTTCTTCACCGCCTTCTTGAATCGGGAAACAAAGAGCAGCAGGAAGGGAGTAACCGCGAGCGCGATTAGTGTGAAATCCCAGTTCAGCCAGAACATCAGCCCCAGCATGCAGACGATGGTCAACAGATCCACAAGAATGCTCAGAGTTGATCCTGAGGCAAAGCCCTGGATTGTCTGGATATCGGAGGTAATAGTGCTCAAAATCGTACCGGTCTGATGCGTGTTGTAGTAGCCAAGCGACAGGCGCTGTAGATGGTGATACATGCGCATGCGCAGGTCGTGAGCCACATACTGCCCAACGCTCTCTGTGTAGTAGTTAGAGATGTACGATGCAACGGCTCCCAGAACCGCGATCAACACGAACGCCAGAGCCGCAATGGCTGCGAAATGCAGTTTAGAACCGGTCTCCACCGACGATTCCATCAAGGGGCGAAGCCACGGCTCCAGCTTGTGTTTCCCAACCACGTTATCAAGAATCATTTTGAGCGGCCACGGCGCAGCCAGGCTCATTGCCGTCTCAACCAGCATGGCCAAAAGAATGATTACTAGGGTGCCGCGATAGGGCCGGATCAGGCCACGGATAAATTTCAACATGGGTGAGTCCCTCGTGTCGCGAACAGCTGCCGCTCTGCAAAATCCTCAAACGGATATTCTATTGCGCTCACAATATTACCGATACGGCGTTGGCGGCTGCGCGAACGAAGGGTAGTGGGGAGCAACGCGACTCGCGGAATGATAGATGTTCCGTCGATTCCTTCATAACTCTCTGTACACCATTGCACAAATTGGTTCCTGTACTTGGGTTCTGTATGCGAAAATTCTCAGGTCAATACTTAAGCGCAGCGTTCGTTGTCTTCCCAGGAGCAACCCATGCCTGAAGAATCCGAAAAAGTTCTGACCTTCGAAATCGAACGTGACGGGGAAACCGCCGTCGTGAAATGTCACGGTCGATTGGTAGCAGGCACCACCGAAGAATTTCACCAAGAAGTGAAACATCTATTATCCCAGACAAAAGTGGTAGTTATTGACTTAGCTGACCTTACCTACGTGGACAGCTCAGGACTTGGTGCGTTGGTGCGACTCTATGCGTCTGCCCGGCAGCTGGGATGTGAGTTCAAGTTGCTTCACCTTGGTAAGCAGTTTCGCAATCTGCTAAAGCTGACGAATCTTCTTTCAGTTTTCGGCCAGGTGGAGGAGCACGGCATTAATATTGCTTGATTGTCCGCGACCGGCACGCCAGCCCTTTGCCGAAGGCGTTTCATCAGTAAAGCTGAGGACACAACTGCGCAGACCTCTCACCCGATATTATTTCCTAAAACGCCCTAAAGCTCCGCGAGAGCTCGATGCACCAGACTGACAGAAGTAGCTCCTTCACCGACGGCCGCAGCCACCCTCTTGACACTTCCAGCCCGAACATCGCCCACTGCGAACACACCTGGCAGGCTGCTCTCGAGCATGAAAGGCGGGCGCGAAAGTGGCCAGAGCGGATTCCGATCTGGATCAATAGCCGGTGGCAGATCGCGGCTGTCGAGGATAAAGCCCTTCTCATCAAGAGCGACGCTGCCCCGCAGCCAGTCAGTGTTCGGAGAGGCGCCGGCCATGATGAAGAGGTGATGGACTGGGACCGAACGGACGGGTGCTGTTTCCCAATGTTGGATTCAAACTGACCCACTATCCACTTCCGAGACGCGTTTCTTACCAAGGCATCGTGTAATCTGGGTTTCTTACTGAAATCAAGGAGACGACCCTTTTGGCCCATCGCCACATCCTTTCTTTCTGCCGCATTTTGCCGTTTTGCTGTGCATTATCGCTTCTGCCTGCGCTGAGTCTGCAGGCTCAGAGTGCCACGACGCCGGAACATGTCTTTGGCTATAAGGACTTCTCCGCCCAGTCGAAAATCGACCAGAGCTTCATGGCCGTGCCCGATGCAAAGCTAGCGGGCGAAGAGTTGAAGACACTGACCGCGGCTCCTCACATTGCCGGATCGAAGGAAGACTATGGGACGGCCGAATACGTGGCGGAGAAGTTCAAGGCTGCCGGGCTTGAGACCAGCATCGTGCCGTATAAAGTCTGGATGAACATGCCGAAGGAGATCCATGTAGAAGCAACCAGCGCAGACGGCAAGACGCTGATGACCGGGCCGACGCGGGAGCATGCTGATGGCGATCGGTATGACGACGACCCGCGCGTGGTCATGCCGTTTAACGGTTCTTCCGCCTCGGCGGATGTAACGGCAGACATCGTATATGCAAACTACGGGCGGCCGGAGGACTTCCAGAAGCTGGCTCAGCTCGGCATCGACGCGAAGGGCAGGATCGTTCTGGTGCGCTATGGCGGAAATTTTCGCGGCGTGAAGGTGTATATCGCGCAGCAAAAGGGAGCGGCGGGGGTGCTCATCTATTCCGACCCGGCGGACGATGGCTATTTTCGAGGGGATGCGTATCCGAATGGGCCATACCGGCCGGCCACGGGCGTGCAGCGAGGATCGGTGCAGTACATGTTCAAGTACCCGGGCGATCCGACGACGCCGGGAGTTGCCTCCACTCCGGATCTGCCGATGTCAAAGCGCATCGCGCCCGATAAGGCTGAAAGCCAGCCGACGATTCCGGCAACCCCGCTCTCATATAAAGATGCCGCGCCGATTCTGGAGAGCCTAAAGGGGCCCACGGCTCCGCATGAGTGGCAGGGGGCGCTGCCCTTTACCTATCACGTGGGCGGCAAGGGCGCGGTGAAGGTCCACATGGTGCTCCAGCAGGACTACCAGTACCGAACGATCTGGGATGTGATCGGACGTATACCCGGCACGGAGTTCCCCGACGAGTGGGTGGTTGCGGGCAATCACCGCGACGCGTGGGTATACGGAGCCGTCGATCCCAACAGCGGCACGGCGGCGATGCTTGAGGCGGTTCACGGCGTGGGCGCACTGCTGAAGCAGGGCTGGAAGCCAAAGCGGACAATCGTCTTCGGGAGCTGGGACGCGGAAGAAGAGGGTCTGATCGGTTCCACGGAATGGGCCGAGAACAACGCGGAGAGACTGGCGCACGCGGTCGCGTATCTCAACACCGACGTGGGCGTAGCGGGACCAAATTTCGACGCCTCGGCGGTGCCTTCGCTCAAACAGTTTGTGCGTGAGGTGACGAAGGAGGTGCCGAGTCCCAAGGGCGGCACGGTCTACTCGCAGTGGAAGGTCAGCCAGGCGGAGAGCGAGAATCAGCGGCGCACGAACGGCTCCACTGAACACAACGCGCATAGCAATGCTCACGTGGACGACGACGTGACAGTTGGCGACCTGGGCAGCGGTTCGGACTACACGCCGTTCATCCAGCACCTTGGCGTGCCTTCGACCGATATCGGATCGGGCGGTCCGTATGGCGTCTATCACTCCGTCTTCGACAACTACCAATGGTTCACGATGAACGCCGATCCGACATTCGCCTACGAGCAGCAGCAGGCGCGGGTCTTCGGCCTCGAAGTGCTGCACATGGCCGATGCCGACGTGCTTCCCTACGACTATGTGACCTATGGCAAGGAGATCGAGCAGTATCTCGAAGCCGCTCAGAAGAAGGCCTCGAGCGCAAGCGTGAGCCTCGATTTTGCCGCTGCCAATGCGGCTGCGAAGCGGTTCTCCTCGGCGGCTGTCGCCGTGAGGCAGAAGCAGGATCATCCGGACGGCAACGAAACGGCTCTCAACGCGGAGTTACGGACGGCGGAGGGTGACATGCTCTCTCCCGAGGGTCTGCCCAACCGGCCCTGGTTCAGGCACACCATCTACGCTCCTGGAGAATACACCGGATACGCGGCGGTAGTGATTCCCGGCGTGAACGAGGCCATCGACGCAAAAGATGCGCAACGCGGACAAGCGCAGTTGGCGGCTCTGACGGCTGCGCTGAATCGCGCGGCGGCGACCCTGGAGGACGCGAAGCAGGTTCACTAACCATCTACAAGGAGAACACCGCGCCCGGTAGCAGATATTGCATATATCTCATCACGCTGTTCAGCGCTGAACGGAGATCACCGAATCGCGGGACAGTGTAACACCTCAGATCAAGGTGTCAGTTTTGCGTTGAAACCACCATTCATCGATGTAAGCCTAGGAGCCATCTTCGTTCCGTTCCTCGTTGACGAAGCCAAATAGCGGTCAGTCTTGGGTCATTCGATAACCAACCCAGCCCCGCTATTTTGTTTCTTCAACCACTTCCCTTTCACCGGGACGAGGAAGTTCGTCTTGAGGCGGTGCCCGGCGAAGATAAGATAAAACGAGGGTCGTTTACAAGTAGATACCCGAGATGAGAATTGAATTTCCTGCTGATCGGGTTTCGGATCACACTTGTGATGTGAGGTTCAAGATGACCGATTCCCCGCGCATCCCCTACGTCCTCTGGCCAGTGGCGATAGTGTATGCCTTCGCCATCGCCCACACCGTCAACATGATCGAGAGGAACTGGCACAGGCCTCAACAGAGGCGCTCGCCGGATTGGAGGAGACAAGCAGGGTGATCCAGAAGTAATTCTGCCCAGTCAAACCCTTCGCAGTTCACGAATCCAGTTCTCGCGCTAATCGATCGACGTGGGATGCGCGTGCATTACTCTTGCTTCTTCGACCAGGTCGCCTTCACCGGGGCGAGGAAGACATTCGTCTCGAGGCCGTGCCGGGTATAGTGGTCGAAGTCGCCGCTTAAGATATATATACCCTCATGGGTTCCGCGCTCGACAATGTATCCGCCTCTCATCAGCGACGTCGCAGCGGAGTTTCTCAATGGCGCAGCGGCGATTCAGAACCTGAAGCATTCCGCGCATACAGAATCGAGCCGCAAATACGTTTCTCGCACGAAGTTCTCCTGCCTGCGAGCGGCCTCTTTGATCGCCTCACTCGAGCGCTGCTGTCCTTCGGCGATCACACGCTGCTCCGCTGCGCCAAGCCACTGTTGCCTCAGGTCTGAGCACCTGTTGCAAAGATTCATCTTTGATTGGATCTTCTTTGCAAGAGTGCTCGGCTCAAATCGTCGGTCTCGGCCGCCAAGTATCAAAGTTTGTTGCGGTCTCCGGACTTAGCTGCATTTCGCGCTTCCTTATAGAAGGTGATTTGGCAATGCCTGCAACGCCAGGGGTAGACACCAACGAGATTGAGAACGTACCGTTGCAAGGCAACAAGGAGCGGAGAGTCGC
>Ga0206959_10225_pt1 | contig 14910 bp, 7 predicted proteins | sample Alteio_BWOrgHeat_31_FD_152971 | JGI IMG/M metagenome (GOLD analysis project Ga0206959, IMG submission 152971) | Enriched cells from forest soil in Barre Woods Harvard Forest LTER site, Petersham, Massachusetts, United States -... | ecosystem: Environmental > Terrestrial > Soil > Temperate forest >...
GGGGGAAGCGGTTGATTCAGTTTACGGGGAAGGAAGTGTCTAAGCCGGGGGGGAAGGTGGAGATTTATATCGACGGGAATGATTTGCTGGTGGGGGACATTCATGCGACGGCGACGCTGGTGGTGGAGGAGGATGCGGTGCGGCCGACGCCGACGGGGGTGAAGATCGCGCGGTTTGATGGGGGAAATATTTTGCATGGAACGAGCGACAAGGTGATTATTAATTACAAGCATCCGGATTTGTGCCCGACATTTCGGGACAATCGGATTTATTCGGTGGAAGGGGATGAGTTGTCGAAGCAGCAGTTGGTGGCGGGGCTGTATTTGTTGAAGCCGGAGATGTTTAAGCTGACGGATGCGGAGACGGCGGAGCAGATTAAGGATATGAAGGAGGCGGGCGCCGAGGCCGATCGGCTGGCGGCGGCGGACCAGGTGGCGGGGAAGTGGCAGATGTTGAACAGTCACGGGCCGGTGGAGAAGACGGGAAGCGGGTTCATCACGGTGTCGCCGAAGAAGGGGGATGCGTATCCGGTGGCGTTTGATTACACGAAGGATGGCGGCCCGGCGTGGACGGGGGTGGGGGTGTATAAGGTATGGAAGGGGGACAAGACGTTTTGGGTGGCTTATGGCACGCCGAAGTCGACGGGATTGTGCGTGTATGAGATCAAGGGGGGGACGCTGAGCGGGAAGTGGTATCCGTGGTATGTCGATGGCGATGCGAAGAATGTGGGGACGGAGAATTTGGAAGGGCCGGACACGCTGGATGGGGATTATAAGATCACCGCGGCGAAGGCGCCGACGACGGGGGCGGCGTATTCGGGGACGGTGACGATCAAGCCGCTGACGATTGTGGGCTCGGCCGATGACGCGAAGCCGTACAGCATTGTGTGGACGATGGGGACGGTGAAGGTGTATGGGATTGGGATTCGGTCGGGCGATTTGCTGTTTGTGTCTTCCGGGAGCGGGGCGGATGTGAACATTGCGAAGTACATCATCAACAATGGATCGATGAATTGTGATTGGTACAAGCTGGGATCGACGGAGATGGGCGGGGCGGCGGCGATGACGGCGAACTGATTTTTTGAGGAACGAATGAAGGTCGGACGGCGCGGAGATGAGTCGCGCCGTCCGATTTTATTTTTGCGGTGAGATTGGGCTGGGGGGCGAGGAGGGTGAGGAGGCGGGCAGGTGATATGATGCGGCGGTTGATCAGGCGCGATTGTTTTTGGAGATGCAGCATGGGACATGAGAATGCGGGGCCGGTGCTTGGGATGATAGAAGGGGACAAGCTGATTCACAAAGGGGGGCGAGTGGATTTGCTGATGCGGACGGTGACGACGAATTCGGGCAAGACGCAGACGCGGGAGGTGGTGTTGCACCAGGGGGCGGTGATCATTTTGCCGGTGCTGGAGGACGGGCGGGTGGTGCTGATTCGCAATCGGCGGCACACGATCATGGATACGCTGGTGGAGCTGCCGGCGGGGACGCTGGAACGGGGCGAGGATCCGGCGGTGTGTGCGGCGCGGGAGTTGACGGAGGAGACGGGATATACGGCGGATCGAATCGAGCCGTTGGGGTGGTTTTACACGTCGCCGGGGATCTTGACGGAGAAGATGTATGCGTTTGTGGCGACGGGGTTGAAGAAGGGGACGCAGGGGTTGGAGGATAATGAGCAAATTGAGGTGGTGCCGACGGAGAGGGCGGAGGTGATGCGGATGATCGAGGAAAATGTGATCGTGGACGCGAAAACGATCGCGACGGTGTTAAAATACTTTATCCGCCGATGAGATGACGAAGAGCGAGCGGCAACGAAGGATGAGCGCGGAGCGGTAAACGCCTTACGGGTGGAAGTTTTATGGGTTGGCAGGATCGCGGTTATGGAAGAATGGAGCGGGGGGACAATCCGTTTCAGCATCCGATCATGAAGCTGTTTTTCGGGTCGGTTTATTTGGGGACGTATTTTGGGATACGGGTGCGGGCGCATGCGATGCTGTTGTGGTATTTTGCGCTGCAGTTGCTGACCGTGCCGACGATGACGTGGCCGGTGGTGTTGTTTCAGATCGTGGCGTTGTTTGCGATCGTGCTGGTGCATGAGTTTGGGCATTGCGTTGGGGCGCGGCTGGTGGGGGGGTATGCGGAGGATATTTTGCTGTGGCCGCTGGGGGGGTTGGCGCTTACGGATACAGCGCGGCGGCCGTGGGCGCGGTTTGTGACGGTGGCGTGCGGGCCGCTGGTGAACGTGATTTTGTGGGTGATCACGGGCGGGGTGTTACTGGGGCTGAACGGGTTCGCGTGGGATTTGCCGATCAATCCGTTTTTGCCGTTCATAGGAAGTCATTTCCGGGAGGAGAGCGGGTGGATTGGGTTGCGGATGGTGTTGGAAGCGCATCCGTGGGCGGTGTATTTGTATTGGTTTTACGCGATCAACTTGTCGATTTTGTTTTTTAATTTGCTGCCGATTTATCCGCTGGACGGGGGGCGGTTGGCACAGGTGGCGCTGTGGAAGCCGCTGGGGTATTACAAGTCGATGGTGATTTCGTGCACGGTGGGAATGGTGGCGGCGGTGATGCTGGGAGTAGCTGGGCTGGCGAGCGGGACATTCATCATGGTGGGTGTGGCGGCGATGGGGTTCTTCACCTGCTTGCAGGAACGGCGGATGTTGGTCGCCAACGGGCCGGAGGGATGGCAGGATGGGGTGGATTTATCGGCAGCGTACGATCAGCCCGACGCGCCGCGCAAAGGGAAGGGGCGAGGGAAGGGGACGTGGACGAAGAACGTGCGGAAGCGGGTGGCGGCGGAGCAAGCGGAACAGGCGAAGATCGACGCGATTTTGGCGAAGGTGCATGAGAAGGGGCTGCATTCGCTGACCTATTTTGAGAAGCGCACGCTGAAGAAAGCGACGGAGCGGCAGCGGCGGCGGGATTTGGCGGAGCGGTTGTAAGGGGGAGCAGGGAGGTGGGGGGAAATCGAGCGGGTTTCAGAAAAGCCACCGCTGGGACTTGAACCCAGGACCTACGCTTTACGAAAGCGTCGCTCTACCACTGAGCTACGGCGGCGTGCGGGGAGAGAAAACTGTACCGAAAAGCAGACGGAGAGGCAAGCGGCACGGTAATCAAAAAAGGAGGCGCCCGCGATGATTTGGGGGCGCCTCGGCTGTTTCTTTTTCGGCGAGAACCGCGACTGGCGTTAGTTGCTGTGCTGCGGTTTAAGGGGCATGTTGGCCTTGGAGGCATACTTGTAGAAGGTCTTGTAGTTTTCTTTGAAGTAGCCTGAGCCGTGGGTTTGGGCGGCGTTGAGGACGATGCCCAGGAAGTTGGCCCGCACTTGGCGAAGCTGATCGCGGACGCGGGTGACGGTGCCGCGGCTGAGGACGCCGGCCCGCACGACGGCAATCGCGCCATCGAGCTTTGCGGCAAGGCTGACGGAATCGGAGACGACGCTGAGGGGAGCACCGTCGAAGATCACCATGTCATACTTGGCTTTCATCTGCGTCAGGATTTCGCGGAACGCCTTGCCTTCAAAGAGTTCGGCGGACGTGGCGGGAGGCTTGGAACCGGGGCCCATGACATGCAGCGTGGGAAGCTCAAGGCTGGGGACGATCGCGTCATCCAGCGTGGCTTTGCCGGAGACGACATCGGCGAGACCGACTTCTGGAATGTTGCCGTAGATTTTCTTGAGGCCGGGGCGATAGAAGTTGGCATCGACGAGGAGCACGCGCACTTCGTTAAGAGCGATGCCGTTGGCGAGATTGCTCGCGACGGTGGTCGCGCCGCCGCCAGGGGAGACGCTGGCGATGAGAAGTGATGTGAGCGGCTGATTGTGGGCTTGCGCCGCGAGCCGGCCACGAATTTGGCGGAACGACTCGGCGATCATGGAGGAGGGCGAGGTGCGAATGGTGGTCATCAGATCGCCGTTGACGAAGGAGTCATCCTCTTGATCGGGCACGAAGCCGAGCAAGGGCATTTGCATGGTGCGGGTGATGTCGCGCGGGGTGCGGACGCGGGTGTTGGTCAGTTCAAGGAGATAGGCGAGGAGGAAGGAAAGGATCAGGCCGCCGGAGACGCCGGAGATGACATAGAGGCGGACGACGGGGGAGACGGGTTCGGTCGGGATGCTGGCGGAGATAAATTCCTTCACGCGCGATTCGTCGGTGTTTTGCTTGATGTCCATCATGGTGACCTTTTGGTCCATTTCCTTGAACAACTGCCGTTGGTTGGTCAAGTTTTCCGCGCGGGTGTTGAACTGGACGATCCAACGATCGAGATCGGCGAGTTCAGCGTTGACTTGGTCATGCCGATCTTTGAAGTTGGTGGCGATAGCTTTGGCTTGGGCGAGATCGGACTGAGCCTTGTCGATCATGCGCTGGCGGGCTTCGTCGGTGAGTTTGCCCTTCATTTCATCAGCGCGGCCCTTGATGAAGTTGATGCGAATGTCGATCGCTTTGACGCTGGAGTGGTCGGGGCCATATTTGTCCACGGCCACGGCCTTGTCTTCTTCCAACTGTAACTGATTGTTCTCAAGCATCTTCAAGGTGGGGTCATTTTCAACGTACTGCTCTTCCTGCGGGTCGAGGGCCACTTTGCTGGGGCCGCCGGCCTTGGGGGTAATCGCGTCGTAGGAAGATTGTGCCGAGGCCAACTGTTGTTCAGCGCGGGCAAGTTCGATGTCGAGGCTGGCGAGCAAAGTGGTCTTGCGCGTGGAGTTGGTGATTAGGCCGGGAATGTTGTGGGCAAGGCGGAAATTTTCCAAATCGGCTTCGAGGGTATGGATGCGATTGTCGAGCTCGGTGCGGGCGGCTTTGTTGGTGTCGCGGACATCTGCCACGCTGGTTTTGCTCAAATCCTGCAGACGCTTGATGTAGATCCGGCCGACCGCAGTGACGATTTCTTTCACCTCGCGGGGATCGCTGCCGGTCATGGAGACTTCAAACACGTCGGACCCGGTGACGGGGTTGATCGAGAGCGCGTTGCGAAGGACGAGCCGGGGATTGTTGCCCTTGTTTTCCGCCCACCACTTGGATTCGCGGGGATTGGGAACTTCCTTTTCCAAATCGTAGGGGTCTTTCTGAACGGCGTCGTCTTTCAGCACTTCATCTAGCAGCATGTCCTGCTCGCGAATGAAAATCGCCTGGCGACGGATGAACCGGCTGGCGTCTTCCGCGGTGACTTCATTGCCCGTGTCTGAACTAGTGATATTCATGAGGCTGCGGTCGATCGGCAGCACCTGATAGCGCACCGAAGCAGAATACAGCGGCATGTATTTGCGCACGGCAATGTACGCGGCAATGGAGATGAGCGTGCCCAGCAGGGTGCCCATCACAATCAACCAGCGCCGTTGCCGCAGGACAAATAGCACGTCTGGGGTATCGGATGTCGGACCGGCCGCGGCAGGTTTTCCGGCGCCGGCTGGCAATGAAAGTTGACTCATTTATGTATCCTCACGCAATGATGGTGACCATCATACCATATTTTAGGACGCGACCCACGTTCACAGGGCAATCGCCACGCGATTCCCCGGGATTTTATCAACCGCTGCACTGCGGGCACTTCGGTACCCATCGACCGGTTATCGGGCAGCCTTTTGCGATAATTCCTTCAGCAAAGCATCGGCCTTGGGGACGATCGGATCATTTTGCGCTTTCCCCAGATTTACCGCATCTTCCGCATCCTGGTGCGCCTCGGTGAATTTGTGGAGTTGCTGATAAATCCGTGCCCGGTGATAGAGCGAAATCGGTTGCCGCTCCAGCTCCACGCTTCGTTCCAGATCAGACAGCCCACCCGTGTAATCCTGATTCAGGAACTTAACCCAACCGATCGTGTCCAGAATGCTGCCGTCGTCTGTGTTGGGTGCTTCGACAGGCCGGTCATCAAGCACTTTGGCCGCTTGCTTGGTGAATTCCAGCGCCTCTTTGGGCTTATGCATTTCTTCAGCGGTGATATAAGCGATGTTATTGATCGTATCGAGATCGGTGGGGAACAATTTATTAAGCTCTTTAAACTCTTTTAACGCGGCCGCGACGTCGCCGGATTGGTAATAACCCGAAGCAAGCATTCTGAGGATCAGCGGCCGGGCTGAGGCGACGGCTTCCGAATCCGCCAATGGCTCCAGCAGGGCCAAACCGGCTTTATAATCGTGGTCGATCAGGGCAAGCTGGGCCAGGCTGACTTGCGTGGCGGCATCGGACGGCGCTGCCGCTTGCCGACGGGTGAGAGACGCGCGCACCATATCATGCGGCATGGACATCGCAAATCGTTCCGCGATCGAAGTGAACTGCGCCAAATCGCCATGGGTCATATCGAGGGCATGTTCAAAATCAGCAACCGCCGCATCATTCTGCTTAAGCGTGGCGTACGCCTCGCCCCGTTCAGTGAACAACTGCGGCACCGGTTGGTTGCCGAGCAATTGACTGGCGACGCGCACCGCTTCCTCTGCTTTCCCGGCTTTCTTAAGAATCTTGATGTAGTCCAGCCCTGCGGAAATCGGCCGCCCCGTTCCCTCGAACCGTTGCTGGTGGGCAAGCACCGCATGGTCTTTGTCCCCGATCGTCATGTAAAGATCGCCCAATTTTCCGATCCACGTGGAATCATCGGGATAGCGCTTCGATGAATCGACCAACAGCGCGACAAGCGTTGGCGCGGGCTTCACTTCACGAATGCGCAGCGCCAGGAAGCTTGAATCATCGCGACCGAGCTTCGCTTCGGCTTCCACCAAATTCGACAGGAAATCGACATAATTCTTCCGCACTTCCAGCAGATCGGGCCGCAGCGTGAGCACATCTTTGTATTCCAGCGACGCTTCGGAGAACTGCTTGTTGGCCGTGTACACTTCCGCCAGCAGCACGCGGCTTTGAATCGCATCGGGAAGCAACGCACGCAGGCGCTCGAGATCGGTCAGCGCTGCGGTGCGATCATTGAGCAGGCGGAAGCTCGTCAGCGCGCGATAGTGCAACGCATCGGTGTTGTTGGGATTATCCGCCAGCACAGTTTGCAGGTTCTTCATCGCCTCATCCGCGCGGCGTTGTCGAATCAGCGAATACGCGCGAAGAATCAATCCGGCGGGATCCTTGGGATTGTCCTTAAGCACCTGGCCGGTCAGCAGATCGTCGGCCTCCACGAACTTGCCGTCACGAATGAGCGCTTCAACGTATCGCCGCAACACACGGATGTCGTGAACATTGCGCGAGGCATCCTTCGCCAGCACGTCCTTGTAAACAGCGGACGCCTGCGCGAGATTGTTCATGTCAAAATACATATCCGCCAGACGCCGCAGCGCATCCGTCGAATCGGCCTGCATGCCGGCCGCTTCCTGAAACAGCGCCTCGGCCTGCGGAATCTGATTCATCGACCGATACAAATCGCCAAGCAGAATTCGCGCCAGCACGCGCACTTGCGCATCGTCCGACGTGAGAAAATGTTCGTACAGTTTCAGCGCTTCGTTGGGCCGATTGCTGTCGCGATAATATTTGGCCAGCGCATCCGCCACGGCAATGTCATCGGGACGCTTGGTCGCTACCGGCGTGATCGCTTCGATCGCCTTGTCGGGCCGCTTGTCGCGGGCATATAGCTGCGACAGCCGGTAGAGATTGTCCTGATCGTCCGGCGCGACGGAGCGGCGCGACTCGCGCCGTTTGATCGCATCGCTCAACTGGCCGATCTGATCATAAAAAATCTGCAACTGGGGATCGCTCGGAGCATAGTGCAGCCCCTGCGACAAATACGTTTGCGCCTGCTTGATGGACACGTCATCGCCGCGCGAAATATATACCGCCACCAAACCGCGAATCGCAAAGAGATTGTCAGGCTTCTGGCTCAACGCGCGATTGAACGCATCGATCCCCTGCTGCGCCTTGTTCACTTCCAGATAAGTCTGCCCCAGCAGCGTCCAACCCATCGAAAATTCCGGCTTGAGCTTCGTGACATTCACCAGAATCTCAATCGCCTTGTCACGGTCCCCTTGCGCATAAGCCAGCCGCGCTTCATAGCTTTTTCCCTTCACCCCGTCCGTGTCAAATTTCGCCGCCTGCTGCACATAATGATCCGCCAGCGCGAAGTCTTTGGTTTCGATCCCCAGCGTGAACATGCGTTCAACCACCGCCTCGGAATCGGGCTTGAGCTGCTCGGCCTTTTTCAAAGCGTCAAGCTGCTTCACGCGATCATTTCTTGCCGCGTGCAGGCTTGCCCACGCCAGATCGCGCTCGAATTCATCTGGCATCTTGGCAATCACGTTTTCAGCCACCGTGCTCAGCGGCATGTTCGGATTATCGAGCTGTTCGCTGAACGTCTGAAAGCGCACATTGTTGGGATCAAGCTTCATCGCCGCGGCCACAATTTTCTTGGCTTCATCCTTTTTATCGAGGCGAATGCAAGCGAACACCGCCAATTGCACCGCCCCCGAATTCGCGGGATCTTTCTCCAGCGCCTGCGTCGCCGATGCAAGCGCCCCTTCCCAATCCTCCTTCGATGCCTGCAGCCGCGCCGCCTGCACCAGCCCTTCCGTCGATTTCAGCCCCATCACCAGGTCCTGGGCGGATTTCACCTTCCCTTCCGCGCGATACGCCTCCGCCAAAACACGCTTCGCCTCATCATTATTGGGATCATTGCTCAACACCACCTTCGCCGCGATTTCCGCATCTTCCGGCCGCGCCAGCTTCAAATAAATCACCGCCCGCCGCAAAATCAACTCCAGCGACGTGGGATATTTCGCCAGCACCTGATCCATATATTGCAGCGCCAACCCGTCCTGCTGCGTCCGCTGATTCACCATCGACAGCAAAATCTTCGTCTGCGCCCACACGTCCGTCGAAGACTGCGGCGCGGCAAATGCCGAGAACGCGTCATCCGCCTTCTTCAAGTTGATCTGCGCTAATTGCAAATGGTCTTGCTCATACGCCAGCTTGCCGTCAAGATAAAACACCACCGGCCATTCAGGATAATCTTTTTTGAGCTTCTCGATCAGCGCCGTGGCGTGGTCGAGGTTTGTTTTCAGTTCGGTGGCGGGCAGGTTCGGAGTGGCGGCCAACTTCAAATAACCGTCAGCCGACCAAAAAGTCATCAGCCGCTGCTCGGTCATATGCCGGTTCGCCGCCGCGCCGGTGCCCAGTTTGAAGTGATTCAAACCTTCCGTGTACGTGGCGATCGCGTCGGCGGTCCGATTTTGCCCCTCATAAAACCGCCCCATGAGTGAGTACACCCCCATCTCATCGGGCGTGATCGTTTTGAGAACTTTATACGCCGCCTCGGCCTTGTCGGGCATCTTGCGCAGCTCGCAATACTTCGCATAAACCTGCTGATACCGCGCCTTGTCTTCCGAACTCTGTGCCGTTTTGTTGGCCGATTCAAACGCCGTTTCCGCGCCCGGCCATTCCTTCAGAGCCGCATGCGCCCCCGCCAGCCGCAGCCATCCTTCGCTCACCGCCGGATGGGCTTTCACAAAATCTTCAATGACCTGCGTCGCCGCTTTCTGATCTTTCGCCACCTCCGCCTCTTTGGCTTCCTTGGTTGCATTCGTGGTCGACGCGTGCGCCGCCCGGAGCGAATCAAGACGCGCCTCTTCCACATAAGCCGTGATGTCATCAGGCTTCAATGACTTCGATTTATCAATGTCTTTTTGAATCTGCGCCGCGTGCTCGTCAAACTTGGGATCCGAGCTCGATGTCAAATCGAGCCGTGCCTCGGCCCGCTTGGCGTAAGCGTCGTCATTGGTCGGGTCCGCGCCGATCAGCCGCGTCGCATCCTGCTCGACAATCTCCCATTCCTTTTGAATGTTCGCCAGCTGCGCCAACGCATAATGCTCGCGCAGCAGCCGCTGCGCCGCCTCTTTGTTTTTCGGGTTATACACTTCCGCCTGGTTCCACGAATCCAGCGCGTTGGCATAGCGGCCCGGGTCTTTTTCCGACGTATCGAGATACATGTCCCCCAGCTTGATCAGCATCACATCCAGGTCCGGCTTGTGCTGCTGCGCCGCGGCGCCAAAGGCCTCCTGCCGCTTGCGAATCGCCCCGTCCATATCCCCTTTCTTCTCTAACTCGACTGCCTCGAGAATCAGCTTCTGCGGATCTTTGACGTTCAGCGTCCGCCGAAGCTGATACGCGCCCACCGCCCCTGCCACCAGGACCAGTCCACCAGCCAACAAAATCACGAACTTCTTATTTACCTGACGCGCCATGGCGTGCCTCTCTTAATCTGCATGAATAGTCGCATTGTTCTGTGCCGTGAGCACCGGTTCGGAGTTACTCAGTTTCTTCGTGTCCGGCAGGCATCCCTCAATTTCCGGAAGCGCCGCCCGCATGAATTCCTCGATCAGCGGCCACGCCTCCGCGCGCGGGCACACCCGGTCAAGCTGTATTTCCACTTTGCAGTGATATCCATATTTGCTGTCCGCCCGCCAAAACTTCCGCACCACCGATCGGCGGTTCCCCGCGAATTCCCCGTTCACTTCAAAGGTATACGCCACGTTGTAAAACGGATCGTTGACGCCGCCCACCGCCGGCGAAGTAATCCCCGGCGTGCTGGTGCTTCCCGTCGCAAACGAAATGAAACGCATCGGCACGTCCGTCGTGCTGCCATTCCCCCGCCTCAATCCCTTGATCACCACCTCTTCATCCGCTTTTTCCACCATGCCTGCGCCCACCCAGCACACATCCGGCACGTGCGGCGTCGCTTCCCCCTTGTCATAAAAATTCAGGTTCACCTTGAATCGCTCCAGCACCTTGCCCGTCTCATCCTTCTGCACATATTCCCGAATCAAAAACGCTTTCCCCAACTGCTCCTTGATCTCCTCCGTCGGCGCGAAGTCGGGCCCCTCCGCTTCATACGTCGTATGTCCCTTCAATGTCGCGGGCAACTCGCTCAGCGGCTTCTGCAGCGGCGCCGGCAGCTTCTGCACCTGAATGCCAAACAGCACCGGCGACAGTTCCATCAACGCCGTTGCCGCCAGCGCAAACCCCACCACAACCATCGATGCCCGCACCGCGCCGCGCTTCACCGCGGCATTCGTTTGACTCTGATTTCTCATCGCCTTCATTCCGCTCATTTCCCGCCTCCATCGGTCTTGTCGCTATCCACAAATATCTTGCTGAGCACCCACCCAATCGCCAACTGCATCCCGCACGCCGGAATCAGCATCGCCAGCCCCATCCACTGGTGCGCCCCGCCGCGCGCCATGTCGTTTCCAAAATAAACCAGCATCACCCCCGTCAGTGTCACCCGCAGCGCGTTGCACAAAATCGCCACCGGCGCGGCGCACACTCCCAAAAATAATTTCTCCCACACCGGTCGATCCGTCGAATACGCCAGCGCCACCGCCAGCGCCACAAACGCCACCAGCATCCGCATCCCGCTGCACGCCTCCTCCACCAGCAGCGTCGACGGCGTCCCGTCCCGCATCTGCACGTCGATCACCAGCCCATGCCGATCCGCCGGGATCCCCACCAGCGGCAACAGCCACACGCCGGCCGAGGCCGCGAAGTCCTGCATCGGCGTCGTCACCCGCACATACAACGCCTGCGGGATCGGCACCATGAACAGCAAAAACGCGATTGGCAGCCACAAAATTTTCAGGTGCTCAAACCCCAGTAAAAACAGCACCGCCCCCGTCAGGCTGATCAGCAAACTCAAATGCGACGTCTGATATTCCCCATGCACCAGCAGAAACACGTGCGCCAGCCCCCCAAAAATCAAAATCGGCAGCCCCACCCACGCCCGCTTCACCGGCAGCGCCCGCAGCGTCTTCCACCGCAACGCCACAAAAAAAGCGCTAAACCCCGGCACCAAAAACCCGTGGCTCCAACTCGGATCAAACGTCCACCGATCATACAGCAACACCGCGTCGCGCCAGTACGACCCGATCAACGCTACCCCCACCACGACCAACAACCACACCGCGTAGCTCGGCAGGGGGGGCTGTGCAACCTCGCCGCTGCCGTAGCGGTATCGCGGAGGAGCCGGGGTGGATGGAATTGATGCCATAAGCAGCCGCGATCAGACGCAGTCCTATTCACTCGACCGTTTTCGCAATCAGGATAAATCCAAGGGGCGGGATGTGGCCGGACCAGATTGCCGCCGCGCTGCGACGCCTGCGGTCCCGTGCGTACGACTTCTCACGTAATTTGTATCTGAGTGATACGATCCGCGCAGGGCCGTGGTTTTACGTCCCGCCTGATTTTCTGCCGTGTCGCAACCGAAGTCAGGTCAACAAGATACGTCCACAAACAAAAACCCCGGAATCGCTCGATTCCGGGGTCCCAAATCTCCGGTTCTTGATCGTCAACCTCAGCCCGCCTGCGGCCAAGCCTGTTATTATTGGTTGTTCACACCGCTCGTATTGTTCTGCGCGCCCGGTGCATACAAATTCCGGTCATACACGAACCCAAACCCATAGCTGGCCCGATACGCATTCCGCAAAATCAGCAGAAACGGCGCGATCATATCCGTCCCGACATTCACAATATCGTAATTTTTCAGGAAAATGTCCGGCTGCTCGCCATCGAAAATCTTCTGCAAATCCACCATCACGAAAATTTCTTGGTCCGTCCCCACCCGCCGAATCAGCTCACACCGCCGCGGAATCGCCGTCGCGTCCAAATTCCCTGCCGACGCCACCGCCATCTTCAGCGTGATCTTCCGCCCCGTCAGCGTATACACCCCCGGCCGGTTCACATGCCCCATCATATAAAACTCCCCCGGATCCACCGGCGGAATGTTAATGATGTCGCCCGGACGCACCACAATATTGTATTTGCTCTCCCCCTCACGCAGTTGATCCAGCGGAATTCGAATCACCCGCTGCTGCACCAGCTTCTCCGCCGGCACCACCGACGAAATATCCTCCGTGTTCGGCACCGCCACGCCCCCGCCCGCCACCGCCGGCCCCGTCGCCGAACCCTGCGGCCGCACCTGAATCGGCACCCACCGCCCGTCAATAAACACATACCGCGTCGATGGCCCCGTCGCCACCCCGCCCGCCGCGTGCTCCAGCAACGCATGATCCGCCACCGGCGCCGTCGCCGCCCCAGTCATCGCGGCCGCCGCATCGGTCGTCGCCGTGGCCGTCGTCGCGCTGGCCGTATCGGTCGTCGCCGCTGCGGTCGTTGCCGTCATCGTGGTTGCCATATCCGTCGCCGCCACCGGTGCCGTCGCCGCATCCGCCGCCACCGCCGGAGCGCTCGCCGGCGCACTGCTCGCCGTCGGCGGCGCACCCAGTGCCGCCTGCAAATCCGCCGGTTGATCCGCTGCCGCCACCGCTCCCAATTGCCGCACATTCATCTCCACCGCCGTCGGCACCGGTCCCAAATACCGCGGAACCGCCTTCCCCTGCGGGCCCGTCGCCGGTGTCGTCGGCATCGCCCCGCCCGAATCCGTCGCCGGCGCCGCCGCCGGCTTGTCCAACCCTTCCAAAATATCCGCCGGATTCGTATGCACTCCCGTACCCGTCGCCGGCACCGGCAACGTCGGGATGCTCGCATCCGTCGCCGCCGGCATCGCCGGCGATCCCGGCGTATACGGCGTCTGCCGAATCACATACAAATAATCCATCCCCTGCTGCACCGGCGCATCTCCCGCTAACGCAATCGCGTCCAGCAACCGGAAATCACTCACCGGCACCGTATACGAGCCCGGCCGGCCCAACGCCCCCAGCAACGAAAACACACGCTGCCGTGAATCCACCACCTGCACGTTCACCTGCGGCCCCACGTTCGGATCCGCATTATTCAAAATCTTCTTGTCGATCAGCACCTGCCCGATCTTCGATTCCAACTGCGTCGGCGTCAGCCCGCTCGCCAAAATCGGCCCGATCTGCTGCAAATTCACATACCCCAACTCATTGATCGGCCGCTGCTGGAACGACGACGTCCCCGGCGACAGCAACTCATACACTTCCACCGAAATCGTGTCCCCCGGCGCCAGCATGTGCTCTTTCACCTCCGGCACCAAATCCGCCGCCGTCGGTTCCTGCGCCGACGCCCACGGCCCCGCCGGCTCCTCCACCACATCCAATTGGCTCAAAATCGGCCACCGCACCGGCTTCACCGGCCCCCACGGATTGCTCTTGTCAAACCGCCCCGTCTCGTTTGGCGACAAAAACGAATTCCGCAGATTCAGATAATTCACCACATTGTCCGCCGCCTGCCGTGGCGACACCGCGTCCGCGCACCCCCCGATCATCCCCGCCAGCCCCGCCAATGCCGCCAATCGACACACGCTCGCCGCAATCCGCCCATACCGCGGCCGCACCTGTCCCTGAGCCGCTAAGCGGGTTGCGTCATACTGGCGCGCCATGTCTATCCTTTCGATACAGTTAATTTTCATCCACAACAGCGATGCGCTGGCTTGGCCCGCACAGACTATCTGCCCCCCGCACTTCCGGCAAGGAGATTCCCCAGTCCCACACGCGCCACGCCACCATCGGCAATGTTCTACAGTTTTATGGATCGCGCCCGGCCCGTCAAGACTCTTCCCTAAACTCCTCGCCGATTCCCACGCCCCAACGTTCTTCCCGGACACGCCCGAAAATTCGTCGCTTCTTTGTTTGAAACTCGGTAGAATCACCTACGTTCAGCCTGCCGTGGCGGATTCTCTTCATTTCTCCCGCCCCCGGCAGGGCGGTGCGCCACAATTCTCCAAGTCCCTTCCACCGTGTCGGGACTTCCTTACTTTCGGGGGCTGGTATGGCTATCGTCGTCGTCGGAGCGCGCGGCCAGGCGCGCGTGCTGCTCGAACTCATGGACCGCGCCGGCCTCGGCCCCATCGCCGGCATCGTCGATGATGACCGCTCCCTCCACGGCACCAAAGTCGACGGCGTCGTCGTCCTGGGCCCCCTCGAAAAACTCCCCTCCTACGCCCGCGTCCACCGCATCCACCGCGCCGTCATCGCCGTCGGCGATAACGTCGCCCGCAAACGCCTCACCGAAATC
>Ga0206959_10227_pt1 | contig 14846 bp, 12 predicted proteins | sample Alteio_BWOrgHeat_31_FD_152971 | JGI IMG/M metagenome (GOLD analysis project Ga0206959, IMG submission 152971) | Enriched cells from forest soil in Barre Woods Harvard Forest LTER site, Petersham, Massachusetts, United States -... | ecosystem: Environmental > Terrestrial > Soil > Temperate forest >...
AAGTCCCTGATGTGCCGGCATCTGCGCATGACCGTTCATACCGAATATTGCTGCAGCGAGTAACGCCGCCCATGTTCTACGAATCACCATGTTCCTTACCTTTCCCTCTCAGTGCTTCCAACTATCTGACTCATGGGAATTGATTCGGAACTAATCTTTGCGGCATTTCACTTATAACCGACTAGCATAGGTGCATGAGTTTTGATGACCGCCTTCTGAATGGCGTCACCGCCCTTGCAGCTGTGGTGAGATCGGGCGGCTTCGCGGCCGCGGCGAGATCCTTGAACGTCTCCCAACCGGGCATCAGCCGTGCAGTAGCTCGGCTCGAGGCGCAGGTTGGAATCCGGCTCCTGGAACGGACGACACGCTCCGTCTCCCTCACGGACGAAGGCAGGCGGTTTTACGAGACCATTGGCCCGATTGTGTCGGCGCTCGAAGACGCCACCTCCGCTCTGGCCGAGGGTAAAGTGATCGTACGGGGGAGGCTCCGCGTCAATATGGACCCTTACTTCTCGCAGCTCATTCTCGGACCGCAACTCAGTGGATTTCTCAAAGCATATCCAGAGCTTAAGGTAGACCTGATCACGCGGGAGGACCTCGGAGATCTGATCTCGGATGGATACGATCTGGGAATTCGCTTCGGCGAGCCGCGCCCATCCACCCTTGTCGCCCGAAGATTGCTGGACACGAGAGTTCTAACCGTAGCCTCGCCCGCCTACCTGAAGAAACACGGCCACCCTACCGACCCGCAGCAACTGGTCGCGGATCGACATCTGATGATCGATATTCGAGACCCGGAGACGGGCCGTCCCTTCGAGTGGGCATTCCGTAAAGGTCGGAAGGAGGTCAAGGTTGAGACGCAAAGCCAGCTCATGCTGAGTGACGTCGCAACAATGCACGCTGTGTGCCTGGCAGGATATGGGATCGCTCAAGTTCTCGAACTCGGCGTGGACACCCATCTCTCGAGTGGACGACTGGTGACCCTCTTTCCGGATTGGGAGGAGGAACGTTTCCCCCTGTATGCCTACTATCCCTCGCGCCAATACCTTGCACCGAAGACGCGCGCGTTTCTTGAGTTCCTATCTACAACGGTCCAGGCCTCTCACTCGCGCAAAACAATTCCAGGCTGATTCCGAAGGCCCTATGTTCGGTGAGATATTTGCGGAGAATTGACCTCGCTGGAGTTGGTTTGACCTCCATCAGTTTACGAACGAGAGACTCATTTGAGAATCAGCGCTGACTTCCGAATAGCCGACAGTCCAGGAACAGTCAACGGCGATTTCTATGCAAAGATATTCTTCCCTGACCTAACTCTTTCAGGGCAAGAGATCTGAAGTTGCCGACGGCGGCGGCTCGATTTCCCTTATTTACGGCGATAGCAATTTCAGACATCGCTACCTTACCTGCAATCTCACAGGCGACGACCGAAGCGCCGCTATGCTTGACGGCCGATGCGGGAAGAATGGAAATACCCATCCCTGAATCGATGAGAGAGATAAGTGTTGGCATTTGTCCTGCAGTCTGGCAGACATTCGGAATGACCCCGGCATCGCGGAGCATTCCGAAGATCAAATCATGGAAGCCCGGAGCGTAGTTTCGTTCGTACATCACGAAATCCTGGCCTGATAGCTCGTGCAGTGCGAGCCTTTTTCTCTTTGCCAGCTTATGCGACAACGGCGTTACGACGACGAACGGCTCGCGATGTACTTTGACTACTTCAAGTTCTGGATGCTCTCCAATTGGCAGACGAAGAAATCCAATATCCAGCGACCCGGCGGAGAGCATTTGAATCTGGTCCGTTGTGAGGATATTACGCAGAGAGAACACCACTTCAGGACTCGACTCTCTATAACGACGAACTAAGTTGGGTACGATCTCATTGCCAGCGGTTGAAATGAAACCGATCCGTAAAAGGCCAAGTTTCCCGTCGGCGGCAAGTCTTGCCCGACGAATCGCCTGGTCCAATTGCGAGACGACACCAGCAGCATCATCGCGAAATACGAGACCAGCCGCGGTCAGCGTCGTTTTGCGTCGGTTCCGCTCGAAGAGCCGGACGCCGACCTCCTCTTCAAGAGCTCGTATCTGAAGACTTAAGGCTGGTTGGCTGAGATGAATCAGCTCCGCACTACGCCCGAAGTGCAGAGTCTCAGCTACAGAGAGAAACGACCGAATTTGACGAAGTTCCATTTTTCCATATTATTTGCATAACTCATCACAGACAACAACACAAACAATGTCACTTATTACCGTCTCCACTCTCTAACGGAGTGTGCCAGAGGAATGGCTCAATACCGCAACGAAGAGAGGACAAACGAAGATGACATTCAATTTCTTAGAGAAGCAAATCTCACGCCGCGAAATGTTGCGAGGTTCTGCCACGCTGGCAGGCAGCGCCCTTCTGGCGCAGTTCTTTCCCGTGACGTTGCTCCGCGCCTCCGCAGCGGGCCATGCGCAACAAACGCCTTCGCCGGCCGATCTGCTCGCGAATATGCGCGCCAAGTTCAACGCCGCTCCCCTCAAAACGCAAACGCTTGGTGAAGATGTGGCGATGTTCTCCGGCCCCGGGGGAAGCGTGGTCGTGCTCAATGGCCCCGACGGAAAAATTGTCGTGGACACTTTCGTTGCGCCGGCCTGGCCCAGGCTCAAAGAGGCTCTCGACGGTTTGGGCAACGCGCCCGTGAAATGCGTCATTGACACCCACTGGCACTTCGACCACACCGACAACAACGCGCCTCTTCGAGCCGCCGGAGCCACGGTTCTTGCGCACGAAAACACAAAGACGCGCATGTCAGAGCCGCACGATCTGCCGGTCTTATACCGAGGACCTGGCGGCGCGCTCGCCGGCTTGCATTTCGACCCCTCGCCGGTGGAAGCCTTACCGCAGCAGACCTTCGCTTCCGGTTACAACTTGCAGGCCAATGGGGAAACCCTCGTGTTGCAACATGTTCCTCCCGCGCACACGGACACGGACATCTACGTTCATTTTGAAAAAGCCAATGTGATTCAGATGGGCGACCTGTTTTTTAACTGGATGTATCCCTACATCGACCCCAGTACGGGCGGCAAAATCACCGGCACGATTGCCGCAGCCGACAAAATTCTATCGCTCGCCGACACCCACACCAAGATTGTTGCGGGGCACGGCCCGCTCGGCAACAAAGCGGACCTCATGCAATTTCGGGACATGCTGATCACTTCGCGCGATCGCGTTGAGAGATTGAAGTCCGCGGGAAAATCTGTCCAGGAGGCCGTCGCGGAAAAGCCCTTCGCCGATCTCGACCCTGTATGGGGCAAGGGCATCATCAACAGCGAGCAGTGGGTCCAGATCATCTATCTGACGCTCTGACCTCTCCGCAAACGATCCCGAACAACCAGACCAGAAACGTCACAAAGCAAAAGGAGCAACAAAATGACTAATTCGATGAAGCCTATGCAAACAGTACGAGGTATCTCTCAGTCCCTCTGCATCGTTTTCCTCCTGTTTGCTTGCGGCGTACGGTCAGCTGAGAGCAAGGAGCATCGCGTTCGGAATGTCGTTCTAGTTCACGGCGCGTGGGCAGATGGTTCTGGCTGGAAGGGCGTATACGACATTCTTGTCAAAGATGGGTTCGACGTCAGCATCGTCCAAGAGCCGGAGACGTCCTTCCAGGATGATGTGACCGCTGTGAAGCGTATCCTTGCACTGCAAGGCGGACCTAGCATCCTTGTCGCGCACAGCTATGGGGGAGCCGTAATTACGGAAGCGGGAAACGATCCATCGGCTGTTGGCCTGGTGTATGTCGCGGCCCACATGCCGGATGCTGGCGAGAAAGAGTCAGACGACGGAAGGCGCTTTCCAAGCGACCTCGCCAAATCAGGTGCCATAAAGAAAACGCCCGACGGTTTCACGTATATCGACCCGACACAATTTTATGAATTGTTCGCAGCTGACCTTCCTGGCGACCAGGCCGCATTCATGGCGCGCTCGCAGGTGTTCAACTTCGCGGACAATTTCTCAGCGACGATCACAACGGCCGCCTGGAGAACCAGGCCGAGCTGGATGGTAGTGGCGGGAAGCGATCGAACTATCAACCCCGACTTGGAACGTTGGTATGCCAAGCGGGCCAAGAGCCACACGGTCGAAGTCGCAGGCGCCAGCCACTCGGTCTACGTCTCGCATCCCAAGGAAGTTGCAGATGTAATTGAGAGTGCAGCGCGTTCGGTCTCGAAGTAGCTCCGACTCCGCAAGAAGTCTCCACACCCGGAGGGACCAAGTGAAACTTCTCGAAATTCAGTCTTCACCAAGAGGCGAATCGTCCGACTCGATCACCCTCACCAAATCATTCGTCGAGGCGTGCAGGTCCGACAACGCCTCAATCATCGATACGTTGAACGTCTGGCATGAGCGACTACCGGAGTTCGACTACGAGGCAATTGGAGCGAAATACAAAGCAGTGAAGTACGAAACGATGACTGAGGCGGAGACCAAGGTATGGGAGCGGAGTCGATGGTTGATCCAACGATTCCAGAGCACCGATCGAATCGTCTTAGGAACTCCAATGTGGAACTTCGGCCTGCCCTACAAGCTCAAGCAATTGATAGATCTCGTAGCGCAGCGAAACTATCTTTTTACTTACGACGGCAAACAGTACGGCCCTCTCTTGAACGTAGAAAAGGCAATCGTCGTCTATACACGCGGTTCACGTTTCATGGAGGGTAGTTCTCTACCGCCTTCGCGATTCGATCACCAAGCAACCTATTTGGACTTTTGGTTGCGCCTTGTAGGTGTTCGAGATCTTCGGAGGGTAATTGTTGACAACGCGGGGAATCAAGATCGTCAGGAATCAGAAATGAGCCTGGCGAAGGGCAAAACGACTCTGGAACGACAGGTTGAGTGGTTTCTCAACTAGTCGCAGTGCCAGGGGTTGCGCCAGAGTCTATTCTGGCCGCACCAGTAAGGCCGTGACGACTGCACTGGCAGGCCGCCGCATTTCTTCAAGTTCAAATATTGAGGCATGTTTATCTAGACAGGCCTCTACTATTTCATCGAAAACCGGTGGTTTGATGCGGTTCATGCACCAAAGCAGGATACAGAGTCTGATTAACGATTCTTTGGCAGCCAGACCTCGAGTTGGCCCTTCGGAGAAGGCAACCCGATCCTAACGACGCGGGCGTTCGGATACGCCTGCTTCAATATCTGAACGCATCGATTCGCAAACGCCTCATCCGAGGCATTGAAATATCTGACCTGAGCTTCATCGGGCATCTTCAGAGTCGGAATCTTCTGTACCTGGGACTCGACGTTAGCTGTGGGCCATCCTTTGCGAAGCAGCTGTACGACCTTCGTACCGGCCTCCGGAGTGTCCGTCGCATCCTCCTGTACGTACATATGCGCTCCGACATCAACGGACGCTGGAGAACGGCTGGCCACAGCTTCGACGGGTTTGGGCGTCGTAGGCGACACAGAGGCATTCTGGCTGGTTCCGAATTCTGAAAGCAGCTCTACGATTGGCTGGCTCTCGTTGTCAGCGATACTCAGCGTCGACGAACCTGGATTGTCGTTTATGCTGAATCCACCGACCTTTGCCAGCTGAGCCTTTACCGTGGCGGGATTGTCTACCTTCACAGTGAAGGTCATCTTGCCGAGCACGGTGCCGCGGATCAGTCGCATACCGGGGTGGCCGGAGATGTACTTCCCGCAATTACCCTGGCCGGTGACTTGCTCGACGGACTTGTCGTCCATGATCTGAATCTGTGCGTCCGCGATCGTGTATTGGATGTCTTGCGACTGCTTGAGGTTCACACCCGCGCTGTCGAGTCCCTGAAGTGCGCCGAATCCCAGGTTTGCCGCGAGAGCGGTATCGCTAGACATCGTATAGGAAGGGAACAAGTGCTGCGCCGCGAATGGTTTAGGAAGAGGTGCGGGGACGCAATCCTCCAGGTCCGCTGGAACCGAACCGGTCGCGCGGAGCAGCGTACCCAACGGATACGCGGTCGTCGCCACGATAACGCTAAAGTCGCTGCCGCCGCCAAATTGCTTTAGCACACGATTAGCCAGGTCCTGCTGAAACTGATCGAAGTCGCCCACATTCTGCGTAGAGAGGTGATCTCCATTGCCGTTCGGGCTAACGAGCGGACTCTTCGGCCGATGGGCGAAGTGCCATGCCACAATAATGGCGACCAGAACGACGATGACAGCAATCAGTCCGACAATTTTCTTACCTGTGGGATTCATCTATCGAGTCCTCTGCAAAGCCCAACCTCACAAGAGCAGAGCATCCACTCATCGTCTCAGAAAAGGCGATTTGACTAGATTATTCAGCAGCCCTGGACACCCTGTCGACGGGAGTCTATGCAGGTAAGCCCCGGCGTCGCTCCCTTAAGGAATGCGCGGATCGTTGCGAAGGCCAGCTGGGGAGGGCAAATCTCTGCAAGACACAGGGAGAACACAGCAGGGTCACAATCCCGGCGGTTCGTCGCCAAAGACTAACATTCAACTTGGTCTACTTTTCCCGAGGGCGATCACCTCGTGTCATTTCCCCTCCTAGTTGCAGCGTGTCTCTTACTCTCTGGTACAAATGAGGCCGGGCACTCCAGAATCAGGAGCTTGTCTTTTTCATTCACACAGGGACTTCCGTTGATGCTTCTTTCTCCGATTTCTCTTCCGTCGTTTTATGGGCTATGGTTCTTTCAGGTCGCATGAATGGGCGCTGCGCCGTTAGGCCTCCATCCAGCACCAGCGACTGGCCCGTGTAATACGACGAGTGCTCTGAAAAGAGCCACGCCACAGCGTCGGCTACATCTTCCGCAGATCCGATGCGGCGAATCGGATGGATGTCTGCCAATTCATCGAATGCCGCATCATTTCCGAAGACCTGGCGCAGCATGTCGGTTCGAATGGCCGCAGGACTAACGGCGTTCACTCGAATACCGTGTGGACCATATTCAATAGCAGCAGACTTTGTCAACCCGATGACAGCATGCTTACTGGCAACATAGATTGACGCTCCGGGCGTGGCCAGCAAACCTCCCACAGACGCCATATTCACGATCGAGCCACCCCAGCCCTGCCGAAGCATCTGGCGAATTTCCTCCTGCAGAGCAATAAAAAGCCCCTTGATATTGACGGAAAAAACTTCGTCGAAGTTGTTCTCTGTCTGATCGGCAATCAATCCATCTTGACCAGATATCCCAGCGTTATTGAATGCATAATCAATTTGTCCATAGATGTTCACTGTCGCGGAAATGATCCTCCGTACTTCATCGGGACGGCTGAGATCGGCCTTCAGAAAGACAGCCTCGGCGCCATCGCCCAGAATCTCGCTTTCGATACGCCGGCCATGGTTCTCATCTCTGCCGACTAAGACGGTCCTCGCCCCCAGGCTCGCGACGCGACGTGCTGTTGCTTCCCCAATGCCGGCAGTGCCGCCGGTGATGAGCGCAACTTTGCTTTCAAAATTCACAAGTCATCTCCAGGTTCTACAAATGCTGTCCAGGTTGAGCATCTCAAGAGTCACACGCTCCATGCGCACTGAAGCTCTTAAATACGCTGAATGCCATGGCAGAAAGCTTTGGCCAGCCGTTCGTTCCCTCCTCCTAGCAGATCGGGTTTCACCATCGAGCCGACTAAGAGGGAGCCTTCGGAGAATGAGGCAATTGGCGTCTCATTCTTAAATGGATCGATAAGCGAAAGGTTGATTTGCTCAGGTAGGCGACTGTTGCGCGCGACCTTGAGGACGAATTTGCCGAGCAGCAGCTCATCGCCTTCGAAAAGCGCGCGATGGGTAGCCCCAGCCGGATCGGCTTCGCCGCTGGCATAGCGGTTGAGGCAAAGCGTAGCGCCTTTGAGAGGCCAATGCTTTTGCTACAGACGCCGAAACTGGGTGGATGCGAGTCTCCAGAACATACACAATTTGCAAAGCCCCTACTTTTGGCGTATTCAATATATGTATCCACGTCTCTCTTTGGATCGATAACGGCAATGCTGCCGCTATCGCTAACCACAAACGAATATTGCGCTAGACCGGGAACTTGAAAACGCTCAAGTATCATGTGATTCTCCAGTTAAGAACAGCCCTTTAGTTACGATCGCGGGGCACTACTGAATAAACACACTGATCGACAAAATATTCCTGGCGAGCCCGCGCACGGATCGCACCGAATCAGAGCGACAAACCTGCAGACACAGCGGAAGGCCGTCTGGATTGCGGCGTTCTTCAGAAACTACTGAAGCTCGATCGAGGCATTCGATCAAACGCGTAGTCAGTCATCGGTCTGGGCGCGCTGCTCGACCCGCAATGCTCCCAGACCGTGATTGCTATTTGAAAACACTCTGATCTGCCATGCTCTGGTGGCACACCAGGCAAGAGTGTTGAGCGGAGCCGTGAATAGACGAGACTAGGGCATATGTAATGCCGTGAGTGCTCCACGTAATCACGTTCAATTCTGCCCTTATGTTGTAATGAAACGTCAACTTTCCTGAACGGATTTCATCTCCACCGGCTGCCACTGCAAATTTGTCCGAAGCCACTAGGAGACTGATAGTCTCTGCTTTCATTTGGTAAGTTACCAATGCTGCATTTTCGTTTTTAAATTTTATTAAGCGTGCCCCCGTAAGCGCATAAGCGGGATGCCCGCCCGGCAAAGACTGGGAAGAGGGCAAGCGGAACTGAAAGGGAACCTTGCCTGCAAACCACGCAGTCACTGCTTCGGGTGAGCTCGACCGGATTTCGAGCGGAAGTTGATTTTCCTGGTAGCTGTGGTGGGTTGTAACCGCGGTGTCAATGAATGTCGCGGCTTCTGCATGCCGGACAACCGTTGGAAGCAATGTCAACCCCAACACGACGACGATAATCATTGCCGCTAAAGCCACCCAGCGAAAGCCCGAGCGTCGAGCACTTTGCCATCCAAAGCGCAAGAGACGCTCAGGCTTCCGCTCAGGCTTATTTCCGAGCGCGGCCGCTGGACCAGCAGCTGCAGCGATGCGAGCTCGCAGTGGTTCCGGCGCCGTATAGAGTGGGCGCGTACGGTGAAAAAGATTCGATAACGCTCGTTCCTCCTCAAGGAGCCTTCTGCAATCAGGACAATTGTCCAAGTGTGCGAGCAGGTATTCCAGTTCCTGGCCCCTCAACTCATTGTCGAGATAAAGCAGAATGTTGAGACGATGCGCATCGTGAGCATTCATTCGATGACTCCCTTCCACCCTGAACTGCGGTCTGCCACGTGGAAGAAAGCAATGCTCGCAGTTTAGCCCGCGCCCGTGCAAGCCGCGACATGACCGTCCCTGGTGGGCAATTCAAAATCACGGCGATTTCCTGATATGACAACTCTTCGTACTCGCGCAACAGAATGATTTCGCGAAAATCAGCTGGAAGCTGCTCGATGTCTTCGCGTACCTGATTGCGCTCCAGGGTGCTTACATAGAGAGCATACGGATCATCATCGGAAGTCTTGATGCCGATGCCGACGTTGATCCCTTCGACATCCATCTCGACAATCTGAGGCGCAGTACGGCGTTGTCGCAATTGGTTAAACCAGATATTCCGCAAAATGGTGAATAGCCAGCTCTTCACATTGCTTTCAGGTCGTAGCCGCTCCATCGCTCCTATGGCACGAACGTACGTTTCCTGTGCCAGGTCCTCTGCTTCACTGCGATTGCGAGTCAGCACCAGTGCATAGCTGTATAGACCATCGATATGCTCGATACCGACAATATCTGCAGCGTGTGAAGTATTCGGCTTTTGAAACATATTGCATCACTCTCTACAACACGGAAACAGGGAGCGTATTCCCGGATAAAAGGACCTCTTTTTGCGTACGCGACCGAAGAAAACTGTATGCGTAAATTTCTTCGCCTCTGATACGAAAGTCCAATCACGCCAGTCCCGGTAAATGTCTGATGAGCGTTGGGGGCCAAGCGATTCGCAAGGTGACAACGGATTGGCGCTGTGTTTAAAGGTTTTGCCACGGGACGACATCCATACGTCTTGGGCGAGGAATGGACTTAGCGGTTCTTATCTAACTACGCATTGTCCTCAGGAGGTTGGCATGGCTTGAGTTACAGTCCAGCACTTGACTCGAAGAGATTTGTCTTCGGCCAACCCACCTCACTCCTCCTTCAAATCATGAGCGCTATTCGACAGCACATCTGCGACGCGAGGTGTAGGGCGACCTAGCGATGCTCACAAGATGGAGGTAATGATTTCAAGAATATTGCGGTACATCGCGGAATAAACAAGTTGTGAAAGTGTTCTAGTTTTCGAGAAGCCAGCTGCGTTCTTTTCTCCGGGCACTCTTTGCGGATGGTGTAACCATGTTTCTTGATGAATTACTCGATATACTCCTCACGCCTGCTCCACAGCCTCTAGGCAATATCAACACCTCTCGAGACATCGGGAATGGTCGAAAAACATCCGATACAAATCTGTCTCCTCATGCGAAACGATGGGGGATGATTGCGTTGGTCCTCGCCGTTGCGTGTATGGCGCGAGACGCTATCACCCAAACGGCGAAAGAGTCGATCGATGTACCTCCTCACTCAAGACTTCTGCTACGGGCCCTTGGAAGTGGAGATCAAGTGTACGGCTGCGTTAATGGCAATTGGGCATTGACGGCCCCCGGATGCCAAGCTCCTTAATCAGGAGGGATCTGTCATTGGACGACACTTTGCCGGTCCTACGTGGCAGCTCAATGATGGTAGTTGGGTCAAAGCAAAAGCCATCGCTAAACAAGTAGCGCCGGATGCGACCGCAGTGCCGTGGTTGTTGCTTCAGTCGGTCGGCGGAACTGGAAGATTGGAGACCGTACGATTTATCCAGCGTACCGGGACGCGCGGCGGAAATGCGCCTGACGGCGGTTGTAGCCAGGGCGCAATGCGCAGAGTTCCTTACACTGCGACATATTCCTTTTATGAAGCGGGGCAATGATCCAAAAATTGCGCTCACAGCTGAAGGCGCAAAGCATCGTCAGCGGCCTCCATTCTGAATCAGATTTCGAGAACACGTCGAAGCTATCTAGGCCAGGAATAAGAACGGGGGCGCTGTGTTCAGTCTTACAGGGAAACCATTAAGGTCTTCTCTCCACTCTTCGCGTCAGGGATCGGCCATGGGTCAGTTGCTGTTGTTTGTCTCGTTCTCGTGGCCAGGCTCGCTTGTATTGCTGACTCTCACTACCCAACGAAAGGTTTTATGAAAATTCTTATCGCTTCTATACCGGGGGCAGGACACCTCAATCCACTTCTGTCCATTGCCTCGCTATTGGTGGAGTCCGCCCACGAGGTCGCCGTGCTGGTCAACGAAGATCTGCGCCCCGCCGTCGAAGCCGCCGGCCACCGCTTCCTCTCAGAGATTCCCAACGCTCAAACCTCTGCGGCCTATTACTTCGAGACGTATCCCGAACGTATGCAGAAGTCGCCCGGTATGGAGATGACCGGCTATGATCTCATCCACTTCTTTGCCCGCAACGTCGCCGCCCAGTTCGCCAGCCTCAAGATGGCGCTTTACGATTTCCAAGCCGATCTCATTCTCGCTGACTCGCTCTACTGGGGCACGCTCCCTATGCTCGTCGGCCCTCGCGACAAGCGCCCCCCCATCGCGCACCTCGGCGTCTCCGTCGTCAATATCGGCAGCGGGAAAAACGTTCCCATGCGCCGCGACGAGACTCCGGAGCAGCGCGAAGCTGAGCTGCAACTCCGCGAGAGCTTGATCCTTCAGCCCGCGCAGCAGGCCGTCGACGCTGCCCTCGCCAGCCTTGGTTATCCCCCGCTTCCATGCCCCATCCTCGAAGCCATGACCGAGTTACCCGACCTCTACCTGCACCCCGGCATCGAGAGCTTCGAGTATCCGGACTCCAACTCGAAAGTGAAATACATCGGCGCGTTGCCCACGCCAGCTGGCCAGCCCACGTTGCCCGATTGGTGGCAGCACCTCGACCGCACCAAGCGCCTCGTCCTGGTGACGCAGGGCACCATTGCCAACCGCGACTTCGGCCAGGTCATCGCTCCCGCGATCGTCGCACTCGGTGGCAGGGACGATGTCACGATCATCGTCACCACAGGCGGTCAGCCAGCCGAGTCCATTCCTGTTGCCATCCCCTCCAACGCCCGCATCGCCTCATTCCTGCCCTACGCGCAGATCATGCCGGAGATCGATCTGCTCATCACCAATGGAGGTTACGGCACCGTAAACATGGCAATCTCCCACGGCATTCCGGTCATCTCCGCCGGTCTTACAGAAGATAAGGAAGAGGTCTCTGCTCACGTCCAGTGGTCTGGCGCAGGGATCGATCTACGCACCAACCAGGCGATCCCTGAGGCTATCAAGCATGCCGTCAATGAGATCTTCACGCAGCCTCGTTACCGCGAACGCGCCCAGCAACTCTCGCTCGAGTTCTCCAGCCACGACGTCCAAGCCGAACTGCTCAGCCTCATCGAGGAGTGCGTCCGCGACACCGTCAGCGCGTAGCTCCACGCCAAATGCGCCTCGTCGCTGCATACTCCCCCGTGCAGCGGTGAGGCTGCATCTCTCGCCTCAAATTTGGACAAAAGGAAAGCATCATTGAAGAGCTCTTCTGCGCCTTCGATCGGCTTCTTCCTGTCTACTTAGACGGCGGCGAACCAATGATGAGGAACTCTACAATTCTCCTTGAGCTTTGCCCAGTCCGCCCGCGATAGCGATTGCAACCGCCGGCGCAATTCTTCTATGGGAACCAAGGGGCAACCAGTCTGCCCACGAGCGCAAATAGACGAGCACATCGCAACCAAAATGCCTTCCGCTGAGATGGAGCTCGTACGGTTTTTTCATTGCCAGCCGATTGGGAGCGCAGTGCGGGAAACGAATTCTCCCTGGCTGGCTTAGAATCCGCCTGCGAATCAACAGTGGAAATGCCTTCGCGCTTCAGGAGTGCGGCAATAAGCTCCGGACTTAAATAAAAGATCAAGCCAACACCTCGTGCGATTCGACAAGATGGACAAGCAGGAGATGAGCCTCTTCAACTTTCTGTGGTGAGAAAACACCTTGCGTCGCCCTATATTCCTTGTGTGAGAAACAAATGGAGCGCCAGGTCAATTCGAATCGGAAAGGCCGCGATTCCTTGTTTTTTGCGATGTTCTGTGAAGAATCCAATCAGGACGATCGAACATGCACAAGTCTTCTTGAATTCGCACGGTGACGTCTCTCTCACTCCCGTGCGGAGAAGCCGGTCAAGGCCCGGACAAAAGAACTTCCTGTCTTGTTTTGGGAATAGACAAGTGCAGCGCGTGTTCTACCAGTACAGGCGCATGGCCAGCATTCCACACTTGTGCAACTCGTGAAGATGAAATACCAAATCGTCTGATCCGAAAGGAATACGAACACACTGTGAGCGAGACAACTTATGCACTTGGACATTCGTCGGCTGAGATTCAGCGTCTGAAGAATCAGGCGGCCATGTTACGACCGATCACCGAACGTCTCCTGCGCGGTGCAGGAATCGATATAGGCGGGCGGGTGCTGGACTTAGGCTGTGGCGCCGGCGATGTCTCCCTGCTCGCCGCGGAACTGGTTGGCCCAGCAGGCTACGTCGTCGGTATAGATCATAGTCAGGAAGTTCTCAACGTGGCCAGAAAGCGGGCCCAGGAAGCCGGACTGCGGCAGATTGGTTTTGTACGCGCCTTGGTTGAGGATTCTTCCGTCGATGAATCTTTCGATCTCGTAATCGGTCGATACATTCTGATCCATCAGCAGGAGCCGGTTGCCCTGTTGTGTAAAGCCGCTCGTCTAGTCCGGCCGGGGGGATCGTTAGCCTTCCATGAGGTTCGGATGAGCGGCGTCACCAAGTCCTTTCCGTACGTCCCGCTATGGGATCTGACTATCAACCTTGTCCGAATTGCTCTCCAGTCGTCGGTGTCCAACTACGATGGCGCCGATCGACTCGGAGAGCATTTTACCGAGGCCGGACTGCCGTATCCCCATCCCTTCTGCGAGGAACTAGTCGGGGGCAGCGCGGATTCACCTCTTTATGGTTCACTCGCTGAACTCTTGCAAACCCTTCAACCACAACCGGAAAGAACGAGGATTATGACGGCGGAGACAATTGCAATGGACGGGCTTGAAAGCCGGCTCCGAGATGCAGTCATCGAAGCGCGCAGCCAGATCTATGGACCTGCGCAAGTTTGTGCCTGGGCGCGGCTCTGAAACATCCCTTGACCGTCACCAACCCAGCCCAGACGTGCCTCGTCGCTGCACATTCCCGAACCCGGCGGCGAGTCTGTATCTCTTGCCCCTCAAACCTAGAAAAGGACATCATCATGTCTTCGACTTCACTTGAACTGCGGCCTCTCGAACTCCTGCCCGCCGATCTACTCCGTCCCCTCGGCGCTTTTGAAGAGCTCTTCTGTCTCTTCGACCAGCACTTTCCTACCAACGGTGCACTTGCAGCCCAAATCACCGGCCATACAACCGTCCAGCAGTGGCGCGACGCGCTCGACGCAGTACAGCAACGCCACCCACTGCTCTCTGCCTGCATTGACACCACCTTCAACCGCGTCCCTCACTTCCGCCACGTTGCCGGCCAGCGCATCCCCCTCCGCGTGGTTACATCGCCCAATGCGCGGTGGCAGCGGGAGATTGCCGAAGAAGTAAACGAACCTTTCACTCCCGATCAGGCTCCTCTCTTCCGTGCTGTACTGCTCCATCAGGAGACGCACTGCATCTTCATCCTCTCCTCTCATCACGCTGTCTGCGACGGCTCCTCCCGCATCTTTCTCCTGCGTGACATCCTCCTCGCTCTCAGCGGATATGCCCTCGAGGCTCTGCTACTGGCGCCCTCTCGCGAAGTTCTCTTCGGAGCGCAACAGCGCTCCTCTACCGAGCCTGGCTTACCATCCTTCG
>Ga0206959_10228_pt1 | contig 14823 bp, 14 predicted proteins | sample Alteio_BWOrgHeat_31_FD_152971 | JGI IMG/M metagenome (GOLD analysis project Ga0206959, IMG submission 152971) | Enriched cells from forest soil in Barre Woods Harvard Forest LTER site, Petersham, Massachusetts, United States -... | ecosystem: Environmental > Terrestrial > Soil > Temperate forest >...
CCGAATACACCAAAGCGGAATCCGATGCCGAACGTGCCCAATCGTCTTATAACGCGCTGTCGAAGGGTTCACTTGATGAAGCGCTGATTTCGTCCCAGGCCGGAAGCCAGTTGGGCGATGTTATGAGGCGGCTGAACGAAGCTAAAGAGCACTTCGCCGACGTGAAGTCGAAGTATGGCGCTCGTCATCCCGAATATGCGCGGGCGCAGGCGCTGGTGACGGAACTGGAAAACCAGCTCGACAACGGCGTCACGTCGCTGATAAAGCAATCGGGGAATGAGCTGCAGCGCGCACGCGATCACCAGGCCCTTTTGCAGAAAGACGTGGATGAGACGAAAGCGGAATATGACCGCCTGAACATGCGCTCGTTCGAGTACCAGCGGGCGAAACAGGAAGCCGACGCCGACAAGAAACTATACGACGAGCTGGTGCGGAAAATTCGCGAAGACGCCATCAACGCCGGGTTCCGTAACGATGTGGTCCAGCTTGCCGATCCGGCGCGGCCGCCGAATGTGGCCGTATCTCCGGTTCTAACGTACAACCTGGCGATTGCATTCGCCCTTTCCACGCTTTTGGCTGTAGCCGGCGTCGTCGTGGCCGACCGCATGGACACCACAATCCGCAACCCGGATCAGGTCGCGCAAACCATGAACGTTCGGGTGGTTGGTGTTCTGCCCGCTCTGCGCAAGGGGCGGCTGAGCAGCCTGGCCGCGCCGGCCATGGCGCTGATTCCGAGAGGGGCGGAAGATGGCAACGCTGCGCCGACGACCGAGCGTGGTCTGGCTCTGACCGGCTTTGACGAAGCGGTTCGCACCATTCGCAACTCGATCCTGCTGACCGATTTCGACCGGCGATTGCTGACGATTCTGCTGACCAGCGCCGCACCTTCCGAAGGCAAGTCAACCGTGGCGGCGCACCTCGCCATGACTCATGCCGAACAGGGGCACAAGACTTTGCTGATTGACGCTGATATGCGGCGCCCGAGCGCGCACAAGTTCTTCGATATTTCCAATACCACCGGGCTTTCCCGGGTATTGGCGCAGGATGCGGAATGGCGCGATGTCATCCTGAAGCCCCGTGAGGATCTGGAATTCTATGTTTTGACCGCCGGTCCGCCAACACGCCGCGCGGCAGATCTGATCGGTCCGGGTTTGCCCGCTCTGCTCGACCAGGCGCGGGAAGAGTTCGATCTGATTGTACTGGATGCGCCGCCTCTGCTTGGGTTCCCAGAGCCGCTGCAAATGGCCGTCAGTTCGGATGTACAAAATATCGTCCGGCTCCAGTTGAACGTCCGGAGCCTTGCGATGCAGAATGGCTTTCAGAGGAACAGAAATCTCCCGCCTCTTTTGCTCACTGGTATCGAACCGGTAGATCCAGGCGATATCGGAGTAATACTGAGTGATCCCTTCGGCTCGCGCGATCAGCCTCATGACCGTGGCCTCGCCGGGTTCATGCACCATGACCACCTGCGGACGGGTAACGTTGCCCATCACATAAACCTTCGGCGCCGGAGGGACGCTGATTTCTTCGCCGCCGTCCAGCGAGACATTCATTCCCTGGCTGTCTCCGCTGACGAGTTTCTTCAAATCGAAAGTTTCCGTCTTGCCATCTTCATGCCGAAGGAGAAGCTTGGCGCCAGCGTCCTGGGACGGCCCACCCGCTCTAGCCAGCGCATCCAGTAAGTGAATTGCCCCCGTCACCTGAAAACTCTGCGGATTCATCACCGCGCCCACCACGCTCACCCGGCGGGCGTTGTACTCCAGCATCGTCACCGTTACCAGCGGGTGGATCAGGATCTCTTCTCTTTGCAGCGTCCCCGCAATCACATCTTCAAGTTCGATGGGCATGAGGCCGGCAGCCTGAATGCCATTTTTCAGCATTGGAAGCGTGATCATTCCGTCGGCTCGTACACGGATCGTGTGTGTCAGTTCCGGAGCATCGTACACGGACAACCCAATCAGGTCGTTGGGCTCTATCTTGTGGGCCGGAAGATTGGCTATACCGTTTACGATTGTCGGCTCAATCGGCGTTGAGCGTGTTGTCGTAGTCTGACCGGTCGCCATGACCGCGACAACAACGGCGAGCAGCAGCATTTTCATGATTTCCCCCAACAGCTTTCAGCAAAAACACAGCTTTCAGCAAAACCAAAACGAAGATGAATTCAATTCAAAAATCGTCTCATTCCGGAAAGGGAAGTTTCAGCTTTCCTTACTCCCCATCAGTATAGCGGTCAGAAGGATAGATCTCCGATCCAAAAAATGAGCAAAAAATACCGTCCCGTCGCGCTCTTGTGTACGTCAGCTCACCTCAGGCAACGTTACGGCTGGGTTAAGATACCAAAGGCCCATCAGATCTAAAAATAAAGGGCCGGGATTGAAGATGGATAAACCCGCGCAAAACATTCAAGACAGCTTTTTAAACAATGCGCGCAAAGAGAAGGGAGTGATCACGCTCTATCTTTTGAGCGGAGTGAAACTCTCCGGCCGCATTAAGAGCTTTGACAAGTATTCGTTGGTGTTGGAGACCAACAATCAGGAGCAGTTGATTTTTAAACACGCTATATCGACTGTCGTAATTACCCGTAGCCCGGCTCCGCTGTACCAGAACGCGCCGGCGGTTTCGGCCGCGCCGCCTTCCGGCCACGGGAGCTAGAACCGACGACTTCGCGGAGGCCAGGGCCAACGATTTCATTGGAGCAAGCGCCGGAGAGGGCCCTCCTTGCCGGATTTGAGCGCCGCCGCGGAGCAGTTTCGCGCCGCGCGGCGGAATCCTTTCTGGAACTCGCGGAACTGGCGCACAGCGCGGGCGTCGTTGCAGTCGGCGAAGCATATCAGGTCAAGCCGGATATCGAGGCCTCCACTCTCTTTGGGCAGGGCAAAGTTGCGGAACTGCGCGATCTTGCAGTTGCAACCGATGCCGAAGTGATCATCGTAGACAACGAACTGACTCCCACCCAGCAGCGCAATCTGGAAAAGGCCTGCGCGGTGCGCGTCATCGACCGTACTCAACTCATCCTCGATATCTTCGCCCGCCGCGCACGCACCGCCGAAGGCCGTCTGCAGGTGGAATTGGCGCAATTAAAATATCTGCTGCCGCGGCTCTCCGGGCAAGGCGCGGCCCTCACGCGGCAGGGAGGCGGCATTGGAACCCGGGGCCCGGGCGAAACCAAACTGGAGACGGACCGCCGCCGTATCGCGGCCCGCATCCGCAAGCTGGAAACCGACCTGGAACGCGTTCGCACCGCGCGCGCACTCCATCGCGAAAAGCGAGCCTCTGTCCCCGTACCGGTCATCTCGATGGCCGGCTACACCAACGCCGGCAAGTCGACTTTGTTCAACCGGCTTTCTTCTGCCGGCGTCCTTGCCGACGCCCGGCTTTTTGCCACGCTCGACCCCACTACGCGCGCCATCGTGCTGCCCTCGCGCCGCCGTGTTTTGCTCACTGACACGGTGGGGTTTGTGCGCAATCTTCCAACCACCCTGGTACAGGCCTTCCGCGCCACACTTGAAGAGGTAGCCGGGGCAAACCTGATTCTCCATGTTGTCGATATTTCGGCCGAAGACTCCGGCGCTCACGCCGCCGAAGTGTTTCGCGTGCTCGCGGAAATCGGAGCCGAGAAAACGCAGCAGATCCTGGTGCTTAACAAGTCCGACAAATTAACGATTGAAAATCCCGCCGCCGAAGTCCTTGCCGCGCGATTGCTCGATGAAGCGGGGCAGGATATCCGCATTCCCGCCGTGCTGGTCAGCGGCCGTACCGGACTCGGAATCGATGCCTTATTGGAGGCCATTGATCGCCATATCGAATTCGACACTGTGGAATCGGTCCATTTCCGTATTCCGCTTAGCGACGGCGCCGCCATCGCACTGATCCATGAGCGTGGCAAAGTTCTCGCGGAGGACTATGATGGAATTTCATGTCGTATCGACGCCGAAGCTCCGGAATCGCTTCGCCAGCAGTTGAGCCGCTACCTGGAGCCCAGCTAGTCGGCGTCTGTGGAAAATTCTGTGGAGAAACCGCACCTCAGGCCCGCAAGGCATTCTCGTTACAGGGTTTCAACAGCTTTGAACCTACCTGCAGCATTTGGCGCAACTCTTTTTTTATGATGGGTTTATACCGGATTTTTGGGTTTGCCGGTAACGAGCCGCGGAAACGGCGGTTCTACAGTTACCGGAACGGGTTTTCCACAGGCAGGATATCCCTGTGAATCTTCCCAACTGGCTCACCATTTCCCGTATTTTTTTCGTTCCCCTGCTGGTTGCGGTGATGGTGCAGGAACGAATTCCCCTACCCTGGGGCGGTGGAGAAATTACCAGCGACATGCTGGCGCTGGCGATTTTTCTGATCGCTGCGGCCACCGATATTTTGGATGGCTATTTGGCGCGCCGCTGGAAACAGGTCACCACAATTGGGACATTGCTGGACCCCATTGCGGATAAGCTGCTGGTTTCCGCGGCGCTGATTTCACTGGTGCAGGTGGGCGCCGTGCGCGGTTGGCTGGTGGTATTGCTGGTCGGCCGCGAATTCGCGGTCTCCGGTCTGCGCGCGATTGCGGCCGCTGAAGGCTACACCATCAGTGCCAATGAACTCGGTAAGACCAAGACCTTTTTTCAGGTGGTCTCGGTCTCATTTCTTCTCGTGAGCATCCACCACCCGGCGATGGCCGCGTGGGCCAGCATTTCGCTCTACGTGGTGGTTTTCTTTTCCCTCGCGTCGGCGGTATCGTACTTCGCGAAATTCTGGAATCGCGTGGATGTCAGCGTGAAACACCGCACACGCATTGAACTGCTGCAGGCGGACCGGCAAAAACGCCGCGCACTCTTCGCGGAAAAGCGCGCGGTGTTGCTGGCTAAGCGAGCCGCCAGGTTAGAGCGGCTTAGAACCGATCGGGCGAAGGCGGTTGAACGGGCGGCGGAGTTTGTGCGTCCGGCAGCGGACCGTCCGACGTCAACGTAACCGAGCGCACCTGGCCGGCAGGCCCAAGCGGGTCGAGCTTTTTCCCGTTTAGCGAAATATCCACACCACCGGCATTTCCTGCCAGCACTTTGACCCGTCCACTCGCTCCAGCGGTCTGAACGCCCCCCGCATTCAATACGCCGGAGAACAGCGACTTGCCATCGGCCGTTATCTGTACCCAACTGGCCTCATGTGCAGCCACGGTGACTTTCACGGCCGCAGCAACATCTTCGGTAGGGGTTACCCCTTGGACAGACATGGCGGTCGGCGATGCAACCGGTAAAACTTCCGGAGCAGGCGCTGGCGCCGTAGCCCGTGCCATCCGCGGTGAAGCCCGGATGACTTCGAGCACCCGCCAGTCGTGGAACGAAAAATAAGAGCCATCTTCCGCCCCTGAATTAAACCGCGCCCATGCAAGGGTGCCGGCGCCAATCGCCGCGGCAACCAATAAAACTGTTTGCAGCGCGCTCTCGACTCTGGGGTCCCATCTGCTCCGTCCCGGCCCGGGCGGCGGTGCCGGAAGCGGGGCGCTTTCAATATCTGGTTTGGGCAAAGCGGCCAGCAGCGGACCCGGATCCAGTCCCAGCACCTGGGAATACTGGCGTACGAAACTTCTGGCGAAAACGATTGCGGGAAGGCTCGAAAAATCGTCCTGCTCGATCGCCTCTATGAAACGGGGCGCGATACAAGTCAGGCGCGAAATTTCGTTGCGATCCAGGTTTTGACGGAGGCGTTCCTCCTTCAAAACCGATCCAATACCTACAGAAGCCAACCGGCGCTCCTTAATGAGATTTGCTTATCCCGATATAATACACCAGTAAGATCTTTGCCAAGTACTTGTTTCATCAAAGGTTAACAACATATACATTGGATAATTCCACACTAAATTCTACGTCGATAGTGGTTGTTAACTACAATCGGCCCAAAAAACTTGCGGCTGCTTTGGCGTCCATTTCCGCGCAATCTGTTCCCGCTGAGGTCATTGTCGTCGACAATGGATCGCTACAACGTATATCGGCCGCGCCTGGCATTATCTTGATTGAAAACGATCGCAATGCCGGTTTTGCGCGCGCCGTAAATCAGGCCATAGCACGCGCCTCGGGCGAATTCATCGCGTTGTTGAACAACGATGCCGTCGCCGATCCACTTTGGCTGGAAGAAATGCTGCGCTGCATGCAGTCACCGGCGACGGGCATGGTGGCATCGAAAATACTGGTGGCCGCCAACCCATCGATAATCGACAAAGCTGGCCATTTAATGTATCCCGATGGGCAAAATCGTGGGCGCGGCTCCGGTGAAGTCGATCGCGGCCAATACGATCGCGAAGAGGAGGTGCTCTGGCCCGATGGCTGTGCCGCTCTTTACCGCCGTTCGATGCTGGACGAAATCGGCGGCTTCGACGAAACGTTCTTCGCTTACGGCGAAGATGCGGAACTCGGTCTGCGGGCCCGCATCGCAGGCTGGCGCTGCGTTTACGCCCCACGCGCGCTGGTTTTCCACGAGCGCGCGGCAACGCTCGGACTGACTTCGGTTCGGCGCGTGTCGTTGATCGAGCGCAATCGTGTGCTGCTGGCCGTCAAACACTTCCCCGCCCGGCTCCTGCTGTTAAACCCGTTCTATTACGCGGCTCGACTCGCCGCCGGCGCCATCGCCGCAGTCGCGGGACGCGGAGAAGCCAGCCTGTTCCGCAGCAAACTTACTTTGGCCGCCGCGCTGCTGCGGGGCGATGCCGAAGCGCTGCTGTTCATCCCCGCCATTCTGCGGAAACGCTGGCGGGGCGCCTGGCCCCGGCGCCTCAACGCATCGCAAATCTGCGATCTGATCCGCCGGAATCGCATCTCCCTGCGCGCACTTTCCACTGAGGTCGCGCCGCCCAGCGCCGCGGCGTAGATGCGGTTGACTTCATGCGCCATTTGCGGCGAACAGGATTCGCGCGTTCTTTACCGGGCCACCGACCGCCTCTACGGCACGACGACCCAGATCTTCTCCGTCATCGAGTGCCGGCACTGCGGCATGGCGCGCCTCGACCCGCGCCCTTCCGACCTCGCTGTTCATTACCCACCGCTCTACTGGTTCTCCGGCGGCCCGGCCAATATTTACCGCAGGCTTGTACTCCGCCACCACGTTCGCTTCGTAAGGCAGGCTTTGGGAACCGGCGCGCGCGTCCTCGATGTGGGCAGCGGCGGCGGACTGCTTGCGGTGCAACTCCGCCGATGCGGTGTGCGGGCCTTTTCTCTGGATATCGCGCCAGTCGCGGCGAAACTCGCTGCGCGCGATGGCGCCGCCAGCGTGGCCGCCGACTTCACCCATCCGCCATTCGCCGATAGTTGCTTCGACGTCATCGCAATGTTCCATGTGCTGGAACACGTCGCCGATCCGCGGCATCATCTGCAAACTGCATATCGTCTGCTCAATCCAAACGGCCGGCTGGTAATCGCCGTCCCCAACTTCGACGGCCTGCAGCGGCGCATCTTCGGCGCCCGCTGGAACGGCCTCGACATACCGCGCCATCTGCAGCACTTTCGCGGACGCGATCTCCGGACGCTGCTGGAACAAACCGGTTTCCAGGTTACCCGCACCCGGCACTTCTCCTGGCGCGACAGCCCCGCCGGCCTCGCCACAACACTCGCTCCCGGACTCGACCCCATGTCACGCCTGGCTCGCCACCGCACCAGCGCCAACGCCGCCTACGCATTGCTGACCGCTCTGTCCGTACCGTTCGCAGCTCTCGAAGCCGCAACCAAACACGGGTCGACAATCATCTTGCAAGCCGAAAGGCTTTAAACATGCAAGAGCCGCGAGGCTTTAAACTGTATCCAGATGCACCGAAGCACCACATTCGCACTTCTCGCCCTCGCCGCACTGCCTCTCGCCGCACGCGATTTCTCCGGCCAGGCCGCTTTCGACTACACAAAGAAAGCCGTCTCCTTCGGCCCCCGCTCCGGCGGTTCGGCGGCCCTCGTGAAGACTCGCGCCTGGATCAAACAGGAACTCTCCACGCGCGGCTGCCAACTGATCCCGGACTCCTTTATCGCGCAATCCCCCGACGCCTCCGTCCCGATGGAAAACATCATCTGTAAATTCCCGGGCAAATCCGGCAAAGCCATCGCCATCACCGGCCATTTCGATACAAAAAAGATGGCGAATTTCGTCGGCGCCAATGACGGCGGCTCTTCCACCGGCTTTCTTCTGGAACTGGCCGCGGTGCTGCAGGGTCAGCCCCGTATCGACGACGTCTATATCGTCTTCTTCGACGGCGAAGAAGCCTTCCACGACTGGAGCGATACCGACAGCGTATATGGCAGCCGCCATCTGGCGAAAAAATGGTCCGCCGACGGCACCAATGCCAGGCTGAAAGCGCTTATCAACATTGACATGATCGGCCAGAAGGACCTGCACGTGGTTTACGAAATGGGTTCGGCCGCAACTGTCCGCAACATGGTCTGGAATACCGCGCAGGCGATGGGCTATACCGCCGCATTCTCCCGCTCGGGTGGCAGCGCCGTTGCTGACGATCACATGCCTTTCATCAACGAAGGCGTGAAAGCTCTTGACCTGATCGATTTCGATTCGCAATCCACCTTCTGGCACACGCCGCAGGACACCATGGACAAGCTCTCACCAGAGAGCTTTGAAATCGTGGGCCGCGTGATTGTGCGCGTCATCGGAGATCTGGAACAGCAGAAGTGAATAGCCACAACTTAAGCGGCGACGGCGTCATCGTCGTAAACAAACCAGCCAGCTGGACTTCTCACGATGTCGTCAGTAAGATGCGGGGCATCGCCGGCACCCGCCGCGTGGGCCATCTGGGGACGCTCGACCCCATGGCCACCGGTGTCCTTCCGCTGATGATCGGCCAGGCCACGCGCCTCGCCCGTTTTTGGGATCACTCGGAAAAAATCTACGAAGGCGTCGTGCGTTTCGGTTTCTCCACGAATAGCTATGACCGGGAAGGCGAAGTCATCGGCGAGGTGACAGAACCCATTGTTTCCGCCGATCACATAGAAGCCTGCCTCGGTCAATTCCGCGGCGACATCCTGCAAACGCCCCCGCCGGTTTCCGCAAAGAAAATTAACGGCGTCCCCGCCTACAAACTCGCCCGGCAGAACAAGCCGGTCGATCTGCAACCGGTCCCCGTCTCCATCTACGAACTTCGCCTCGAAAGCGTGGATGGCGACCGCGCCCGCCTCCATGTTCGCTGTTCCGCGGGCACCTACGTCCGCACCATTGCCCACGAACTCGGCCAGTCCCTCGGCGTCGGCGCGCATCTCGATTCACTGGTGCGTCTCGGCTCTGGCCCCTTTACCCTCGCTCAGGCCCACTCCCTTGAAGAACTTCAACAATGGAAGGATGACGGCCACCTGGAAGACGCGCTCATCACGCCGCCCGATCTTCTTCCGGAATTTCCCCGTGCCTTTGTGGACGACCTCACCGCGGGCCACATCCGCCAGGGCCGTGACTTCTCTGTCTCACCATTCCGCGTCCCATCCGGCGCCGAATATGTAAAGGCAGTCGGCTCCGACGGCCAACTTGTGGCCATCGGCAAGATCATCCTGCCGAATCTCTACCACCCGATGGTGGTAATGCCAAACGCGGCATAATCCGCGTGTTAATTAAACGCGGCAATAAGCTGCGTGTTAATTAAATGCGGCGTGAAACCTACTCGACGGCAGACGTCTTAATCTCCGCGCGCACCGCTTTTGCCTGTTGCTTCCGGTGCGTAGCCTCCAGCGCCGCAGCGTAATATTCCAACAACCGCAGCCGCGTGCGCATCAGGTCGGCGCGGTCGCGTCCGATTCGCGTTACCGCCGCCCCAAGGTCGCGAACTGCCTCCTCGGAATGCCCGGCGCGTTCTTCCAGCACTCCCTTCTTCGCGCCAGTTGCAATCGCAATTGTCGACTGATCGCCGAAATGTTCAACCAGAATCGCCTTCGCCCGCTGCAGCGCTTCCAGCGCCGGAGCCAGTTTGCCTCGCGCCGCCTGCGCCTCAGATAACGTATCGAACAACGCCGCCGCCTGAGGATGTGTCTCCAGTGACGCCTTTACGACATCATCAATCGCCCGCTGCGCCAACTCTTCCGCCTCCAGAGGCTTCCTGTCCATTAGTTCCGCCTCCGCCAGCGACCGCCGCGAATTGGCCAGCTGGAAAATTTCCCGTTGCGTTGGCTCCGGCGAATCGATGGACTCAAGGAGATACACGGACCGCCGCAACAGCGGCATTGCCTGCGCCACTTCATGCGTTTCCAGCAGGGCATCTCCCAGACCGCGCAGACAGACGGCCTCGTAGGCCACGGACTGATTGGCGCGCGCCAGTTCCAGGGCCTCGCGCCACCGTGCCACGCTTTCCTGCGCGCTGCCCGTCTCACGTTCCAGACCGGCAATACCCATCAGAGAGTCGATCTGCACGCTCCACGAGAGCCCCGGGATTCCGATTGTCTGGCTCAACAATTGCCGTACTTCAGTCGTGTGGCCCTGGTCGCGGATAAGATCGGCCAGGGCATTGATAGTTTTAACGCGCGTCTCAACGCCGATTTGCGGCATGGCAAGAGCGTCGCGTAGCATTCGCTCAGCGGCCCCGTAATCGCCGAGGCGCCGGTAGACGATACCCAGTTGCAGCATGTTTTGAGGCAGCCGCTGCGGATTCCCCGCAACCTTCTGCCAATGTTCCACTCCGTGCGCCAGCCACACCCCCGCCTCGCGCTCCTGGCCCTGATAGTGCAGTAGCGTCCCCAAATCCTGAGCCGCTGACGCTAACTCGATGTCGCCCCTGCCGTTTGCCCACAGTTCGCGAAACAGAGCCATGGCTTCGGGGTAATCCTGACGCTGCGCGGCGGCAAGCGCCTTGGCACGCGTCTGGTCCCAGTGGATCGCCTGCGCGCATGCCAACAAACCACTAAGAACACTTATGACAACAACCCGTCTAAACAAGACACTCCTCCTGATGTGACCTGGCGGTTTTTCGCCGGCCGGTAATTTAGTAGGTAGAAAACGACGGGGTGGTACGCGCGGGACGTGCGCGCTTATTGGCAGTTTCGCACGCCCTGCCGTTTGATCTTGCTGCCGCCCGCGGGGTTGGTTAACCGGTACACGTCGCGCTTCGACAAACCCCGCTCGCGCGCGACTGCTTTCATGGCATCCATCCGGCTCAACCCTGCCTGAATTCGCGCCGCCACAGCGTCTTCAACTGGGGTGTCATCGGCCGGCGGCGCGCCCGCTCTTCCGACCAGAATCACGAATTCACCTTTCACCGAATCGCGCGCCGCCAGGTCCGCCCGCACCTCGCGCGCCGACCCCCTCAGCACTTCCTCGTGCACCTTGGTCAACTCGCGCGCCACAACGATCTCGCGTCCCGGCATGAGCATCTCAAAATCTTCCAGCGCTTCGATCACCCGGTGCGGCGCTTCGTAAAAGATCAGCGTGGCGCGCTCTTCCAGCAATTCTTCCATCACGCGCCGGCGCGCTCCCTGTTTTGGCGGCAAAAACCCGGCGAAGTGAAACTGATCAGTGGCAAGGCCCGACGCCACCAGCGCAGCCAGCAGCGCGGATGCCCCGGGAATTGCCTCGATCGCAATCCCGGCCTCCGCCGCGGCGTGCACCAGACGATAGCCCGGATCCGACACCAGCGGCGTCCCCGCGTCTGAAATCAGGGCCCCGCTGGCCCCCGCCTGCAACTGCTCGATCAATTCGACCGACCGCTCCGCCTCGTTGTGTTCGTGATAGCTCACCATCGGCGTGTGAATGCCGTAATGATCCAGCAGCCGCCGCGAATGCCGGGTGTCTTCACAGGCAATCCACGCCACTTCGCCCAGCACCCGCACCGCTCGGTAGGTGATGTCCTCCAGATTTCCAATTGGCGTGGAGACCACATAAAGTCGGCCCGGCATGAATTCAGAGTACGAAAGTTCTTGACATGTGACCAAATGGTCACCTATTATCTGAGTGTGGACGACGTGTTCAAAGCTTTGGCGGACCCGACGCGGCGTTCACTGCTCGACGAACTCTTCAAACAGGACGGCCAGACGCTTGGCGCTCTCGAGGCCCGCTTTCCAGGAATGACGCGCTTCGGAGTGATGAAGCACCTCAAGGTTCTGGAGGGAGCGCACCTCGTTGTCACCCGGCGTCGCGGCCGCGAAAAGCTGCATTTCCTGAATGTGGTGCCGATCCGGCTGGTCCACGACCGCTGGGTGAGCAAGTACGCCGAACCGTGGGCCGCCCATTTAAGCGAACTCAAACAAGGACTGGAGAAAAAGACAATGGAAAAAATCTACGAAATCTATATCAAGACCACGCCGCAGGCACTGTGGAAAGCAATCATCGACACCGAAATGCGTCGTAAATGGAACTTCGGCGCCATCGTGACGTCGGACTTCACCCCCGGCTCCCGCTTCGAGGGCCGTGGCGGCGGACAGCTGATCCTCGAAGGCGAGAACATCGAGGTCGACCCGCCGCGCCGCCTGGTACAAAACTTCCGCGCGCTGTGGAGTGAAGAGGCGAAAGCAGAGGGCACTTCGCGCGTTACCTATGAGATCGAGCAGATCCGCGACTCCTGCCTGCTGAAAATCACCCATAACCAACTCCGCGAAGGCGCCAATGCCCAACTCTATGGCGGCTGGCCGATGGCTCTTTCCGGCCTTAAGACGCTGCTGGAAACTGGCGAGATGCTCACCACGCCGGGTTCGCTGCGCTGGCTGGAAGGCAGTTCGGAACGTGAAGAGCCGGCCGTCGCGCGGCACCTCAGCGTTAAGTGATCGCTGGCCGTCTGCGGGCGTACAGATCGCGTTGGTTGCTGATTTTCCTTGACAACGATATATCATACTATGATATATCTATAGTTGAGCATGGCGCAGCCAAACCCACCTCTCGCCCGACCCGCCCTCGTCATCTTGCTGGCTCTGGCCGATGGCGACAAGCACGGCTACGCCATCATGCGCGAAGCCCGCGAACTCTCCGAGGGCCAGTTGAACATCGGCCCTGCCACGCTGTACACCACCATCCAGCGGTTGCTTGAAGCGGACTGGATCGCCGAAGTCGCCGGCCCCAAAGACAGCGATGCCCGGCGCCGCTACTACGGCCTCACCCGGCAGGGCCGCTCGGTGCTCACCGCCGAACTGGCGCAAATGGAATCTCTCCTGAAGAGGTCCAAAGCGCTGCGTCTGCGGCCCTCGGGGTCAGCATCATGATTACCTTCATCGCTCTGAGCACGCGCCTCTACGCCACCCTGCTCCCGCTCTACCCGCCCGATCTCCGCCGCGACTTCGGGGACGAAATGGCGGGCCTCTTCGCCGAGGATCTCGCCGACGCCTGGCAAACCGCCGGTGCGTCCGGCGCGATTCGCGTGTGGTTTTCAACCGCGCTGGAGTTCGCTCGCATCGCTGTACCGGGCCTGCTGCAGATTCCGGCGGTCGCCGTTCCGCTGCTCTCGTTCCTTCTCAGCGCCGCCGTGGTCAGCCTTGAGCTGATGCTTACGCCGAATCGGGCGGACTCCGCCATGGGCGGTGTTTTGATCGGAGCATTTGTCAGCGGATTGACCTCGTTCGTCACCGTACGTGCCGGCGAATCCGGCGTACCCCACCCACTGGAGTTGCCCAGGTGCTCGAAGTCCGCAATCTCACCAAACGTTTCTTCGGCTCCACTGTTGTGGATCGTGTAAATTTCTCCGTTCGCGCGGGAGAAATCAGCGGCTATCTGGGTCCCAACGGCTCTGGAAAATCCACCACGGTCAAAATGATGACCGGCCTGCTTCACCCCACCGAAGGCGAAATCCTTTTCGACGGTCAAAACATCCGCCACCATGCCGTCGGCTTCAAACACCGCCTGGGCTACGTGCCTGAAGAACCCAACCTCTACGGCTCTCTCACCGGCCTCGAATACCTTCAACTGGCGGGCGGCCTGCGCGGCTTGCCGGGCCCATTGGTCGACCATCGCTCCAACCAGTTGCTGGAGTTACTCTCCCTGCGCGAAGCTCGCTGGGTCCCCATATCCGCTTATTCGAAAGGAATGAAGCAGCGCGTCCTCATCGCCGCCGCGCTGCTGCACGATCCCGACGTTCTAATCTTCGATGAAGCCCAATCCGGCCTCGACATCGCCAACGCGCTTCTGTTCCGCCACCTTCTCCGCGAACTCGCCCTGCGCGGTAAAGCCGTGCTCTACATCTCGCACGTGCTCGAACTGGTCGAAAAGATTTGTGAGCACATCATCGTCATCTACAAAGGTCGCATCGTGGCCGATGACTCCGTCAAGTCGCTCCGCCACCTCATGCAGTTGCCCGACCTCGAACAGATCTTCACCCAGCTCGTGCAACAGGACAATATGGAATCCCGCGCCCGCGACATCGCCGACCTCATTTCGCAAAAAGCATGACGCCCTTCCGCATCCTCTACGATCTTTTCCGCGCCCGCTTCTTCGAGAACGACGCCGTCGCGCCCGGCGGCGGCTTCGAGCTCGGCGTCTACCAGCTGTTTGGGATTCTTGCGATGCCTGGAATTTTCATTGCCTATTTAGTAATGCCCCAATTTCTGGAACTCGGCGCCCGGCCTCCAGGTCCTGCCCTCGACACCGCGTTGCGGCTCTACCGGCTTCTGTTTCCGGCGTTTTCATTCGCTGTCGTCGGTTTCGCCACCCTCTTTGAATGGGATATGCTCTTCCCCGACCGCCGCGACTTTCTGGTCCTCAGCCCGCTCCCCATCCGCCTGCGCACACTGTGTGCCGCTAAGTTCTCTGCCCTGGGATTTTTCCTTTTGCTGCTGATCACGGCCGTCAACGGCGCCACCACCGTTATGACGCCGCTGTTCTCTCTGCTGATTCCACAGCTGCACAGCGTGGGATTTCTGCGCCTGTTCGCTGCCCAGGTCGCAGCTGCTGCCGGCG
>Ga0206959_10231_pt1 | contig 14773 bp, 14 predicted proteins | sample Alteio_BWOrgHeat_31_FD_152971 | JGI IMG/M metagenome (GOLD analysis project Ga0206959, IMG submission 152971) | Enriched cells from forest soil in Barre Woods Harvard Forest LTER site, Petersham, Massachusetts, United States -... | ecosystem: Environmental > Terrestrial > Soil > Temperate forest >...
CGCGCAAGATTGTAAGCAGCGATCACCTTCTGCTCGGTTTGAACGGTGGTTGTGTAAAGCTGTCTAGCTTCTTCGATTTGTTGCACGGCATGAGCAGATTGCGTCGGATCATAGACGATGCCCGAACCGAATTGCGCCCGTGCTGCAGTCGTAGAAGCTGCAAGGAAAACAAGGAATACAGACGATGTGATTCTCATTAGAACTCCTTTTCAGTCATTACTGCTTTGCACGTTCCTCTTGAAGGCGCTTGTAGGCGTCGTCGGTTTGTTTCTTCTCATCGGCGCATTTCGGGCTTAGCGTCGGAGGCACTTTGTAGTATTCGGCTGAGCAGTCTTTTTGAAACTGAGCGCCAAGCCTGTCGTATTCCTTCTGGAGTGCATCGACCTTGTTCTGATGACTCTGGCACCCGGTCACCGCAATTGCGATAACGCCGGAAGAGAAGATCAATTTCGATTTACGTTTCATGCGTATCTCCTAAAACGTCTGCGGAATGGTGTGGTTTTCGTAGGCAGGTAAAAGTATGTCCTGCGTGAAGTAGACCTTGACGCGATGCCCCTCTCGAATGGTGATGTTGGGAGGGATCTGCATGAAGCGGTCCATGATGGTGGTCGCCGATTGGGAAACAGAGGATGCTGCGCCATTGGTGAAGACCTGCGATCCAGAGCCGCCGTAGACACCGCCTCCTTGCGTGATCTGCGCCGCGCCGGCAATCACCCCCAGCGCGATCGAAGCGCCAAAGATCTCGAGGTAATGGTTGTTGACTTTATCTTTTAAGCCTTCCTCTCCGATCTGATCGAGACCATGAAACTGATCGAGATCAACGGAATAACCATCGGGCATAATCATGCGGTGAAAGACGACGGCCAGCCGGCGCTGCTGTCCGAATCCAACTGAGCCGATCTTGCGTGCCTCTCCTAGCACGATGGTGCCCTCGGGAATAAGGACGTGTTGGCGATCATGCGAGTAGACCGGATTCGAGACCAGGACCTTAACCGGACCGACGGCGTCACCATCAAGCCGGTTCATCAGGACGGTATCCATCGTGAGACCCTCGTAAATCACATACGGCTGACCAATGGCGGAATCGATGTTCACCTCGGAATTGCGTTTGGCCGACAGTGAATCGGCTGCTTGTGATTGCCGTTCGCCTGCCAGCCGTGGCGCAACGAAGTTGTTGCCCGCCGTCTGATCGGAACTCATCGGATTCTGATTTGGCATCGATTCGGATCCAGCGGCCCGCATTCGTTCTGCGCTCCGCAATTGCGACGGCAGATTGTCCTGATGGACATAAGCAAGATTCGAAGCGAAACGAGAGTCATATGCCAGTTCACGCTCTTTGGCTGCCAGTTGTTGGGCCTGCTGTTGGGCCGGGGTCAGTTGCGGCGGCGCGGGAGCCTGCTGCTGAGGATAGGAACTCTGGGGACACGGTTGACCGGGAACACATGGCATTGCCTGACCGGTCGGACTGTATGCGGCAGCCGCGGCCTGTTGCGCCGGTGTCGCTATTCCCAGTGCCGGGTCGGCAGTGCTCGCGTTAACCGCCTGTTGTTGCTCTTTGAGCCTTTCGGCGGCAAGCTCGTTTTTGAGATCCTGCACATTGTTGTCCGTGTTGTCCTGGACCATGGGCTGTGGCGGTGCATCCTTGGCCGGTGCCGCTTTACCGTTTGCGCCTTTCCTTCCGACAGAGCTGAAGACAGCGGCGAGGATGACCAGCAGTGCGGCACCCAAATAAAGCAGAATTTTGAGGTTCTTTTGCAGGACACCTTTCGGCTCCCTGGCGTTGCGGCGCAGCTCCGGGAAATCCTGCAATTCGGTATTAAGCGGAGGCGTGGTGCTTGGACTCTCCATGACGTTACCCCTTGCGCGAGAAATCCATGCGCTTTTTGCCAAGCTCGACGTAGCCTGAATCCATGACCTTGGGAATGATGTAGGTTCCTTCCCGAAGATCGTAGTTCACCAGATTGGGTTTGCCGTCCCTCATCTCATAGACGCTGAATTTCTCGGGAGCGGTGGTCTTGATATAGGTGAACTTGTCGTCGTGATAGATCGACTGAATATCGAACGGCGACTCATTGGCTCTGTAGAAATAATCAAATTTCAGCTGCAGAGGATAGGCGCTCTTGTATTCGTCGACCGCCTGCTGGACATGAGCTTCGAGAGCCGCGAGCTCCTGTTTTGACTGCTCGAGCTGCGCGGCCGGGATGAATTGCGACGGACCCGCGGACGCGACAATTGACGAATGATCCGCAGGCTGAATCAGGACCTTGAGGTCCGGTGCGTCCGACGTATTCGAAACATCCTGCAGGGTGAACGAATAGATATTGCCCTTATCAGTGATCAGGTTGAGGTTGGAGCTGATTCCTTCCTTGGCCGGATGGACAAAGCAGAAATTACTGACCACATCGACGATCCAGAACTCTTTGTCGCCGGTAGCTGCCTCCATAATCTTCTCCGTCGGGGGCACTTCAATCAGGGTGGTGTACTTGAGCTTGGCATGGATCGGGACGATGTCCTGTGAGTGGTACTGAACGGTACGGGCTGAGGCGGCCTGCCCGAAAGCAGCAGAACTCGAGATGGCGGCGAGAGCGAGAACGATCGGTATGCGATGCATAGTTCCTCCTATTTGCTTCCAAGTGTTCCGGCTAGTGTGCGGGGCTGGAACGGATAGTCCTGAGCAAGACGGCGCAGCCCGTCTGCAATCCCGAGGCGCGCGAAATACTCACGCTTCTTGAGGTTGTGCGGGGCATTGTTGGTCGCCATCCAATGCGATACGGAGTCCACGTTGAGATGAACCTTCTTCGAGGACTGGGCCTTGCGGATAAGCATTTGTCCAGGGGGAACGAGGCCAGCGATCAGCTCTAATTCCGTGTCGTTCAGATGAAAAGCTTCCCTGTAGACCTCGCGGTCCATGTCCGGGTTCGCGAGGAAGATCTTCGTTGGACAGCTTTCGGCAACGATCTCGAGCATCCCTGATTCCTGGAGTTCCTTGATCGACTGCGTCGCCAGAACCATCGCGGCGTTGTGCTTGCGCCAGGTCTTCTGTGCCTGCACGATGTACTGCCGGATGGTCTCATTGCGGATGAAGAGCCACGCTTCATCCATCAAGAAAACTTTGAAGGTCCCAAGCTTGGTCGGATCGGTAATCTCGTTGCTCGCCCGGTGCAGGACGTAGAACAGTAGTGGCTCCAAAACATCGGGCGCATCGCCCCACCCATGGAAATTGAAGGTCTCAAACCGGCTGAAGGAGAGGGTGTCCTCGACGTTGTCGAAGACAAAGCCGTATTGCCCGGCTTTCGTCCAGCGGTGGAGACGGTCTTTCAGCTCACCGATGATGCTGGCGAGATTCGAGACGGTCCGTTGCTCTGGCTCCAGGATGTAAACGCGCTCGATGGCTTCCCAAAGTCTGCGCTCTTCTTTGAAGTCCAGGCAATGTCGTTGCGAACTCCCCTCGATCAGCACACGGAATAGGCCAAATAGAAATTGTAGGTTCTCCTTTGTCGGCTGTAGCCAAAACGGGTTGATGGTGAAATCCCGCGACTCCTGGCCGACATTGAGATAGGTGCCACCAAAGATATGCGTCAGCGATTCAAAGCTGCCGCCGATGTCGAAGATGTATGTGAGCGGCGCATACTTCTGTGCATTTTGGAGGATGAAGGAAGCGAGATACGACTTGCCTGAGCCTGTCGCTCCGAGGATGAGCGTGTGAGCCACCTCACCATTGTGGAGGTTCAGAAAATACGGCGTGGCGTTGTCGGTTTCAAGCGCTGCGAGATATTCCGAGCCGAGGTGCGGGTTCGTCTTCTCGCCTGGCAGGATGGTGAAGAGGAACGAGAGGTCCGCGTAATTGCTGTTTAGCAGATACAGCCGGCGAAGGTTCTGAGCATAGTTCCCCGGCACCGTCGCGAAGAAGGCATTCAGCTGGTTGTAAGTTTCGGTAAACAGATTGCCATCGAAATTCGTGAATACCCCCGAGAACTCGCTGGCCAGGCGATCGACGATCGATTTCTCACAGTCGTACAGAACAATCGTCAGCGAGAAATCGCCGAGCGATTGCCCGTCGCCCAGGGCACGCAGGCAATCTCCAAGGTTCTCGATGTCGGCCTGCTTCGACTCATCTACGAGCACATCACGAGGATTTGTTTTCGTAACATCGTTGCCCAGCTGGGAGATGAAGCCGGTCTTCGAGATGTTGAAATGCCGGCGCCGCTTGACGACTTCCTTCCGCGCCTTAGCCATCGACAGCGGCACCCACTCCGTCACGACATGGAAGTTCCCAGAGATCTTCAGCAGCGCGTCCAGAACCAGTGGGCGTGTCTCAGCGATCGCCTCCTTCATCGTCAGCACGCGAACGTAATGATCGCCAACGCGGAGATGGTCGCGTTCTGCGTCAATATCAGAATTCACCACCTGGTAATCGAGGAACTGCGTGGACTTGGGCCGCCCTGCGATCCGCCAGTCATCGAAGTTCAGCGATCTGCGGAAGAAATGCAGCTGTTCTTTTTGGTCAAGAATCTCTATCGGGACAAGGTCCGCGAGTTGGCGCACGAAGGCCCCCACGCGCTGGTGAAGCAAAGCACAACCCGATTGGATTTGCGAACGGAGCAGTACCTTCATGCTCTTATTCGAGAACTGTGAGTGAAGCTCGGAAAAGCCGCCCGCCGGATCTGTGACTAGCCGCGCCGCTCCGGCACCGATGCCGGTCTTCGATCGCTTACCTTCGAGCAGAACGCAGTAAAAGATCTCGATCGAGTACAGCTGATCGCGCTTTGCCTCAAAGAATCGTCTCCGCTGATCGACGGCCGTGGCTACGACCGGATCGTCATAGTTTGCGAATGGGATGTCGGGACAATTGCGCTTGTAGAGATACTGGTAGACATGGAAGCCCGGGCCGAAGGCCTTCAGAGCCGCTTCGAGACGTTTGACTGCGTATTCCTGCTCTCCGGTATCCAACGACTCGTAATCGACGCCGCCGACACCTAGGACCATCCCGACGTCTCCGCTCTTGGTCAGAAACGTGGTCGCATCCCAAAAACCGTACAGATTGATCTGCGCATTGAGCGATGCGGCTTCTTTCCACGGTTTGAGGGCCCGGGCGATGTTCAGCATCAACGCACCTCGACCGTCGGGATCTGCTGTTTTGCCGCATCGTAGCGAGTCTTATAGCGTTCCGCCTTCGCCAGGATACGAAGAAATGCCGGGTCGCTGTTCGTCACCCAATACCCGAAGGCAAATCCGCCAACAAAGACAGCGATCCCGGCGAGGATGGAATTGAAAAGGTTGAAGGCACCGACCGCACTCACGCAGACGAGGTAAAAGACCGTGCGTTCGACACTTAGGTAGGTCAGAGGCTTGTGCAGACTCTTGAATACTCGATTGCTTCGTTTGCGATTTGCCTTTGCGTCTGCCATCTTCGCCTCATTAGGTGAGGGAGTTGACGAACACGAAGCTCTGGCTAAACTCCCCAGAGCCAGGAAAGGACGTTGACTGCAAGCACCGCGATGCCCGTTCCTGCAGCCACGCCCGCGAGCGCTTTCTTGGCTCCGGGCTCACCGTGAGCAAAGCCGTAGCCGCCGATCACGATTGCGATCAGACTTGCGACTTTCGCGATCGTTCCCGTGAATAGGGTTTGCAAGGCCGTGAAGCCGGTGTCAAAGGGAGAGCCGGCCGCCTGGGCGTGCGCAGCGACCGGCGAGAGCAGGAGAAGCAGGAAGATCGCTTTTGAGGCTTGCAATGCTCGAAAGCGTTTCTGCCATGCGGGCGAAAGGTTCATGCATGTACCTCCGTTGCTGTGAAATTGACCCCAGTCGAGCAGGTCATGCCCCAGAGATTGACGCGAAGTCGATTTCTTGTCCAAGGCTTTGTTTGCACGCCTTAATGCGTAAAACTCATCAATACGGTGTGCGTCGTAACCTTGCGGAGTAAGACGACACGGTTCGGCTTTGCGCGCTTGTGGAAAAAATTTAGCTCGCAATCGCCAGATTGGCTCCGCCAAGTTCACGCGCGATGTCTGCGATCATCTTCTGCACGCGGTAGGAGACTCCCCGACGATAGGTAATGACCAGTAGGAGCGTTTCGAGACCTCCGATCGGAGAGCATTGGAGATCCCGAGGAGCGTCGCCGCAGACTCCGCCCGGCACAATCGCGATGCCGGCGCCGTCCTGAACGAGATTGAATGCCTCAGACGGAGATGTCGCTTCCGCCACAACCTTCGGCTTGAACCCTGCTGCCGCGCACTGGGACAAGAACCATTCCTCAAGAACGGGATCTGTGCGATCTGAGCATGGCAGGATCAGCGGGTGTGCTCTCAATTCGATGAGTCCAACTGCGCTCAGATTCGCCTGGTACGCGCGAGGCCATACGGCGGAGAGATGCTCTGAACGCAACGGTATCGCTTCGAGATGATGTTGGCCGGCCGGCCGGACCATTACGCAAGCCTGGCAGGCGTCCGCGATCAGAGAGTCCGTCAACTCCTGAGAGGAAGCCCGGCGTAGTTCGAGGTACACGGAGGGGAACCTTGCGCTATGATTGGCGCGGATTTCATGTGGAATCGTCGGGGCTACGAAAGGTGAGTAGCCGATCACGAACGAGGATGCCTTACGTCGGGCTCGCAGGCGTGCCAATCTTTTCGATTTCTCGAATTCAGTAACAAACCTGGCCAGCATTTGTTCGAGATCCATGATGAATTCGACTGCTTCCTCGGCGATGGCTACATAGTGATTGGTGCGGACGAAAATCTCGATTCCAAGTTCGTCCTCGACTTCTCTCACCTGCCGGCTAAGATTCGATGGGTCAACGTGCAGTCGTTCCGCAGCCTTCCCGAAGTGCCGATCCCGCGCAACAGCGAGAACGTATTCGAGTTTTCGGAGTGGGGGAGTACCAGCCATGAGTTCACCACCAGGATGAAATGGTCCTTACAGATCCGCAGAAGATAGAGACCCTTGCACTGACGAAAGGCACGTGGAAAGGTCTCTTGTGGGGACAAATGCCGGCCAACTCGCCGAGAATTCACGAACGGCAAGCGCCCGAAATTAGCCCTCTACATATAAAGCGTGTCGAAAACGCTAAAAATGGACACATGTCACAGCTTTTTTTTTTCGCCGGACCCATTCATGAGCAACATGGCCCGTCGTTGTTAAGGCACCGATTTCGTTCTTGCAAATCGATTCTTGCCACGTGCCGGAAAGGACGCCGGATTTCATGTAGCCAGATGAATCGGCCTCGTGCAACGATCAGGACCGGATGGCTGGAGGCGCCTCGAATGGGTACTATACTGCTCCAATCCTGATCCTATGTCAATATAGCGCTATACAAACACGTTTGCTATAGAAACGTACCTCGAGGCCGTTGACCTTCCCGCCCTGAAACTGTAATTTCCGTTCTAATGACGGACTTCGACGAGATTTATCGTGAAGTGGGACGGAAGATCCGTCAAACGAGAGAGAACCAGCATCTGAGCCAGGATTCCTTGGCCAAGCGTCTTGGGATCAGCCGTACATCGATGGTCAATATCGAGGCTGGCCGGCAGCGCACTCCGCTGCACGTCCTCTGGCAGATCGCCGAACTGCTTGAAACCAAATTGACTTTGCTGATTCCCACGCCGGAAGAACTGCTTGCGCCGCAGAACCAGACGGTGCTCGATAGAGAAATGATGAAGCAGATCGAGGAAGTGGCCAACGGCGATCTGGCTACTATCCGAGTTTTGACAAGCTTTGTGGCTAAAAAACTCAGAGAGAACGTCAATACGCCGAGGGGGGAGAGGAAGGCGCATGGCAAGACACAATCTCGAAGAAAGAGCTGAAAAGACGCTTCGCGATACGGAGGGCTATCGGGTGCCGGTTCCGATTCATCTTGTGGCCCAGCGCCTGAACCTGACCCTGGAGGCTGCCGCTCTTGGAGACAAAGTTTCAGGGATGCTTGTCGTCGAAGGGGACCAGGGAGCAATCGGTTATAACTCGGCCCATGCCCGCGTCCGGCAGCGGTTCACGATTTCTCACGAAATCGCACATTATCTGCTACATGCGAGAAAAAGCGGCAAGGCGCAATTGTTCATTGATAAGCAGGTCACGTACCGGCGCGACGATCAATCGTCCGCAGGAGTCAACCATGAAGAGATCGAAGCCAACCAGCTCGGTGCCGCGCTTTTGATGCCTCGTGGCCTGGTTCGGCAGGAGATCCGGGCGCAGGATTTGGATCTGGACGATAGCGAGGCGATTGATCTTCTGGCGAAGCGGTTCCAGGTGAGCACCGCCGCAATGTCCAATCGTCTTCAGAATTTAAGAATGCTCGCTTACGAAAATTAGAGACAACAGTCAGGTTCGCACTTTGCTTGTTTCTTGAATCCCGGCCGGCCGACAAATATATTTGCCCGATCCGCGTTCTGGGCAGACCAGCTGTTGAGAGCGCATTCGTGCACTCTGGATTAACCTTCCAGCAACCGACGAAGAAATCACGAAATTCAACGACAAGGAAAATGCGGAACGTTGTTCCAGCGTCTCAACCAGGAGAACTCGGTGGCGCGGGTGTCTCCGAAACGAAGACACCACGCGATTCGGCAGTCACTGTTACGGGCAACAACTCGGCCTTAGGCTTCTTGTTGGTCGTTAGCGTGCCCTTGCGATATTCATATCACCACTGGAACACCTGGTCGCGTTGGCCCCGTACTCACGGGCCACCCGTGCGATAGACGCACCGGGAATAAACGTTGCTTCGACTATCCGCCGCTTCTCGTCGACAGTCCGCTTGATCCGCTTCACGGAGTCCCGCGCGACTCCGCCTTCTATGGTCTCGCCCATGCGGCCATGGTGCGACAATCGCATCCCGTTGTCTACACGGCGAGAGCCGGACGCTTACGTTACTTGTGATCAGGATCCATTATGAGAAGGGGGCGGTCTGTGTTGAATCCCTAGCAAACCGTGTCGATTTGCTTCAATTATGGAATGAAATTGACCGGTCGTTGGCTCTCCTGCGGACCACCCCGGCGGGCAATCCGGTTGGACAGCGCGCGGGCGCAACTGTACGGCAACGCGATCAGCACAGGGCCGAGAACAAGCGCGGCCCCGGGGCGCACAAGATGAAAGATCAGGTACTGCGAAATGAGATCGAGCAGTATCGCGATTGCCACAATATTACGAACAGACGTAAGCATTTGCTTCATCAACCGCGGTCTTAGTTCTTTGTGGAAGATCACTCCCCATAGAAATGGAGTCGCCCCCGCGAGCGCATCCTTCCTGCCGTCTCGAATCCCCAGCAGAATCGCCACAGTCGGCTGCAGGATAAACCGCAATCGCCCCGGCCCGTGAAGGCGGACAAGCATATCTCCAAAGAACTGGCTGGTGAACAGGTATGGATCACCTGTTTTGAATACCCGGTAAAGCGCGTGTGGTGTAAAGGCCAGCAGAATTCCCAGCACGATGATCGGCAATATCCAGTCTCGATATTTCGCGAACCTGGACGCCCCCGATTTCTCAGATTTGCGCGCCACCTCAATACACCTCAGGAATGGAGTGCCTGCCCATCAGCGGAGTCTGATCGCGCGCAACGGTATCCATAACCAATCGAACCGATTTCACCTGCACGGGAGAATGCTCGCTACACGCGATCTATGTTGCCACAAAATTCTGATCGACGGCTAACGGTACTTTACGGCGATGTTGGCAGCGATAGGAGTCACCTCCGAATTGAAGCATCGTTTGCTTCCAGATTGGGTTGAAGCATGCGCAGCAGCGTGAGCAGAATATTCATGGTGTGTTTCCCTGCCCAACACAATATCAGGCGGCTCTGCGTTTGCCTTAACGCTTCTATTCAAAGAAGCCGTCTTCAGAAACAAGGCTTGGGGTCGGTGATGTAGAGGGAGGTGCCATCAATTCTGTACTGATTAACTTCCGGACTAGGCCCATGGTCAGACGAGTTTGAAGTTACTCAAAACGCCGTTTTTACAGCACTTCGTCGGATAGGTCGCCGTGTGAACGCTGGATTACTACCCGATTAGCCGTGCGAGTTGGCAACCTGGATTGAACGGCGGTCAGTGTGTAGGGGATTTATCAACAACACGTTTTCGAGTCGCTATTAAGCACAGGGCGAGTCTTCACTTCCGGACTTATTTCATGCCCAGTTCGGCATTGTACTGGCGGATAACCCCATAGCACTCACAGGCGGAGTCTTCAAGTTTCTTGCGGTTCACGATCTTCACTGCGCCACGGGGGTACTCAATGATCTCCTTTCTCTGCAGAGCACCAGCTGCCGAGCTCACAGTAGGTCTATCTGTCCCTAGCATTGTTGCGAGAAAATCGTGAGTGATGGGCAGCGGCCCTGAGTCCACTCTGTCTTGAGTCATTAGCAACCACCTCGCAAGGCGCTGCTCAACATTGTGCAGCCGATTACACGCGGCTGTTTGTGCAACCTGCATTCCCTGAACTACTGCATAGCGGTTCAACATCAATCGGAGGTGTGGAGCGGATTCCAAAGTGTCTTGTAAAGCACCAACGGCTATCCGAAACCCGTCCCCCGTGATTTGTACCACCGCTTGAAGCATACTCTTGCTCAAGCCAACAGCCGCCGGTGTTCCTATAAAGCCGTCATTGCCAACAATGCCAGCTTCGGCAGTTTTTCCATCTTTCATTACGACTACAAGAGAAATCAAACCTCGGTTCAGGAAATATGCAAATTTCACCTTTCCCGCCTCGTGAAGGACTAGATGGTTTGGCAGGTTGACATATTCGAGATGAGGACGAAGTGAGTTGTAGTCGCTATCGGAAGTCGATAGAAGAAGCCTGTTGTTGACGGACCTCCCCGCGACATTCCTGCGCTCGCCAGACCTCACGATTTGGATCTCTTTGCGTGCCACAAGTCAGAACCGAAAGCTCCCGGACGCGGGATGAGCTCACCCCATCGTGCCGTGCGAAACAGAAACTCTGCTTATTCGCGATAATCGAAAGATTATATGCGATCCAAACGTGAGGCTTCTGTAGAGAATCCTACATTTGCCTCACCTATGCTCAAGCGCAGGCATCGCTATGCACGAAACATGACCCCATGTCGGTAGGATGCCCGACAGACCATCCAAATTGGCACAGGTAAACTTCGCCCATCCTTTATGAATCGTCAGCCACGCCCAGACTGGGGTTACCGTCTTTTGCTGCCATCCGACAGTACGCCGCTGCGAAAGGAGCCGCTAATGGCAAACCTGCACGTTTGGTACCTTGACAGCAAGCGGGTACTCGTTGAGGCGCAGCGACAGAGGCAGCCATGAGCCGGAGGCTGGTATGGATTGAGCAACCGGGTTTTGGGGGGTTTGGGTGCTCCGAATGTGGCTGGCGGTTCAAATCTTCTACTGCCCCCACCGGCGCATCTTTTGATGAAATAACGCACAACTTTGAGTTGCAACGCGACAAAGAGTTTACATCCCATGTTTGCGCCGATTACCCCAAAAGAGGCTAGGTGGCAGTCCGAGCCCGTATCGTGCCAGGCGCCTCTCGGAATTGCGCCTGGAAAGTCACGATCTCGGTAACTTGCCCGAAGTCGCTCCGTAGTCACGTTTTCGGTAGGAAGTGTCGCCACCTGTCCGACTCGGCTATCTGCTTGAGGATTTCATTGCGGCGGCTGAGAAGGCGGTCCATGTAGCGCCTCAGAAACAATCGTTCTGCGATAAACCCGAAAGCCGGTAGAGGTGCCTCAAAGGTGAAGCGATCTCTCATTTCAGTGCTGGTCTCGGACAGAGCCAGGAAAAAGTGATCGTGCTGCATGAATTTGAACGCGCCCTCAATCATCGTGTCTTGGAAATAGCTTGGCGAATCGAAGGCAGTGATTTTGCTCGTAAGGTGTTGACGAAAGCCGAGGTGTTTGGCTCGCCACCGGACGAACTCGTTTGGGCCGATAAGTCCAGTCTTGATGCCACCCACCACCTGCTCACCCGATTGCTCTGTCCCAAGCACGTGCACTTCTACGCTTCGTGATAGGTCGAAGCAGCGTTGGATCGGTGCAGCGATCTGCATGCACTGCTCGATCGTAACCATAGCCCTCTGCTGCTATCCCTCAATCTGAGACTAGCATCGTGCCGCCCGGGTTTTGAGTAAGTTCGCAGCGTCAGGAACGAACTTACTTGAAACCCCGTTGCAGGGAGCATTCAGGGAAAGATCACAAAATCCCCCTCGATGATTAGCCTTCCCAGATTAGGCCGGTCTGTGTCAATGCATCCGATCTGTCCAGGAGGAACTCTTCACGATTGTTTATTATTCGTCCTCAATGGGGCGGCGATAAAGCCCTCAGACGAGAAGACCGATGCACGCGTAGGAAAGAATCGCTGAATGAGGCAATCGTGAATCGCTGAGTCAAGGTCGGCGCAGCAATCGCTTATGACCGCAAGGCGGTAATCGTCGTCAGCAGCCTCGACAAGAGTGGAAAGAACGACACCACTGGTCGAAATGCCGTAAAGAACCAACGTATCGATGTCATTGGCGCGAAGAATCATACCGAGATCCGTGCCGGAGAAAGCACTGATTCGGTGCTTGGTTATAACAATTTCATCGCCTTTTGGTGCGATAGTATCCGGGATCGCTCCAAGCGGTTCCCGGAATAGCCGTTGATGCTGCTCTGAGGATTTAACGGCGCCGAAGAGCGCATTTCGGGAGCTGATCTCGGGAAGTCCGGGTCGAAAACCTACCTTAATGTGAATTATGGTCATGCCAGTAGCACGAGCATGATTTAGAGCACTTGCGACTCTATCCAGAAAAGCGTCTTTGGCGTCCCGAGTGTAAATGGAAACGATGCCGACCTGGCAATCCATGCTCAAGATGGCCGTGTGTGCCGGATCAATCGCGAATGTGTCAGCCACAATCGAGCTCCTTTCGGCACACAGCCCTGCCAGTCAGAATTGTAGTTCAGGGTGGCGTAGACGAACCGGAGTCCAACTCCTGAGACGTGGGGCGTCGAGTCCAGTTCCCGGAAAGTCGGGCGGGAACTTCGGCTTCGGCGAGATAGAATGATATGCGGTGAAAGAGGACGCAGTGGACAGAGTCAACGAGCAGACTCGGACACCGAAGAATCCGTCTCGGCTAACCCTCTTCGACTCTGATGGGTTACCTTGGTCGTCGCGGTTAGAGTGGGGCTGGCTTTTAGCGTTGGTGGCCATCATCTGGTTTGCCCTCGGACCAGTAATCGGCATGTACCTTGGCCTTTGGCTTCGGACGAAGAGTCGATCCGCTCTGGTATTCAACATGTACTTGTGATGACGAGCTTGTGCCTCGCGGTCTTCCTTGTTCCATTCCCTTCACGTGGGATTTTCTCTGCGTTAGGAGTAGTGCTCGAAGCCTTGATTGTCTTGCTGTGGTTTGCGGGAGCTTTCGCACTTCGTAACGAAGTCGCACGGTACCACTCGAATCGGGAGGCTTTGCCCTTCCGACTCAATCCTGCTCTGACGGCCCTGTTTGGACCTTGGTACATCGGAGGGCATCTGCGGGCTGACTTTCCGCTTGATGAGATGGGCAACGCCGGTTCTGGCGTTTCTAAAGCTGATCGTCTAGACTTACTCAAATCACCAGCGGGCAGTCGCCACCGACAAGCCAATTTCTCGATTCTCACCCGATTCAGCTCTTGAGGACCGGCATATGGGAACCGCTAGTTCTGCCTCTTAATTTGGGGGCCAGGCCCGCAACCAGGAGGGAGCGGGATTATGTTTCCGCCCTTTGTACCGCCTTTTCCGTTAGGCACGTACATGGGCATAGATTCCCCGTCCCCAAGATAGAAAACGGATGCTTCCGTTTCAACGACCACGGGTTTGCCGTCGACAGAGTAAGGCTTGTATTACCATCGCCGCACGGCGGCAAGTGCAGGGTCTTTTAACTCCGAAAAACCACTAATGTAATCGGCGCTGCTCACCTTTCCATCTGCATCGACGACAACATGGACAACTGCCAGTGCATTGGAGCAGCGAATCGTCGACGTTGGTTTTGAAAGAGGTGGCGTCTCATACGTCTGCAGCCTTGCCGCCATCGTTTTCTCTGGGACGACTATCGGCTTTGTGTCCTGAGCCACAACGGACACTGCGCCGCTGCATAGAAGCAGGCAGAGTGTGATGATTGAAAATTTCGAAGTCATTACAGGTCACTATACCCCGACAGGTTATTAGTCCGACAAGTTGGTTTTCGGCAACTTCGCCTCCCGGCAAGCCTCCAAAAAGGCCGTAGTTTCCGCTCCAAAGTTGAAACTGCTGCTGGGAGTAGTGAGTGGCCGACTTACGGGGTGGCTATCGAAGCGTTGTGCCAAGTGCCATGCGGGTTAGTCTGCTTTGCGTGCAAACTCCGGAAAAGTACTCGATTTCGGTAAATTGCTTCCTGCCCGGGAATGGCGCCGCCACTAGTGGATAGAGACCGCGGTTTGAGAGTGAAGATTCGGGTTAACACGCAGACCCGCGATGGACTGCGACATGCTCGATATCCAAAGCGGGAGAATGTCACATTTCGAACGGAGTAGAGACGGGGGCAGGTCATAATGCGCTGCGAAATCGAGGTCCCAATCCGTGACGAATCGCCGATTATTCTTGTGAACAGGCCATTCCGTACCTAATCCCCAAACGGGCGCTTAGCCTGATCACTTACCACATGGCGATTTTACGTCAGCTGCCCGTTCGTTCAGTTGTCAAAAATGGCACCCAAGCCGGTGGGATAGTTTTCCGAGGTGCCCACAAACCTTCCAGAATGCCGCGGCGCGGATCCCGGCGATTCGAAGCTATGGCCGGCCAGACGGTTGCAGCACAGTACATCCTGACAATTCTCTCTAT
>Ga0206959_10232_pt1 | contig 14701 bp, 17 predicted proteins | sample Alteio_BWOrgHeat_31_FD_152971 | JGI IMG/M metagenome (GOLD analysis project Ga0206959, IMG submission 152971) | Enriched cells from forest soil in Barre Woods Harvard Forest LTER site, Petersham, Massachusetts, United States -... | ecosystem: Environmental > Terrestrial > Soil > Temperate forest >...
CACATTCAGAAATGTCGATGAGCCGACAGTTTGAATCGACAATATAAGAGGCATTTCCTTGTTGTTTGAATTCTATCCGTTCGGACAAGATGGTACACCGAGTCCAGCGCGTGGCCCAGCTCTCAAAATCGAGATCCGGGCCACGTGTCCACGGTCTGGTTTACTTGCGTTCTTCTACGCGCAGGACGGGCTTGATCACCAGCTTTGGCGGGGCAATCCTGGTGAAGATCTTCAATGCCACATCGTCCTTGAGCACCGTGGTGTCGAGAACGCAGTCATCGAGCAGCGCTTCATGCGTGATGCCGGCAGCCCTACAAACCTCGATGGCGTGCGCCTTTTCCGCAGGAGCAAGATCATTGGCAGTCAATGGCTTTTTCGGAGCCCCGACCAGCGCTCGAGGCAGTTCGACGAACAGCGACTTCGCTGGATCCACGCGCCAGCTGTCGGCGAATTGGCCATAGAGATCCTTCACGTCCACCGGCACCCTGAGCGTAATGTTGTTGGCGGTCCTGACCTCATCCTTCTTGTCACTCGGATTGCCTAACAGCCCGCGCACCCGGGAGTCCGGCGAACGGCCCAGGCCTACAGTGACATTCATCCACAGAGCCTCGGTTGCGTTCTTGACCAGGTCGGCGCGCACCGTGTTGCCGCTTTCATCGCTGATCAGATACTCCGTGCCCCGGTGCGTCACCTGAACGCCCGTCGGCAGCACGATCGTCTTGCCGTCGGCCAGATTGTTTGTCTTGCCGTCGATCACCAGCCGGGCGGGCTGCAGGTAGACTGCAACGCGCGTCCTCCCCATCATCACAGCAACGGCTGTATTGGTTGACGTGCCGGGATATCCCGGGGGACCAGGCACCTGCCGTGTATGGACCATGAAGTTCGGGCCCGCCTCCACCAGCAGGAAGTCGCCATAGGCCTGGAAGTCATACTCCGTCTCCCCGTTGAAAGGATGGACGTGCGTATCACCCAGGCTGATGGCGCTGCTGCATGGCGCTGTCGTCGGGCTGCCCACATTGGTTTCCGTAAATACTAGGGATGGGAGATTCCCCTTGGGCGGGTTCGACGTTGTGGCCACCAGCGTCAAGTTGTTCGATTCTCCGGTGAAGCTTTGAAATGCACACCCAGGGCCGAGGGTCGTATTGCTGGCAACGCTTGTGCGCACTTCAAGCGTAGTGTTCGGGTCAAATACCACCTGCGAACCGCCACCATCTCCGAAGATGTTGAATTCCACTTCCGTCCAGTTCGAGGAGAGGTCGGGGAACTCATTGAGGCCTGGCTCATGGTTCGCTGTGCCCGAAACCGTCGCAATCACGTTGTCCACTGTGTTGCTCGCGTCAGCAGGAAATCCAGTGAGGACGAGATTGTTCTTGAGAGAAGCAATCGAAACCGTTCCGATGCCTGTATTCGTCAAACTGTTAATAGCGCAATCTGTAAAGTTTCCCGTACCATCGTTCAACGTGAACGGGCACCATCCATCCGTAAATACATGACCGCCGTCACAGTGTGCGCTTACGGGCGCTTTGCAGGTGGCGCCAGCAGGACCCCACTGCTCGAGCCAATACTGGATAGAGACTTCACCACCATTGTCCGTGCTGTATATAAATTGCTCCCATCCCAGGCACCCAGGCACCCCCGCGACTCCTGTGGGGGTCGAACCGTTACACGTAGATGTATTAAATGGAGCGGTGTTCAGTTGCAGCTCATAAGATGTGGGGTTACTCGAACCGGAGGTCGTAACATTGTCGAACCGGCCATCCGCCTCGGTGATGTTGTTCGTCGTGGTGGCGGAGAAGTCGGCTCCGGAACCTCCAACCTGATCTGGATGTATACCCTTTACCACTTTGGGATAATTTGGCTTGTGGGGAATCGCCTTGCAAGGCACCTCATGCCACGCCGTGTCCGGATAGCTGGCCTTATAGCAAGTGTCCTTCTTTTCGCGTCGAGTGTGAACGATCGTCTTACGCCATGTCTCCAGCTCCTCCGCCGTCGCCGGGCGTATTTCGCGTATGTCACGTGTGTCGACGGTCTCGGCTGTTTTGCGTTTGTCGACTGTTTCTGTTGGTTTGCGCTCCTGGCAGTTCGCAGCCGCCGGCCACACAACGCTGCATGCAAGCATAATGATTGCGGTCACCTTCGCAGCTGTGCCCCGGGGGACAATCAGCGCTGCGAAGTGCTTCTCTAATATTCCGTTCATGGAAATCTCCTTGGGAATGCCGATCGTCTGAACCTTGGACCCAGCGCCAACATGCCCGCCGATTGGATAGTGAGGTTTCGGTGCGTAGCGTTTCAATAATTCGCTTTTGCGCCGCGCGGGAATGATTGCGACAGTTGATTCAAATGCCGCCATTTTGAATGATTGCGCTCAAAGGCCGCGACCATCAAAGAGCATACAGTGGAAGACTTCGACAACCTTTTTTGCCACGATGGAGACTATGTTGAGCCCGGTTGCTCGAAATCAGCAAATTCAGGGAACTCGCGACTCGCGTGATCCGTACTTCTTCGCTAGGTGAGTGCACATTTCATAGTAGCTATCCTGCTTTTGCAAGATACATATTGCAAAAGCATACGTTTGGTTTTGCGGGGAACATGATGTCTACACGTCGCGAGTTCTTGTTGGTGAGCGCCGCCGCAGGTCTGGCAACCGCGGCATTTCATGACATCGCTCAGGCGGGCGCCGAAACCGGGCTATCGCTCCACAAGCCACCTGAGGGTTTGCGTGCTCATTTGAATGCGCAAATGGCACAATACCAAATTCCTGGGATGCAAGTGGCAGTGGTGCAACACGGTAGAGTGGTATTTCGCGATACTATTGGCCTCGCGGATGTGGAAAACGCGGTGCCTGTCGGCGATTCCACGGTCTTCCAAATCGCGTCCCTCACCAAAGCGTTCGTCGGCGTGGCGGTTATGCAACTGGTCGAAGGTGGAAAGTTGGACTTCGACGCGCCTGCATCGCGCTACCTGCAAGGCTTGCCGGCGGTCTGGCAGGTGGTGACGGTCGGGCAGATCGCCACGCACACCTCCGGCCTTCCCGATATAACCAGCGATCTCGGTACCCTACGCCTGATCGTGGCGAACGATGCAGAAGCCTCATGGAAAAAGATCCAGACAATGCCGATGGAATTTACGCCAGGCGAAAAATTCAGTTACAACCAGACCAATTATGTGATTCTGGGTAAGATCATCGATGCTCTGAGCGGGGAACCCTTCGCCCAATTTATCCAAAGGCGTCAGTTTGACGTCGTCGGTATGCTTCGCACGGTTTGGGGCGATGACCATGACGTCGTGCTGCACAGCGCCAGAACGTATACGCCCTATCTGCAGGCTAACGGAAAGACCTTTCATACCGACGTACTCTACAAAGCCTACATCGAGTTTCCGCCCATGCTTCGCACCTGCGGCGGATTGAACAGCACGGCGGAAGACATCGCGAATTGGCTAATCGCACTGGAGCGGGGAGATTTGTTCAAGAGCAAGTCCAGCCTGGCGACGCTCAGGACCGCGCGTTTGTTGAACAACGGCAAACCCGGCCCCTGGGGAATAGGTGGATGGATATCCGACCGCGCCGATCACCCTGTGTTCTTCGGGATCGGTGCCGCCAAGTCGGCCTTCGGCGTCTATACCAGGGATGACCTGGCAATCGTCGTGCTAACGAATCTGTCGGCGGACATGTGGCTGACCTTCCTCGACGGCATCGCAGCCTATTACCTGCCCGGCCTCTCCAATTCCAAGTGACTAGTGCACTTGCTCCGGTTTGTCGGCAACCCTTCCATAACTGATTGGGTAAGGTTAGCTCGCTATTCGGCAGCCAACGGTCCTCAAAAATCTGCAGCGCGAGCAAGTCTCACAAACCGCTTTTCCCTCACCGGACGCCAGTTGACTTCGCATGAACTGATCATCGAGTCAAGCAGTCAAGAAGCGGCCTCTATCCAATTCTTCAGAATACCCGCAACCCAATCTCTAGATTACCCGTACAACAGCCAACGTTGCATCGTCGTTCTGGTGTTCTTGAGAGAAGTCATCGATAGAATGGAAGACTATATTGACGAGATCAGCGGCATTCTGAGAGCGTTGCGCTCCGTAGACGGCTGCTTTCAATAAGCCCTGAACTCCCCATTCCTCCCCGTTCTGATTTGTCGCTTCAACGACTCCGTCGGTGTAGGCGATAACCAAGTCTCCAGCCTCAATCTCGACGATTTTTTCCTCATAGATCGAATCCGGGAACATCCCAACCGGAGCCCCGCTGGTCTCGAGCCATTCCACCGAGCCATCGCGTCGCAGAACCGCGGGTGGATTGTGCCCTGCATTGATATACCGGAGCGTTCGTTTCGCGTTGTCGAAGACACCGTAAAACAAGGTCGCGTACTGGTTCGCCAGAGAGGAAGAGTATGCCTGGTGATTCACCGCCTTATGCAGAGCGGCCAAGTCATCTCCCGTGAACAATACCGCCGTCCGGAGGGAAGACTGCACATTGGCGATCATGAGTGCCGCAGCCAGACCCTTACCCGATGCATCTCCAATGACCAATGCCAATTGGTTACTCTGCAGAGGGATGAAATTGTAGCAATCGCCGCCGAGCGCTCGAATTTGACGACAGCGGGCGCTATAGTCCAGCGAATCGTTAACTGTACACGGCGTCTGCATAAACCCCTGCTGCACGTCGCAGGCCAGTACCCAGTCCTGGCTAACATCCACTACCATTTCTTCAGTGATCATTTCCTAGCCTCCACTCGTATGTCGGTTCTGGGTCTCGGAAATCGACACGGGCTACCGATTTCCGGTGAAAAATATTTTGTAAAGGGATGTAGAGAACGGCAGGGCGGCTCCGACTACAGTTTGAAAGCGCGGATCGAAGGCGCTGCCAATGAACAGACACAGTCAGCGCAAGTCATAACGAAAATAACCGATGAAATAGGAGCGAAGGACATGAAATACATATTACTGATGTCGGGTACGGGAGCAGGCGTTGCAGGGTATCACGCCTGGTCGAAACAGGATATCGAAGCTCACATGGCGACTCTTCAGCGCATCAGCAAGGACCTCACCGCATCCGGCGAGTTTGTGGGCACACAGGGTCTGGCCGAACCGAGTGAAGCCAAGGTCGTACGTGGCGAGAAAAACGGCGTGCCCGTCACCGACGGCATTTTCCCCGAGTCGAAGGAGTTTCTCTTGGGCTACTGGATCGTCGACGTTGCCAACGCTGGGCGCGCTTATGCCATAGCGGGACAGATTTCCGCAGCTCCCGGACCCGGGGGAAAACCCACGAACATGCCGATCGAAGTCCGGCAGTTCGCAACCCATGGACCCAAGTCCCAATAGGCAGATGTCGGGAACGTTAGCCTGTTCCGACCAAGTGCGATGCCGCGAGAAGCAGCTTCGAACTCGATAGGAGAAGAGATATGAAGTACATTTTGATGATGACCGGCAAGAAGTCCGACTTCGAGGGATATGCGAGGTGGTCGAAGGAAGATCTTCAGGCGAATGTGAGTTTCATGCGCGCATTCACCAAAGAACTGAAAGACTCAGGTGTATTCGTTTCGACCGAGGGACTGGGATGGCCCAGTGAGGCCAAGCTCGTTCGGGCCGGAGAAAACGGAGAATCAATCACCGACGGCGTATTTCCAGAATCGAAAGAGTTTCTCGCCGGATACTGGATCATCGACGTGGAGAGCCCGGAGCAGGCTTATAAGGTTGCCACGCGAGCCTCACAAGCGCCAGGTTCTGGCGGAAAACCTGAAAACATGCCCATCGAAGTGCGGCCCGTTCTGAGTGGCCACGCCGATTTGGGCCTCTAAATACTGCGGCGGAAAGAAACTGAGATGGCAGACCATCCATACGACACTCCGTTCGAGCACCTGCTGCGTGAACTTGCGCCGCAGGTGCTCGGCGCCGTCGCTCGCCGCTTCCGCGACTTCTCCTCGGCCGAAGACGCCGTGCAGGAGGCGATGATCGCCGCTTTCACGCAATGGCCGCAGGAGGGGGTTCTCGATAACCCTCGCGGCTGGCTGATTCAAGTGGCGTGCCGCCGCATGACGGACCACGTGCGCAGAGAAATTGCCCGCCGCGAAAGAGAAACGGCAGTGGCCCCCGAAGAGGAAAGCTTGCCACCAACCTTCGAGATCGAGGCCGACATGGATCCAGACGACACTCTGATTTTGTTGTTTACGTGCTGCCATCCCGCACTTACTCCGTCCTCTGCAATCGCGCTGACGTTGCGGGCGGTTGGCGGTTTAACCACGGCCGAAATTGCGAATGCCTTTCTGGTTCCCGAGGCCACGATGGCGCAAAGGATCAGCCGTGCGAAGCAAACCATCAAAGCTTCGGGCGTACCGTTCCGTCTGCCTTCTCAGCAGGAGCGCCCTGAACGGCTGCCTGCAGTTTTGCATGTACTCTATCTGATCTTCAGCGAGGGATATGCCAGCAGCGTAGGTTCGCAGCTGCAACGACTCGACTTGGCGCGCGAAGCGATCCGCTTGACGCGAAACACCAAAACGCTACTCCCCGATAATTCCGAGGTCGCAGGGCTTCTGGCGCTGATGCTTTTGACCGACGCGCGTCGCGCAGCCCGAACCGGTCCGGATGAGGAGTTGATTCCCTTGGATAAACAAGATCGAGCTCTGTGGGATCGCGCGGAGATCTCCGAAGGAATTGAGCTTCTCACTGCCGCGCTGTCGAAGGCATCCGTGGGTTTGTATCAGCTTCAGGCAGCGACTGGCCACAAATCCTGGCTTTGTATGAGTTGTTGAAACGAGTCGCCCCCAGTCCCATGGTCACTCTCAATCACGCAATCGCAGCCGCTATGGTGCACGGCCCCGCCAAGGGCCTAGAACTACTTCGGGCTCTCGACAGCGATCCGCGTATTGCCGATCACTATCGTCTCGACGCCGTACGCGCCCATTTATTTGAAAAGATGGGCGATTACGAAGCCGCCATCAAGCACTACCGAATTGCGGCGGCGCGGACGACGAGCATGCCGGAACGCGATTACCTCATAACGCAAGCGGCGCGCCTGGCCGGCGATTAACTTCCGAATGGTGCTTCGCACTACCGAGCGTGTGCGGCAGCTTCTTCGATGAGAGCTGCGACCTCTTTCGGATGGGAAACGTAGACTGCGTGGCTGGCGCCTGAGACTTCGACCTTGTGGCTGTTGGCTCGTGTGGCATACCAGCGTTCGAGGTCGGGGTTGATGGTTCTGTCACTTCCGGCTACCAACATCCAGCTCGGTTTGCTTCTCCACGCAGCTGTGGTGATGACGGCTTTGAAGTTTTCAGCCTTATTCATTACTTGCGACCGCGCCATGAAAGCGGCCTGCTGAGTTGACAGGTCGGCCGCGAAGTATTCATGAAATTGCGCCGGGTCGAGGTAAGTGAAGCCGTCGGCGGTCTTCTTGATCGCGTTAGACTTGCTGAGGTCGCTGGGAAAGCGCTTTCCGTCGTCAGACTCATTCTCTCCGGCGTCTGGCATGTGGCCTGCGATGTAGACCAACCCGACGACGAATGGGTCTGTACCCGCTTCGGTAATGACGGCTCCCCCATAGCTGTGAGCGACAAGAATGGACGGTCCATCTTGTAGGGCAAGGACGCGCTTTGTTGCTGCGACATCTTCTTGGAATGTCGTCTCCGGTTCCTGCACGATGGTGACGTTGTAGCCGTCTTTGATGAGAATGTCATAGACACCTTTCCAGCCAGAGCCGTCTGCCCAAGCGCCATGAACCAGCACTACGTTCTTCACTGGACTGTTCTGCGCCTGCACGGTTGTTAGGCCCAGCGCTGCAAGCAGTACGACGTACGCAAAACCGACTTTAAGGGTGCTTTGAAACATGCCAATTCTCCTTTGACAACTAGACATAGATCAAGTGATCAGTTGCCATCTACTCCCGTTTCACTCGAACTTCTTTCCGTGAGGCGCAGATGACGGTTCTCGGTGTACAGAGCAGAAGGCAGTGCGTGAACTCTCTCGGGAGCGGTCTGCCTGCTTGGTTAACCACTGGTGCAAATCTGTCCCGCCCACGCCGAGCGGATTCCCGATGTCCTGATTCGGACCAGCTCCGTATCCGTCAAGCGAGATGGTAAAGCCTTCAACTCGGACGCGTGTCATTGTCATGCCTTCCTTTCGATTGACACCTAACAGGTACTGAACGAATACATTGGGTCAGCATATCAGAGCGGCCCGTTGCCGTGGTCTCAGTGCAGCATTTCGTGCCGGATCGGTCTAGAAGCTCGGTAGAGCGTTGCAGAGCGAAAGCGCAAGCAGAGGGTAGGCGGTCCCGCTGTAGCTGATGAACTGCCAGCCATCGCGGTTCAGTGACCGAGTCCACCATCTCCCGGAAGACCGTTGGTTCGCCAGCAGCCATTGGATGCCACGCTGAATGTGAGGATCATTTGCCGGCACACCCGCCTTTCGCAGAGCGATGATGGCAAGACCTGTCATGTGGCCATCGCTCTGGGGAAAGGGAAACTCCAACTCGGCTCGCAGCTTATCGGCGCGATTGCCTTTGCCCCACTGCTCTGGTGCAGCGAACGTCCGCATGGACCAGCCTCCGTCAAACTGCTGGTGCGCGAAAATCATGTTCACAAGTTCGCGCTTCTGCCGCTCATCCAGCAGCCCAGGGTACTCCGAGGCCGTCCATAGCAGGTCAGTTCGGTCGTAATCGCCTTGCATCTTTCCTGGCGTTTGCAGATAGTGCTTCAGCAGTTCGACATGTGCGGCAATTGGCGTGCCGCTCTGCTGTTGCAGCCACCCTGGAGCGTTCGCAACGGCCCGCGCGGCGACAGTTGCAACCTGGTATGGACTCGATTCGAACGGTGGGTTATTGTCGTCCTCGATGAACCAGTCACCTGCCGGCCGCTGGAACTCGAACATAAGCTGCAGCGCCTGCGCCGTTTCTGGTGAAAGACGATGCAGCACATGCGCGTCCCAGATAGCCAGGCCTGCGGCAAGGTAGACCGCCTGGGTACCGTCGAAGTTGCCATTGCGTTTCGCCGGATCAGCGGTGAGCGCACTTCGCAGCTCAGCAACCCAGAAGTCTCGCATCGCTTGTTGCGGTGCGCCAAGCTCCGGCGTCATCAGCGGACGCACGACCATATAAGTTCCATTGGTGTGGCAGGCGACGCACTGTTTTTCGCCGGTCCACGCTATCGCGCCCTGTTCCATGTAGTCGACAGCTAGGCGTGGCACGAACGGTATCCTGGGTTCTTGTGGTGCGGGACGCGCATAGGTGGTGTCTTTAAAGTGATACTGGTAATTCAGCGGCACATTCCACGCGGCCTCATTCGAGACGCGATGCAGTACGAGGTTCGCGGAGTGATCTCGCCACGTCCAGGTACCTTGAAGTGTAGAACCGTCCGGACTGAACTCTGCCGCATACGCGCCCTTGCCCTCGTTCGTGACAACCGCAAGGTGCGATTGTTCAAACGTTGAAGAATCGATTTTGATTGTTTCTGGAAAGAAATCCAGGTAAAGAGTTTTTACGTTCTTGTGGCCACCGTTCTCTTCCGTTATCTGCATGACAGCGCGATGGCCTTCTTCACCAACCCTGAAGGTCCCTTGCCAGGTTGACGTAGCTTCCTGTGCGCAGGATGTGCCCGCGGCAGCAGCGAGAAGCAGTAACGGCAGCATGCATAGTCTCTTCATGGTTCTATCACTACGATTGCTAGAGGATTATCGCTCGTCAGGTTGGTCTTCGGCTACTAGACCATAGACCGCGAGTGATGAATACGCTGAGTCCGTGCGCAGACGTTTCCCGCCAGTGAACTAGGCAGGCTATTTTCGCTTGTCCCCTGACGACATGGAAGTGGTAAGGAAGATCGGTTTCACCATTGCTTCAATCTTGGCAGCCATCTCCTCAGCGGGGATGCGGTCGGAAGTCTGGTACCACCGTCGCGCAGCGCCGAAGATGGCCCAGGCCACCGTGGTTGCAAGTAGTTTCGGATCAGTGCCAGGCGCCATCGCGTGATTCGCGGCGCCTTCCAGAAACATGCCCTCCACGACCGGGATGATCGAGCCTTCAAGAGGCATCTTAGCCAACTGGCTAGGGCAGCCCGTAGTCTCGGCGAGATAATCGCAGACGCCTAGCGCAATGGCTCGCAGTGCGCCATCGCAGTTTGTGAAGGAAAGGCCGCGTCGCGCGATCAGGTCGCGGAAGCGGGCGGCGGTCATGGCCTGCAGCAGGGCGTTCTTGTCCGGGTAATGGAGGTAAAAGGTGGCCCGGTTCAGGGTGGCTTCATCGGCAATCTCCTGGATGGAGATGCTGTCGAACTCCTTGCGGGTCAATAACCTAAGTAAAGACTCCATCAACATCTGACGGCTACGGAGGACACGGGGGTCTGTGTTTTCCGCCGGGTTGCCGGGTTGTGTTGCCTCTGCCATTGCAATCTCTAGCATAGCCCTTCTGCAGCAAATAGATGCGTAAGCGACACTCGTCGATTTATTGAATCAACATATGTCTACTAAACATCAATTGTCGCATAGGAGGTTTCTCATCATGCCCACGCTTCTTCACATTGACTCAAGCCCACTGTATGGGCGATCTGTCTCGCGCCAGCTTACCGGTGCGTTCGTTACTCAATGGAAGTCTTCGCACCCGAGTGGAACGGTTGTAGACCGCGACCTTAACGCAACCCCGATCCCGCCTGTTACCGCCGAATGGGTGGGTGCTGCCTACACGCCGGAAGAGGCGCGCACTCCGCAACAGAAGGAGCTGCTGGCGCTTTCGGACACATTGCTCGCCGAACTGGAGCAGGCGGACGAGTACGTGTTCGGCGTACCGATGCATAACTTCGGGGTGCCCTCCGTTCTGAAGCTCTGGATCGACCAGATCGCGCGCGTGGGCAGGACTTTTTCCTATGCGGATGGAAAGCCGAAAGGATTGCTCACGGGCAAAAAGGCGACGTTCATCATCGCGACCGGCGGGATCTATGATGCGCAGACGCAGATGGCCTCTTTGAACTTTGTCGAGCCCTATCTGCGGTCGGTCTTTGGTTTCCTCGGTGTGACAGATGCAACCTTCCTCACGACAGGCGGAACCGCTGCACTCAACTACGGGCAGGACCGCGACGCGTTTCTAGCGCCGCACATTCAGGCCGTGCAAACGCACGCGCAGGCGATCTAAGGGAGACGACACATGAAGATTGTTTCTGTCATTGCGCGCTATCTGCTGGGGCTGATGTTTACGGTCTTTGGCCTGAACGGGTTCCTTCACTTTATCCACCAGCCGCCACCGGCGAATCCGCTGGCACTACAGTTCTTTACCGCCGTCAGCGCATCGCACTTTGCCGCGTTCTTCTTCGCGATTCAGGTGCTTGGCGGATTGCTGCTACTCTCCGGCTTTTTCGTGCCACTTGCGCTGACGCTGCTTGCTGCGGAGCTCTACAACATCCTTGCGTTCCACCTCACGATGGCACCGGAGAGCATCGCTCCCGCGCTTGTCGCCTGCGTGCTGTGGGTACTGGTCTTCCTGCAGTACCGCAACAGCTTCAACGACGTTCTAGCCGCGAGACCTGCTGCGCGGGGATAGTTTGCGTCTTTGCGTCCTGGCGGGGAGGCCCCGTGCCTCCTCGCTGCGGAGCGTTCGAGCCCTGTGCCGTCAATTGCATGTGCCGCGCCAGCACTCCTCCACATCTTTTCTGCCCGACCGATCCGTTTTAATCACCGGAATCGTCTTCATGGTGTCGGCACAGAGAACAGCGTTTTTTGGAGGAGAATATTATGAACACGACAATAGCGGTGACCAAACAGGTCACCACCCTTATCAACATCTTGACCGTTGAGCCTGAGAATCAGCAAAAGCTCATCGAACTTCTACGTGGCAATACTGAAAACGTCGTCAGTCGCTCGATGGCTGGATTTCGACCAGCTTCATCGCCACCAGGGATCGGCGCCACGTAATCATCTACTCGCAGTGGCGCGACCTCGCATCGGTGGAAGCGATGCAGGCCAATCCCGATATGGTCGCTTACTTGCCGAGGATCGCCGCGCTCGCCGCGTTCGACAGCTTCGTTGGCGACGTCGTCTACAACCACCACGCTTGATACCCGGATAAAGGAGAATGAAACATGCAGAACCTGAACGGAAAGCGTGCGGTCATCACCGGCGGCAGCCAGGGGCTGGGGCTCGCGATGGTCGAGGCGCTCACCGCCCGCGGCGCGAACGTGACCGCAATGAGTCGCGATCGAGCGAAGCTCGCTGCGGCCGAGCAGGCCGGTGCTGCGGTGATTGCCGGCGACGCAACCGACGCCACGCTTATGAACTTGGTCGTCCGCGAAGAGGTGCCCGACGTGCTAATCCTCAACGCCGGCGCGCGGCTGCCGATGAAGCCGATCGACCAGCAGAGCTGGGACGAGTTCTCGACCGCCTGGAACACCGACGTGAAGGCAGGACTAGTCGGCATTCAGGCCGCACTTAACGCTCCGATGAAGCGCGGTGGCCGCGTTCTGGTCATGTCGAGTGGTGCATCGATGGTGCTAGCTGTGCCGTTCATCGCCCCCGAAAGCCTGAGGCTCTCTGGAGGCTATATAGGCGCCAAACGGATGCTGTGGTTCATGGCTCACAGTGCAAACGCGGTATCGCGCGAGCGCGACCTCGGGATCCACTTCCAGGTGCTCGTGCCATGTCAGTTGATTCCCGGCACCACGCTCGGCCATCAGGTTGCGGCCGCCTACGCGGCGATCGAGGGTGTCAGTATCGACGAGCATGTTATGCAACGTTATGGCTCGATCCTGCACCCGGCGCAGGTTGGAGAACGGGTCGCCGAGCTACTCGGCGATCCGCGTTATATGCACGGCGTCGCCTACGGCTTTCGCAGCGATAGCGACATCCTGCCGCTCGACGTATGATTCATATCGGGCTTGCCATCCTGAGGAGACGACACGCTATGACTGATGATGCGCGCGCTGAGTTCGAACGGTTGGTGGGTGAACTTCGCCCAAAGCTCCATCGATACTGCGCGCGCATGACCGGCTCCGCCGTCGATGGAGAGGACATTGTCCAGGACGCGCTGATTAAGGCCCTTGCCGCGCTGCCGAATGTCGGTGTCATCGACAACCCTGAAGGTTGGCTGTTCCGTATCGCCCACAACACGGCGCTCGATTTCCTGCGCCGCCGCGCGCGTGGCCCAATGATGCAGAATGATGAGGCCCTTGACATGATTGCCGCTCCGGATTCCCCCGATCGCGACCACGAGGCCGCCACTACGAGTCTCCGTACTTTCATGCGGCTTCCGGCGCTCCAGCGGAGCGCGGTCATCCTAAAGGATGTGCTTGGCCACTCGCTGGAGGAGGTCGGGTCGATTACTGGTGCGAGCGGGGCCGCCGCGAAATCCGCGCTCCAGCGGGGGCGTGTCCGTTTGCGCGAGTTTGCCAGTGAACCCGCCGACGTCTCGCTGCCGATGCTGTCGGATGTAATGCGCGCCCGACTGATCAAGTATGTAGAGGGGTTCAAGACCGGAGACTTCGACACGGTCCGAGCGACGCTGGCCGACGACGTCAAACTAGACCTCGTCGCGAAGCTAAGCAGGCGGGGAAAGAGCGAGGTCGGGGAATACTATGCTCGCTATGCAGCCTCTGAACAGTGGGCTTTCGCGGCGGGCGTTGTTGATGGCCGGGCTGCGATGCTCGTATACGATCGCGAGATCTCACTGGAGACACCTGCCTATTTTGTTTCTCTGGATTTTGATGGCGATCGCGTGGTCTCGATCCATGACTTCCTGTTTGCGCGTTATGCGATGGACGGCATCGACTTGTCCCCACTTAGTAGTCAAGCTTCATCGGAAGTTGATGCAATGTCGATTGTTCTGCAAGCTCCATCAAAATCGACGACCCGAACTTAGCCGATGACTGAAAAGGTGTTCCGCTGCCTGCGCTTTCTCCTTTTCGCCATTGCCGGATTTCCTCCCGAGAAGCACCGAAAGCACGGTCATTGATTTGCCTAAGAATTGTCAGAAGTGCCGGTGCAGACCCGAAGGACATTTCATTTTGGGTAACGTAGTTGGTCTTAAACACAAAGGGAAAGCTTGCGGGAAACCAGAATTCCGGAAAGTACAGTTGGGCATACATGGTGTGTGAATTTTTAGCGCTGGCTGCGGCCTTGCATGCCAGTAAGGCTTTGTCTTGTTGCCAACCTCCAGGTAAAGTCTCGGGCATCTTCTCTGCCGGATTTTCTAGATATGCTGCGAGAAGAAGTACAGCTCCATAAGCACTCCAATTCGGCTTGTCTGTGAAGTAGGGGGTATCGTCACGCTCAGACCATTCGAGAGGCTGCTTCATTGCCAGGGCAAGGTTGCTTTTCCATTTTTCCACGGCTGCTCGCACGACCTCTGGAGCCGGTGTCTGTTGATTGGCGGGCTCGCCAACTCTTACGACCTTGACCGTTATGCCGGCCTGTATCCCGTGCTGCTGCACAATCGTTTGCCAGTTTCGCGTGTGATAACGAGTCAGCGAACCAACGTAGACATCCAGGCCCATAGAGAAGATAGTTTACTCCACACTATTGGCAGCTGACTATCATCGCAGCAAGTACGGCGTTTTGTGCGAGAATCCTACCATGTTCAAGATTCGAGTCATCCTGTTTGCTTTGATCATTGTTTGCGGAAAAGCGTGGGCGGCGGATCCATTTGAAGGGATCAAATGCGCAGCCGATATCCCCAAGTCCTTGATTGGGAAACACGACTCTAATGAGCCAGTGGCTGTGCTCGAAAAACGGCACA
>Ga0206959_10229_pt1 | contig 14690 bp, 10 predicted proteins | sample Alteio_BWOrgHeat_31_FD_152971 | JGI IMG/M metagenome (GOLD analysis project Ga0206959, IMG submission 152971) | Enriched cells from forest soil in Barre Woods Harvard Forest LTER site, Petersham, Massachusetts, United States -... | ecosystem: Environmental > Terrestrial > Soil > Temperate forest >...
TAGAGCATAGCGTCCCACCGTTTTTTCTCACAATGCCCCCATTTTTCACGGTTGTCCAAGACTTAGATCAAAACATTTGATAGCTCCAAGGCATCAATCGGGTATCGTCAGGAACACATCGGACTTCAGAGCAATGAACGAGAAAGAAAAGAAATCCCCGGAAGCGACCCATCCCGATTGAACTCCGCCGGGACGAAGCCAGAGGCGGAGACGCCGATCTCGTAAGTGCCGTCCCGGACCGTGGGGAAAGAGTAGTTGCCATTGCTGTCGGTGATGGCGGTTTGAAATTGACCGTTGCTGGGCATGATCGGCGGCATCAGCCGAATGGCTGCCCCTTCGACGGGAGCGCCTGTGTCTGCGCGCACAACGCGTCCTGTAATCTGAGACGCAGGCTCAGACACCTGAGCCGGGACATTGAAGGCGAACGCAATCGCGAACAGCAGAAGGGAAGCCCGACGCAGGTCCAAATCCATAGAACCCCTCAGCGAAGTTGGCGCAGCTCACTCGAGAAGTTTTGACCGAGATCATCCTGTTAGACGCTCTAACATTGTTATTTGCCTTCGAGGTGTATGAAAAACGGGGCGGGCTCAACCGGTCGATGCAACACCATCTGAAATGTTGATTCAGTCGTCAGATCTATTCGTACCGAATCGCCTTGACAGGATCGAGAGCTGCCGCCCTACGCGCTGGGATCCAGCAGGCCAGCAGTCCGACGATCGCCAATAATGAGGCGACGATCATGAAGACGACAGGGTCTGACGGAGAGACGCCGATCGGCAGACTGGCCATAAGACGCGCCGCGGGCCACGCTGCGGCCAGCCCAAGCGCGAGACCTGCGACGATTTGCCACAGACCGCGCCTCATCACCAGCGCAACGATGTTGTGCGTGTTGGCTCCCAGCGCCATGCGTACACCAATCTCCTGCGTGCGGCTGTTCGTCGCCTGGGCAAGGACGGCGTAGATGCCCACCGCGGCCATCAGCAACGCGATCAGCGCGAATCCTGAGAAGAGCTTGCTGAATAGGTGTAGAAACCACTCCTGATGCTGAATCGCCTGGGGCAGCGTGTACACATCGCGCAGCGGCAGATCCTGATCGAGGTTCTGCACGGCGGCGCGCACTGCCGCGATTGGATTGTCGCTGGACCGGATCAGCAGAGCCATACCGTTCCAGCCTTCCTGGCGGAGAGGAATGAACATCAGCGGATTCGGCGATTTCTCATTCAGCTCCTGAACGATGTTCGCCGAAATCCCGACGACCGTGATCCACTCGCCCGGTTTGTTCTTCTCATCGTATAAACGGAATCGCTTCCCGATCGCAGACTGGCCCGGCCAGAAGTGCTCTGCACATTCTCGCGTGAGAACTGCGGCCTTGTGGTTCGCTGTGCCGTCGGTTTCGTTGAAGTCCCGGCCAAGGAGAATCGGGAGATTGATCGCATCGAAATAGCCAGGAGTCTGAACAACAAAAGAAACCGAAGGCCGATGGGCTGCGTCGTTGATTGTCGAGTGTTCTATCTCGATATCGCGGTCAGCCGCTCCCAGCCCAGGCAGGTTCGACGTAAGAGCCACGTGCGTCACGCCGGGAAGAGCCTTGAGGCGCGGCAGCAGCTGATCATAGAATCGCTGGCGCGCATCGGCGTCTTTGTAGTGCTCATCGGGAAAGTCGATCCGCGCGGTCGCGATCTGCTCCGCCGGCACCGCTTGATTTGCCCCGAGACTCTGGAACAGGCTGTGCACGAACACTCCGGCCCCGGTGAGAAGCACCACGGTGAGTGCGAACTGGAAGATCACCAGTAAGCCCGACAGTTTCCCGCCGCGATGTTTGCCCGCGCTCCGTGCGCCGTCCTTTAGAACCTCGTTCACATCTACACGCGAGAAGCGCAGTGCCGGCGCCGTCCCGAAGAGCAGGCCGCTGAAAATGCAGAGAGCGGCAAAGTAGCCGAACACCGTGTAGTTCATCGTGAACTCGATCCAGTAAGGCTTGCCGACATCCTGCGTGGAGAGATCGAACCAATGAACTCCCAACCACGCCAGCGCCAATCCGAGCACGCCGCCAAGTGTGCTGAGCAGCACGCTTTCAATCAGCAGCTGGCGGACGACGCGCCACCGCGAGGCCCCCAACGCCGCGCGGATCGACATCTCGCGCTGACGCAACAAGGCGCGGCTCAGCATCATATTCGCGACATTCGCGCAGGCTATCAGCAGCACGAATCCTACGGCGGCCATCATGAGCAGGAAAATCAGCCGGATGCCTCCGCCGTTATAGTGCTCGTGGAACGTGTCGACTGTGATGCCGATGTCTTTGTCCTCCGGATACTGCGCGGCAAGACGGCGTGCGATCCCGTTCATATCCGCGTTTGCCTGGCTGATGCCCATATCCGGCTTGAGCATTCCAAAGAGCGCCAGTGGGCGGTTCGTGCGCTTCTCCAGCTCTGCGGTGGGAACCAGGGGAATCCACATATCGATATTGGTAGGGAATTTGAAACCCTTCGGCATGACCCCGACAATGGTCGCTGGCTTCTCATTGATGCGCACTTGGCGGCCCAGCACGCTCGGTGAGCTGCCATAACGGTCTTTCCAGATGCCATAGCCGATCACCGCTACGGGTGCCGCGCCCGGTTTGTCATCGGCGGGAAGGAACCCACGCCCAAGAACCGGCTGCATATGCAGCATCTCGAAGATCCCCGCGGACGCGTGCTCCATCCGGTAAGCTTGCGGAGGAATGCCGGTTTCACTCAATATCCCCTCTTCATCGCTGGCCGCTTCCAGCGCCGCTAGGGAACGGTTCTGAGTACGGTACTCGCGGAAGTCTGGGTAAGACACACGCCGCGCGTTGTTGTCTTTCTGTTTGAGGTCGCGGTTGAGCAAGGCGACCAGTTGCGCGCCGCCCGGCACAGGCACCGGCTTGAACAGAACTGCGTTGATCAGCGTAAAGACCATCGTGTTGAGGCCGATCCCCAGCGCCAGAGTCGCCACCACGGCGGCAGAGAACAGGCGATGAGAAAGGATCATGCGCAGCGCAAAGCGCAGGTCGTGTGCCATATTGCCCGATACGGACGAAAGGTGCAGTTTGTTCCCGTCATAATGGCAGTTGCGACCAGTGGGCTTGGTCAGCAAGAAGCAGAACAAATCCTGATAGCTCGAACCCCTGGAATTGCTACCCATCGCCAAGATCAGTCCTGAGAAACGCGCTTGGTCAGTTGACGACCACGGGCGAGAAGCCTTTGCACTTCTGCACAAACAAGATATACCCTCGTTGTGTCGAAGCAGCAGGGGTGGGAGAATGACCATGAGTGAAACACGGTTGGAGTTGCCGCAAGGAACGCTGGATCTGTTGATTCTGAAAGCCGTGGCGCTGGAACCCCTTCACGGCTGGGCGATCTCTGAGCGCTTGCAGCAGATTTCAAGGAGCGCTCTTCAAGTGCAACAGGGCTCACTGTATCCGGCTTTGCATAGGCTTGAGCGTCGTGGATGGGTAAAAGCAAAGTGGACGATCAGTGAGAACAATCAGGTCTGTGAGGATAACGGAAAAAGAACTGGAGCATATCGCGAGAACTGTTCGAACGGCACTTTGTTCGGAAGGCTTAGTCGCGCTTTCAGGCGAAGTTATCGTAAAACTCCGTTTTAAAAGGAGCTGCCAATTGACTTGGGGTTGCTGGCAGGATTGCTTCCGAGTGTCCGATGACGCATTCCCAGGTATGTACGCCTGAATTGGCATCATGGTGACAAACAGAGCATCGTATTTTTAGATAATAAAGCGACATTCTAGGCAAGGCCGCCAAAGCGTCGAACGACTATCCTTGGCTAACAAGACGCAGGCAAGCGCAGGCTCGTGTCTGCGAGCAATTCGCAGCTTTGATACCGCTTTTGTGGATTAATGGAGGCGCGTATTCGTGTGGGAGTTGTTGTACGCCCGTAACGGTAAAGTACGCCTCGCCGTTGCCAGGTGTTCCTAATATTTCTAGGCCATGGCGAAGAAGACCAAAAGCCGGTATGAGTTACGGGAAAAACTTGGCGAAGGCGGCATGGGTGTCGTATGGCGCGCTTTCGACACAGTCCTCAATACAGATGTCGCCCTCAAAATGTTGCTGGATGCGAATGATGCAACAGCGCTCAAACTCTTCTATGAGGAGTGCCATAAGCAATCTGCTTTAGCACACCCGAACATAGTAGAGATTCGGGATGTTGGTATTTTCGATGAGGACGATCGGCGTCAACCATATCTGGTAATGCCGTTGCTTCGTGGCAATACGCTTGCCGCTATCATTCGGTCGTCACCGCAGCCCCTTTCAACCGAACGCTGCGTCGACATCATCTCTCAAGCATGCCGCGGCTTGCAGGCCGCGCATGATTTCGGTCTTTTGCACCGTGACATCAAACCCAGCAACCTTTTTATCCTTGAAGATGATTCAGTAAAAATTATCGATTTCGGTGTGGCTCACCGGCTGGATGTAAGTCGCACCAAAAGCCGCAAAGGCACGCTGCTCTATATGTCGCCAGAGCAACTCTCGATGAAACCACTCACTCGAGCCTCGGATGTATTCTCTCTGGCTGTGGTCTGCTATGAGGTAATCACCCGAAGGCAACCCTTTCTTGCCGCTTCCGAAGATGCGGTGATTGAGGCGATTCGTCACCTGAATCCGCCCCCAGCTTCATCAATCAATCCAAACGTTAGCGTGTCACTCAGCCAGGTACTCTGCAAGGCGATGGCCAAGGATCCGAGGCACCGCTTCGCGAGCGTCAAAGAGTTCGGCGATTACCTGCGCCGTGCGCACTACGACGACTCACTTGCAGTTTTTGATCCGAGTAAGTTTGCGCCGAGACTAGATAAAGCTGCTGAGTCATATCAACAAGGAAATCTTGAGTTTGCACAAGAACTAATCAACGAACTCGAATCGGAAGGCTATCTTACGCAAGAGCTGGAGTCGCTGGCTGCGAATGTCAAAGCTGCAATCAAGAAGAAAACGATTGACCATCTGCTCGACAGTGCGCGTGCGCGCATCCAGGATGGTGAGTATCGACTGGCACTGCAGCGGGTGAACGAAGCATTACAACTGGAGCCTCGCCTGGAAGACGCTCTCGTGTTGCAGCATGATATCGAAGCGCGGCGCGCTGAGGCGGATATTGTGGATTGGCTGCGGGTAGGTCAACAGCATCTTGATAAATTCTCCTTTTCTCATGCGCGTCAAGCTGCCCAGCACATCCTTGAGATGAGGCCCGGAGAAGAGCGCGCGCTGCAGTTTCTGTCACAGGTGGAGCGTAGAGAGTCGGAGGTACGGCGGATCCGCGAGCACAAACGTGAGGCATATGCTGCTGCGGTCGATGCCGAGAAACGGAATGACATTACCGAGGCGCTCGCCAAGATGAAGGAGCTGCTCGATCTTGAGCGTCAGGCGCCCGATATGAAGGAACCGGGACAGCTTGCCACCTACCAAAGTCTCTATAACAGACTGCACTCCGAGCACGAATCTATTGCTGCGAGCTACGCCGAGGCCAAGCAGTCGTTAGAACGTGGTGACTATGCTGCGGCTACTCAGCTCTGCGACAAGTTTCTGGAAAAATTTCCGCAACATACGCTTTTCAAAGCGCTGAAGTTTGATACCGAGCAACGCTGGCGTCGGGCAATTTCGCTTCGCCTTATTCAAGTGGAGGGGGCCATTGAGAACGAGCCAGATCTTGACCAGTGCGTGCGGATGTTGGAGGAGGTGGCGCGCGAGAATCCGGAAGTACCTGAATTCAATCGCCTACTTCAGGGCACTCGGGAAAAGCGCGATCTGGTAAATGGCATCGTGAGCCGAGCACACGACCTAGAGGCACGCGAACTCTATGGCGAAGCACTAGTGCAGTGGGAAACGCTGCAGATCATCTATCCGATGTTCCCGGGGCTCAGCTTTGAAATTGAAAATGTGCGATTGCGGCGGCAGCTAGGGGAGCGGATGGCCCGCAAGAACCACTGGATCACGGAGATCAATCAGGCATTGGAGGGAGGTGACTTCGAGGAAGGACTGCGCCTCCTCTCGCCCGCCACTGAGGAATTTCCCGATGATGGAGAATTCGCCGAGATCAAGGTCTACATTCGCCAACATCAGGAATTGGCGGAGCAGGCAGAGAAACTGATTCGTGAAGGTCGCCGTTGCCTGGATGAAGGCCAGCTTGCGCGCGGTCTCGAAAAACTGCGGGGCGCTTACGAGACCGGCTCAAAAGTAAAACGAGCCAAGCCGGAACTGGTTGAAGGGTTGTTGCGCGCTGCTCGTGCGAGCCAAAGTGATCCGCCTCAGGCCCGTGCCTATCTACAGGAGATATTGAGCCTCGATCCAGGCAACCATGCGGCTGCTGGCCTGCTGCGCTTTCTTGATGATCAGACGGAGTATCTGCTGGTAGATGAAGCCCTTTCACAAGCCCGACAGTTGCGAACTAATAACGATCTTACCGGAGCCATCGCCCTTCTGGAGCGGGCATTCGCTGAATATCCACGTAATGCTCGTCTACGACAGATGCTGAATGAGATGGATGCGAGCCGCATCGAACTGCGTACCCGAGATCTTGAAGTTGTGCGCCGGAAAAGGCTGGAAGCAGACAGCCTGGTTAGCCTGCCATCTCTCAATGAGCACCTTGCGCTGGTCGAACAGATAACAGATCGCTACAAGGACGACGAGGAGTTTCAGAACGAAACGCGCATGTTACGCGCCCGTCTGCACACGATCGCGGCTACGGCGGCGCCGCAACAACAAGCTCCTAAGCCCGAAACGAAGAATGGCAGAAATGGGCCAACCTCAGTCGAGTGGAAGAAGACAAACGAGACTAAGAAGCTGTTACGAGCAATCATCATCAGCGTAGCAGTGCTCTTCGTTATCATCGCGGTTGTATTGCTATGGCGGAAAGCGTCTGCACCTGCTCGGGTTGCCTCGGCTATTACAGCTGGGTCTGCGCTTACAAAGCTCACGATTCGTTCGACTCCAGCCGGCGCGCACATTTTTCGTAATGGACAGGAGATTGGCATAGCTTCGTCGACGCTCGATGTCGAACTGCCAGTCGGACAAACCCTGCTTGAAGCAAAACTGGACGGCTATGAACCGCAATCGAAACCAATCGATACTTCTGTTGCCGGTCATCCTGCAGAGCTAGATTTTGCGCTGGCACCTGTGAGTCAGCAATTATGTGTTGTTGGCGATGGGACTTTGAGCCTCGATGGAGGCGCAGCGATGCCACTTTCCATGGGTACATTTTCGAGCGAACTTCCTGCGGGGAGCCACGAGATCCATTGGATTGGCAAAGCCGGATACGATGCGACGTTTCATGTGGAAGTCCAGGATGGCAAGCCAGCTACAGTCGCTGATCCGACCGGTGCTGGCGGTGGACCTGGGGCGGCGCTTCTGGTGAGTATCGCCTCACAACAGGCTCACATGTACACGACATCCGCGATGCAGATTTTTGTCGATGGATCTGCCTTGGGTATAGCTAACAGGAGTGGAATCGAAACCGCGCTTCCCATCGGTTTGCACACGATCGTTGCGGGAAAGGAACCGCACGTTCTGACGGGCAAGGTGGAGAGCGGCACAGATCGTTTGCTGCTGATCGCCTTTGAAAATGCGCCGCGTCTCGGCACACTCACCGTCCTGACAGATGTTGATGGTGCTAACTTTCAGCTGCTACATGGCAAAACCGTAGTGCGCCAGGGTAAGAGCGCAGCAGGCAGGCTAGATATGGCTGATCTGCCCGTCGGCGATTACACCTTGCAGGCATTAGGTCAGCCTTCCGGCACTCCCGTTGTTCGGCCAGTGGCCATCAAGCAGGGTCAGAACTTCACGGTAACGCTCCAGATCAGTAAAGCTCCAGTACTGTTGCCACTGCGGGTCAGAACGCTGCCCGGCGCCAACATCCTGATCGATGGCAATTCTGCCGGGACAACTGGAGCGGACGGTTCGTTGCTACTTTCAACACTTTCTCCTGGCCCGCATCACATCGAGGCTCGCCGCAGCGGAAAAAGTTCCTCTCTCGATGTCAACCTCACCGAGGGACAGGGGAATCCTTATGTGGCCGATCTCAAGCTTGACAAGGGGACGGGCGCCGTAACAGTGCAACTCGATCCAGCGAACAGCACGATGAGTGTGTCTAATGTGAGTGGAGAGCATTTGCCAGTGTCCGGGACATATTTTAATCTGCCAGAAGGCAGGTATCAGTTCACTGCGCATGCTAACGGTTATGTCGATCGTAGTGACACCGTAGACGTCACGGCCGGCGGATCAGCTGTGGTCAATCTCAAACTCTCTCCTTTAACTGTTGCTACTGAGACTCCGGCGATCACTGGCTGGGAGCCGAGCGACTGGACAGCCGATGCAAAACTCCACATTCTTACGCATCGCACCACAGATATGGGGCTCTACGCTGCACAACCTAGCGATGGTAGGTATATCTTTGCTGGAATATTCGGCCACGGATTCTTATTTGGCAAGCCTAAAGTGGAGTGGGTTGCAAACTATCATGATCCCAATAACTACCTGCTTTTTTCGCTTGAGCGAGATGGATTAGAGCTATTCACAGTTAGCTCCGGCAAGAAAATAGCAAATGGAAACAGGATAGGGTTTCCGCAGCTGTCAAAATACCAAATCATGTTCCAGATTTTTCCTGGACATATCGTCACGTCGCTTGGTGATGGGCATGGATGGAAACAGCTCAGCGATTGGAGTGGATTCCCGGCGAAGATGGACGCAGGAAAGTTCGGTTTTAAGGGTCCGGTAACGCTCACTAGCTTCAGCTACAACCGGTAAGGGGAGCGAAAGGATGGAGGGGTTGTGTCAGCCATAGCACTAAAAATACTGGTCAACGGGGAAGACCTCGAATCGGATTTAATCGGCCGCAAGGGCACTGTCAATCGGGTCGAGGTGATTAAAGAGCTTAACAGGCATTCATTATGTGAGATAGAACTTACTCAGACCGCGGGCAGCCGACCGCCAATCGATCAATGGATCGGACGTTCGCTCTCCGTTCAATCGACGGCGTCAGGTACTAAGCTCTTTCTCGGTTTTGTTCTTGATGTAAATCTCACATATCAAACGTCGGGCAGCTTCTCTGCAGTTATCAAGGCTGTGAGCGCAAGTTACAAACTCGATCTCGCACCTCGTTACAGATATTATGGGCCGCTTATGGTCTCTGATGTTGCGCGGCAGATAGCGGGAGATGGGGGAATCAACATCTCAGTGAAAGGTGGTGGCGGCACCAAGGCTTCGTTGGACCTTGTGCAATGGGGGGAAACGGATTGGCACTTTCTATGGCGGCTATGTGACGATTTTGGAATCTACCTTGTGGCTACAGATGACGGCGTGCGCCTTGACACAGGATTTTCAGAAACTGGTCCCGACCTCGAGTGGCGTAGTGATCAAGATAATGGATTGATTGAGTTTTCGGTAGGAGGCTCACTTGGAGCAGTCTCTATAGACGGATGCCACTATGACTTCTCCACTTCAAAGAGCCAGACTTTTCAGCAGATATCGCAGGACCCTACGCTCAGTGGCGCTGTAGATACCTTCACGAGTGCAATCAAACAACAGGCAAAATCGGTCCTTACGGCTGGTTACAAATCATGGCATAACCGAGCGAAATCGACGGACGACTATCAGACATCGCTACGGCAGGAAGCAGAGTGGTCCATCGGTAGCCGCCTCGTATGCGGGGGGGTCAGCCGCTGCGAGGAGTTATCTCCGGGGCAGTCTGTCCAGGTAAAAGCCGTTCTCGGTGGCGAGGGTAAGTATAGTATTGTGCGCGTTGTGCATCTCTGGAACCCGGAGGGATATGCCAATCAATTTCATTGCAGCCCGTGGACAAAATACAGGTCTCATCCGCATCCTGCACGCCCCAATGTTGCCGGTGTCTACTCGGCGCGAGTTGTTAACATCGATGATCCCCAGCGCCAGGGCCAGGTGCAGGTTCAGTACTACTGGCAGGAGCAAGGGCAAACCACATGGATCCGCCACTTGACCCCTTATGCCGGTGCCGACCGTGGACTATTCTTCCGTCCGGAAGTCGGGGATGAAGTGTTGGTTGCATTTGAAGAAGGAGACCCGGAGAGGCCAGTGATCTTAGGTTCTGCATGGAACATGTCAGATGCGATTCCAAACGAGGACTTCTGGGGCGGAGAAACCCACAACAACGATGTCAAGCGAATTGTTACTAAAAGCGGCCATCGCGTTTCGTTCATTGACAAGCAAGGTGAGGAGTCCATTGGGATTGCGACTCCAGTACACGCAAAGCTGGTACTGCACGAAAAGGCCGCGGAGACTGGCCGTCCTGCGATTGTGATGAACGTCGATAACGGAGACCTGATCTTTAATGCACCGAATGGACGCATTCACTTCCACGCAAAGTATTGGTCGCGAGAAGTAGGCGAATAACAAGGAGAGAATATGGCAGTGTTCGATGGAAGCGTCAAGACGCCACGACGAGTCGCAGACCCTACGACTGACAAACTAATCAGTTCGGTTGCAAGTCTGGCACTGCCGGCTATCAATACACTGGCAGCGTTGCTATATCCCGGCACGGATGTTTCGGTGGTCCACGGCGATCAGCACTTGCAGGTGAACCAGAACCGTATGATGCGAGTCGGCTTGAACCATGATGTAGGCGTTGGGATGAACGAAATCTATCAAGTGGACATGAACAGAACCATGACTGTCCTGCAAAACTACACCAGAAGCGTGATGATGAATTCTACGATCACCGTTACTGGAAACTACGCAAAAAGCGTGCTTTCCAATTACACAAAAACGATTAGCGGTATCTCGACCAACACGATATTAAGCAACTACTTCAAGACAGTCCACGCAGATTACACAAAGAGTGTTCTCGGTAACTCCGGCAATACAATCAACGGCAGCTATACGAAAACTGTTGAATCAGATTACGTTAAACATGTTACGGGACCAGCCACGACTACGGTGATCGGCGATTACACCAAGACGCTGAAAGCGAACTACTCGAAGTCGATAACTGGCACATCCGCAATTAACGTCACGGGAACTTCTAACGAAAACTACACAGGCGACCACAGCCGCATGTACACGAGCAACCACAAAACATATATCGTGGGCAATGATAACCACACAACTCTTGGTTCAACGTTGTGGTCCAAGATAGGGCCGAAGTTATTTGGGCAAACGGGAGCTCATCAACAGCAGCATGATGACACTAGCCAGGACGATAGAGAGACCTGGTTCAAACATACGTGGAAAGAGGGCATCACAGTTGGAGAGCAGATTGAACTGATTGGATTAGGTCAGTGCTTTACTGCCAACAAAATTGAGTTTGCTGGAACAGCTATAGAAGGAATTGTTGCAAAGCTGGAACTTGGCAGCATAGCCAACGCCTACAAGGTGTCAGTCAATCACGGAATTGTAGTCAAGAACGAAGAAAAAGCAGCTCACGAGGAGCTTGTCGCAACCATCAAAGAGAAAATTGCCCCTCTCGACAGTTCTCTGAATGCGTTAAAGAGCGATACTGCGGCCATGCACGAGGAGATCGGCGCGCTTGCGGATCGTGGGGAACCGCTCAATCTTTTCCTCGGCGTATTGTTCGGCGGGAATCAGTTTGCTATGTAAGGGAAGCTTTGCGCTCAACGCGATCGATGGCGCCGAAGGAGGACGCAATGGCAGATGGCATAAGAGTTATCTCGCAGTCGCCCGGAGAAATCTTGGTGCTGTGCCCGCCCGACGGCTCGAACTCTTTGTTTCTGTATATTGGAGCGGCTGCGATTCTTATCGCCTTCTTTCTTCTTTACAAGCAACGCAGTTGGACGGCATGCTTGTTTGTCCTGCTGCCTGGGCTGTTCGCTCTGATACTAGGCGGCTACTCACTCACCTCGGTGACAACGATTAATGCCTCAACAGCGACAGGCAGGTTGACTGTGCGCAACACCGTGGCCGGCATTACCGTCAATGACACCGTGTATCGGCTGACGGAAGTGCAAGGGATCCGCGTTGGATTCATGCGTGGCGGCATGTACCTGTACGCTGACCTTGCAAACGGCGGTGCTCCGCAACTGTTGCCTACCTCTTACAGGCACGGATATCAGCAGGCTGCGGATGCTCTTAACTCTTTTCTTAATTCTCCAGGAGTAGGGATTCCGGAGGAAACTCCTTCCCAATAACTACGTTGTGTGGAGACAACCAATATGTCACCTGAGTCTGGTTTGGCCTCAAGTGGAAAATCGCTGCTTCCCTGGCGCAGGGCTGAGTCTCTTCAAGACGTCCTGGTGCTCTGGATTCCGTGCCGCTTTCAGGACATGCCTGATGGCCAGCGCGTCTGGCTCAGCCTCTTTCTAGAACGATGGTTTGCCGTGCTTACTTCTGAGCACGGACTTGAGGAAGAGTGTTTTATGCAGTTGGAGACTCTGCAGAGAAAAGAGAAGCTCTGCGGTGAGTTCTACGCCAATCTACTCAAAGAGCGGCCGCTCATGGGGCGCAACATTTCTTCAACGCAAGACCTGCCGAAGCGCACCACGACGGATGAGATCGAACTTCTTACAAAGGGCAAGGTTAAGTATGACTATCACGCCATGGGCACGTCCCGAACTTGCTGGTTTCGCGGCAGCGATACTGCGGCTTTGCGTGCCAGGTATTTAGGATTTGGGGGCATGACCATACTCCTGATGCCCCGGACCGAAGAGAATCAGGAAGATGTCAAACAGCTGCAGCAAATGATCTCCGGGCTAAAGCTTCCTGCATTTCTGCGCAAGGACGCCCGCCTGGTCGCCATGGTAGAAGGTCTGGACCCACAGAAACCCCTCGAACCCCCATCCTTCATTCGGAACCATCCAGCGATGGCGCATTTGAATGCCGTCATGGGTCTGCAGAAACGAGATCCACAAAAGCAACTGCAAAGAGTGATGTTCGGGCATAAGACCAAAGAGGTTTTCGGAAGCTCATTGAAGACAGATCCAGCGTATGCAGGCATTCCGTTCCTGTTGCCCAGGCTCTCAAGCACCACGATATTCCAGAGCACGGTCGAGGAGCGCGTATCCTGGTTTCAGCTTTTCGATGTTTACCTGCGAGAGAGCCCTGAGGATGATGGCATGCTGATTGCGGCAAAGCCAGAGCTTTTGTCAGGAATTGTGCAGGTGGTCTCCTCGCTGCGCAAAGATGATTATAGGTACTGGGAAGGATGACCAGAAAATTACATCAGCAACAGATTGGAGCCCGCGAAAAACATAACGAAGACCCGCGCCTCTACGCACCTTGCTTGACACTGGAGTACAGAGGCGCCAATGCCCTCGGCGAGTGCTATCTGTTGACAGCCCCTTTAGGCCTTCGGCCGGATTCGTATGATGGAGTACGCCGCTTTCTTATCAATTTTGTCTTGCATTTCGCGATGCATAAGGGCTGCGTACATGAGAGCTATGTAGCTTTGCACCAGACGAAATCGCGGGAAACTATTGAACTATTCGCAGATCATGCTCCTGCATGGCTGCCTGAAACCATATTAGGCGTATGGACTGATCTTCCGGCTCCGCGCATGATGACTTCCGAAACATTGATGGAGACGGATCCCAGGCTCCCGGCAGGTACGCGCATGTATACACTCTTTCGTGTGACCACGGGGGCCATTGCGTGCCAGGATGCAATGGCGACCATGGCGGGCACTGGCACCGGCATCCAGATCGTGAGTCAGGTAGAGACAGAGAAGCTGCTGAATAACATGAAGGAACTCTTCCTCGATTTCATCAAGGAGCGCATCTTTCGGATATTTCCGTGGTACGTTCCGCTGATGAGGATGAAGTCGCTGGAAGGACCACTCACGGCGATTACTGAGCAGGCACTCACCGGTATTACCTTATACATCCGCGAGAGTCCGGAAGACGGCGGTATCCTCATCCTTTCACGTGAGCCTCTTGAAGAAGTTCTTTTGCAGATAGGATGTCAGCGCATCGATTTAACAGAAGTGGTTTGGCAATGGAGGCTACCTGAATAAGTGTCAGGATCTTCATAAACTACATGCCATTGCCAGTGATTGCAGTTTAATCTCCAGATGCAAGACGGAAAGCCAATTCTTCAGGAAGTCCGACTGCCAGTATCTTGTCCTGAACGGTGCGAATGTCATAGTCGATGCGGTAGAACTCAACCACTCTCATGGTTGAGTCGTAGATGCAGTATGCAGCGCGAGCATCGCCATCGCGTGGCTGCCCTACCGCGCCGGGATTCAAAAGATATTTTCGATCCGGAAGAATTGCTATCTGGCTTGGAAAAACGTTCAGACGCAACACTTCAAAGTGCCGCCAATGCGGCTGTCCTATAAAACCTCCCTGAACGTGCGTGTGCCCAAAGAAGGTCAGCTGCTGCGCCGCATGCCTTAATCCTATTTCTGCTTCGTGTTCGTGAAACATATAACGGTCTTCATCATCGGGTGCGCCATGTACGAGGTCGAAGTCCTCTACCGGCACCGGGCCTCGATCGAGATTGAGCAGCCAGTCGACATGTTCATCAAGCAACTCCCTTCTGGTCCAGCGCGAAGAGCATTGTGCGGCTGAATTGAAAGAGGAAAAAGCAGATGCTCCGGAGCAGGCCTTGTCATGATTGCCGCGAATGGCCACGTCTACGTGGGCGCGGGCCCAGGCTGTCACTTCGTTCGGGTTCGGCCCATAGCCCACGATGTCGCCAAGACAACGAATTGCCTGATGTTGCCGGACCGCAGCATCGCATAGAACA
>Ga0206959_10233_pt1 | contig 14671 bp, 7 predicted proteins | sample Alteio_BWOrgHeat_31_FD_152971 | JGI IMG/M metagenome (GOLD analysis project Ga0206959, IMG submission 152971) | Enriched cells from forest soil in Barre Woods Harvard Forest LTER site, Petersham, Massachusetts, United States -... | ecosystem: Environmental > Terrestrial > Soil > Temperate forest >...
AAGGCCAGATGGTGAAACAAGGAGAGCTTCTCGCCGAAGTGGATCCTCGTCCGCTCAACGCTCAGCTTGCCCAGTTCGAGGCGCAGAAAGCCCGCGACGAATCGATCCTCGCCAACGCCCGCCTCGACATGACTCGCTACAGAGCGCTGCTCGATCAGGATGCGATCCCCAAGCAGCAGTTCGACACACAGAACGCCACGGTGCTCCAGATGGAATCCACCGTCAAAGCCGATGAAGCGCAGATCGAAAACATTAAGCTCCAGCTTTTTTACAGCCGCATTACTTCGCCTCTCACAGGCCGCATCGGCCTCCGCCTGGTGGACCGGGGAAATATCGTTCACGCCATCGATGTCGGCCCGCTGGCAGTTGTCACCCAGTTGCAGCCGATTGCCGTGCTCTTCAACATCGCTGAAGACAGCCTGCCCATCGTGAGTCGCAAGATGCAGACCGGTGAGAAACTCACTGTCTTTGCATGGGATCGCGACCTGAAGACCCGCCTTGGCGTGGGGACATTGCTCACCATTGACAACCAGATCGACCAGGCCTCCGGCACGGTCCGCTTCAAAGCCAGCTTCGCCAACGACGATCTGTCGCTGTTTCCCAACCAGTTCGTCAACGCCCGGCTCCTTATCGACACCGTTCGTAACGCCGTTATCGTGCCAAACGCCACGATCCAACGCAGTCCGACTTCGACCTTCGTCTATGTCATTGCCCAGGAAAAGGCTGTGCCGCGCGAAATTGTTCCCGGCGCGGTCGAGGCGGACGAGACGGTAATCGAAAAAGGGCTTGAATCCGGAGAGATTGTTGCCATCGATGGGATCGATCGTCTCGACGCCGGCGCGCGGGTCGTGGTCCGTATGGCGAACGCAGGTTCGGGCCGAGGTGAGGGCAGAGGCAGCGCCGCGCCTGCGGGGCGTTCCGGCCGCGGCGCAACGGAAATGCCCGGTCGCGATTCGGGCAGAGGCGCTGCCCCCCCGCCTGCCGTGAGATCAGTCACTCCCTGAGACCGCCCCATGAACCTCTCGCGGCCCTTCATTCTCAGGCCAGTTGCCACGTCGCTGTTCATGACGGGCATCCTGCTGGTGGGCGCCTTCGCTTACCGGCAACTCCCGGTCTCGGCACTGCCGCAGGTGGATTACCCCACCATCCAGGTCATCACCCTCTACCCCGGCGCCAGCCCCGACGTGATGGCGTCGCTGGTCACGGCGCCGCTGGAGAAACAATTCGGCCAGGTCCCCGGCCTCAACCAGATGACCTCCACCAGTTCGGCCGGAGCTTCGGTTGTCACGCTGCAGTTTATTCTCGATCTCAATATCGATGTCGCTGAACAGCAGGTCCAGGCCGCCATCAACGCCGCCGCCAGTTTCCTGCCGCACGATCTCCCTAACCCGCCCGTCTACGCGAAGACCAACCCCGCCGACGCGCCGATCCTTACGCTGGCTCTCACCTCGAAGACTCTCGAGCTGCCCAAAATCGAGGACTTCGCCGATACCCGCCTCGCGCAAAAAATCTCTCAACTTCCCGGCGTCGGCCTGGTCAGCATTTCAGGCGGCCAGAAACCCGCGATCCGCATTCAGGCCAATCCCATGGCCCTGTCATCTTATAAGCTCAGCCTCGAAGACCTCCGCGCGGCGATTGCCGCCACCAACGTCAATCAGGCCAAAGGCACCTTCGACGGCGCGCGCAACTCGTATACGATCGGCGCCAACGATCAGCTTCTTACCAGCGAGGAATACCGGAGTCTCGTGGTTGCCTACCGTAACGGCCGGCCGGTCAATATTGCCGATGTTGCCGATGTTGTCGATTCCACGGAAAACGTAAAACTCGCCGCCTGGATGAACGAATCTCCCGCGGTGATCGTCAACATCCGCCGCCAGCCTGGCGCCAACATTATCGACGTTGTCGATCGCGTGAAGAAACTTCTGCCGTCGCTGCGCGCCACGCTGCCGGCATCCGTCGAAGTCTCCATCCTCACCGACCGCACTGTTACCATCCGCGCTTCCGTCGACGATGTGCAGTTTGAACTGATGCTGACCATCGGCCTGGTGGTCATGGTGATTTTTCTGTTTTTGCGGACGCTTGCTGCCACCATCATTCCCGGCATTGCCGTACCTTTGTCTCTGGTCGGCACATTCGCGGTGATGTATTTACTCGGCTATAGCCTGAATAATCTGACCCTGATGGCGCTCACCATCTCCACCGGCTTCGTGGTGGATGACGCCATCGTCATGATCGAAAACATCGCACGGTACATCGAAGGGGGCGATTCGCCGATGAAAGCCGCGCTCAAAGGTTCCGGTGAAATCGGCTTTACTATTCTTTCGCTCACCGTCTCGCTGATCGCCGTGCTCATCCCGCTGCTGTTCATGGGAGATATCGTGGGCCGGCTGTTCCGGGAGTTTGCGATCACCCTCAGCGTCACTATTTTGATCTCCGCCCTGGTCTCGCTCACCCTCACGCCGATGATGTGCGCCCGCTTGCTCCATCACAAGCCGGATTCCGAACGCGGCTTTCTGTACCGCATTTCTGAACGCGGTTTTCAGGCCATCATTTCGTTCTACGGCGCCACTCTGCGCGTTATTCTCCGCCATCAGCCGGCCACCATGATCGTGGCAGCCGGTACACTCGCGGCGACCGTTTATCTCTTCCTCATCATTCCCAAAGGCTTCTTCCCTGTCCAGGACACCGGCGTCATTCTTGGAATTTCTGAAGCGCCGCAAACAATTTCTTTCCCCGCGATGGCGGACCGTCAGCAGGCTCTGGCCAGCGCGATTCTGAAAGATCCGTCAGTCGAAAGCCTCTCGTCTTTCATCGGCATCGACGGCACCAACACCACCCTCAACTCCGGCCGCATTCAAATCAACCTTAAACCCATCGAAGAGAAAGGCGCCGATGGTGTGGTGCGCCGCCGGCCGGACGCCCCCGATGTAATTCGCAATCTCCAGGCACGCGTCGCCGAGGTGGATGGTATCCAGCTGTTCATGCAGCCGGTGCAGGACCTCACTGTGGAAGACCGTCTGAGCCGCACGCAATACCAATACAGCCTGGAAGATCCCGACGCGAAAGAACTTCTCGAATGGGCGCCCAAATTCGTGGAAAAGCTCCAGTCGCTTCCGGAATTACGCGACGTCGCCAGCGACCAGCAATCGGGAGGTTTGGAAACCGCGCTGATCATCGATCGCAACACAGCTTCGCGGTTTGGCGTCACGCCCACCATGGTGGACGACACCCTTTATGACGCCTTCGGGCAGCGTCAGATCTCCACCATGTTCACTCAGCTCAACCAATATCGAGTGGTGCTGGAGATCAGTCCCGAATACCGGAAAGACCCCTCCGATCTGAAGAACATATACGTGCGCTCATCGGGCGGCGGAGCGGTTCCGCTGAATGCCATCACCAGCCTGCGCGAATCCAACGCGGCGCTTGCCGTTAACCACCAGGGACAGTTCCAGGTGGTTACGGTTTCCTTCAATCTGGCTCCCGGAAAATCGCTCGGTGACGCGGTCACCGCGATTAACGCTGCTCGCGCCGAACTTGACCTCCCGCCCAGCATCGATGCGGCCTTCCAGGGTACCGCAGCCGCTTTCCAGTCCTCGCTCGCCAATGAGCCGGTGCTGATCCTGGCCGCACTGCTCACCGTTTACATCGTCCTCGGCGTACTCTACGAAAGCTATATTCATCCGATGACGATTCTCTCCACGCTGCCCTCCGCGGGCGTCGGAGCTCTGCTCGCGTTGATGCTGACGCACTCCGACTTCAGCGTCATTGCGCTCATCGGAATCGTTCTGCTCATCGGCATCGTCGAAAAAAATGCCATCATGATGATCGATTTTGCGCTGCAGGCCGAACGCACGGAAGGCCTGACGTCACGCGATGCCATCTATCAGGCGTGCCTGTTGCGTTTCCGCCCCATCGTCATGACGACGATGGCCGCGATCCTTGGTGGCGTCCCGCTGGCCCTCGGCTCCGGACCCGGCGCGGAATTGCGCCGCCCGCTCGGCATCGCCATCATCGGCGGACTCGTCTTCAGCCAGCTCCTCACGCTCTACACCACGCCTGTCACATATCTGATGTTCGATCGGATTGCCAAATTCATGGCGCGCGGCCGTAAGCCGATCGATTGGGAAGCGGAACTCGCGGCTGAAGAAGTTGCGGAGGGTGCATGAACATTTCAGGTCCGTTCATCAGGCGCCCCGTCGGCACCGCGTTGATTACCATCGCGATCGGTTTGGCTGGCGCTGTCGCCTATCCTTTTCTGAAGATCGCGCCGCTCCCGCAAATCGATTACCCGTCGCTGACTGTTAACGCCGGCCTCCCCGGAGCAAGTCCCGAAACAATGGCGTCATCCGTGGCGGCCCCGCTGGAGCGCCAACTCGGTCAGATCGCCGGCGTCAATGAAATGACCTCGGCAAGCACTCTCGGATCCACCACCGTTACGCTGCAGTTCGATCTCAACCGCAACATCGACGCCGCCGCCCGCGACGTGCAGGCGGCCATCAACGCCGCCCGCGCTCAACTCCCTCCGGCCCTGCCGCAGAATCCCAGCTGGCGCAAGGCCAACCCCGCGGATTCGCCCATCATGTTTCTCTCCCTGCGCTCCAAAACCATGAGCCCGAAAGAGATTTACGGAATTGCCGCCACCGTTCTGCAGCAGAAGATCTCCCAGGTAAAGGGAGTTGGGCAGGTCAGCGTCACCGGCGGCTCGCTTCCCGCCGTGCGAGTAGAGATCAATCCGTCACTTGTCAATAAGTATGGCCTGAGCATGGAGGATATCCGCAACTTCCTTGGGTCCACCAACGCTAACCGCCCCAAAGGCGAACTTGCCGGACCGTTCCGCACCTGGGCGCTGAATACCAACGATCAGCTGATGAACGCCAAAGATTATGCGCCGCTGGTTGTTGCTTACGGCAAAGGCGGCCCGGTGCGGCTCTCCGACATTGGCAACGTCCTCGATTCAGTCGAGGAGGTCCGCTCTTACGGTCTTGCCAATGGCGAACCGGCCATCACCATGCTCGTCTTCCGCCAGCCCGGCGAGAACATTGTAGAGGTTTTCGACCGTGTCAAAGCACTGTTGCCACGGTTGCGCGCGGAAGTCCCGCCCACGCTGCGTACGGATATCCTGCTCGATGCAACTGCCGCGATTCGGCAGTCGGTTCTCGATGTCGAGATCACCCTTGGCATTTCCATCGCCTTGGTCATCCTGGTGGTCTTCGTATTTCTTCGCAGCCTGCGCGCCACCTCCATCCCGGCCGTCGCCGTCCCCATGTCTCTCGCTGGTACGTTCGGCGTTCTTTATCTCTTTGGCTACAGTCTCGACAATCTCTCCCTGATGGCCCTCGTCATCGCGACCGGCTTCCTGGTGGACGACGCGATCGTTGTCATTGAAAACGTCACCCGGCTGATTGAATCCGGCCTGTCCCCCGCGCGAGCCGCTCTGCGTGGCGCGCGCGAGATCGGCCCCACGATTGTCTCCATCGCAATCTCTCTCATCGCGGTCTTCATTCCCATTCTGCTGATGCAGGGGTACGTAGGCCGGCTCTTCCGCGAATTCGCCATTGCGCTTGCCGCATCCATTGTCATCTCGCTGTTCATCTCTCTGACACTCACACCGATGATGTGCGCGCACGTGCTTCGGCGGCCCGATCCCGGGCGCCGTCCCTCGTGGCCTTCCCGTCTCAGTGAAGGTATCTTCCAATTCGGATTCCGCGTTTACCGTGTGTCGCTTGGCTGGGTGATTCGCCATCAGCCGATCATGCTGCTCGTCACGCTGTCCACCGTAGCCGTGACTGTCTATCTCTATCGGGTTGTCCCCAAGGGCTTCATTCCCCAGCAGGATTCGGGCCGAATGACGGGTCAGGTGCAGGCCGATCAGGCCATTTCGTTCTCGGCAATGCAGGAAAAACTGCGACAGGCCACAGCAGTTCTCCAGGCCGATCCCGCCGTCGAAAACACCATCGCCTTTATGGGCGGCAGCGGCGGCCGGCTCGGCGGCGCGATGAACAACGCGACCATGTTCGCGACGTTAAAGCCGCCGAAGGTGCGCAAGGTTACCGCCGAACAACTCATCACCCGCTGGCGTCCGCAATTCGCGCGCGTCGCCGGGGCCAGTGTATTCCTGCAGTCGGTGCAAAGCCTGCGCATCGGCACCCGTATCTCCGGTGGCCAGTATCAATACACGCTGCAGAGCGATTCCGTCAGCGATCTAAACACCTGGGCGCCGCGTGTATTTCAGCGCCTCCGCGCCATGCCGAACCTTGCCGATGTGAACATCGACCAGCAAAACAAAGGCCTGCAGACTTCGCTCGTGATCGACCGCAACACCGCAGAGCGCATGGGCATCTCACCCCGCCTGATTGACGACACCCTCTACGATTCCTTCGGCCAGCGCCAGGTGGCGACGCTGTACACGCAACTGGCGCAATACCACGTCGTCATGGAAGCAGACCCACGCTTCGGCCAGTCGCCCGAAAGCTTCTCGTACGTTTATGCCCGTGGTGGAGCGGGCCAGACGCCGATCAACGCGGTGGCGCATTTCGTTTCCTCCACCGCACCTCTCTCGGTAAATCATCAAGGCCAGTTCCCCTCGGCGACGATTTCCTTCAATCTTCCGGAAGGCGTGTCGCTCGGTGACGCGGTGAACGGCATCGAAGCGGCGGAGCGCGAAATGGGAATGCCGTCCAGCATCCGCGGCAGCTTCGCCGGTGCGGCGCAGGCATTTCAGGAGTCTTTGGAAAACGAGCCCGTCCTTATAGCGGCCGCCCTCATCTCGGTTTATCTCGTGCTCGGAATGCTTTACGAGAGCCTCATTCACCCCATCACAATTCTTTCGACGCTTCCGACCGCCGGCGTGGGAGCTCTCCTTGCGCTCCTTGCAACAAAGAATGAACTCAATGTCATATCGCTCATCGGCATCATCCTGCTGATCGGCATTGTGAAGAAGAACGCCATCATCCTCATCGATTTCGCCATTCGCCTCGAACGCGATGAAGGCAAGACTCCGGAAGAGGCGATCTTCCATGCCTGCCTGATGCGCTTCCGCCCCATCATGATGACCACGACAGCGGCGCTGCTGGGCGGCCTGCCGATGGCGCTCGGCGAGGGCGTTGGCTCCGAACTCCGCCGCCCGCTCGGTATCGCAATTGTCGGCGGCCTCCTGCTCAGCCAGGTTCTGACGCTTTTCACGACACCAGTGATCTATCTTTACCTCGACCGCTTCCAGGTCCGCTGGGCCCGCTGGCGCGGCCGTGTTCCGCCCCACGGCGCACCTGTTGAAGTGTAGCGGGAACGTCCGGGCTTCAGGTGTCGCCGCTAAACTAAAGGTTAATGCGCATCGCTCTTGGACAGATCAATCCCACGGTGGGCGATCTGTCCGGCAACCTCTCTCTTATGGAGCGAAACGCCCGCCTCGCCGCCGATCGCGGCGCGGAACTGATCGTTTTTCCGGAACTTTCCATCACCGGCTATCCGCCGCGCGATCTGGTTGAAAAGTGCGCTTTTATCGAAGCCTCTGAATCCGCCGTTCTCAAACTCGCTGAAGCGACGCGCGATCTCCCTCTCACACTGATCACCGGTTACGTTGGTTTTTCCCACGAACAAACCGGCAAGCGCGCCGCCAATCGGGCCGCCGTGATCGAAGGCGGGCGCATTCTTTTCCGCCAGACCAAAGTCCTGCTCCCCACCTACGATGTGTTCGACGAATCACGCAACTTCGTGCCCGGCACGTCTCAGGAGATCTGGACCACGCAGCGCGAAAACATCGCCCTCACGATCTGCGAAGATGCCTGGAACGACAAGCAATTCTGGACGCATCGCCTCTATCCTCGCGACCCTGTCGATGAACTGATGCGGCAGGGCGCGAGCCTGCTCATCAGCATCAATGCTTCTCCCTGGCATCTCGGCAAACGCCACCTGCGTCGCGAAATGTTTCGCGCCATCGCGCGCCATCGTCGTGTTCCGGTGATTGTGGTGAATCAGGTCGGTGGCAACGACCATATCGTCTTCGATGGCTCCAGCTTTGCCATGGATGCCGAGGGCAACGTGATCGCATCCGGCGCATCTTTCCGCGAAGACCTGGTCATGGTGGAAACCGACGCGCGGCGCGGCGACTGTCACGCCGATTTTCCCGACGAAACCGAAGCCGTATACGAAGCGCTTGTTCTCGGCACCCGCGACTATATCCGTAAGTGCGGCTTCCGCAGCGTGCTGATCGGTCTCAGCGGTGGCATCGATTCCGCCCTCACGGCGGCTATCGCGGTCGATGCCGTGGGCCGCGAAAACGTTCGCGGCGTCGGCATGCCCGGCCCTTATTCCTCCGACCACAGCGTCGCCGATGCCTGCACGCTTGCCAAAAACCTCGGCATCGCCTTCGACTTGATCTCAATCACTCCGGCGTATGAGGAAATGCTGCGCACTCTCGAACCCTCATTTGCCGGACGCGCAGCCGACGTCACCGAAGAAAACATCCAGTCCCGTCTGCGTGGCCTTGTGATGATGTCGCTCTCGAATAAGTCGGGAGCGATTGTCCTCACCACTGGCAACAAAAGCGAAAACGCGGTCGGTTACTGCACCTTATACGGCGATATGTGCGGCGGTCTCGCCGTCATCAGTGACGTTCCGAAAACCATGGTCTACGAACTCGCCCGTGTGGCGAATCTTCGGCTGAATAACGCCATCCCGGAATCGACGTTCACCAAACCACCTTCCGCTGAACTCCGTCCCGATCAAAAAGACAGCGATTCTCTCCCACCTTATGAAACGCTCGACGCTATTTTGCATCTCTATGTCGAGGAACAAAAGTCCGTGAGCGAAACCGCCGCTGCGCTCGCCATCCCCCACGATCTGGTTCGCGACGTCGCCCGCAAAGTCGATCGCTCGGAGTACAAGCGCCAGCAAGCCGCGCCTGGGTTGAAGGTAACATCAAAAGCGTTCGGCATGGGTCGCCGCTTTCCCATCGCGCAGCGTTTTCCGGAGGACTAAATGAAGAGTCGTCTTCTCCTGGCCATTCCGCTCGCTCTCAGCATTGCTCTTTTCTCCCAACAAATCCCGCGCATCACGCCTGGCATCCAGCCCGATGGAACTTATCTACTCCCCAGTGGCTGGCGCATCAAACCGGTCGGAACGCAGATTATTGTCGATACCCTGCCCATGGCCTCGCTGGTCACCCCCGACAAGAAGTATCTGCTTGTCCTCAACGGCGGCTACAACCCACCCAGCATCTCCGTCATCGACATCGCCACCGCGAAGGAACTCAGCCGCGCCGGTGTCCCCGATGGATGGCTTGGCCTCACCATGACAAAAGCCGGCGATAAAGTCTACGTCGGCGGCGGCGCCAAAGGCGCCATCTACGAATTCGTTTTCGCCAATGGCCAACTCACCGCAGGTCGCACGTTTACAATCCCGCCTGTCGCCGGCGACACGCGCGAAACCTTTATTGGCGACCTCCAGTTCGATCCCGATTACCACCTCCTCTATGCCGCTGAACTCTACCGCGATGACGTTGTCGTGGTAAATCCGGCGTCCGGCATCGTCGTGCAGCGCATCCGCACCGCGCGACGCCCTTACCGCATCCTTTTCCACCCCAACGGCAAGAGCTTCTTCCTTTCCAGCTGGGCCGATGGCAGCATCATCCAATACGATTCCGCGCGCGGCACACAACTGGCGGTCACCCGCGTCGCCCCAACGCGGTGCCGACGGGGCGCCCCACACACGACTGACATGGTTTGGAAGGCGGGCGAGCTGGAAGATCAACCGGAAATCAAAGCCCGCATCTTCGTCGCAGCCGCGAACACCAACAACGTCTACGTGCTGGGCGTCAGGGAATCCGGCGATCTCGCTCGCCTCGAAACCATCAACCTCGCGCTGTCACCGCGTCAACCTGCTGGTATGACACCCTCCGGCCTCGGATTCAGTTCGGATGGCATGCACCTTTTCGTTGCATGTTCCGACGCGAACGCCGCGGCGATCGTTGACATCTCCGGTGCGAAGAGCCGCGTCGCCGGCTACATTCCTGCCGGCTGGTACCCCACCGGCGCCATAGGACTTCCCGATGGCCGCATCGCTATCCTGAATGGCAAGGGTCTGCGCTCGTACTCGAATTCCGAGAGGCAGTTTGTCGCCCGCATGCAAACCGGCTCGGTTCAATTTGTCGACATGCCGGACGACAGCCGCGCCGCCCAATGGACCAGCGATGTCATCTCTTACTCCCCTTACCGCGACGAGAACCTCGACAACACAATCACTCTCGGCGGTCCTCTTCATCACGTCGTCTGTATCATCAGGGAGAGTCGCACATACGATCAGGTCCTCGGTGACATCAAGGAAGGCAACGGAGATCCCTCGCTCACCCTCTTCGGCGAGCAGGTCACGCCCAACCTGCATAAGCTGGCGCGCGAGTTCGTACTGCTCGACAATCTCTACGCCAACGCTGAAGTCAGCGCCGATGGCCACAACTGGTCCACTGCCGCCATCGCCCCCGATTACACCCAGCGCCTCTGGCCCAGTCAATACGGCGGCCGCCGCAAGACTTCCGACTTCGAAGGCAACCAGCCCGCTAATTTTGCCCCAGCCGGTTACATCTGGACCAGCGCCGTCCAGTCCGGCTTGACCATTCGCAATTACGGCGAATTCGCGGAGCCTCTAACGCCGCCAAAAGCCGATGGCACACAGGTTGGAATTGTCAAAGATCCGGTGCTGGCAAAGGACACCGACATGGAATTCCGGCCTTTCGATCCCGACTATCCGGATGTCGACCGCGCCCGCGAGTTTCTTAGCGAACTCAAAGAGTTTGAAGAAGGCGACAATATGCCGAATCTGATCGTCATGCGCCTCGGCAACGATCACACCAATGGCGCAAATCCGGGCAAGATCGCGCCGCTTTCTGCAGCGGCCGATAACGACCTCGCGACCGGCATGGTGGTCGAAGGAATTTCGAAAAGCAAATTCTGGAGCGACACTGCAATCTTCATCATCGAAGCCGATGCCCAAAACGGCCCCGATCATGTCGACTCCCACCGCATTCCGGCATGGCTGGTTTCGCCATTTACGAAACGCCACGCCGTGGACAGCACGATGTACTCTCAGGCTTCAGTTCTGCGCACGATGGAAGTAATGTTAGGCCTGAAACCAATGACGGTTTTCGATGCCGGCGCGCGCCCAATGTCCGCCGCTTTAACCAATACGGCCAACACCGCGCCTTACACCGCGGAGAAACCACGAACCCCGCTCGACCAGCGCAATCCGCTGAGATAGCCGGCTCGCCGTCTTATCTCGCACCAGCTCCCAGCAACAACCGCGATTCCAGCTTCTCCCGATGATTCTTCGTCAGCGTCAGCTCTGTCCCGTCCCGCAGAATCACCCGGTAATCCCCGCGGAACCACGGCTGCAATTCACGGATGCGATCCAGGTTCACAATCGCAGATCGATGCACCCGGAGAAACTGCGTCCCGCTCAGCCGCGCTTCCAGTTGATTCATCGTCTCGCGAATCACGTGCGTATCCCGTCCCACATGCAGGCACACGTAGTTATCGGACGCTTCTACCCAATCGATCTCATCCACCTTCACAAAAACCACGCGTCCGTTGGTGCGCACCGCCACCCGATCCGGCGCCTTCTGCGAACGATTGAACGAGGCAAACATCTCCTGTAACTCGCGATCCCGCTGGATGCCACCGCGGCCCATCTCGACGCGGGCCTTCGCCCGCTGCAGAGAGTCCCGGAACCTTCGTCCGTCGAAAGGCTTCAGTAAATAATCGAACGCGTGAACATCAAAGGCCTTAACCGCGTACTCGTCATACGCTGAAGTGAAGATCACCAGCGGGCGGGCCTCAGCAACAGCTTCCAGTACCTCAAAGCCGCTCATTCCTGGCATTTGGATATCCAGAAACAGAATGTCCACGTGGTTTTGACGAAGCGCTTCCACAGCCTCATTGCCATTGGCGCATTCCGCTACCAGCTCACAATCCGGCTCCAGCGCCGCCAGCCGTCTCATGCGGCGGCGCGCGATTGGTTCGTCGTCAACGATTAGTACTCTGTAGTTCGGCGTCATAATCCTCTTCCGTTCGTACCGGACCGGTGTGGAATGGGATCGTGACCCGTGCTTCCACTCCGCCCTCCATCAGGTTGCGCAACACCAGCGACTGATGGGCTCCGTAGAGCGATTCCATTCGCCCGCGCGTAATGCGCAATCCCATGCCCCCATGGCTGTTTCCGGAAGCTGCGGCTTGCTTCACTTCCTTCGGCAGGCCATTCCCGCTGTCCTTCACCATCAAAACGAGGACATCCCCCTGCTGTTCCGCCTGAATCAGAATCCGCCCCGGCCCGCACACTGGTCCCACTCCGTGGCGGATAGCGTTTTCCACCAGCGGCTGCAGCACCAGATTTGGCACCATCGCGGATTCCAAATCGCGTGGTACATCGTAATGAACCCGTAAACGATCGTCGAAACGAGTTCGCTCAATTTCGAGATACAACTCAAGCACGCGAAGTTCCTCCGCAAGAGGCACCTCATGGACAGAGCTGTTTGCCATAAACAAGCGCAACAATTCACCCAGCCGCACGATCGTCCGCTCGGCCTCATCCGGATCTTCCCGGACCAGCGCGGTAATCGTGTGCAGAGTATTGAAAAGGAAATGCGGATGCAGTTGCATCTTCAAAGCCTGTAACTGTGTTTGAACCAGTTGTGTTTGTAACTGCGAGGCCTTCACCGCACTGGCTTGGTAACGCCTGTAGTAGACCAACGCATGCTCAAGCAGCACAACGACACAGTAGAGTAATGCTCCGGTGTCGAAACTGGATTCAACTGATCGGAAAAGCTTTTGCCAGGTGAACGAATTGAAGGGCGAATCCGGGGGCATGGCAATAGCTTCGAAGCCAATCTTCGAAAGCGGCGCCAGCACCAGCATCAACAGTCCATGCCATGCCAGGTTCTTCGGCCACACTTTCCGCTCCAGGCGGAATCGTCCGCAAAACCACAGAATCAGAGGAGTAAAGGCGCCCCACAACCAGGCGTACGTCAGCTCGTAACGCGATGCCTCAGGCCATGACAACGGGTGTGCTGTAAGCGAGTACCAGTAATGCGTCTCCCACGCGCACAACAGCCCATACGCCGTCCACGCCCCACCCAGAGCAGCGAAGCGAACAAGGCCCGTGCGTGTTACAACCCTCGTCATACCCGTTAAAAGAACGCGATAGCCGTTTAGAAGGAATACGCAGCAACAAGCCAATCGTTCCGCAAACGGGGCAAGTATTTTGTGTCCGCTTTCGGGATTTAAGTGATCGAATTCAGCCCATTGGCGTTGACAGGGACGAAACGTACATTCGCAGGGGCGAATCTCATTTCTGCAACATTCTGCGCGCTATTTTCAATGCCTCGTCACGCGTCGCGATGCGGTTTTCCATCTGTGCGTCTTCCACTTCACGGAGCACCACGCCGAAGCCCGGCCCCGGTGCAAACCCGGCGTCAATTAAATCTTTACCGGTTATCAGCGGACTCGGCCGCAGTTCCTCGGCGGGCATCTGCAGCTTGTCCCGCACGAAGTAGTAGTTATCCAGATGGCCATGGCTGGACGTGCAGTCCAGCCGGTGCAGTTCCATATGCTCGGCGAAATCATCCATGCGGATAAATCGCTTCAGCCGGCTTTCGCGCATATGAGGCGCGTCGCGGAACTTCATATGGTTTTCCACCAGCGCCGCCGCGCCGTCGACCACGTCACTCGGAAAACGCAGCCGCTGCAGGATGGCGCGGGTCATTTCCACGCCCTCCTCCACGTGGCCATCGAAGCGAATCCTCTCCGCCACACGAAAGGTGGGCGGCTTCCCCACGTCGTGCAGTAACACCCCAAGCGCCAGCGTCACCGACGGATTCTTCATGCCCTCCAGCATCAGCAGCGTGTGGACCCAAACATCGCCCTCGGGATGAAATTCCGGGGGCTGCGCCACACCCTTCATCGCTGCGATCTCCGGCAGTATCTCCCGCAGCAAACCCGATTCATCCAGCAATTCAAAGCCGCGCCGCGCGCCGCCTTCCGTCAGGATCCGCGCAATCTCGTCGCGCACCCGTTCCGCAGATACTCTGTGAATCAGCGGCGCGAAGCGTTGTATCGCCCGCATGGTTTCGGGCTCGATCGCAAACCCCAGCCGCGCGGCAAACCTCACTGCGCGCAGCAGACGCAGATGGTCTTCCGCGAAGCGCCGTTCCGGATCGCCCATCGTGCGGATGAGCTTCGCCGCCAGATCCGCGCGCCCCGTGGAGAAATCCAGGATCTCTCCGGTAAACGGATTTCGAAAAAGCGCATTGATGGTGAAGTCTCGCCGTAATGCATCTTCCCGCGGACTGCGTTCAAACTGAACGCCGTCCGGATGCCGCCCGTCGGCGTAAGCCAGATCGCTGCGAAACGTCGCAACCTCGACACGCTCGCGGCCCTCGTGTACCAGCACAACCCCGAAGTGGGCGCCCACACGGTCCGCTCCGGGAAAAAGCCGCAGCAACTCCTCCGGCCGCGCCGAAGTCGCGACGTCGAAATCCTTCGCGGGACGCCCCAGTAATTCGTCGCGCACACAGCCGCCAACAAACCAGGCCTCGTAGCCGGCATCCCGTAAGCGTTCCGCAACTGTATAAGCAAGCGCCATCCGGTGCGGCTTCAGCCCCCGCCCTTAACTGTTTTCGCGGCAGACC
>Ga0206959_10234_pt1 | contig 14506 bp, 13 predicted proteins | sample Alteio_BWOrgHeat_31_FD_152971 | JGI IMG/M metagenome (GOLD analysis project Ga0206959, IMG submission 152971) | Enriched cells from forest soil in Barre Woods Harvard Forest LTER site, Petersham, Massachusetts, United States -... | ecosystem: Environmental > Terrestrial > Soil > Temperate forest >...
GGCACGAATTTTTTGGTAAAGCACGGTCCTGCCGAGGACGGGAAAGAACGGAAACGCCATCGCGGCGACCCAAAGCCCGAGGGCAGTCACGGCGCTGCGCTGCGGTCGCGCCGCTCCCGACCGGACTGCGGATGGCAAGAGCACTGTCATATGCAGCAAGCCGGCAGCGATCACTCCAACGGCGGTTCCAGTGACGTTGGAGGCCAGGTCCACCAGGCTGGGATCGCGCGTAGGAGTCCAGGCCTGGATGAATTCGATGCAAAAGGACAGTGCGCCGCCGAGCAGCACGGGCCAGAGAAAACGAAATCGTGAGCGGCGAAAAACGCTGACGCCGACAAGTCCGACGGGAACGTAAATTGCAATGTTTACGATAATGTCCCGGACAGTGAACCGGTCCAGCGTGATGCCGGCGCTGTGCAGCAGAATGTCGATGGCGGGGGAAGGAGGAGGCCGAAAGTCCCAGGGATACAGCGACCCGTAAACGAGGAAGAAAACGATCGCGATGAGAAGGGCCAGCAACAGCCCAGTGTCACATGAAGCTTACTGGCCGACTTCCAGATCGACGCTCATTTCCTTCTTTTCGCGCACCAAACCGAACTGGATGGTTTTCCTGCGGCTCATGCGGACCAGCGCCTGTACTTCACGGGGGCTGGTGACGGTGACCGCATTGACTTTTGTGACCACATCACCGGCTTTCAGGCCTGCTTTCGCGGCTGGCATGCCAGCGGTGACAGAGCGCACCAGCACTCCGCCCTTTACGCCGAAGAATTCGGCCAATTGCGAGGTCAGGGTTTCGGCTTCGAACCCCATGACGGGCGCCTGTACCACGAACAACGGCATATCGCCGCCGGGGCCCATCGGAGGCATTGGTGGCATCGGGGGCGCGGGAAAATCAGGGTCGAAGTTGTCCATCGAAACAGTGTGGGCTTCCAGCGTGGCGCTCAGGTTCTGACGGGCGGAATTCCGCCAAACGCTCAGGTCGATTTTCGTACCGGGAGCGCTCTCGCTGATCGTACGGACAAACTGATCGACGTCGTCCACCTTCACTTTGTTTACTTCCAGGATGATGTCGTTTTCGCGCAGGCCGGCTTTGGAGGCGGGACTGTTTTCATCGACGTGCTTTACTTCCACGCCGCCCTCCTCTTTGCGATTCAAAGCCCTGGCCCGTTCCGGAGTAACGTCCATTACACCGACACCAAGATAACCGCGGCGCATCATCGCGCGCGAGGTCGCGGAACGGCCCCGCTGAGGCGTTGTGGTTTGTGAGAGACCTTTCGTACCCGCGAGAACCCCGGCCAGCGCAATCGCCAGCAGGGAGAACCCGATCTTTTTTGTTACGGTTTGCATTACCAGTTCAACCTAATCAGTAAGTTCCCGAGATCAGTAAGTTCCCCAAATCAGTAAGTTCCCAGGGACGCTTTCATCTCCGCCAGAAGCGCGCGGTATTTGGAGCGAACGTACTCGTTGTCTTCTTTCTGCATGGCGCTCTGCAGCACACCGACCAGAGCATCGTCCCGATGCGAAGTCAGCAAATCGATGGCCTGCATCCGCACCCGGGCATCGTCGTCGTGAAGCAAAGTAGAGGTGAGTGTGCGGCGTACCGGCTCTTCGCTGGCGAAGGACTTCAGGCCATCCAACGCCTTGAGGCGAACACTGGGGTTCGGATCCTTCGTCACCGCGTCCAGCAGAGCGCCGCGCACGACTTCGGAATCGGCGCTGTTTTGCAGCATTCCGATGGATTCCACACGCAGGCCTGGATTCGATTCTTCCCGCACAGCGCTTAGCAGCAGCGCCTGTACATTGGGGTCGCGAGGGTTGCCACTAACCATGTGGCGGCGCACGTCGTCAACTGCGATCTGCACATTGCCCGCCGCATCGGCGTTGATGGAACGCACGGTCGAGAACATCGGTCCGCCGGTGCTGGCGCCCCAACCACCAAATTGCTCAGGAACAAAACGCGCGCCGAAAAATCCGAGGGCGATGAGAGCCATCGCTCCAACCGGCACACGGAAGGGGATATGCATCCGCGAGAAATCACGCATGCTTTCGGCCCACCGTTTCCAGTGCAAACCAAGCCACGAAGCACGCCCATTTTCTTTTTCCCGCGTCAACTGCATCCGCAGTCCGGTCCGGCATTCGGTCAGCAGGCCGGCATCAGGCATCGGCTGCCGGGCGTCCAGAGCTTCCAAAAACACCCGGTGGCGCTCCAGCTCCTCGCGGCATTCGGCGCAGCCGGCAACATGCGATTCCACACTCTCTTCCACTTCGGCGCTCACTTCGCCGTAGCAGTACAACGGTATTTCCCGAATTGTTTCTTCGCAGCTCATACAAATGCTTCCAGATTCATTCTCATTTTTTGTGTCGCCCGGAACAAACAATTTTTGGCCGCTTCTTCCGTGGTTCCCAGCATCTCGCCAATGGCGCGGAGGCGCAGCCCTTCAAAGTGACGCAATTCAAAAACAGTTCGCTCGCGGGGCGTCAACAACTCCAGCGCGCTCGAAATCTTACCGGCCAGTTCGCGGTTCCGCAGGGTGCGTTCGGGGTCCGACTGAGCGCCCCGCTCCGGCACCTGGCTGATGCGATCCACCAGCCCGTCTTCAGTCTGGACTACAGTGGATTCCTCTTTACGGACTTTCCGGCGGCGCAGATGATCGAGGCAGATGTTCGTAACAATCCGGTACAGCCAGGTGTGGAACGAACAATCGAAACGGAACGAATCGAGGTTCCGGTAAACCTTTAAAAAAGCTTCCTGATAAACGTCGCGGGCTTCATCCGGCGACCGCAAAAGGTTCATCGCAATACGGAGCACACTTTGGTCGTACGACCGCACCAGCCGCTCAAAAGCGTCCTCGTCGCCCGCCTGGGCCGCCCGTATTAGTTCCGCTTCATCGGAAGGCGCGGCCATTCTGGCACTTACCGTTCCCACAAAAGGCATCGTAGCGGCTTGAATCGCATCCCCCATAAGATAACCCGGCCGGATCGCCACCCGGCATTGAGTAAGACGCGACGGCTGGAGAAAGGTCACGCACCGCAAGTATCAACCTATCATGTTGTTATGGCAGTGGTTTAGTACGCAGCTCGGAGGAGAAATATTGACCGCCGAAACGGTACGGAGAGTTTGTCTTGGGATGCCCGGCGCGACTGAGAGTCTGCAATGGGGCGAGCACCTGGTATTCAAGATTGGCGGGAAGATGTTCGCCATCGCGAATCTGGATTTCGGCGGGAACGTTCTTTCGTTCAAATGCACACCGGAAGATTTCGCGGAACTGATTGAAAGAGAAGGAATTATACCCGGCCCGCATCTCGCTCGCGCACAGTGGGTGGCGCTGGAAAACTGGAGTGCGATGCCGGCAAAGGAAATCAACACCCGGCTGCGCCAGGCGTACGAACTGGTTCGGGCAAAGTTGCCGGCCAAGGTAAGGGCAGGGCTGGCATAGCGCCAGGACCATTATGTCTGCTGAGCATGGCGCCGGAAGGCGTTATGCTTGCTGTGAGAGAGAGACGTTTCCTATGCGCAACACAGGCAAGTTCCGGCCTTACACAATTGCGCTGGTGGCCTCGTTCGGCGCCTTTTTACTTAGGGATGCCATTGAGGCCATCACCCATGCGCCGGAGCCTTTTCTCCTCTTTCTCGTCGCAGTGGCATTCAGCGCCTGGTACGGTGGATTTCTCCCGGGTCTGTTTACCTCCGTGATCCTGGTTTTTGCAGGCATCTTTCACGTACAACCCGACGGACCGCCAATTAACGTCGCCATACGCCCAATCACTTTTCTTTTATCCGCTATCGCCATCTGCATTGTTGTGCGGGAACTGAGAATCGCCAGATCCAGGGCCGAAACCCATGCCGCGACGGCGAAAGCTACGGAAAGGTCACTGCATTCGGTCCTGGAGAGCACAGAGGACGCGGTGGCATCGCTTGATGCCGATTTCCGATGCACTTACGTTAACGAGAACGCGGCGCGCCAGGCTCAGCAAAGCGTGGCCAGTCTCATTGGCAGGAAACCATGGGAAGTTTTCCCGCAACTGGCGGGCGGAAGCATTCAAGCGGCCTTCGCACAGGTTGCGATAGACCGAAGCGCCCATCGGTTCGAAGTCCACTCACAATTGACTGGCGAATGGTTTGAGTGCAACGTCTATCCCACAGTAACAGGCATGAACCTGTTCATCCATGACATTACAGCCGATAAGCAGGCAGAGGACAACCGCGCCGCCCTGGCAGCAGCGATGGACAATGAGCGGGAACGGTTGGCCGCCGTGTTGCAGGACATGCCGGTCGCTGTGCTTGTGATTTCACAGGACCTCAAGATCGAAATCGCCAATCCCATGGCGGTCGCTTTGTTTGGAGATGCTGCGCGGACGGGTCAACGTTATCAGACGATTAAGAACTGGGTCGTCAGAACGAAAGGCGAGGTGCTGCCTCCTGAGGAGCGGCCGGTATTCCGCGCGTTGCGCCACGGAGAATTCTGCGCGAACATGGAGGTGGAATACGAGCGGCAGGATGGCTCGACGCTCACCGTCATCTTAAGCTGCACTCCGCTCAGGGGTCCGCTGGGCCAGGTTCGCGCTGTACTGGCCACGTATTCCGATGTGACTTCTCTGCGATCAGCTCAGGCGGCGCTGGCGGCCACCGAGCGCCAGTTGCGCTTTCTCTTCAAAAGCCCCACTATCGGCATCTTCTCCGGCGAAGGCGAGGAGATCAAAGATGCGAACCCGGCATTTCTTTCCATGGTGGGTTACACGCTGGAAGAGCTTCACAGTGGAGCGATCACCTGGACGGAACTGACACCGCCGGAACTGATTCAGCGCGATGCCCGGGCAATTACCCAGGTTGTTGACAGGGGCTACTGTGAGCCTTTCGAGAAAGAATACCTGGCCAAAGACGGGCGCCGGGTCCCGGTGCTGATCGGCATTGTATCGAGCAAACCGGGAACGTGGAGTCCATGGGTGGTGTGGGTACTCGACCTGACAGAGCGCAAGCGGCTGGAGGAGAGACTGAGGGAGCGGGCCAAACTGGAAAGTGTCGGCATCCTTGCCGGCGGCGTCGCGCACGACTTCAACAACCTGCTGACCTCGATTATGGGAAACACGGCTTTGGCGGCCGACCAACTGCCAGAGGGCAGCGATCTTCGCGAACTGCTGGATCATGCGATCCTCGCCACCGAGCGGGCGGCCGATCTGACCCGGCAGCTGTTGGCCTACGCCGGCAAGGGCCATTTTGTGATTCGCCCTCTCGATGTCTCCACGCTGGTGAACGAGACCTTTGCTATTGTTCGCGGCTCGATAGGACGCAATGTGACTTGCAGGCTGCATTTGGCGGATGGCCTGCCGCCGGTTGAAGCTGACGCCGTCCAGATTCAGCAGGTGGTCATGAACCTGATGATCAATGCGGCAGAGGCCATCGGCACCGATGAAGGCCGGTTGGATATCGAGACCGGCACCACAATAGTTGGACCCGACGATGCGAAAGATGCCCCTGTGGAGAGCAACCTGCCGCCGGGAACCTATGTCTTCATCCGCGTTCGGGACACCGGCTGCGGCATGGACGAAGAGACGCAGCGGCAGATCTTCGATCCGTTTTTCACGACGAAGTTCACCGGGCGCGGACTGGGCCTGGCTGCGGCGCAGGGAATTGCCCGCAGTCACAACGGCGCAATTACGGTAACGACTGCGCCCGGCAAAGGAAGCACTTTCCTGGTTTTGCTTCCCGCGGAACTGCAGCGCGAAGAACTGGAGACGACGGAACGGGACCACACTCTCACCGGCGCCGTTCTGTAGAGCGCGATATTAGCGCGCCGCTAATGTCGCGATTGCCTCCACATGATAGGTCTGCGGGAACAAATCCACCAATGTCAGCTGCTGCAACTCGAAAACGTCCCTGAGCGCCGCCAAATCGCGAGCCAGCGTTGCCGGATCGCAAGCCACAATTACCAGCCGCTTCGGGCGAAGTTCGGTAAGACGCGCAGTCGCCTTCGAACCCAGACCGGCTCGGGGCGGGTCGGCCAGCACGAAATCCGGAGCCTCAGTGGCTTCCATAAGAAACTGTTCCACCTGCTGCTCAGAGCGCATGATCGACAGGGAAGCCCGTTCGGCATTGAAGGCCAGATCGGCCAAAGCCGAACGGCCTGATTCCACGGCCAGCACCTGGCGGAACTTCCGCGCCATAGGCAGAGAAAACAAGCCGACTCCCGAGTAAAGATCCCAGGCAGACTCGCCGGTTACACCGTTCAGAGCCGCATCGGCCAACTGCGGCAATAAAAAGCGGTTCACCTGAAAGAACGCGCCGCCACTGACGCGGAACCGGTCGTCCCCGACGGCGTAATCCAGCGGGCCGCCCACACTGCCCTGCACTTCCTGCGCCAGCCAGTCAAAGAAGCGCTTCGCGACCGGACGTCCGGTCTCCATGACGTTCCACTGCACATCCGTTTCGTCGGTGAATACTTCGAACGAACTGACGAACTCCGGCCACGCACGGTCTCTGACCAGGCGGTTCAGTGTGGTGAGAATCTGGTTGAGACGCGGCGATGCGATGGGACAAACTTCCGCCGCCGCCAGCTTATTCGACTGCATCATGCGATAGCCGATGCGGCCTTTTTCTACGTGAAACTGGACCCGGTTGCGATAACCGTAAGGCTCTCCCGCAATGGTTTCAATGCGGGCAGCGTCGAATTCAATCCGGCCGACGCGCCGCAGCGTCTCGGCAAGAATTTCGCGCTTGAAACGCAACTGCGCTTCGTACGCGGCGTGCTGATACTGGCAGCCGCCGCACACCTGATATTGCGGGCAAGGCGCCGGCACACGGTCAGGCGAAGGCTTTTCCACCCGGACGAGATTGGCTCGCTGGACTTTGTTACGCGCTCCAGCGCGGGTTACTTCGACCGTCTCTCCCGGAAGCACAAAAGGCGTAAAAACCACTTCGCCGTCCACACGACTTAGTCCTTCACCGCCGTAAACCAGCTTCTCGATAAGCAAACCGCAGGTTAGCACCGATCGGCAAATATCTACCGCGACTGCGTTCGATGGAATGCGAAGAGGAAAAGAGCGAGGCTAAAGGACGCAAATGCGAAAACGAAAAGTGAAACTACCGTCACCGCGGGAGTCAGGCCGCGAGCAGCGTTCAGTATGCCAAAGACCAGGCGCCACACCGTGAGGATAGTGAGCAGAATGGTGGCGATGAGAGCCAGAAAAGCAGCGTTTTTCAGGGTCATGCCCGCAGTATGACTCATTGAAGAGTCTTCAGCGCGCTCTTTGGAACCTTGGCCACGACATTAAATTGCGGGTCCACCAGTTCGGTGATATCGTATTTCGCCACCGCGCCCAGCACCAGCGCCACTTCACTGTCGCTGAGTTTATAGTCCTTTTTGAGCCATTCGGCGAGTTGGGTAGTCGCAACCTGAATGGAATCGGCAACCGAACCGGCGATGCCCATCGCCATCAAATAGTCGGCATTCTCCAGGCGAGGTCCGGCGCTCACGATGCCGGGGATGATGTCCACGGTGAATTCCACGCTGACAGAAGTTTCCAGGGCGCTGCCGGTCAACTCGCCGTCGCCCATGGCGGCGTGGGCATCGCCCATCGCAAGCAGCGCACCGGGATGATAGACAGGCAGGTAAAGAGTGACACCCTCACCCATCTGGTTGTAGTCCATGTTGCCGCCGAATGGGCCGAGGTCTGTACCGCGGTACGACTGTTCGCCGGGAGGCGCCGTAGCAATGCAGCCAATCATGGGCAGAATCGGAACCGAGAAATTTTTCAGGCGAGCGGTGGGATGGGCAAGTGTCGCGACACCTTTCGCCCGATCCAGCTTGTACTCTCCATCGAACGTGGCTTCGTAATCCGCCGAAGCCTGGTACGCCGGTGTCACCGCCCGGCCGTTGATGCGACTGCCCTGCCGAGCGGAGTCGCGATCCAGACGCACCTTGTTTAACTTCACCACCAGCGTGTCTCCGGGAAGAGCGCCTTCCACATAAAAAGGACCGTTTTCCAGGTTGCCGCCCGGTGTGCGCTTATCCGCGTCGCGCCCGCTGCCGTCATAGGTTCGGGTGCTCACGGTGTCGCCGGGAAAAATGTGGAGCGCCGGTGGAATCGAAGCCGCATAATAGCCGTGAAACTCTTTCGGCTCGAAAGCGATTGTGCGCGGCGCGCCGGCGGGCCGCTGCGCCGGACGAGTCAGTTTCCAGGCAACTTTTTCCATCTGCCCTCCGCCGCCGCGCCCACCGGTCATCATCTGGCCTTCACCAAGGAGGGAATTGCCGGAAGCGGCGCCTGTAAGAATGGCAATACGCGAGCCACTCCTCGTGAGCATCAGGCTGACGTGTTCGCCGCTGGCGGACCCTTCCAGTTGCGACTGGTTCCAGGTGCCAGCGAGAGTGGCGCCGGTTATTCCGATGTGAACTCGCGCGTACTGAGATTCCACTCCCCGGGCGGAGACTTCGGCGACCCAATCACCGGAGAAATCGGCGGCGGAACACAGGTTTACCGCGACAAAGATAGAGATAGCTGCAGTTCTCATTGCTTCGATCCTTTCATGAACCGGCAGGCGGGAGCCGCAGAGGATCGGTCAACGAGGACGATCTGGTTTACGATACTACCATCGAATTAGCGCTGATCTCCCGGCTCCTGCTCGTCATATTCGGAAGGCACATCGTCTTCGGGAACTTCACGGGTCCGGATCGGTCCGGCATCCGCATCGGGAGCGTTTTCGATTCCGGACACAATCCCGGCTTCGAACGCCTGACCTTCTTCGAGCAGTTCCCTCACGCTCTCAGAGGAAGCTTCTTCGACCTCGGATAAACCCTGCGTATCCCCGGATTGGCCGCCAGACCCCGGTCCGGGCAGAGGGCTTTCATCGGTGACCTGGTCAATTGGCAGCTCGTCATCTTCCGGCGTTTGCCTGGTGGTTTTGTGTCGCATCTTTTGGCTCCTTTATTTCCCCGCAAGTGATCGGCCATTTGCTAATCGAGAGGCAGGCCGACGTAGTTTTCGGCAAGGCTGGTCATTGCCGCGCGTGAGCTGACAACGTATTCCAGTTCCGCAATCTGGCGGCGGTAATCGAACTCGGACCCATCGGGCGAGCGGTGCAGCATCGATGTCATCCACCACGAAAATCGCTGTGCTCCCCACACACGCCGGAGGCATCTGTCCGAGTAAGTATTCAAAAGGTCGCGGCGCCCCTGGCGATAAAAAGCGGCGAAGGCGCGGGAAAGATTGCGCACATCGGCCACTGCCAGATTCAGACCTTTGGCGCCGGTTGCCGGAACGATATGCGCCGCGTCGCCGGCGAGGAACAGGTTCCCATACTGCATCGGCTCGGTCACGAAACTGCGCATGGGCGTAATACCCTTCTGAAAGATTTCGCCCCGGTTGGGGCGCCAGCCATCCGCGCATTCGAAGCGGGTTTCGAACTCTTCCCAGATCCGGTCGTCGGTCCAGGAGTCAATGGCTTCGTCGGGTTCGCACTGCAGATAGAGCCGGGTCACGCTGGGCGAGCGCGTGCTGAACGAAGCGAAACCGCGCTCGTGCAGCGCGTATACCAACTCGCTGGAGTTGGGCGCCGCATGCGCGAGAATGCCCAGCCATCCGAAAGGATACTCGCGGTCATAAGTACGCAAATAGGTCGCGGGAATCGACGGACGGCAAACGCCGTGAAAGCCGTCGCAACCCGCGATAAAATCGCAGACGATTTCGTATTCCTCGCCGTTGCAGTATCGAATCGAAGGCCGGTCCGTGCCGGCGTCCGTGATCGCAACATCTTCGGCTTCGAAGTGCAGCGGCCGGCCAGTGGAGATTCGCGAGGCAATCAGATCCTTAACCACTTCGTTCTGTCCGTAGACGGTAATCGCCCGGCCGGTGAGCGCTTCGAAATCAATATAGTGCCGCCGCCCCGAAAACGCCAGCCAGATTCCGCCATGCCGCAGGCCCTCGCGGCGCATGCGTTCGCCGACGCCCGCTTCGATCATCAGATCGGCAGTTCCCTGCTCCAGCACACCGGCACGCACGCGCTCGACGACATACTCCTCGCTCCGCCGCTCGACAATAACGGAATCGATATCTTCCCGATGCAGCAAATGGGCCAACAGGAGACCCGCGGGACCGGCGCCAATAATTCCGACCTGGGTGCGGGAGGCAGCCATTGGCGCTATGATAGCGGGACGTAAGGAGCCAGTCATGCCCTGGGTAACAGCGGTTGTTTTCGCTCTCGCCTGCTCGTTCGCGTTGATCGCTCAATCCTCGCTGCCGGCAACAGACATTACTGCCGCGGCAATTCAGGCCTTTGTAAAGGCCCTGCCCCGCGACGCGGTAAGCGACCGCCCTATTCGCGTGGTGGACGTCGGCGGATACCGGGTCGGCATCTATGGAGTCTTTCGGCCAAAGGCGTCTGTGCAGGAAGCCATTCTCCATGAGACCAAAGTTGCGGAAGTCTACACGATGCTGGAAGGCGCCGCGATGCTGGTGACCGGCGGAACCATCGTCAATGGGAAGCACTCAGCCTCCGCGGCGATCGGGCATGGCAGCATACGGGGCCCACGCATTGAGGGCGGCGTGAGCCGGCGCGTGGCGAAGGGCGACGTCATCATTATTCCCGGAGGCACGCCACATTGGTGGAGCAACCTGGAGAGCGATATCAGTTACTCGATCACGCGGCCGGATCCCGAGTCCAGCATTCCACTGAAATGAGCCTCCAATCCACAAGACGCCAATGCCTTGCAGCGATCGCCGGCGCGACGCTTGCACGGCGGGCTGTGGCGGCGGATTCAAAGCCGATGCGGGGCGCGTTCATGATTCTCTCGACCCCATTCACGGCAACGGGTGAGGTGGATTGGGACGACCTCGCGCACGAGGCCGAATTTGTCGATCGCTGCGGCGCCCAAGGCATGGTATGGCCGCAGGGATCGAGTTCTGTCGCCGTTCTTTCCAAAGACGAGCGCCTGCATGGCATGGAACTGCTGGTGAAGGCCATGCGCGGCAAACGCGCCGTCATCGGGCTTGGCGTGCAGGGCAAGGACACCGCGGAAATGCTGGCGTACGCGAGGCGGGCCGAAGAGCTTCAGCCGGACTGCTTCATCGCCATGCCGCCGTCCACGGGAAAATCGCAGGAAGATTATCGAGTTTATTTCCGTGCGCTTGCCGCGGTGACGCAGCGCCCCGTGATTCTGCAGACTTCGGGCGGCGCCCGCGATCTGGCGCCTTCCGTTGAGCTCATGGTGGAATTGGCCACCGAGTTTCCTCATCTGGGTTACATCAAAGAAGAATCGCCGCCGACTGTCGAACGAATGCTCAAGGAGGTCAAGCACCGGCCTCCGCTCCGCAGCGTCTTCGGGGCGAACTTTGCACAGGGCTGGCTTTATGAAATGCGTCTTGGCCTCGATGGGGTAATCACTGGGAATGCCATGTACGCGGACTTGATGGCAAAAATGTGGAACCTGCATGAAGCCGGCCAGCACAAAGAAGTGCTGGACGCATACAGCAAGTTCCTGTTGATCCGCAACGCCGGCCAGCAGATTCCGGGCGCGGATCTGTACGTGATGAAGAAGCGCGGCATCTTTAAATCAACCGCCGTGCGGCGGGAAGGCGGTAAGGTGGCGGAGGCGAAGCTGTCGCCCGAAGCTGTTGCAGAGATCGATTCGCGGCTCGCCGCCTTGAAGCCTTATATCGAATTGTAGGGTCGCGATGCAACAGGATGTCGCAGAGGTTCAGGAAGCAAAGGCCGGATTCGACTTCCAGGAGTGGTTTCAAACCGGCGAGTTGCTCAAATTAGCCGGCATCCTTTACTTGCTGCGAGTGCCGATCCTCATGTTCCTGATTGCTGTTTTTATGACCGTGGGCGGTCTGATGCCGGATGGGCCGGGCGCGGCCATTCTGGAGGGCATCTATGACGTCGCCTGGCCGCCCAGCAGCCCAGGGTTTGTTCCGGAGCTGACCACTGTCCTCCGGTTCCTGTTGCTGACGTTGTCCGCCCTGATGTTCGCCTCGACTCTTGCGGTCTGTACCCGAAACACTCTGCGCTGTATCGAAAGGTTCAGCATCCAGATCGGCGATGAAGACACCCCTGCCTTTCGCGGCGTGCGGCTGCTTTATACGGTCCCGCCAATCGCGCTGGCGCTGGCCATCATCCTGGGCGTCACACTGACGTCGCCAAGTTCAAAGTGGGCGTCGTTCTCGGGCGATGTTCTGGGGTGCGTCGTGTTCGGCTTCTTTGTCCGCGCCGGCTCTCAGTTTCGGCACCCCAATCCGCGGAGATTTCTGTTTCTTTCCGCAGTTTTAATCTCCGGCTCGTTCTCCTGGCTGAACTGGCCCGGCAGAATTTGTCTTCTGGCGCTCACCGGAATCATCGCGCTTGTGCAAATCGCGCTCCTGCAGGTGATGAACAACCCGAAGAGGTGGATTGCCGGATCCCACCTTGGCTATACCGACAAAAACGGTCTGAAGGGACACCACCTGGTTGCCGCTCACGCCTTTTCACTTTCCCTGATGCTCTACGGCACCCTTTTCGTATTGAAAAGCGGCTCGACCAACACCTTCTCTTCTGAGTACCCGTTGATACCGACGCTTGCCATGCTCCTGATCCTCGGCAACCTGCTCTGCTGGACGTTTTCCGGTGTCAGCTTTTTTCTCGATCACTACCGTATCCCGCTAGTCCTGCCCATCGCCGTTTACAGCTGGTTCGCCTCTTCCTTCCCGCAATCCGATCATTTCTACCGCATCTACCACTCGAAACCCGCCGAGTCCGTGCCCGCCGCTGACCTGCTGAATGGCGACGCGCAGCGCGCGCCGGTAATCCTGGTTTCCATCACCGGCGGCGGAATTCGGGCGTCGGCCTGGTCCGCGCGTGTACTCCGGCAACTGCAACTGCGCAGCGGCGATGAAGAGCACTTTCTTTCTTCCGTGCGGCTTATCAGTTCGGTTTCGGGCGGCTCGGTGGGTGCAATGTATTTCGCCAATGCCTATACCAACAGCGATCGCCATGTGACCAGGGACCCCCAGGGACTGCTTGCGGAAACGGACCCGGTGCTGGCGCGCGCCCAATCCTCCAGCCTGGACGAAATTGCAGTAGAACTGGCTTACCAGGATACACTTCTCGGCTTGGCTCCGTTTCTGCGAGGCCTCGACTATCGCGATGGCCGAGTCATTCTTCGGAGTGGCCGGTTTATCTTTCAGGATCGCGGAGCGGCGCTTCAGGACGCGATTAAGCGTGGTCCGACGGATGGTCCGCAACTTGCGAATGCCATGCTGCGGCAATGGAGAGATGATGCGAAGCAATTGAAACGCCCGGCAGTGATCCTGAACTCCACGATCGTCGAGTCGGGAAAACGCCTCATTTTCGCCACGACGGACATGCCGCCTGCAGTCACTGGCCGAATCCAGTTTGCCCAGCAATATCCTCTGTTCGATGTGCCGGTGGCAACGGCCGCGCGCCTCTCGGCGACCTTTCCATTTGTCTCCCCGGCGGCGCGGCCCGTGCTGGAGTCCGTAACCGAGCTTTCCGATCACGCGGTCGACGGAGGGTACGCGGACAACTACGGCATGGCCAGCCTCGTGGAATGGCTCGATCGCGGTTTGAGCGATTTAAAGGCCGCGGGCAGGAAACTGCCGCCGAAGATTATGATTTTGGAACTCAGGTCGAGTTCCGCCACAATGGAGCAGACCCACGATAACGAGAAGGGTTTTCTGTTCCAAATTCTGCACCCGCTGTTGACCCTTGCGAACGTACGCGATACAGGACAGTTGTCCCACAATGAGTTGGAGCGCGACCTGGTGAAACAACGCTGGGCAAGCGAGAACGTGAGTATCTGTTCGGTGGTCTTTCAGACGCCGGCCGACAATCGCGTGGAACCGCTGAATTGGCACCTCACCATTGGCGACATCGCGGCGCTTCGGCATGCGTGGGGCCCTGGTTCGGATGCCGGCGCGCAACAGGTTGCCGCTTACCTTCGCGGAGAGGAAGGCACATGCCAATAGAAACCCTTCGCAAAATCTGCTGCTGGCTGGCTGTTCTGCTGATCGCGGCCAGTATTGTCATGACCATCCCGACGAAAGCTTTTCGCGATCCGAAACTACCCAGCGGAATGAAAAATCCCGGGATCGCGATGGAATTGGTAAACACTACAGAGGAAGTTCATGGGCTTGCGAACGACTCGCGGAACCGGCAGACACTTCAACTGCTGCAGTGGCTGGACGAGTGGTTTTTCATCCCCTCTTATGTTCTCTTTTACGGAGCCACTGGAATCTTCGCATTTCAGGCGCAGCGGCAGACGTGGGCGCGATGGCTTGGAGTGGCAATCTTAGTGTTTGTAACGGGCGCAGCCGTATTCGACTATCTCGAAGACCAGGCGATCTATCGGGCGCTGGCGGATCTGGACCATGCGAATGCGGCAGATATTTCCCGTGTCTCGTACGTGAAATGGGGGCTGCTTTATGCCATGCTCGCCTGCTATGTTCCGCTGTTCCTGCGGCGCTGGGACTCGGCGACTTTACGCGTGCTGGGCTTACCGTCCGCCGTATATGCAGG
>Ga0206959_10235_pt1 | contig 14404 bp, 8 predicted proteins | sample Alteio_BWOrgHeat_31_FD_152971 | JGI IMG/M metagenome (GOLD analysis project Ga0206959, IMG submission 152971) | Enriched cells from forest soil in Barre Woods Harvard Forest LTER site, Petersham, Massachusetts, United States -... | ecosystem: Environmental > Terrestrial > Soil > Temperate forest >...
AGCGCCGCACCGCTCTTGCCGATAAGAATTGATTTCTGAGAGTCCCGCTCGACGAAAACATCTGCGCTGATGAACCACTTACCATTCGTCCTCTCCTTGAAATCGGTTATCTCAACCTCAGTCGAATATGGAATTTCCTCTTTGTACTTCTGAAATATGGTCTCGCGGATTAGCTCGCCTACAAAAAATCGTTCGTTCTGATCGCTTAGTTGATCCGTCTCATAAAATGGCTTTGCAACAGGAAGATATTTTCGAAGAGTAGCCGTCAAGTCTTCCAGATTTCTCTTTTTTGTCGCAGAGATCGGGACAAATTCTGTAAACTCACTATGTTGCCCATACTCCGCAAGTATGGGAAGAAGATCGTTACTTCGTTTGACTAAATCAATTTTGGATATTGCAAGCACGATCGGCTTTTTGCTAGCGATTTTCAGATAGTCTTTCCACGCCGAGGGCAATGCTCGTTCAACGGGTTCATTCGCTTCTGCAAGCACGAGTATCACATCTGCATCCGCGAACGAGCGCCGAACTTCATCCAGCATTGCGCGATGAAGCATGTTGGATGGGCGCGGCATAATGCCCGGAGTATCAAGAAAGACTATCTGCTCTTTTTCTGTGGAATATATGCCCAATACTCGCTTGCGAGTGGTTTGTGGTTTTCGAGAAACGATTGAAAGCTTTGTGCCCAGCAATGCATTGAGCAGAGTCGATTTGCCCGCATTCGGAATGCCAACGATTGCACAATATCCTGCTCGAAAATCTTTATCTTCCTTTTCCATCATTGATTTTTCATAAGTTCTTCTGTCCTGCGTTGCATGTTGTTCATTGCTTCCTCCGGAGTTTCTTTTTTGTAAAGAGCCTTCGATACTTCGTCCTCTATAATGCCTTCAACGTCCAGCCATTGCGGAATAACGGGCGTCATTCGGGCATGTTGTAATTGCTCAGTAAATACGGCACCCTCTCGCCGGTGCTGGTAGAATGTATCCGACTGTGAACGAACATCGGCAGGGTATTCATTCACCTTCCGTGCAAATGCAAGTTCATTATCCGGCCGAGTGATAAACTCGAGAAATATCTCAGCTTCGCGCTTCATCGCACTTTTGTTGTTCACAGCGAGATATTCTCCGCCAGCAAATGATTCGCCGGGATTATTGCCATTGCCGGGAAATATCTTCGTGTGCCACTTGAATGGCACTTTTGCCAGACGCGGCAAAAGCCATGAGCCACTGAACCAAATTCCAAGTTTGCCACGCACGAAAGCATCATCGAGGTTTTTCTGCGTCTCCATCATTCCATCTCCAAGCAGAAGTCGATCGACATAATATTTGAGAGCTTCGATATTCTGTGAAGTGTTCATTGTAGGATGTCCAGCACTATCGAACAGATCACCGCCATTAGACCACACGTAAGGCAAAAATTTCTTATATAGCCTGTGTTGGTCTGGGCCATTGACACCTATGCCAGAAATATGCCCTGGCCAAGTAAGCAAATTGCTCATCCAATTCAGGGCATTCCAATTCCAATGGTTTGTATCAAGGCCGTGAGTAAATGCTTCTCCAATAAGGTAAGTAAGGCTATCGTTAATAAATATAACTCTCGTATCCAGCAGCCAGGGCACCGCAAAATAATGACCACCCCACATCCCTGATGGAAGAGAATATTTGGGAGCGTCGGAGAGTCTCTGCATAAGAGAAGCATTGGAGTCCAGCGATGCCAACACGCCACTCGACGAGAACTGCGCTACCCAGTCGCTGCCAAGCTCCAGCACATCGGGAGCTGTCTCGGAGTTGAAACCGACCATCAGCTTAGTTTTACCATCGGACCAGCTTAACTCTGAAACTTCTACTGGAATCTCTGGATGCTCGCGATGGAACCCTGCAAGAAGTGAATTCATCGCTGCCCGCTGTGCCGGCTCCGACCAAAAATGCGAAAAGCGTAGCACGCCGGGCGTGACACCGCGATTGCAGCTAAGTGAAAAGAATGCACCCAGACAGAGGATGAAAATGGAAACTTTACGCAATATTGTTAGTATGATTCTCACGAACAAATTAATGGAGGGGTGGGTTTAATGCACACATCGGAATACTCTTCATCCTGTCCGGTTGCTATTTTTTCAACAATACAAGACTCCAATATGAAATCAGCATTCTTCCTCGTCTCCGGCACTTTGTCTTTTATCTTTATGGGAGCGATCACACCAGCTTCTGGCCTCCCAACAACGAACTTTCGTTCCGTAATTATTTCCCCGATTGCAGATTCCGCAGCTTTTGCTCCACACCCAGCGCCACCGTTCGAGTTGAAAGATCTCGATGGAAAAGTCGTCCATTTATCGGATTATGCCGGTAAGGTCATCGTGCTTGATTTTTTCGCCACCTGGTGCCCGCCATGCCGCAAGGAAATTCCGATGTTCAATGACCTGCAGAAAAAATATGCCGATCAGGGCGTCCAGTTCTTAGGCATTTCCCTCGATGATGAGGGCGCGGAAAAAGTAAAGACTTGGATGACCACTCATCCTGTCGCGTACCCTATCGTAATGACAGATCCAGACAGAAAAATTTTAGAGACCTATGATGTGACTTCCGCCATACCTGTTACATTCGTAATTGACCGTAAGGGCGTTATTCAGAAGCAATATCTTCCACAACCCGGCGATAATCCTGGAGCGATCATCGATGCCGCTATCATGCCACTTGCTGGCCAACACTGATAGTGCCAAAGCTATTTCGTTGTCGTAAACGTAATAAAGCTTATCAGCGCGGTGATAATTACCATGATATTCGTAATTATACCGATAGCCTGAAAGAATACATCGAGTGCGCGGCCACTGACGATTATTGTGTCGCCTGGCTCAAGCAGAGGATTTTGGGAGAGGTCGCCATTGTCGCGGTAGGCTTCAAGATTATAAGTTTCGACCCGCTTCTCTGCGGCCGTGTCTGCATGGACGATTCTAATATCTACCAGCCGGGCAGATGCCGTAGGTCCACCTGCAAAGCTTAGTAATTCTACTAAAGATGTTGAACCGGGCACGCGGTAATGCCCCGGAGACCCTACGAACCCCCATAGATTAATGTCGATCTGAATTTCACCGCCGCGCATGACATTGAAGATCGGCATGTTCGTGCTGCCGGGCTGCAGCGGCTGGCTTGGTCCCGGCGCGGTCTGGATAGTTGTGGAAGACGAGCCACCCTGCTGTGCCTCAGCACGAATTACAAGCAACGACCCTGCCTGAATTATGAAAAAAGCTATTATTAAAAGGCGCTTCATAATTCCGAAAATAAAAGTGATACTTGTTTAGAGGTAGTCAATTGCATTAGCGTATATCCTTACGGAGAAACAGTAAACGTCATCCAGATCGAAGAGGAGCCGCCATTAGGGACAATTTTTTTGATTCGCCAACGGTATGGCACGTTCGAAAGGAGTTGCGTCGCACTTGTTGGATATTCTTCTGTCAACTGACTCTCGAAATCCTGCAGAAGAGCTGACCAAACGTAGCTTGAAATATCAGTCCGCTCTACGATGATCTGAAACGTTCCTCCATCTTCCGGATCCTCCCACAAAAACTTTAAAGGAAATCCATGCAGGGAGTCCTGGCCATTAGGGTTAAAAAGGGATGCTCGCTGGTGATATGCAAACGAAGTTGTTAGATCAACATGAGTCGGTACGCTGTACGTCAGGTTATTGGTTGGCGAGCGGTAGTATGCCTGCAGTTGATACCAATACGTAGCGCCCCATGCAATGCCGGTTGTGTCCTTAAATGTGGTAGGCAGAGGTTGAATTAGCTGGTTACTGCTTTCCAATTGAGCGATGATCGTTTTATCTTTCAATAGCCCATCCGGCCCTATCGAGTCATTTGTCGAACGATAAACGATATAACCGCTCGTGATTCCGGTCGTATCGGGTTTCCACTCGATGTCTATTGCATCGACCGCTCCAACATCCGCATAGATCCTGCTATCGACGGGATTAGGTGGATAGGTCGGGTCTGCAAAAACAGGCTGTGGCGGAGTTGTCTGCGGTTCTGCCGGAGTGCTGCATCCGGACCCGGACTCAAGTGCCGCAAAAAAGAGTAGTAATAATAAACTTCTATTCATCCGACGAGCTTTTTTTGAGAAGATTATCAATATCGATTGAGAAGCTAAGCCTGTTCTCCGGGCCTAATGCAGTATTTATTGAAAGCGAATAGTTAACATCAATTTTCTTCTGCCAATTGTATCCGGCCCCGGTAGTGAATTCTCCCTGATTGAGCCCAGCGCGAAGCGAGAGATCGCTGTCATAGGTCACTTCCATTCCAAAGCGGGGCTGAGATGGAGTTCCAACAAGAAAATCGGTGGAGAACGTTGCCACAGTATTAATAATAGGAATTGGCTGCCCATAAGCAACGCCGCCGGTTATCTGCATCGGTACGATCTGCGTACGCTGCGTGCTCCAGGCAAGGCGTGTTCCAGCAAGATCTGTTGCAGAAACACCAAGAGCGAGCTTACCGAGCGCTGGTGCGAGCAGAAATTCTGCGAGGGAAAATCTGAGCATTGCTCCAGCATCGACACCGATACCGGATGCGGAGCCAAAATTCCCAATTCCCTGATGGATTATCTTGAAATTAATTCCGATCGGCACTTCGATCCTTTCTTTGTAATAAAGCCAGCCCCAGTCAAGAGTGAATTTATTATCCCGCGCAATGCTAAGAACGAATTCGTCTTCGTTATCGCTGAAATAATTCGGCGCACCGGCATATATCTCCTGCACCATTTGCGCGCGCTCGTCCGTAACGCTGATGTTCGTCAGGTCCGGAGTGTGATCGAGGTTGCCGACTGAAAGCCGAACCCAATTCCCCGCTATAGTCAGATCCTTCATGGGAAAAGTAAACCCAACCTGATAAAAATCGGCGAGCGAATTTCCCGGCGTGCCATATTCTGCAGAGTACATAAACCCCACGAGCTGATGCGGCACGATGGATACCCCGGCGGGATTCCAATGGAAAGCAGATTCATCGTCAGCAATAGCCGTATAAGCCCCTCCCATTGAAAGCGCGCGCGATCCTACCGGAATTTGGAGAAATGCACCGGCATATTGTGATTCCTGCGCTTGCGCCGTCGAAGGATGAAGGAAGAAGGATGAAGGATGAAGGAAACAAAACGACATGAAGACTCCTCTTCGAATAGATCGAAAATTAATCCTGCGCCCCCCCCGTCTCACGCTAAAAATCACTTTACTTAATATTCTATTTTTCCTATACCCTTACCAATAACCTATCTAAGCCGCGCAAACTTGCCTTTTATCTGTTGATTTGCATTGCTCGTGTTGACAGTTAACCTATAAAAATAAACTCCGTTAGCGACTTCATTGCCGCTATCGTCGCGGCCATCCCACCAGACCTCGTGATAACCCAAACTTGTCGGATCGCCCGTACCGCCTTTCAGGAAACCGAATGTTCGTGTTGGATCGCTCGACGGATAATTCAATGTCCGGATTCTGCGTCCGCTCACAGTGTAAATATCGAGGCTCACAGACGAGGCATAAGCAACGCCGCCGATCTGATAAGCAATGAACATATACTCCTTCGTGAACGGGTTTGGATATGAGCCGAGAACTTGAATGCTGAATTGATTTGAAACATGCACATCGAGTTCTTTGGCAGGCGAATTAGTCCTGCCATTATCATCAGTGGCTTGAACAGTAATAGCATGGTTGCCGCTCGAAAGCGATGGTGACATGCTCAGATTGACTGTCGTTGTTGTTCTGCCAGTATCGAGCATCACATATTCTGTCGATCCAAGAACGCGATTGTCTATTTTCACAATTGTTTTGCCAGGAGTGATGTCGATCCCATTCGCGTCCTGTATAACTGCATGGATATTCGGCTGCGGAGGCACCTCGCCATTATTGATAAATACTTGCCCTTGCACAGCAATATCGACTATCGGATCTTTCGTGTCCGTATTGTATGCTACGGCAAATGTACCGAGTGAAGTAATCTTTGCAGTTAGTGTATTACCGTTAAGAGTCGATGTGAGCCTGTTCCACAAATGAGTCCGATCGTCCATACGGTAAATAAATATGGTTTTGCCAGGATATTGGACAAGCAGTGAATCAACCCTTAACGAGAGCGTCGAGCCTGAATCCTGTAATGGGATAGCCCCGAGTGAATCGCTCAAAATTCTGATGCTCGAATACTTTTTCCCTGCCTGCGAGTATAACGGCAAAAAATGAATATCTGGCTGAGCAGTTGTTACAGCATTATTCAGACGATTCAACCTTGTCACATCACGGGCGATATTTCCTTCTGATACTCCGGTGAGTTGTATAGCCACCTGATTGCCGTCGAAAGTAGCAGCAGATGCGCTTGCCCCATTCAGAGTTGTACCGATGCCAGAACTGTATGCAGCCGCAGCGAATGGAAATCCAATTGGAATTGTGGAATCGTTCGAGATCAAGCTGTCTCGCAAATTAAAAGGAGTTGATCCTGCATCTGGACTGACAGCAAAAACCAAACTTACAGAATCCAGAGATGAAATATTTAGTGGAATACTTATCAACGAATCCCGATGAGGAGCAATGTTACCAATATTTGTGCTGCCAAGAAGCCTCGGTGTGCCGGTACTCACATCCACAAGCGATGCTATGCCAGAATTGAGTGGCGATGCTCCCCAATTATATACTCTTTCATTCCAAACCAGGCCGGTTGATGTGGATACAAAGTGTCCGGTCAAAGTTCGGTGGAACATATCTTTTGCAACAGATGGATCGACAGCAGCGCCAACTATTATCGAGATAGAATCCGATTGCGTTGCTGTTGCGCCCGCGGTAAGCATTATGCTTGCAACAACCCTGTCGCCATTGTTAAGCTGTGCGGAGGGAACCACAGCATGATAACGGTCCCCAACAGGAAGCATCTGCATTGTGAGTGTCCGCTCTGTAACTACTCCGCTTGCGTTTTGAGAGTAGATGTTAAAAATGGCAGTATCGGTAAACCCGCTCACGGGAGATTGAACCGCAGCGCTGAAATCGAGCGATGTGCTGAGAGGAAGCGGTCTCGGTTCGAAATCAAGTTCCGAAACACGCGAATCTGTTATTGTCACGTCCTCCCCTGCCGCCGCAAAACGATTTGAAGATTTATCGGAGATAATTACCCGGTACGTACCGTAATTCAGGGGAATTGCAGGGTTCGGCACATTGTCGTTAAGATTAAATGCTCCGTTAACAACGGGTGTCGTCACAGAATGAGGCGGTATGAGCGGACTTCGTCTTTCATTCACAAGTTCGATCCTTGCCGTACCTTGCGAAATGCTGCTCGTGCCACTTAACGTGACGGTTCCTCCCGGCTGAATGACTCTGTTCGAGACCGAAAGCGTGGCTCTGTCATTCGATAGAAGCGGCGAGCAGAGTGGATCGCCAAGAATATGATAACAATACATGAGTGTCGGAGGAATGAGGTCGCCCGAAAATGCCGTCATCAAAAAAGCGATCTTACCATTTGTTATCCGCTCCGCGATCGAGCCGCCGACTGAATCGTAAAGATTGGGAAGGACGGCGTCCGCAAGGTGCGCATCGTTCTGCTCCCAACCGAAACTCGTCGTTCCGAGGCTTACTATCGAGCCGGCATTAGCTGCATTCTGGAATGTGTTCAGTATCCCGACAGACGGCCCATCGTATCCTGCTGTAAAGCAAGTCATACTCATGACTATTGGGTAATGGGAAACATTGTGGAAGCTGGTAATATCAGTGTTTGTAAGCACAGGCGCGCCCGTAGTGTCGATCGGGTCGTCCCAAATTGCGTTTCCTCCATGACCGAAATATGCCATTAGCCCAAGACCTGCATTTACGTTGTCGAAAAGGTTCTGATCAGTGCCTTTATAGGGCGAGCCAACAACAGTGGACATTCGGAGCACACTGACGCTCGATGGAAGCTCATGCTCGAGCAGGTTATCGATGTCGGAATCGAAGCTCCCTCCGGCGCCGATAAAGAAGGATTGATCCTTCCAGTCTCCCGGCGTAGCAGGATCGGCTTCGAACGCTTTTAGCTTTGCAATATAGGTAGCGTCGCCATTTATGTCCTGTGTTGCGATCCTGCCTAAAATAATATCGGGTATCAAATCGTCCCCATCGAGCATCGTGTACCAAGCATCAGCGGCAACATCACCTTCGAGATACGCTTGGATATAGGGCGCAGGAACCTGGTCTGGCGGTACATAGGGTGAGAGAGGAATCGTCATATCCTCATGCGTCACGCCAACAAGCAGAACATATTTAGGAGGGTCTTGCCAATTATTGTATGCATAAGAAAGAAACGCCTGAATGGCATTTGCCGACTGCGCGCCAGAACGGAATTCATCGTATATATTTGCAACATCGACAATTTTAGTCGAAATGTGATTCGTGCTTGCGCGATAATTTGCGAGATCCTGCAAAGGGACGTTTCCGCCATTGTTCCCTTTCGGCAAATGGCTTTTATTCGTTATGATCAGATAAGCTCCGGAGTTCGAGGGAGAATGAAGATTTGCGAAATCATCTTTCTCGTATGCAAAAGGCTTGAGCATCTCGGAATCTACTACAGCAATAAATTGATCGGCAGGGCTCACGATATTGATCTGAAAAATCGCGGTGCCACTATTTGGCTCTGTCGGATTCGAGGTAATGACTGGATTCGAAATTTTAGATACACCTTTTCTGAAAATGGAAATGTCCGTCCGGTCGAAATTTTTGAGTGTAAATTGATAAAGGCCCGCTGTGCTGTTCTTTGGAGCTGAAAAATCTATCTCATCATTGTAGGCATCGTACAATCTGTCGTAAGTTATTTCGATCCAGTTGACACCAAAACGGCAGCCGTTCACAGAAGTGTTTTTCTGTTGAGAGAATGTCATAGAAAGTGACGCAACGCCGCCATTGGTCGATCCTGAAGTACTTAATATCTGCGCTGTCGGCGTTCCTGAAGCAAGTTGGGAGGCAGTATCAGTGGAAAGGAATTTCAGAGTCTGGCTATCCCATATACCATGCAAAATATTATGGCCATTGATAGTGATCAGTGCATCGTCCTCATCCGGCACATCAGGCAACTCTATTCCTTTTGCATCGGTCGCGCCGGGATCGAAATCTGAGATGCCATGCATACATACTCGGATTTTAACTGGCCCATTTTCAATCAAGTCAGGATATGGCACGACTGTCTGTGTTGTATAACTTCCAGGATAAACATTCCCTGTTGATACGATCGCCATGAAGTCATGATCGCACAGATCGGATCGAAGATCGACGTTAGTAATATTCAGAGGATCGTGCAGTCTATTTTCTTCGTAATGGATTGTGCTCGAATACGAACTGTCTTGGAGATCTACATAAAAGCTGTCGCGTGGGGTTGTCGAACGGTTCGCTGTCCTGATCTCTCCTGATTCCTCGACCAATCTCTTCAGGCCGCCAGCAGGAATTGGTGAATTGTGCGTGCCCCAAACGAGATAATACATATTATCTTTGGTATCGGGATCGTAGTAAAAATCACCTAAAGTATCCAGACCATCATACCGTTTTGCCATTCCATAGAATTCAAAATAATCGCTTGACCCGAACTGCCCGCTCTGCCTGTCAAAAAGATAGATAGGTACTTGCTGCCCGTGATTTACAACTCTAAGTGTGGTTGGATCGATTGTAGCTGGGTTTACGCCGAAATTGCTCTGTATGTCCTGGAAAGTAATGTGGTATATTCCGTCTTGCTGGATGACCATCCGATAGACATTGCCATCATCCGATTGTATTCCCGGAAGCTGCTGCACATCTCCTGAGGTCTGCGCATTTGCTCCCTTGCCCGCCGGACGTCCGCTGCTGCGCCGAGAAGCAAAAACAGAATTCGATACCTTGAATGGCTCAGAGAGATCGGTAATTGGCAAAGTAGATAAACCGGATGGATCGGTTATCTTTACAATCACTTTCTTTGTGGCGCGAATTGCATTCGCTCCTGCGCGATCGAGAAATCCGACTTCGAGATTGGAAATATCGGCTGCCCTCATGCGCCCAACATAATGGATTGCAGCGTAACCAATTCCGTGATGTGCAGCCGTTAGTGGTTTTGTATGGTGTAACACAGAGCCACGCGTTCCATCATATCCAATATCGGCAGCGATCGTATTCGGAAGATACAGATTTTGAGCCCTCACATTCGCATCCTGATGCGAAACCACCGCGACTGTCGCCAGCTTTGAAACTCGCAGAGGTATAGATATTGACGCAAGAGGATCGCCAGATGAGATCTGACCAGCAATATGCCTAACGGTTACAACTTTTTGGATCGTATCGAGACCAGGAGTGGGGAGTGTGATTTCAAGCATAATGGTATTCCCAGAACGCGAAAGCTCTCGAACCCTCGTTTTTCCTCCTTTTTGAGCGCGAGCTGATCCTGCAATTAGCAATACGCTAATCGCTATGGAAATCCCATAATAGGCAGGGCGACTCGACAGAAACTTCAACAGCGGTTTCTTATTGTGGCAAAAATTTCTAACGCTTTCTGACCGGGGCAAAACGCAGAAAGCGCGGCAGGGTTAAAATCCCTCTTTAGTAACACAAAATTAGGGGGGAATCAGTTCACAAGAGCGGCTATCTATTCATTCAATGCTCTGTTACGATCAGAATTGCTCTTGGGCCGGAAAGATCGCTCGAGCCGTTAAAGTCTGCATTATCATGCTTTGAAATGATCATATCCCGCAATGGCCCACTAAGAAGTTTATTCTTAAGTTTAGCGCCTTCCGGGTTGTTACAATTCTCAAAATAAGCCTCGATTCTCAGATTGTTGGTGTTGCTCAAATCGGCTATTTTTTTGATGAGTTTATCTGCCGTTTTGTCCTGAGACGAATCAGCAAGTAAAACGAAACATGTCTTAAAAGGTATCAGCCCAGATGGGGTTGCCCCATTTATTACAGATAGCCGTAATGTATCCATTACTCTCGCAGAGCTTCCGCCGCTGTCTTCCACAGTCATTCCCGCTACGATCTCGGATGAATTATGCGCGCTCAGGCCCCTTAACATGAGCGCAAGCCCTTGCGTCGAGTCTGAATTCTTACCAAAGTGCGCAATTGTATCGCCATCTTGAGTGAGTATTATTTGCCACGAACGAACACCTTTATTTGCCTCAATTGAACGGTCGAGTCCGATGGCGCCGAGCGAATAGCGGCGTTCGATCCATTGTGTGATGACAGGATCGAGGATAGATTGTGGTGAGCAAAGGATTTCAATACTTCCTTCCTGTGCGGGCACTATCTCAATTTGAATTTGATGCCGAGGAATGCGTACAACTTGTTCCAAATAATTTGAAATGGATCGAGCAATAACCGAATCGCTTCCGCTTGCCACCAAGGTAATTTTAGATCCATCTGTCGTCCTCAGACGCATTGCGAAAATGTTAAGCAGATGACGATCAATAGCATGTTCGTCGAGCCTTGTCAGTGAGTCCTGATCGAATTTTCGCGACTCGCCCTCGGATAGCTCGATATATTCCTTCGATAGTCGCTTTCCATCGCTCGACAATGTAACCCACGATGGCAGCATCACATATTGTTTGATGAGTGTATCTGATGGTTCGATCGGAATTGCTTCACCCGAGGATATTCTCCTCCCCCGCTCCGTGAAAAAAACTTCGGCATGAATTGGTGCTGTGCTTACCGAATTCAGTTTAATGACGGAATCGACCGGCTTTGCTTTTTCCTCTCCGCCAAATGGCCATTTGAGAGATAGCCCTATGCTCAAGGCATTTACGAAGGGATTTGCAATGCCAGCTTGCCTGGAGGCAGATATGTCATACTCGGCGAATAGTGCTGGAGTAATCGGCAAGCTCGGAATAAATGGCTTAGAATACAAAGCCTCCAGGCGAACACCGAATGGAACTGGCCTGTATTCTATTTCAGCATTTGAAGCAATTACTTGAGTGCCGGAGCTTGAGATCAGTTTCTCATCGAGAGAGCGGGAAAGTGGAATATCTAACCATCCGGCAAATCGCGCATCGAAATTAGAGATAGGATAGTCCAGACCAGCCTTAAGCCTAACTGATGTCGAAATATATGTGAGAGTAAAATTCTCGTTGGTAGGTGGGATTTGGTCGGAAACAAATCCGCCATTGGAATAGGCCAGATCTGCCCCTGCGTCAATAAACAAGCGTCTATCAAAGAAAGGAAGAATTTGCTGATAGTAACCAATCCGGAAAGTGTGGTCATGGCTAAGTCCTCCTATATCAAATCCGAAATTATCCACTACTCCGGGCTGATGCGTTGCGGCATTCAGAAAGCCGAATTGATATTCTAACTCGAATTCTTTTTGCAACGACTGGCACCATGCGCCAGTGGATGCCAGTGCAAGCATTATTAATTCAAAAAATAACGAGCGAAGGAAAAACAAAGTATTCGGGTGACGGTTAATAATGGTAACCAACACTCAGCCTGCAAAAAGTCTCACCATGTTTTACAAAATATGAAAACGGCGGATGATAATTCATCCGCCGCTTTGCACACTGACCGTTCCAGCAAGGCCGGTCAGTATAGAACTTTACACATTTATTTTTCGCCGGTAGCGATAGACCCATTTCCACCGATCATTACCTCACGAGTTGGCGATGCAAACTCTGAACGAACCCAACGGTTCGATCCAACTTGATTGTGCTTCCATGTCAACCCTCCATCGGTCGATTCAAGTGTATTTCCTGTCCACCCAGCGGCAGTTATCACGCCTTTTGCGTTGGCTGCCATAGCCTGAAGCAAATAGGGCGTATTCATTATTGTGTGCCACGAATGCCCGCCATCGGAAGTCTGAAGCAGTGCGCCATAAGTGGTGTCACCATTTGCCGGGCCTGCTGATGCAAAACCTACCATAGGGCTTATGAATGCAGTGTGAGTTGCCATTGTCGATTGATCCATCGTACCCTGGTTCCAAGTTAGACCGGCATCTGTTGTCCACATAGCGGCTCCATAATTACCGGTAGCGATGCCGTTATTGAAGCTTGTAAATTCGATGTTGAAAACTGCCCCGGTACTGCAAATATAAACTTTTGACCAGCTACTGCCGCCATCGGATGTGCGCCAGATCTCGCCATCACCTCCAGCTGTACCTGGGTCGGTAGTTCCGATAAATCCCACATTTTGATTTATGAAATATAAACAGCGAGGAATGAATGAAGAGCTGAATGGGGTTGCGCTCCAGCTATTCCCACCATTGTAGGTCTGAAATATATTCTGGCCGTCGCCAACGGCAACGCCATTCATCGCGTCAAAAAACCATAACCCATAAATTCCGGTCCCGCTATTTCCGGCTACCGCAACTGGAGGAAGCGTTTGCCATGTGGTACCAGTGTCAGTTGTTTTCAGCAGAGTACCGTTTGTACCACCGGCAAACCCGAGCGTTGGGCTAACGAAATGACTAATAATCAAAGTACTGTTTGTGCCGCTCGAACGCATCATCCAGCCCGTATCGCACGAACACATGTTCAGTGTATCGGTCTTTACCAATGTATCGTATTGAGTAGTGAATTTATCGCGGCAACTGCTCATTGTCAGCGCGGATATAATAGTGATCGAACCAAGCCCGATGGCCAAAAGGCGTCCTGCTAAATTTTTCATTGATTGATGTTTACTGATTATTGAGATGAAACTGACTGACATCCGCTTGAAACGAACAAGCGCCTTTCAACCTGACACGGTTGTATTAAAAATAATTAAAGTCCTTTGTCTGTCAGGTTAGCGCCCATATATTCGTTTAACCAAATAAAATAGGAAAGGTGATCGAAAGCGTGAATTTGCGAAATGACCGTTTACCGGGATGAACAACCATTCGCTAACCGGGAACGCTCGGAGGGTAATGTATGATTCGTCGGAAGACCCGACGATGAGAAATGGCACTATTCCCCAAAAGCATAACATCGGCACAAATTTAGCCGCCGGTGGTCAGGTAACTCCGCGGAGTAACCCGAAGACGGCAGAGTGGGATGATCTCTTTCAACGGATGGTACGAGGCGACGACTCGGCATTTGAAAGCCTCTTTCGCGAGTTCAATGGAAAGCTTAAGCGGTTCATCACAAAGCAGCTTGGTAAGGGAGAGCATGTCGAGGATCTGCTTCAGGAAGTGTGGGTAAGGGTGATCGACCTTCGGAAAAGGCAAAAGAAGGAATATAGTGAATCACTATTTCATGTGCAGGCATTCCTCTTCCGGGTGGCACACAATTTGACAATTGATTTTCTGCGAACTCGCAAAGAACACGAGAAGATCGATAGCGTCGATGAAATTCATCATCCTGTATTGACAGAAAAATCTCTGTCTGATCCGGAAGACCTCGCCACTCGTGCTTTAGAGATGCTTCCATTCGATTTCAGGGAGGTACTTGTTTTGAATCTTCATCTCGGTTACCGATTCGATGAAATAGCCGAGATGCTGGAGAAAACCCCGG
>Ga0206959_10238_pt1 | contig 14267 bp, 17 predicted proteins | sample Alteio_BWOrgHeat_31_FD_152971 | JGI IMG/M metagenome (GOLD analysis project Ga0206959, IMG submission 152971) | Enriched cells from forest soil in Barre Woods Harvard Forest LTER site, Petersham, Massachusetts, United States -... | ecosystem: Environmental > Terrestrial > Soil > Temperate forest >...
CGGCGGCGGCGCTGGCATCTCTCCAAATTTTCGAAGATGAGCCGGTGATGAAGCGGATTGAGTCAATCGAAGCATTGCACTCCGCTCTCGCCTCAAAGCTTGCAGCTAAACATGGGATGAAATTCCGGTTGATCGGAACGATCGCTGCATTCGAACCAATGTCGAGCGCGGGATACTTAAGCGGCAAGTCTCTCCAATGGGCTGCGATGGCATTGGAGCGCGGCGTTCTCCTCAGGCCGCTTGGCGATACAGTTTATTTGCTGCCGCCTTATTCATCGAGCGAGAATGATATTGCGTTGGCTTATGAAGTGATTGATACGCTGCTTTCTGTGAACTAAATTGCTTGAAACGGAATTACTAATTCATGGCAAAGAAAAAGAATACAGTGGGACAAAGAGTAATCGCCATTGAGGATCGAGAGGCGATAATGTACCAATATATCGACGAACTGCGCGCAATTTCGAAAAGGCTCGACAAACGAATTGCGGAAAACGAAGCGAACAATGAACAGCGTACGAAAGAGAACGAGGTGAGAATGCGAGTGTACGAAGAATTGATGCGTGACAGCAGAGAGCGCATCGAACAGAACGAGCAGGGGCTGCGTGAATCGCGCGAGTTGTCTCATGCCCTGACAATTTTGCAAGGCGAAGCCTTCAAAATGGTTAAGGAGTTAACAACACGGACGAATGGGCACGAGAAGCGATTAAAGAAGGCTGGAATCTGATTGTTTTCCAGCCTTTATTCCTTCACAAACTTAGCCCGCGAGCGCCCATCGCTCACAAAATAAACACCGGAAGGAAGTGAGGAAATATCGAGTGTGTTTGCAGTGCTATTGCTCATGAGGTGATTAATTTGGTAATGTATCTCTGAAAGCACTGTCATAACTTTGGATCTATTCCTTCATAAGTTTCAACGTTCGTACTTCGTTATTCGCTGTTGAAATGCGGACATAATACGTTCCAGCGGGAGCGTATGACATATCAATGGGGATTGTACGCGAGCCTTGCTCGAACACTCCTCCATAACCTGCGCCGGCAACTTGTACACCGAGTATATTATAGACTCCGGTAGTTATATACGCCTCACGCCCGATTGAGAGTGAAACGCTTGTGGAACTCTGGAATGGATTATCTGTAACACTGGCATCTAAAATAATTTGCGGGCCAAGGGTAGTATAACTTGCAACAGCCGCGAATTGTAGCAGCGTATCCAGCCCAATCTGCTGAAGCGTGGGAATTGTCGAATCAAATACTTCCGGGCTGTGTGAGGAATCACTCCATACATTCCATTGATCACTAAGCAAATTAGAATAATCCGTTGAATCAGAATCGTAATTCCATGCACAACGAGGGTTATCCATTAAGAAACGATCGATTGCGCGGCACGCTGGATAATTTATATTCTCACGCGAGTCTACGTATTTGACCATCAATAATGGAACCCCGAGACAGAACCACACATCGTCACTACGGAGGCCCAGCCCATAAAGAACGAAATTAAAAATACTGTCGCGCTCTCCGGGGAAATTCAAAACGGCGCTCCACGAGTCATTATATGCCCCCCATGTTTCCCCAGCGTTAGCATTCTGATAGCAGTGGCGGATATACCACTGCATGGTATCGTAGCAAGACCCATAATTTTCCTGGTTTTGCTCCCAAAGGTAAACAGCGTCGAAAGTATTAGCACACGAATCGGAATCGTTGGATAACAATGGGAAAGGGACACCGAAATGACCCTTATTAATATTGATTTCGCTTAATTGTTGTGCGTTGGCTCGTAGGCCGGCAAGCATAACAAGTGCAATCAGTATGTAAGATGCTTTGCGTTTCATTGATCAATGAGTTATTTTGGTCAAAGTCTCCCTATTTAAAACGCGCAAAGTGCTCGCGGTTACAAAAAAATCCTAAAAATAATGATTTTTCAGAAAGCTACTGTTCCGTCAGCAACCTACTCCTCAATCCCCGCCAACTTCCTCAACCGATGAAGTTCCGGATTCGACAATGGCCGCGACTCGCCGCGCGACATGCCGCGATGCGTTATTCCGGCGAAGCTGGTGCGATCGAGCTTTTCGACTTCGTAGCCGAGCGTCTCGAAAATTCGGCGCACTTCCCTGTTCTTGCCTTCGCGCAGGAGCAAAACTACGTCCTTCGGATTATCTTCAGCAACTGCTAACTCGGCTTTTCCGGTAATATCGCCTTCACCCAGATTGATCCCTCCTTCGGCAATGCGCTTTGCGTCCTCGCGGTCAAGGCGTTTGTCGAGCGTGACGTGGTACTCGCGCTCGATCTCGAAGCTTGGGTGCGTCAGGCGATTGGTAAGCTCGCCATCGTTGGTGAGCAGCAGAACGCCGGTCGTGTTCCGGTCGAGCCGCCCGATCGGATAGATGCGATCAGTCGTGGCGACATAATCCATTACGGTTTTGCGGTCGCGCTCATCGTCTGTCGTGGTGATAGTATCTTTCGGCTTGTTCAGCAAGATATAGAGAAATCGCGGGCGCAACGAGATCGTCTCGCCATTCACTGTAACTAAATCTTCGTAAGCTCTCACCTGCACACCAAGCTCGGTAACTATTTTGCCGTTGACCGTGACAGCGCCTTGCGTGATCAGCTCATCAGCTTTTCTCCGCGAAGAAATTCCGGCGTTAGAGATAAATTTATTCAGTCGAATCTTGCCGGAGGTCTCGATTCCCGGCGCATTCTTTATCTCTTCCGCTTCAACTTTAGCCCTCTTACTAACCTTCTTAACGAGCGTAGCAGGTGCGACAGTAATTTTCAGCCGAGGCTTTGAGGGGAATGGACGCGCATCGGATGATGTCCGAGGCTTGAATGCCGGACGCGCACTGGAAGAAGAAGTTCTCGGACGAAATGATGGCCGCTCATCGGATGATCCGCGAGGTCGAAACAATGGCTTTGCATCGGATGAAGTTCGTGGTCGAAATGAAGGTCGCTCACCTGACGATGTTCGCGGACGAAATGCCGGACGTTCATCGGATGATCCGCGCGGACGAAACGATGGCTTCGAGTCAGATGAAGTTCTTGGACGAAACGAAGGGCGCTCACTCGATGATGTCCGCGGACGAAATGACGGCCGTTCATCAGATGATCCGCGAGGACGGAACGAAGGCTTCGAATCGGAAGACCCACGCGGACGAAAAGATGGCTTGGAGTCAGATGATGTTCGCGGGCGGAATGCTGGCCTTCCTTCGGATGAGGATGCACGAGGGCCTGATGACGACCGTCCAGCAGGCTTGCCAAAACTGCGGGCTGGTTTATCGAATCTCGATGTACGCTTTGCATCGCCATCCCGCGTTGGCCGCTCGCGTTTAACTGCTCCTTCGGATTTCTTTGTAAGCGGAATGCTTTTTGCTGGCCTAACGGGTCTATCGAGCTTTATCGGAGGCTTTACTGCGCCAGCGCGAACAGTTCTTGGGCGCTTAGCTGGCGCATCGGTTTTTCTGACGTTTGCACGCTTAGGCGCACCGGTTGTGCGTGGCTTTGCTGCGCTGGCACGCTTTGGTTTGATCGCTGCGCCATCTTTCGTAGATGAAGTTCGGCGTACCGGCTTAGCGTCAGATGATTTCTTGATAGCCCTCTTTGGACTTTTGCGAGGTGAGATTGGTGGCAATTTGTTTTTTAAATAAAGTTACTCGCTTTCGGCGAGTTCTATGGCTTGCGTAATTGCTTCATCGACCGTTAGGTCGGCTTCTGTCGCAGCATATTCTGGATCGACAAATTCTGTCGCTGCTTCTTCGAGTGTCGTTGCGCGAACGGATTCTTCCTTCATCAGTTCGTCTATCTCGCGTGGACGCGGTAGGTCCTGAATTCGCGGAAGTCCGAAGTGGCGGAGGAAATCAACTGTGGTACCGTAGAGAAGTGGTCGGCCAACGCTTTCGGCGCGTCCAGTTATCGTGATAAGATTTTTTTCGAGTAGCGATTTCAGAACTTCATCGCAATTTACGCCGCGGATGTTCTCGATGTCGTTCTTCGAAACGGGCTGCTTGTAGGCAACTATTGCAAGCGATTCGAGCGCCGCGCCGGAAAGCCTTCTGCGCGATTTCTCCTTGAATAGTCGAGCGACGTAATCTTTATGTTCTGAGCGAGTTGCAAATTGATACCCTCCTGCAATTTCGATCAAACGAAATGCGCGGTCGCTGGCTTCATAACTTGCGTTCAGGAGTTCGACGGCGGAATGGATGACCGAAAGTTCCAGTAGCTGTTTACGCTTGCGCTTTTTCTCGGCTGCTCCGGGAATTTCTGGCGGATTATCGCCCGGCCCGGATGCAACTTCGATCTCGGAGTTGAATTCTATCTCAGCTTCTGGAGCGAGTGTTAGCTCGGCAGTAGCTGACTCAACGATTTCAGGCTCTGCAATAATCGGCGTCTCCTCGCCGAGGATCAGGGCGCGAAGTTCTTGTGCGCTGAGTGGCTCGTCGCTCGCAAAAAGCAACGCTTCGATGACTGGAGATAACGCTTCGGGCGAATTGTAATCGAGACGCATGATGCGGAAATTCTTGATTAAAAATTGGTTATGGCTTGAACAAAATAATATCGTCGAACACGTCATGCTGGCGCAGCGCGACCATTTTCATGCGGACGAGGTCCATTAGCGCAATGAATGTGACGGCGATAACTAAACGCAACGCCGGCGAAAACTCTTCGGGCGAGCTTCCGTCGAGGTACTCATAAAAGATCTCGGCGAAATTCAGCTCGCCGCGCATCGAGACCATCGTAAGAATCGCCTCCGATTGCTCTTCGACAGTGACAGGTATCATCTCCACGTCATGCGTCCGCTTTATCCGAGGCGCGCGCTCCATGGCTCTGCGGAAAGCATTTATCAGATGAAATATCGTGACGCTTTTGAGAAGATTTTCTTCTTCGATGATCTCGGTCGAGCGGTCGTCTTCCGAAAAATATTGCCGGAAATAGACCTTTCTCTGCTCCTCGCTCATTGTCGAAAGCTCCTCTGCCATTTCCTTGAAACGGCGGTATTCGAGCAGACGGCGGACGAGATCGGTGCGCGGGTCTTCCTCCTCGGTGCCGTCGGGCCGCTCCTGCTTTGGCAGGAGCATTCTCGCTTTTATCTGGCACAGCTCGGCAGCAACAACGATGAACTCCCCTGCTATTTCGAGATCGAGCGCGGTCATCAGGCGCAGATATTCGAGGAATTCCTGCGTAATTCGCGTGATCGGGATGTCATAGATGTCTAATTCGTCCCTTTTGATGAAAAACAGGAGCAGATCGAGCGGCCCTTCGAATGCCGAAAGGCGTATCTTGTAGAGCGGCTGTGGCGCTCCGTTGGCGCTGATCGCCGGCTGTTGGCTTTGCATTGTTTCCATCAGATCATCTAATCGTTTTGGAGGCTGTTTAGATTCGGTAAAAATCAAATTTCTTTTGGGCGAAGTGCCGAAACTTGTTTTTTTCGTGTTCTCCGAACTGTCTTTTAATACCTAATATCTTAGCTCTCAATATCTTTTGAATAAACCAACCGCCGCAAACCAGATCCCGCTCCGGGACTTCTTCCGCAATCCTGATAAAACCGCATACCGGATTTCGCCCGATGGCAAATTCGTCTCACACACCGAGCCGTTCGAGCGGCGAATGAATGTTTTCGTCGAGTCGCGGGATGAGATCGGCAAGGGAAAGGCCGTCCGTGTCACATCCGAGACCGAGCGCGACATGGGTGGATATTGGTGGAAGAATAACGATTGCATCGTCTATGTGAGAGATTTCGGCGGCGACGAGAACTTCCATCTATTCGCAGTCAACAGGGATGGCACAAACCAGCGCGACCTGACACCGTTTGAAGGAGTGCGAGTTGAAGTCGTAGATGAACTCGAAGATTTCGACAACGAAATTCTGATCGGGATGAACAAACGCAACCCGGAGGTATTCGATGTCTATCGAATGAATGTGATGACCGGCGAAATGCGGATGGTGGCGGAAAATCCAGGCAGTGTAACGCAATGGGTTACCGATCATACCGGCGCGATACGAATTGCAATGGTTTCGGACGGAGTGAATACGACTTTTCTTTATCGCGAGACGGAAGAGATGCCTTTTCGAGAAGTATTGACATTGCATTTCAAGGAATCTCTCGGTCCCCTATTCTTCACATTCGATAACACGCAGATATATGCGACGAGCAATCTTGGACGCGACCGTTCTGCTATTGTTAAATACGATATTGCCAACGCAAAAGAAGTTGAAGTGATATTCGAACATCCTACAGTTGATGTCGATGGAATGTCTTTTTCGAATAAGCGAAAAGTTCTCACCACGATCAACTACACCGACTGGAAAACAGAGCGCGAGTATCTTGACGATAAGACAAGGACGCTTTATGAGCGCCTCGCTGCAAAACTTCCAGGTTTCCAATTATTGATCTCCGCGCATACTAAAGATGAGGAGACTTTTATTGTTCGTACATATAGCGATGTAACCCTCGGATCATTCTACCTATACGATTTTGCGAACGATAAACTCGACAAGCTTGCCGATGTAAGCCCGTGGCTTCCATCCCAATTGCTTTCACCAATGAAACCGATCTCGTATAAAACCCGAGATGGGCTGACGATTCATGGCTATTTGACTTTGCCGAAAGGTAAAGAGGCGAAGAATTTGCCGATCGTTGTTAATCCACACGGCGGACCTTGGGTACGAGATACATGGACGTACAATCCCGAAGTGCAATTTCTTGCAAGCCGTGGATATGCAGTTCTGCAAGTAAATTACCGCGGCTCAACGGGATATGGACGCAAGTTTTGGGAAGCTTCGTTCAAACAATGGGGAAAAAAGATGCAGGATGATGTGAGCGATGGCGTTTTGTGGCTTGTGAAAGAAGGTATAGCCGATCCGAAACGTGTTGGAATTTATGGCGGCAGCTACGGCGGCTATTGCACACTCGCCGGACTGACTTTTTCGCCAGAGCTATATGCCTGCGGAATAGATTATGTCGGCGTTTCGAATCTCTTCACATTCATGAACACGATCCCTCCATACTGGAAGCCTTTCCTCGACACGATGCACGAGATGGTCGGCGACCCTGAGAAGGACAAGGAACTTTTAACTTCGGCAAGCCCGGTATTTCACGTTGACAAAATTATCGCACCACTAATGGTCGCGCAAGGTGCAAAAGATCCGCGGGTGAACATCGAGGAGTCGAACCAGATCGTCGATGCGCTACGCAGGCGCGGCATTGACGTGCCATATATAGTCAAGGAAAACGAAGGCCACGGCTTCCACAACGAGGAGAACCGCTTTGAAATGTATGAAGCGATGGAGGGGTTTTTAGGGAAGCATTTGGGTTGAGATTGAGTCTCAGTCCGATCGCCTCAAAATAGAATACCCTCCGATGTTCGTATCAATTTTGTAATGGGGCATTATGAGGCTGTCAAATCCTTCGATCTCGTGAATGCATTGCGACGGCGGCTTATGAACCCAATCCACAACTTCTGCTGGCCCATTTCCAAGAACTATATAGTATGGCCTTTCGATCAGGAGAGAATCGATGAACTCTATGCGCCAAGCCTGTTGGAAATCCGGATGGCTGCCATCGGGCGCGCTCATTGAGAGCGGGTAGAATGTCGTAAATCTGCTCACACACAGGCGTGTAGTGCGCAAGCGAACTCCAGCCGTCAATGTTGCACATGCAACACAATTCCCAGAAGGTGCCGTCTCGTCGATATAAGACGCTGCTGCCACATCAACATTTCTTCGAAATCCGGCTTCAGCAGAGGTCATATTATTCTTTGCGATTTCGATCGGCTCTCCAGTCATAATGGCATTTGCAAATGGCCGAACCAAAAAAAGCGGGTACACTCTAAGAAAAGCATACAAACATAAGGCGGAAATGGCCGTAATTCTCCACGGCCTTCCTGGGATCGCTGCGATCAGGGACTCAATCCCTAATGCCGCGAACGGCAGTACCACGAGCATTATTGGTTCGAAGTGGTAAGGTAAAAATTTGCCCATCACGAGTAAAGAGATAAGTCCGCAAACACAATAGCCAACAAAAAGCCATCGCTCACTCGATTTCGGTAGAGTAACAGATCGCCAAAGACGGTTAATGTTAAAAGTACGACGAAGCGAAGATCGAAAGGCAAGCAAAATGCCTGCAAAGGCAGGAAGAAAAAATAACTTCCTCTTCATAATTTGAATAACAACTATCTTGAATGGTTCACGTATCTCGCCATATATCTCGAGGTTGTACCGAACTATGATGAGATACGCTTGCTCTATTCCTCCATGATGAATTGCGTATGGAATCAAAAGTGCGGACAGAAGACAGGTCACTCCAATCATGTAAGAGACAACAAGGTATATTCTGTCCTCAGATTGAAGAAGAAAGAATACGATCCCAACAAGCGCGAAAGTCCCATAGGTGGCTCTGAAGGTAAGCATCGTCGTTAGAGCAACGCCAGCGCCGATCGCAGCAAGATACTTTGGAATGCAACTCTTCTGGAATTTCGCAGCAGCAAAGAGAAGTATGGTCCCGATCAGAAGGAATGCAGTTGCAAATTCATCCCGCTGCGAAGCCATGATAAATGCGTCGGAGATATAATGGAGCATGTAAAGCAAAACCGCCAGACATGCCGTTCGTGGGGAGAGCCAGTGGCAAAGCAGGGAGTAAAACATCCATGCCATACCCAAATGCAGGGTCATGTCGAATGACCGGAATCCAAAGTCCGAATTTCCGAACAACATTATAGAGAGCCACTGCATATAGACCGTACCAGGGAAATCATGCGCCCAGGAACCTAAATATGGCAGTCGCCCGAAACGGATGAGGTCCATAGCCATTGATTGGAATATCTCATTATCCCAATTAAGAGGGAAAAGCAAATCTATCGAAAGGAGAGCGAGCGTCCCTGCCAAAGCTGCGAAAAGGTAGTAGTGTCTCTGTAGCTTTGAGTCAGGCATTTTTCATGGAAGAATCAATCCCATCTTCCGCTTGACATCAGCCAATCTCGGCTCGGAAATCACCCGAGCCTTATCGGCTCCGACGCGCATAATACGTTCGAGTTCGGCACGGTCGGTCATTATCTCTTTATGCCGGTTGCGAATTGGCTCTGTCGCAGAGATCACAACTTCTGCAACAGCTTTCTTCAGATCGCCGTAGCCGCGAGCATTTGCGAAATCGAGTTCGGAGGCTTCCTGCGATTTGCCAGTCAGAACTTGATAAATTGTCAGCAGATTATTTACTCCTGCTTTTTCTGCATCTTTCGAGAAGCGTATTTCAGAACCTGAATCCGTCTTCGCGCGCATGATCGCGCGCTCGATGTCTTTTGGGTCATCGAGGAGATTAACGGAATGTCCCTTGACATGCGCCATACTTTTGGACATCTTCATCGTGGGGTCGTCGAGCGCCATAATGCGCGCGCCTGCTTCGGCGATCAGTGGTTCGGGCACAACGAAGGTCTCGCCGAAAAGATGATTGAAACGTTCCGCGATATTTCGCGCGAGTTCCACATGCTGCTTTTGATCGTTGCCGACTGGAACTTCATTCGTGTCATAAAAGAGGATGTCCGCAGCCATAAGCACAGGATAATCGAGAAGGCCGGTTAGTACAATCTCCTGCTTAGCGGATTTATCCTTATACTGCGTCATCTTTTTCAGCCAGCCCTCGGGAGTAATGCAGTTGAGCAGCCACGCGCCCTCGGCATGAACGGTGACATGGCTTTGCACGAAAAGAATGCTCTTATCCGGATCGAGACCTACGGCGAGAAAGAGCGCCATGAGTTCCAGCGTTCGCTCGCGAAGCATTTTCGGGTCCTGCGGGACGGTGAGGGCGTGCAGATCGACCGCGCAGAAGATATTTTCCTTCTCCGCATCGTTTTGAGACTCGACCCACCGCTTTACCGCGCCGATATAATTACCGATGTGGATCACGTTCGATGGCTGAATGCCGCTGAATATTCGCTTTTTCATAATTGAACTTTGGAAAGCAAGAGAGCGGGGAAGAAAGTTCAATATTAGGGATATGCAGTTTGAACCCGATCTAGTGAATGGCACATATTTTGCGGCATGAAATCCGACGGGTACACCGCGATGCAAAAAGTGGATTGTGTTGCGGCACATCGTCAAAATAAGGCAGGATTCCGAAAAGGCCTTATAATAGAGTAGGAATTATTAAAAAAACTATACTATGAATAATACAATGAATATAAAATGGTCGATCAAACAAACGCTGCTTGCGATGCTGGTGTTTTTTGCAATACACATTTCAATATCTTCCCCTGCTTCTGCTAATACCGTAATAACCTTTAGCGATGGCTCCACGTTTAGGGTAGAGGGATCCTGTGATGGTTGGTTTCCCGATCCCCCTGCATACCCTCGATGCACTCCGGCGCCGGGTGTTAATAAGAACGTCGATAGTTTGATCTATAACACGGCAACCGGACAAGGCTGGATCATTTCTGCTGGAATTAAGATGCCAATACTCTCCGATCGCTGGCACACATTCTTGGTAACTATGAAGGCTAAGTATCCATCGGCAAGAATGAATCCGGAGATTCGACAAAAGATAGCCAATGAGTTCGAGGCGTTTTCCAATTCGAAGGATAGTATTGCAATCTCCGTTTCTATGGCACGCATGAAAATAATAAGTCAGGAGACGGGACTTCCAATCATTCCTATAACGCCGATAGTAGAAACGCAGGCATTAGAGCACCCAAACAAGCCATAAGAATGATAGTATAGCCGTTTTTCCGCCTGCTCAATTGTATTTATTATGGAAGCTCGCCTCGGCGAGCTTCTTTGCTTTCGGGAACCATCAAATCCCCATAATACTCAGCCTACTAATGGACGCAGCGATCTCCGGGTGTTTGATAAACTGTTCCTCATACCAATCCTCTCCGGCTTGAATATCATCTATGACACGTTGAACGCCATCGGGATCGGCACGCACGATCGCTTCGAGCAGACGATTTTCTTCGTCGTTAAATTTTTTGCCAAACTTTTGTTCGATGGTGCGAAACACCCCTCTCACCCGCTCTTCATGCGAGGACATATCCTGAGCGTCATTGTTGTTCTGATTCATATTCTTTTTGTTTATCAAAATGCCATGATCGAGAGTTCCCGCATGATGGAGGAGATCATGGGGTGTTGATCAATTCTTCGTATATATCGCATCCACCTGAGATTTAACCCAACCTGAGAACCGAATATTGCAGGTATCGGTTTTGCGATTAAAAGCGAATCCTTTGAGAAAACGAATCGTGACGTTCTCGATCTACTTCACTGCTGCGATATGGGTAGTGAATGGACTGTTGTGTAAAGTCTTAGGGCTTGTTATGCGACATGAGCTTATTGTTGCTCGTATCCTGGGCGCTCAACATGCCCTTCTCATCACGAAAGCTATTGGTATGGGCGAAATATTAATGGCGGTGTGGATTCTTATACGGATTCAACCACGGTGGTCGTTTTGGGCGCAGGTCGTGATTGTTGCGGTAATGAATATTCTTGAGTTTATTCTCGCTCCAGACCTCTTATTATTCGGTCGCTTGAATATCGTTATTGCAGCTCTCTTTATCCTGTTCTTATCATACATAGAAAGACTACGCACTAATCGAGAGGAGGCGGTTGCCACATGATTCGAAGCCTTCACGATCATCCGTTTTCAGTTCAAGCTTACTTCAAGTATTCGGCCACTTTGACGTTTGCAGTGCCGGTTAGTCAGCTTCAGGCGCTTATTCCGGAGTGCCTGAAGCTCGATACGTTCAACGACGAATGGGCTTTCCTCGCGGTCGCGATGGTGCAGACTGAAGGGATGCGTCCGGCGGGATTCCCAAAAATATTTGGTAAGAACTTTTTCCTCATCGGGTTTCGAGTTTTCGTCCGATATACGACGAGTGCCGGGAAACGTTTGCGTGGATTATACATTCTTCGCTCTTATACCGATAAGAAGTTCATGCAAGTTGCCGGTAACATCTTTACCCATTATCACTACAATCATGCGGAAATTCATACTGAGGAATTCGGTGATAAATTGCTTGTAGAATCGAACGATTTGGGATTGAAAGTGGAGATGGATGGAATCGGCGAATCGATTGAATTGCCAGCCGGCTCCCCATTTCAGGATTGGAAGGAAGCCAGACGATTTGCGGGGCCGCTGCCATTTACTTATACATATAATGCAAAGGAGCGGTCAGTCCTTATTATTGAAGGAGTTCGCAGCAACTGGCATCCAGTGCCGCTGAAAGTAACCGGGTACAAAATCCCATTCTTAGACGAGCTTCAGCTTCAGGATGTACGTCTGGCGAGCGCGTTTATTGTAAAAGATATTCCTTACCAATGGAGGAAGGGAGTGATCGATCGATGGAATCCGTAAGGGGCAGATTTCAAGGCATCAGGAACATCATCTTGTTCAATTACCCGTATTATGGGTTTGTCCTCTTGATTCTCATTCTAATCATTGTTGCCAGAGGAGTTGAGACCAATTTTGTACCGTATTTCGACATTTTGGCTGGCGTACTAATTGTATTGACGGTAACCTCTCTACTTACGTCGTATTACATTTACGACGTTTCCCCGCTTTATGAACTTACAGCGATTCGAAATATTACACTATCGCCAAATGGTAATATCATGAATGTTCATGCAGGCTATGATAAGACGAGCGAAACATTACAGTTGATCTACCCATCTGCCCAGCTCACGGTTCTTGATTTTTATGATCCTCAGGTTCACACTGAGCGTTCGATCAGGAGAGCGAGAAAAAAGTATCCCCCGTACCCAAACACCATTCGAGTAAATACGACAAGTCTTCCGTTTAAGGACAATCAGGCTAACCTTATTCTTGTGTTCCTTGCCGCACACGAAATCCGCCAACAGAATGAACGTGTTAGGTTCTTTTCCGAACTATCTCGTGTGCTCGCTTCCGACGGATGCATTATAGTTACCGAGCATTTACGCGATCTTCCAAACTTTCTCGCTTATTCGATTGGATCGTTTCACTTTTTCTCGCACAGTAGCTGGCTACACACATTCGAAGATGCGGGACTAAACATCGAGGAGCAGATCAAAAACACACCCTTCATCCGAACTTTTATTCTTAGGAAAAATGGATACACAGCTTAAAGTCGTTTCGATACTTCTGTTCGCTCTGGCGGGCGCAAATGCATTTCTTCCACACCATTTTAATTGGAAAACGGACCTCGCACCGATCAAGCTCCTTAATCGGCAAATAATGTATGTGCATACATTCTTTATTGCATTCATCCTGATCTTAATGGGTTTGCTTTGTCTTACTTCTTCGAATGATCTCCTTACCACGGTACTCGGTCGCCGTATCGCGATCGGACTCGCGGCATTCTGGATCGCCCGGCTGCTCATCCAATTATTCGGTTATTCGTCCAGGCTATGGAAAGGAAAGCGGTTCGAAACCAGCGTTCACGTAATCGCTTCGTTGCTCTGGCTATACTTCTCGATAGTATTTATAGTGATCGCGTGTTTTTGAAAACCCGCGCATTCGGAATCCCTTGATTTCCACAATTTTTTTCAAAATATTTTCCAAGTTTCTTTTGCTTTTGGTTTGTGGGTGTTTGTAGTTAAGGAAACGAAATCGCTTCGGTGAGGCTTTTGTTCAATATTGGAGAAGGAAAAGCCATGTTTACACAAATAATCACACCTACTGAGAAGTCGATCATGCTCGATGTGCCGCGCGAGATGATCGGGCATAAAGTCAAGGTCACGTTCGATGAGGTCTTAGAGAACGGGAAGGAAACGGATCAGCCCCAGTTTTCGTCAGTCGAGGAGGTTCACGCACATTTCAACGCGATCGAGCTTGATCTTCGCGGCTATAAGTTCGATCGCGAGGAAGCAAATCGTAGAAGATGGTAAGCGCCGGAAATGAAAAGATTTTTCGACACTAATATCATCGCTTATACCTACGACAAGGCGGAGCCTGAGAAATATGAAATTGCGAGTAAATTGCTGCCTCAGGGTTTTGCCGTTACCAGCACTCAAGTCTTAGGTGAGTTGTCGAATGTGCTCTCTGGGAAGTTCAAATTTTCGTGGTCGTCGATAAAGGAAGTCCTGCGACAAATAACGAGCAAGTTCAAAATTCATGTCATAACCACCTCCACTATATTAAAAGCGGTGTCCCTCTCGGAGCGATATAAATATTCTTACTACGACAGCCTCATTCTCGCCTCGGCAATCGAAGCTGATTGCTCTATACTATACTCCGAGGACTTTCAACATAATCAGGTTATCGAAGGCGTTCGAATCGTTAATCCGTTCCTCTGATAATTCCAATTTATTTTCAAA
>Ga0206959_10200_pt2 | contig 14240 bp, 10 predicted proteins | sample Alteio_BWOrgHeat_31_FD_152971 | JGI IMG/M metagenome (GOLD analysis project Ga0206959, IMG submission 152971) | Enriched cells from forest soil in Barre Woods Harvard Forest LTER site, Petersham, Massachusetts, United States -... | ecosystem: Environmental > Terrestrial > Soil > Temperate forest >...
AGGTCGGCGCACAGCTGTCCGAGGTCAATTCCTGCCTTTCGAAAATCGTCTAGAACAGTCTCGCAGCCTCCTCCGTCTCGCGGAAGAGTTCCGGCCAGCCTGCCATGATCGCCGAACGCCAGAAGAGTTTTCTCGGGCATTGTGTTGATCGTGTTTGGCGCAGCAAGAGCACTAATATAAAGGACGTCGGAGGCCTTTGGATCTTTGGTGCCGGTACTGGCAAACAAAAGTCTCTGGGGCCGAGCGCCAAAGTTGGCCAAGCGCTGCCAGCGGTCCGACGCCAGCACATCGCGGTAGGCCTTGTATACCTGCTGTCCAATGGCAATGCCGAGCTTGTCTCGTAGCTGGTCGGGCACTTTTTCCATCGTCGCGCCGTCCCAACGGCTCAGGAAGACCGAGGCTACGGATCGAACGTCGGGGCTAAGGCCTGTTGTAATACGCCGTTCAAGTCCACGCATGTACGCGTCTGCCGATGCCAGATAGTGCTCTCGAGAAAAAAGAAGGGTGACGTTGATGGCGACGCCAGCTGCGATCGCTTCCTCGATCGCCGGATTTCCTTCCTTCGTGCCGGGAATCTTAATGAAGAGGTTCGGACGATTCGCCTTCTTGTGCAATCTAGTTGCTGCTGCTACCGATCCCTTGGCGTCATAGGCGAGAAGAGGCGACACCTCGAGAGAAACAAAACCATCATTGCTTGCGGTTCGCTCGTGAACTGAGGCGAAGAGATCAGCGGCGCGAGTCAGATCCTGCAGGGCAAGCTCAAAAAACAATTCCTCACCCGAAAGGCCTGTCGACATTAGTCGACCAATCTCCGCGTCATATGATTTGCTCTTTGAGATGGCATGCTCAAAGATGGTTGGGTTCGAAGTCAGTCCTGTGACGGAAAACTCATTGATATAGCGCTTGAGTGTTCCATTGTCCAGTAAGTCACGGGTGATGTTGTCGAGCCACAAGCTTTGCCCGAGATCATGGAGTTCCTGTGTCGCCTTCATCGCTCCTCCTGGTTACACTTTTGGTTCACTTCGCCCTGCTTATTGTCGCCCGCCGGCACAAGGGTTTGCACGGGCGAGTCGGACGCGGTTTTCGTTGCCATGGTAATTGCCTCCTTCTTCATCTCGCAAAGCGAGCCTTTCACCGGAATCGCCACTGTCAGGACAGTAAAGGGGTTTGATAGCTCAGAAATCCTGAGCCATCAAGCGGTACTACGATCTCGTTGATGCGCAAGTGATTTGATGTACTCCTCACTATGCACCAGATTTGTCCAGGAGCCTGTGAACAACCTCGCTGGACGCTTAGAAGGCCGAGTATCGCAAACTACAGCTCACCAACATACCCCGCTTGTGAGAGGCCACACTACCAGACGCTAAGAACAGGGCGACGTACAGCGTGATCTATTTCCAAAATATGAGTTTGTCGTCCAAGACCGATTGTTCCCGGGCGAGTCCGTCCAACAACGATCAGGTCTGCGGCCAGTTGTTTCGCTGTATCACTGATTGCGGTGATAACGTCGCCTGACTTTCTAAGAATCTCTGCTGAGCTTCCGAACAACTCATGTGCTTGCGCCAGCAAAGGCTCGATGTCAGCGATGGCCTGCAGGTGCGTAACGGATCCACTCGATTCCTCAGCGGCCCCGTTGATGACCTGGAGGAACGCCACCCTTGCCTCATATGTGGTCGCGAGTTCTCGAACTGTTTGAAGAATTTTATGGTTTTGCGCATCCAGCGTCACATCTTGCTCGAAATGTACGGCGCAAAGAATGCTGTGGACAGGTGAAGGCGGCACGTCCTCGACGTACTCCGTGGTCCACACCGAAGCGGGGCATCGTTCGAGGAGCTTAGCTGTCAACGAATCCTCCAGGATTCGCGACCCGAGATTTTGATGACTTCGCGGTAGCATGATCAGATCGATGTTCTCTCGCTTGGCAAAATGCTCAATCTCGTCTGCTGTACTGCCGCTCAGGACGGTGTGACGCGCGACGTTCTCGCCAAAGTACTGGTCGGAAAAATACTTCAGGTCCGCAGTGCGCTTCACGATGAGATTGGGAAGCTCGTTATAGAGAAAATCATCTCTTCGTTCCGGTGAATAGCCTAGCGCTTTGGCATCTAAAATGTGCAGTGTATTTAAGACTGCACCGAAGCGATTAACCCATATCTTCACGTGCTGCGCGGCTAACACAGATCGGTGAGAAAAATCGATCGGGAAAAGGATGCTACTTACTTTAATTGTCATACAGCGACTCCTGAGTCAAATGCTACCGGTACTAGCACTGCCCCCACATTAGCTTTTCTTGAGGTGCCGCCTACCGCCTTGCCACTGAAAGCAGCTGCCTGTTCTTGCGAATCGTGTCCACAAACACTCCCTTTTCGGTTCGCACTTTACTTGTTTCTTGAATTCCGCCAGCCGACAAATATATTTGCCCGATCCCCATTCTGCGGCAGGCGGTGCTGGTGCTGTCATGGGGATAAAGTACGCGTGTCAGAGACTCGGCAGCAAGGGTTTCGGTGAGCGCCGACGAAGTTGCCGCTGCTGAACTCTGGAAGTCGAAGTAATCGCAGCTGGTGGCGGCCATAGACGCAAGGTATAACAGGGCGATCATAGGGGATGTCGTACAGGACCGAAGGAGTAGCGCATGTGCGCAAAACTCCATCATGCAACTCGAATAAGGAGTTGAGCTTGATCTCCTTATTTACTGAAGTCCAAGTTCGGCCAGCTCACAGCCAAACGCCATGCGGCTGCTGCGAAGCGGTTCTTTCGAAAGGTAATTCGCTTTTCTAATTATCAGCAGGCTCTGATTCAAAATCCATAGACTCATGCATCCACGGCAAACGCCTCCGGCTTCCTTCTCTAAATCGAAAACGGCTCGCATCAGCATCTTGCCCATCTTGAGCGTCGTGCGGGAGTCGTTTCCGATGTTGGCTAGCGGTAATACGGAGACAACGGGAGAGTCCGCGAAACTACATTCCGGATAGCCGAAACAATACGTCTAGACGGGGCGGCCACTCTCGATTGCCCTGAGAACGGTAGTCATGGTACTCCTCCATGCCCGGCCAAAATAGGGCACGCGATAGTCGTGCCACCAGGAAACTGATTTGGGTATGTCGATCACCTGCAACATCTCCATGGCAGCAGCCGGGGAAATGCCATTGCTGGTAAGAACAATGATTTGCTCGGTGCCAGGGAAGTTTTTAAGGTTGCCAGTTCCCACTCCAGTTGCGGCGTAGTCTCCGGCACCGAAATGACCGCCGCATCCACCACGGGGGCAAGGCTCTGTATCACCTCACGCCAACGGTCGGTATCCGGCGGGCAGTTCAGCACAATGCCGCTCAATCCAGCCGCAACAATAGAGCGCCCCTCCTTCAGGATGGCTAACTTCATTGTCCAGTCGTCCGCCTTCAACCCGGCCCTTCCTTTGCGAATCCAGGTCCAGGCGTAGAAGGCTCCGAAACCAAGGCCACCGTACAAAGTTAATGGCCTAATTAGCCCAAGCGCCGCAGCCAAAACCGCAGCACCGCACATAATTGCCATGAGCCAAATGACACTTCGCGAAGCAGAGGCGGAACGAATGTTGGAATCAGCGAGGGTAACCAGCCTTCCCCAGGTATTGACGGCGCCTTCGAGAAATTGCTGTTCCATACGCGATTGCTCTCCACAATGAAAGCGGCGAACCCAGAGCACCACTGACCGGCGCCGCTTCATCCCGACCAGCACAGGGATAACGCCGACAAACAGAAGTAGGAACCAGAGTATTGCCAGGTACAACTTCGAGTCCCCTTCGGCCAGCTCCAAAACGATGCCCAGCACGAGCAATATGGCTGAAAGTGTAAAAGAGTAACGGCGCAGCTTGACGGAATTTGCTAGCCGTTTCTGAACGCGCTCTTCGAAGTTCGACGTCGGCATGTAAGCAGAATATTCGCTCTTTCAGAATATTTGGACCGGATTGTTTGCACTCGACGCCCCGAATCAGACGAGTTGTCGAAAGGTCTCTCATTGCTTTTGAGCATTTGCGGATTTATCCGCAAGTTTGTCGGGTAGGCTGATGTTTACGTTGCTCAGGTCGGAGTGAACGCTGACGGGCAGATCATAGGGTCGTTGCAGCAATTGCTGGGTTTCATCGAGTGCGCCTCGCGTATTGTCGCCTGTATCGATTGCGAGTTGGTACTGCCTCAACGCCCGTTCGCGCTGACTCGTGACGTCGAAAATCTTACCGAGTCCAATGTAACTCCAGACTCCGGTCCAGGTTGGAGCGCCATCCCCTTGCAGCGCAACCCGGAATGCATACGCACTGGACTGATATTGCTGCCGCCTAAAGAGCGACTCTGCAAGGCAATAGTTCGCCAGCGAACTCTGCGGAGAGAATCCAAACCGCAGGTGACGCTTCCGTGTAAACATAGCAGCCCCCCTCAATCGCGTTGGATCAAAGATTCCGCTACGTGCACGCGTCATGGCCGAATCACCGCTATTCCGAACCTTCGGGGGGCCGGGTCAATGTCCGTATTGCCGACCATGGGGCCAGAATCCGGCTAATGGCTGCCCAACGGAAGGCGATCTTGCTATGTGAAGAAGCTAGCTGAGTTCGGCCTCGTGCGCGTGCGCCAGCAGAGTAACCCGGGACATGGGAGCGTGCAGATCGTCGAACCGATTGTAGGCCGCCTGGTCATACGGGCGGATGTTTAATCCTGTGGCGGGTTGGATGAGGGAAGGCCCAAATGTATTCATTTACCTCGGAATTGTGTAAAGTAGCAGGCTTACGGGCCTGCTTCTTTTGTTGGCAATACGGCACTCTCACAACCTTGAACAGTGCTTCCATCCCCCGTTTGAAACTCTCAAGTGATTCTGGGCCTTCTTTGTATTCTGCGTTCGCCGTGTTTAAGGGTACTACTCATGGAATCAAATAAAGAGCCGTCCCTTTGGCCTCTGGCTATTTTGGGCATTGTGGTTTCATACGTGGTTTTTCGGAGAACCCAAAATAATCAAACTACGGAAACCATACTTCCACAAGTCAACGCCAAGGTAGAACGATATTTCACTCCAAGAGAGCCGATGGTTGTCTCGCACATTCCACCATCCCCAACTGACGGCAGTGACACCAACGGGCGCAAAGATGGCACTCCACCTTGGAAAAAACGCCTTGAAATTGCTGCCGCTTTCATCGCCTTCGGCTTGCTGATAGTCAACATTTTTCAGATGCGCGCTACCCAAAAATCTGCGGATACCGCTGACAAGACCCTGAAGGAGATGGCCTTCGAAAAACGAGCATGGATAGGGCCTTCTTCCGAACTCGTGTTGGATAGCAGTCCATCCTTCACGGCCGCGCAAATCGAGAAACAAACAATTCTCGTCAACATGACAGTGAAATTTTCGGTAACTCTGCAAAATCTCGGTCTTTCCCCAGCTAGGCGAGAGAACGATACCTTCGTTCTTTACCCTTCCGGAGACAGCAACATCCCTCCCGAAGATTGGAGACGACAGAGACCCTGTGCAATGAGCGAGCAAACCTTCAAGAACCCCATTGGGGTAAGAGCGATTTTTCCCGGCGAGAAGATAGCGCTCATAAACAGGAGAGCCGTAGCGGTCATTAAAGCCCGGAATATCCTTGCGGTCTGGATTATCGGGTGCATTACCTACCAAGATGCTGAAGGTGACCAGTTTCATCACACCCACATTTTGTGGACTGCGGATTTGCCCTCGCCTCCAGTTCCAGAGGTGGCCTTCGAGGAGCCACGAGCAACTTGGGTTCCATTCACGAACTTTAGGATGGTTGATTCCGCTGTTGACTAACCCTGTCACGGCAATTAGTAGTAGGCACAAGTAGGGACGCGCCTAGTATATGAATACCGAAAAATCTGCTACTGGTGCCGTTAGCTGAGTGAATCGTGCCCGCAAGCATCGAACACCGACAAGTCGAAGCAAACGGTATCACCTTCCACGTAGCCGTCTCCGGCCCAGCCGACGCCCCGCCCATCCTCTGCATCCACGGATTCCCCGAAGGCTGGATGAGCTGGCAGCACATCATGGACCTGCTGCCCGGAAGCCGCATCTACGCCCCCGACACGCGCGGCTACCCCGGCACCACCTACGCTAAAAGCGGCTACGACGTATTCACCCTCACCGACGACATCCGTGCCCTCATCGAAGTCCTGGGCATCCAGGGCTGCCTGCTCGTCACCCACGACTGGGGCGGAGCGCTCGGCTGGCTTTTTTCACACCGCTACGGCTCATTCATCCGAAAGCTCGTCGTCGTCAACTGCACCCACCCGAAAACGCTCGTCCGCGCCGCCTTCACATGCGAGGACTGGCAACCCTTCCGCATCCCCTGGGTGCCGTTCTTTCAGATCCCCTGGTTTCCCGAATGGTTCATCGCGACAAGCCTGGGCCGAAAGATCCTGAAATGGTCCTTCACCGTAAGACAAGGCCAGAAGGGAACCATGGACATAGCCCTCGTCGATGAACTCGTGAACCGCTTCCAGAGAGCCGCCGACATGCACGGCCCCGTCGAATACTACCGAGCCTTCGTTCGAACGCTGCTCTTGCCATCCCAGCACAAGCGCCTCTACGCCCTCTACCAGACCCCGATCAGTATCCCAGTTACCATGGTCTGGGGCATGAAAGATGGAGCGCTCCCATCTGCAGTAGCCATCAAGAGTTTCAACGACGCTGGCTGCGAAGGCGACTGGCGCCCTCTCCCCGGTGTAGGCCATTTCGTCGACCTCGAAGCCTGGACAAAGCTAGCCGAAGAAATCAAACGAGTCCTCTAGATAGAAAGCATAGATAGAAGGCAAACCAAAAAATGCTGTCATCCTGATCAGACCCCGGTGACTGCGTTTCACGGTCGGATCTGCAAACGCAGGTCACGCTTCGCTCCAGTCAGCGCCGGGCGAGACCCGCGATTGCCAATAAGGATCCAACTCATTCAACGCTCTCGAATCCGGTTTCCATGGTCACTCTGGTTCCGATGACTTTGCCCTGCACGTGAGCCAGCAGATTGCCCGCCTCGTCCCACTGATCGATGGTGAATTTTCCCGTGGTCGAATCCCCTTTGGCATCGAGGGTTAGCCATTGCTGAATGCGCGCGGGGCCGACGAGTTTTTGACCTGTGGAGTCGTACGAGACTCCAAAGTGGTTCATCTGATACGTCCGAGCGCCGGTTTTTATCCATTCACCCAGGCAAACGTCGCCGGTCAGTGGAGCACGCAAGCCGGAGACATTGATCTCGGTGCCATCACTGTGCCACTGAGCGTAGGAAGCATCCACCTCGGTGCCGTCCGGGATTCCACTGCTGCCTTCGGAAATCCAATGCTCTTTCCAGGTTCCGACCATGCTGGGTTCTGACCTTTCATCACCATCGCGGTTGATGATGAAAGCCGCCGATACCAGTCGCGGCATGGCGATCCCTGGCTGCCAACTAGCGGCGTGTCGCACTGGGCTATAGAGTCCGCAGCCGGCATGCGCGTAGGGAACAACAATGGTTGCGAGTGCCAGCCCGCTCAGAACCAACATAATTTTACAATTTCCTGATCTCATAACTTCCTCCTGTGCCGGGAAATGTGCCGGCTCGAATGAGATAAAATCCAATTCGAGTTCGCGAGCAATGCAGGAAGGTAAATTCAGAGGTGAAGAAAGGTGAAGGCGTAAGTCGCTGAACCTGGAAGGGAATGCTCCATCCAGATTTTGACCAATGCTATACTTCAGCGACGCTGCGGAGGTAGATGATGCCGTTGGTCGTCTATCAATTCGGCGACTTCACCCTCCATTGCGGCAAATTTGAGCTGTGCCGCAATGGCCGCAGGCTCAAGCTTGAGCGGAAGCCTCTCGAACTTCTCGTCCTCCTGGTCACCAGACACGGACAGGTTGTTACCAGGGATGAGATTGCCGGATGCCTTTGGGGCCGGGAAGTCTTCGTCGATATCGAGCACGGAATCAACACGGCAATCCGTAAAATTCGCCAGATTCTTGGTGACAGTTCGGACCTGCCGCAGTTTGTGCAGACAATCTCCGGCTCTGGTTACCGCTTCATCGCACCTGTTACGGCTGTTGAGCCGGAAGTCACCGAGCCAGCTCGACCTTCCGGGGATCCGGTCGACCTGCCTCCTGCTCCACCGGAGATCTCCGTTATCCCATCACCAGCCAAACCCCATCCCAGGCTCTGGGCGATCACTGCCCTGTGTGTCTCCGTGCTCGTTGCCATTTCCATACTCACCCTCGGTCCGCATCCGCTGGCTGCCCGCTTCCTCGATCGAGATACTCACGCTGCGATCGCCTCGCTCGCCGTTCTCCCCCTCGACAATCTCTCCGGCGATCCGAATCAGGAGTACTTCGCCGACGGCATGACGGACGAACTGACGACCATGCTCGCCAAAGATTCCACCCTCCGGATCGTTTCCCGCACCTCCGCCATGCAATTCAAGAAGGCACACCGGTCGCTGCCGGAAATTGCCCGCGCCCTCAACGTGGACGCCATCCTCGAAGGCTCAATCGCGCGCTCCAGTGACCAGGTTCATATGACCCTGCAACTTGTCCGCGGTAATACGGACAGTCATCTATGGGCCGAAAGCTATGACCGCGACACCAACAATGTTGCTGCGCTGCCCGATGTTGCGGCACGAGCCATCGCTGCCAGGTTGAACAGTTCAACGCCGACGCACGCCAATGCCCCTTACATCAAACCGGAAGCTCACGACGCCTACTTGCGTGGCCACTACTCCTGGGCCGTCGGACGAAATGAAGAAGCTGGCAGGTACTACCAGCAGGCTGTCGATATTCAGCCCGACTATGCCCTTGGCTGGACCGGGCTTGCCGACTATTACGCACAGGGGGCAATCCTGGGTGAACTCGATCCCCGTCAGGCGTTGCCGCAGGCAGAAACTGCAGCTCGCAAGGCAATCGAGCTCGACGATAGTCTCCCACGAGCCCACGCAACTCTCGGAGGGATGATCTTTTTCAATCGCGAGGATGACGTACGGGCACTTAAGGAACTTACCAGAGCCACAGAATTAGACCCTCACGACAGCGAGAATTTCCATCTGCGCGCGTGGATTCTTTGCGCACTGGGCCGCTATGACGAAGCCATCGCCGTGCAAAAACAGTCCACTGCGATCAACCCCTTCGAGTATCCGGACGCGATGGCGGAGTTATACATGTGGACACGCCAATTTGATGCTGCGATCAGTGACGGAGAGATGCGCCTGAAAGGCTTTCCAGCGAATCTCGGTATTCTTGGAACTCTATCTGATAGCTATCACTGGAAGAATAGGGACAAAGAGGCCGTTGAAATGCTCGCCCGCCAGATTTCAGCTCAAGGAGATATTCCCCGGTCGGCTGCCGTTCGTAGCGCTTTTGAGACCGGCGGATACGCTGCTGTGGTTCGTTGCCAACTGGCCGCAGTTAAAAAGAAGGCGCTAACCCGGAGAGTTTCCACTTTCGTGCTCGCAGACCCGCACGGGCGGCTCAGCGAGCACAATGAGACTCTTGCCTTGCTCGAGCAAGGTGTAAATGAACGCGATCCACTCTTGCTGTTGCTGATTCAATCGGACCCCGCTTTCGACTTTCTCCATGCAGACCCGCGTTATCGCTCCCTCATCCGGCAAATGGGCCTGCCACCGATGTACTGAGCAGATCGGGCTGCGAAATATCGATTCGACCTGCGCCCTCTGGCATTGAAGTCTTGTGGCCAGATGTCGACCTTCTAGCTTGTCCCGAAGGAGAAAAACGACTGACGAGGATCAGGAGCCATATGATATGTAGCCGCATCGCCATATCCACACTGCTTCCTATCGGCAACCCGGTAACAGCACTTCTCCGCACCCGAAGCACTGTCGATACGGCGCTATAGATTTATCACTCATCGAGAAGGCGAGCATCAGTTCGAGCAGCGCGAGCGCCAGGCCGTTCTGGCCGGGATAGGCCGCGAGCCACTTTGCAGGAAGTACGGCAGCCATCTTGTTGGACAGCTGGAGGGTTGTCGGGTCGGGGGAGAGAGCACGGCTGGCAGGGTAAGCGGATGATCACTGAGCTTCCGCAGCAATCATCGGGAAGCCATCGCTGCGATGGATTCTTTACCGTGCCCACGCTCACCTTCATCTGCCCGTTTTGAAGGTAGATCGCTATTTTGGCGAACGACAAGGGTTTGAGATTGATTCGGGAGCCGCATCGATTGTTCCTAGAAACCGGACTCTTCGGGAGATGCGGATCAGTCCGAACACGTTCGGTTCAATTGGTAAGCCGATGCGCGAATCCGGCTCAGACAACTGCATCTCTCTGTCGCCTTCCCGGTACAAGAAGGGAACTGAACCGGCTCCCTGCATGCGCGTAAGGCACCCCGCGCCGCCCCGGCAGGCATGATCGCCGGCAAAGAGAATCGCCGCTGATCGCACCTATCCCGCCTGCAAGCGCCGTTAGGGCGCAGGCGCTATTGCGGTGAGATCAAAAACGGCCCAAATGGGAGTGTGCTCCGTCCAGACATACACTCTCTCGGGCCCCGGGTCGTCGGAGCTATAAGCCATAACCGATGCCCGGCCATTTGCATCGCTCGTGGTAGGGTTCGGGGCCGTTGAGACGCCCGAGCCATCGAAGTTGACAACTTGGCCTGGTAACGGAACGCCATTCGCATTCGTAACCTGCACCACCAAGGGCTTAGAGAAAACGCTAAAAACGTCTGTTGTCTGATTGTTTCCTGACACTATAGTGATGCGATCAGACCAGTTCACGTTCAGTCGAAACGTAGCGGGAATGGAAACGTGGTCCGCGGAGGCTGTCACCGTTTTGGATCCCCCGGTGTCATAGGTGACCGTTACCGATGCCCGGCCGTTCGCATCGGTCAAGACGGGGTTGGCAGACCAGGAGACTCCGCTGCTGCTGGTGAAGGTGACAACTCTACCCGGTACCGGAACACCATTCGCATCCTGAACCTGCACTACCAGAGGCTCAGGGAAGCTGGTATTGACATTTGTGGTCTGATTGTTTCCTGACACCAAGCCGATGCGCGCAGCCTCGCCGATCGCTGTCAGCCCGAAATTGGCGCTGCTTCCCGCAATCGTAGGACTACCGGAATAGACCGCGGTAATCGTGTGTCTGCCTGCGGTAAGTGTCGAGTTCGAATAGCTGGCCTGGCCGCTCGCATTCAGCGGAACCGTGACCTGTGGCGTTCCATCAAGGCTGAATACGACGGAACCCGTGGGAACCGTACTGCCCATGTTCGGCGTCACGGTGGCCGTAAAGGTCACCTTGCTACCGGCCGTCACCGGGTTGTCGTTGGAGACAAGCCTTGTTCCCGTCACGATATTCACGATGAACTTGCTGAAGAAGGCAGCGCATTTGTTGCTCTTGTTGACGGATTGGAAGGGATTGCCGGCTAAGGGAAAATCAAGCGAGCAGGTCTGTCCCGTGATATGGGCGTTGCCAAACCAGTCAACGGCGATTCCGTTGCCGGTGTCGCCGGCATAGTCCGCGCTTTCAGCGATGCTCCCACCCAGACTGCTGGAGTAAAGCAGCGAGGAACCTGTGGGATCGAGTTTGCTGACGAACGCATTCCCGAACGGCGAATGAACCCCTTTGTGAAAGGCATCGGCGGTGACGGGGAAATCGGCAGAGTAGGTAAGTCCCGTGATATAGGCACTGCCAAAGGCATCCAAGGCAATGGCGTTCCCCCAATCGGACTGACTTCCGCCCAGGTAAGTGGAGTAGACAAGCGCGGAACCGGTCGGGTTCAACTCGGTTACGAAGGCATCGCCACTTGTATACGGATAAGGTTCCGGGCTGACGGGCTGAAATGCGCCTGGGGTGGTAGGAAAAGTCGCCGAGCCAGTGACACCGGTTACGTAAACATTGCCCGCCGCATCGCGCGCGATGGATTTTCCTCGATCGAGGAAATTACCGCCCAAGTAGGTGGAATAGACCAGTGCCGATCCCGTCGGGTTCAGCTTGGCGATGACCGCGTTTGAACCGGCGTAATATGAGTTGTTTAACTTTTGATAGGCGTTGTCAGTGACCGGGAAATCTCTTGAGCTGGAGCCTCCGGTCACGTAGGCATTGCCTGCGGAGTCGATGACGATGCCGCCTGCTGATTCTGCCATGTTGAAGAGGTCGCCTGCCAGTCCGCTGCCACCAAGGTAGGTGGAATAGACCAGCGCCGAGCCCGACGGATTGAACCTGGTGATGAAGAGGTTGGAACCGACGCTCGTAGCATTTTTGATCTGCTGGAAGGCGCCGCTCGTCACGGGGAAGTCGAAGGACGCGGCATTTCCAACGACATAGGCGCTTCCTGAGGGATCGACAGCGATGCCTGCACCGCCGTCCCCAGCAACCTTTTCCCCGAATTCGCTGGCACCGGTCCCGCCCAGCAGGGTGGAGTAAATAAGCGTGGAGCCGGTCGGGTCCAACTTCGTCACAAAGGCGTTGGGCTGGGCCGACATGTTTGTGAGAGCCCCCTTGTTTACTGTTTGAAAGGCATCAGCGGTGACGGGAAAGTTGTAGGCGGAAGTGTAGCCGGTGACATAGGCGTTCCCCGCGGCATCGACGGCGATGGCGGTAGCGGCATCGCCAGTGGGGGGAAACGCGACGGCTTCCTCGTCGTTCGTGGAGCCGCCCAGATAGGTCGAATAGATGACTGAACCTCTGCGGTCGAACTTGGTGATGAAGGCGTTATCCACAGCGCTTCCGTAATGAAAGAATTGGCCGTTGTTGACTTTCTGGAAGGCGTTGGCTGTCACCGGGAAATCGATTGACGTGGTCCCTCCCACAACATAGGCATTTCCGGAAGCATCGACGGCAACTGCATTGCCACTGTCTCCACCGCTCCCACCAAGATAAGTCGAGTAAGCGAGTACCGGATCGATCACCAGCGCGCGACTATGATCGTAGCTACCAACGACGAAGCGGACGCTGTTGCCCGCCACCAGCTGGAAGCGCCCCTCTACCGGCTCGCGCACTCCGTCCTTCAGCTGATAGACAATCGGCTTGTGAAAAGCGATTTCACCATTCCTCGCTTGGATGGCCAGATCGCCGCTGGGCGTCAGGCTAAGCCTTTGTGGCCCCGCAAAGTGCAGGCGCAGCGGTTTGGGGTCGGCATTCGCAGAGACGACAAAGTCGTACTCTAAGGCCCGCTGGTTGCCGTAGTACACCAGATCGATGCCGGGATAAAGGTTTTCATATCTGACCTTTGCATAGGTGGGAATCTCTGAGCGCCACTTAGAGGAGTCGTTACCGATGAAGTAGTTGACCTTGCCGGGAAGGTGCTCTGTGCCACTTGCATGCCTATTCGCATTGGCGCCGGACAGCTCCATGCGAATGACATCTCCCACCACCGGCTTAGTCGCGTGCAGAGAACTCGAAGTGTGCCCGGCCCGGCTAGACGAAGAGTTCGTTGGGGAGAGCACCAGCACGGCCGCCGAATCGGTGAGAAAGAGCGAGTAACCGTTTCCATGGGAGATGAATTTGACATGGGGATCGCTCTGGCCCTGATTCACCTCAAAGTCGAGTGCAAGCTTGCCGAAATTCGAGGCGAGGGCTTCGGTGGGCTTCGATGGGATGAAGCTTGAGATTTGGGCGATGGCAGCGGAGGTGGTGGCTGGCAAAATGGCGAGGGAGAAAAGGCTGAGGAGAACTCGATTCTTCATAGACCCTCCGAACGAATAACGAATGCAGTTGAGGGTGGGTGATGAGGCTTCAAGCGGCACGAGCGGGAAGTGTAGAAGTCGACGCCGTGTGAGGCCATGAAGCTGCGCGGAAGTTTGGCACCATGGAGTCAATAAGTCAAATCACGTTTAGTTGAAAGCCTGGCATTTCGTCAGACAGCAGGTGGCTTGTGAAAGAGTCATTTCTGGTGTTTAGAAACTCTTACGTTAGCGGTGCTAGCCTCATTGGAGCCTCAGACGCTATGTGCGGTTCTGAGGATCGTGGGATGCCCCCCAGCCCAAACCTAACGGGATCGCATGATCGAGATGATTCTTCCCCCCACAGATGTTCAGCGCCCCGGAGAAGGCTATTGATGCTATTTAAGGAGAAAGATCGCTTCGGAAAAAATGCGCTCCCCTGCAGCTCAAATTTGTGCATGATTAGGCCGGTTCGCATCAACAACCCGGATATTTCTTCTCCGGGAATGGACCTCGCTGCCGACACGGCTCAATTGCCTTGAGCTCCGTGAGAACGCAACTGTGGAGGCAGTTGAGAGGAGCCGCTTCCTATGTCCCCCAAGAAACAGCCACGCAAGTCCGCCAGTTGTTCTGCGAGTCTCACCGTCCCTGACC
>Ga0206959_10239_pt1 | contig 14206 bp, 8 predicted proteins | sample Alteio_BWOrgHeat_31_FD_152971 | JGI IMG/M metagenome (GOLD analysis project Ga0206959, IMG submission 152971) | Enriched cells from forest soil in Barre Woods Harvard Forest LTER site, Petersham, Massachusetts, United States -... | ecosystem: Environmental > Terrestrial > Soil > Temperate forest >...
TCCGCCCCTCTTTGCCGCACCCTGCCGCCCGGCGCCACACTTCCTCAATTCAAATGTCTGTCAAAAAACTCTTCCGCGCGCCGCCACGCATCCTTCAAGACCCACTCCCGCCGGAAGTAATGAATCTCTCCAGGGAAAATCGCAATATCAAAACTCTTCCCCAGCTTCCCCAGCCGGTCCACCAAATTCAGCGACTCATAGAAAGGAACATTCAAATCGTTCGTCCCATGGAAAATCATCAGCGGCGTGCGCAGTTGATCCATATGGTCGATCACTTTAGCCTGATCGAAAACGGCGGGTTGCGACATCGGTGAGCCCATGCGCGGCGTTGTGTAGCCAGGCGGGCTCCCCATCGACCAGTCGACAACGCCGGCAACGTCGATCGCACAGCGAAACAAATCGGGCGTAGTCACAACCGCCTGTAGAACCAGGTAGCCCCCGTAGCTCAGGCCCCAAACGCCGATCCGATCGGGATCGACATAAGGGAGCGACTTCAGATAGTCGGCCCCGGCCGCGATGTCTTCAGTTTGTTTGCCGCCGATGTCATGATAATCGCCGATGGACCAGTCGCGCCCATAGCCGGAGCTGCCGCGGTAGTCGGGAGTGAGAATCACATAGCCCTGCTGCGCCAGGTACTGGTGCATCGCGTAATACATGCGCCATGAACCAGGGTGCCAGCCGAGATAGTTCTGATTGGGGCCGTCGGAATGAATCCACACGATGGCGGGGTGTTTTTTCGTCTTGTCGAGATTCGCGGCAGCGATCAGTGTGGCCGGCACCGGGCGCTTGTCAGCCGCCCGGCTGGGGTAGTGAACGGCAACAGGGGTAGTAAGGTCGGACGTCTGAATTTCCGGCGGTAGTGAATTCGTCAGGCGGTGTGGCGATGCTCCCGCGTGCGCTTCAACCGAATAAATCTCCAAAGGATGCTCCGGCGCCGTGCGCTGATAAAGAAGTTTAAAGCCATCGGGTGAGAATACCGGGTCCCAGTTGAGCCCACGCACAGTAACGATCGGAGTCGCCGTTCCGGTGGCCGTCTCCAGAATGTCGATGAAACGCTCCATTCCATTACCGGGAGCGGAATGCGCGATCGCGATGCGTCTACTGTTAGGCGACCACGCGGGGAACCCCGCGGTGAGCGTGCCGCTGGTCAGACGTCGAGCTTCTTTCTCGGATTTAGCCGCGGCAGGTATTACATAGAGGTGCGGCCAGGAGGTGCCTTTATCACTGATGAATGCAACGGACCGTCCGTCGGGCGATGCGGCGACCAGCGCGCCATTCCCGGCGGTCGGAGCCCAGTAAGCATCATCGTGGTCCTGCCAGAGAATATGGGTCGCGCCCGCAACGCTGGTGATTTGAATCTCGCGCGTCTTTCGATCCGGCGAGAGTTCCTGATGAACAAGGGCCGGGCCCGCGACCCACTGTGCCGAAGCGCGCACGCCACCCCCGCCAGAGGTTTGAATGAGCACGGGATCGCCGAGCAGTGTGGGAACGATGCCGAGCCGGTTGTCCCACGCGACATTGCGGAAGACACGCACGCGCGTGCCGTTATAAGGAAGAGATTCGGCGAGGTCATCGCCATGCGAAAAGCTGAAAGCGAGGTACAAGCCATCGGGCGAAAAGGAGAGATTATTCAGGCGCGGATTGTCGCTGAAGTGTGTCAGTTGGCGTTCGGTTTTTGCTTTCACGTTTGTCACCCAGATCTGGCCGCGGCGTACGAAAGCCATCTGTTGCAGGTCCCGCGAGAGTGTAAAAGCAGCCACACCGTCGAAACCGGGCAGCCGGGCCGGCGTTGGATTGCTGGTTTCAACACGCCATAACGCATCGTCCTTTGCGAAGATCAGAGAGGTCGGTGAGCTCCACTCGACGTGGCCGATATCGGATTGCAACGTATTTGGATTTGTTGGAAACGAAGTGAGTGCTACAGGCGTCGTACTTGCTGGCGCATAAAACAAGTCCTGCTTGCCGGCGGCGTCCCACAGGAATGCGATGGCTTTGCTGTCGGGCGACCAGATTGGGTCCGTGGGGTATTTAATTCGTGCGATTCGGTCGATAGTGATGCTGGAATGGGGAACAGCGAACGCTGAGACTGAAAACAGCAGGCAGCACAATGCCGCGGCGTGGTTTCGAAGCATGGGTCTATAGTAGGTCAGTCGGGGGGAAAGATTAAATGGGTGATTTGCGTTTGACGAACAAGGTTGGTCTGCGCGTGACAGGTTTCGCCGGTCCGGCTCGGTTTTTGCTGGTGGCAGGTTTTGCCCTGCTGGCAAACGCCCAGTCGCCGTTGACGATTGTGACAGCAGCATTCCCACCGGGTGTGGTCGGAGTGCCGTACTCGCTCCAGTTGCAGGCTTCGGGAGGCACAACGCCTTACACGTGGGCGGTGCAGCCGGCGATTGTCACGTTGCCGACGCCAGGACAGATTTCGCCCGGCATATTGGTGGATGCAAAGACCGGTCTGGTGTCGGGAACGCCAGCTTCATCCGGCACCTTTTCGTTTACCTTGACGCTGACGGACGCTGCCAACGGCGTGAACAATAAAGTTTTCCAGTTCGTGGTCACTCCGGCTGGTCCGCTGACTATCGCGAGCACAACTTTGCCGCAGGGAACCGTAGGCGTGAAGTATTCGCAACAGCTGGGGGCAAAAGGCGGAACGCCACCGTATAAATGGTCGGTCGCATCCGGGACGTTACCCGCGGGGCTGAGCCTGGATGCTGCCACCGGACTGCTCAGCGGGACCCCCACCAGTACTGCATCCGGGCCGGTAACCTTTGCCCTCGCCGATTCGGCCAGCCCGCCGGGATCGACGCAGCAGGCCATCCAGCTAACGATCGTGAATCCGCCGCCGCTGGCCATCACCACCGCCAGTTTGAAAGGCGGCTTCAACGGCGCGGCGTATCAGGATCAGGTCGCGGCCACAGGAGGCATCCCGCCCTACAAGTGGGCGATTTCAGGCGGCGCGCTCCCGCCCGGCTTGTCACTGGATTCGATTTCCGGCGCGATCACCGGACTTCCCACGGCGGAGGGAACATCATCGGTCACCATCAAGGTCACCGACAGCGGTGTGCTGAACGCATCGGACACAAAGACTTACTCCATCGTGATTGCGGCAGTAACTGCCGCTGCGGTTACCGCGCAGACGCTGCCCGATGCCACCTTAAACGCGCCTTATCTGAATTCATTGGTGGCGGGAGGCGGCGCGCCTCCGTACACGTGGGTGGTGGTTACCGGAACGGTGCCGCCCGGACTGTCCTTGAGCACGTCGGGCGCTCTGCAGGGAGTGCCAACGGTAGCGGGAACCTTTACGTTTTATGCCCTGGCCACGGACAGCACGGGACGTTCTGCTGCGAATTATGTCACGATTAACGTCAAAGCGGCTTCGGTTTCGGTGCAGGTGGATACACCGCCATCCGGGATGGTGGGCGTTCCGTATCCGGCGCAGGTTGTGACTGGGGCGGGCGGCGTTGGTCCGTACACATTCGCGGTGTCCTCGGGAGCGCTGCCCACCGGGCTCGCGCTGACCGACGGAATTCTGCAGGGCACGCCCACCTCGGCTGGGAGTTTCAGCTTCGCCATCACGGCGACAGATTCGAATGTCCCCGCCGCGACAGGGAGCGTTCCGTTGACGATTGTTATCCGTCCGGCCCAGACCGACCTTGCGCTCTCCACCGGGTCGATGACTTTCTCGCTGAACGCCGGCGCAGCGTCGCTCCCAGCCGGAGCGAACGTGTTGGTGACTTCGACCTCGCCCACCACGCCCGCGACGTTTTCCGTAAGCGTCTCGCCCGCCGCTCCCTGGCTTACGGTGACCGGCGGTGCCGGCGGCTCAACGCCCACCAGCTACACAGTCTCGCTGAACGCACAGGCTCTCGCGCTTGCGCCTTCGTCCACGTCGTACAAGACCAACGTGGTCTTCACCTGCGTAACACCGGTGGCCTGCGCGGGCTACGCGACACAGAGTGTCGCGGTTAGCCTTACGGTGAACCCCGGCGTGCCGCAGTTCCTGCTGACGAAGCAACTGGTGTCGCTCACCGTAACCGGGTCCGCGCTCGTTACCGGATCTTTCGGAGTGCAAAACGCAGGTGGTGGAACGTTGACAATCAACGGGGCAACTCCTGCCGATGGCTGGCTGAGTGTGTCCGGCCTCGCCGCCACCGTGGCGGGCGGGGGAATTTCAACCGGCACAATCACCGTCAATCCCAACGGATTCGCTCCTGGGTATTACCGGAGCAACATCCGCATCGATACCTCGGCGGGAACTGCCAACCTGCCGGTAACTGTATTAGTGGCTTCCACCGCGTTTATTACCCTGAATCCCGGCGGACAGTTGTTTCAGATGAGCCAGGGGGGCGCGGTAGGCAACCCGAATGGCTCGTTTGCGGTCACCGTGCAGGGAACGGCCAGCGTACCGTTTAGTGCGGCACTGTTGCCTGGCGCGTCGTGGCTTACGCTGAACACTACGTCTGGGACAGCGACTGCAACAACGCCCGGAACGGTTTCATTTTCGGTTAGTCCTTCAGTGGCGAGTCTGGCGCCGAAGGTGTACTACGGAACCATTCGGGTGACCTCCACGCAAACCGCGAATTCACCGCAGGATTTCCTTGTGGTGCTGAAGGTAGGGAACTCGAACGATCCGGTGACGATTGACCCGTCGCCAGGTGGACTGGTCTTTGTTGCCCAGGGTTCCACTGCGGTCCCCCCACAAACATTGCAGATATTTGAGGGGTCGAGCAACGCGACTGCCTATGAGGCGGCGACGTCAACCGCCGGTGGAAAGAACTGGCTTTCGGTGGCGCCGAACGTGGGCGCGGCCAGGTCCGGTTCGCCGGGTACGGCTACAGTAAGCGTTAGCCAATCTGGCCTCGCGCCCGATATCTATCGCGGAACAGTGACCTATTCCACCTCGCCGGCTTCCGTGCGAACGGTGAACGTCACCCTGATCGTCGCGCCAGTGACCTCTTCTATCCCGCTTGGCGGCGTGGGACCGCAGCCGCATGCTCTCACCTGCTCCCCGGCTTCGCTGGTTCCGACTTCGAATTTCGGCGCCGATTTCAGCCAGCCGGTCGCGTTTCCTGCGTCGGTTGTCGTGCAACTGGCCGATAATTGCGGAACGGCCGTCGCCAACGGAACAGTGGAACTGTCGTTCCCGACGGCGAACGATCCGCCGTTGGCGCTGAAGCAGGATCCAACCTCGCCAGGGCGCTTCTTCGGAACCTGGGTCCCACGCAAGGCGGCGTCACAGGTTTCCGTCGGCATGCTTGCGCAGGCAACCGGTTTTCCGCCAGTGACGACAGTGGTGACGGGCAAGGTGTTGCCGAATTCGGTGCCGGTGCTGACGCCACAGGGGACCAGCAATGCGTTCAGCGGAACTCCGGGCGGCGTTGCGCCTGGGACAGCAGTCCAGATTTATGGCTCGTATCTGGCGCCTCCGGGAACCGCGGCGCTGGCTTCATCGTTGCCGTTTCAAACGACTCTTGCCGGGACCAGCGTGCTGATCGGAGGCATTCCGGCGCCATTGTACTTCGTCAGCCCGGGGCAGATTAACGCCCTTGTGCCGCTGGAACTACCCGCGGGGAACCAGGCCCAGGTTGTCGTGAGTGTTGGCAGTGTGCCGACAACGCCGGACCCGGTATCCGTGCCTCCGGCGACTCCGGGAATTGCGGCATTCGCCAGCGGCGCCATCATCGCGCAGCACGCCACCGATTTCAGTCTGGTCCTTCCGGCGTCGCCCGCGAAACCAGGCGAAACGCTGATCATCTACCTCGCCGGGTTGGGTGCTGCGGCCAATCAGCCGGCAAGTGGCTCTCCCGCCCCCGCGCCGCCCACCGATCCGAAGATTCCCGCCACGCTGACGTTGAACGGTAGTGTGGTGCAGCCTACGTTCATCGGACTGACGCCGGGAACGGTCGGTTTGTATCAGATCAACTTTGTGGTGCCCGACGGCACGCCGGACGGCAGCCTCACGTTAGGGGTTGCGCAGAGTGGAGTGGCGAGCAACGTGACGGTTCTGCCGGTTAAACGCTGAAACCCTGGGGCGCGGCGGTGCTATACTCCGCCCCATATGGTGCGGGTTTCCGTTTTGTTTTGGGCTGCGGCGGCGCTGCTGCCGGCAGCCGACTACACGCTGTTCCAGACGCCGACGGTCAACCAGACGCACGTCGTCTTCGCCTACGCCGGCGACCTCTGGAGCGTGCCGCGCGGTGGTGGTCAGGCGCAGCAGCTCACCAGCGGCACCGGGGTGGAGCGGAATCCTTATTTCTCGCCGGATGGTAAGACCATCGCATTCACCGGTGAGTATGACGGGAACGTGGATGTGTTTACGATTCCGGCAACAGGCGGGATTCCGAAACGGCTGACCTGGCATCCAGGAGCCGATGAGGTGGTTGGGTGGACGCCGGATGGATCGCGCATTCTGTTCCGGTCGCCGCGGCTGAGCACGAACAACACAAGGCAATTGTTCACCGTTCCGCGCGATGGCGGTTTGGCGGAGGCGGTTCCGCTGTTTCAGGCGGAGTCGGGATCTTATTCCGCCGATGGCGCGCGGATGGCGTATACGCCGCTCGCCCCGGCCTTCGAGATCTGGAAGCGCTATCGCGGCGGCCGAGCCTCTTATATCTCGATCGCGAATCTGTCGGATTCGTCGGTCGAGAAACTGCCTCGGCAGAATTCGAATGATTTCTGTCCGATGTGGGTTGGAAACTCTGTATACTTCCTTTCCGACCGGGAGGGGGCATTTACGCTCTTCCAGTACGATCTCGGAAAACACGACGTACGAAAGGTCATTAAGAACGATGGGCTGGATTTCAAATCGGCGTCGGCCGGACCGGGAGTCATTGCGTATGAACAGTTCGGCAGCATCTTCTTATATGACCTGAAGTCGGGGAAATCCCAGAAGCAGGAGATTACGCTGGCGGCCGATCTGCCGGAAGTACGGCCCCATTTCGTGCCGATGACGGCCGGGATTCGTGGCGCATCGATCTCGCCGACCGGTGTTCGTGCAGTATTCGAATCGCGCGGCGAGATTCTTACCGTGCCGGTGGAGAAAGGCGATATTCGCAACCTGACGAACACAACCGGGGTCCACGAACGGTCGCCGGCGTGGTCGCCCGATGGAAAGTCGATCGCATATTTTTCGGATGAGACCGGAGAGAACGCCCTGCACATCAGTTCACAGGACGGCAGCGCCGCGGTGCGAAAGTTTTCCCTGGATCCGACCCCGTCGTTTTATTACAGCCCGGTGTGGTCGCCCGACAGTAAGAAGATCGCTTATTCAGATAAGCACCTGAATCTTTGGATTCTGGATCTGGAAAAAGGCACGCCGGTGAAAGTGGATACGGACCGGAATTACGACAAGCTGGGCCGAGCGGAAGCCAACTGGGCGCCGGACAGCAAATGGCTGGCATACACAAAGGCGCTGGAAAACCATATTACGGGAGTATTTATTTACTCCGTGGAAACCGGGAAAACGCAGTTGGTAACGGATGGTCTGAGCGATGTCCATTTGCCGGTGTTCGACAAGGGCGGCAAATATCTCTTCCTTGCGGCCAGCACCAACGTGGGGCCGACGATGGGCGAGGGGCTTTCGACAGCGGGGCGCAGTTCGACCAGCTCCATTTATTGCGTGGTGCTGGATAAGACCCTGCCATCGCCGCTCGCACCGGAAAGCGATGACGAGAAAGTAGTGCCCGAAGCAAAGCCGGATGCGCCGAAACCGGACGACAAGAAGCCGGCTGCGGTTGTCGTGAAGATCGATTTCGACAGTATCACGCAGCGAACTGTTGCATTGCCTCTGCCGCCGCGCAAATACGGGACGCTTTCGGTCGGCAAGGCGGGCGTTCTCTTTGCCGAGGAGGTTGCGGAATTGGGTCTGGAACCAACCGGGCCGCCGCTGCGCACTGTACAAAAGTTCGATCTGAACACGCGCAAGACAGACAAGCTGATCGACGGCGTGGCAGGCTTCTGGCCGTCGTTCAACGGCGAGAAGATGCTGCTGCGCCGCGGGCAAACGTGGAGCATCCTGCCGATCGCGGCACCACCCAAGCCCGGCGAAGGCCTGCTGAAACTGGATCAGATGGAAGTCCGTGTTGATCCGGCGGCCGAGTGGAAAGAGATGTATCGCGAAGTTTGGCGCGGCGAGCGCGATTTCTTCTACGACCCGAAGTATCACGGGATGGATCTGCCGTCGATGCAGGAGAAGTATCAGAAGTACCTGAGCGCGGTTGCCAGCCGCGGCGATCTCAACTATTTGTTCGGCGAAATGCTGGGTGAGTTGAGCGTGAGTCACCTGTTTGTGCGAGGCGGTGACGTGCCGAATCCCAAACGCGTCCAGGGCGGGCTGCTGGGCGCAGATTACAAGGTGGAGAACGGCCATTATTGCTTTGCGCGCGTGTACGACGGCGAAAGCTGGAACCCCCAGCTGCGCGCCCCTCTAACGCAGCCGGGCGTGGGCGTGGCAGCAGGCGAGTATCTGCTGGCGATTCGCGGCGCGGAGATTCTGCCGCCGCAGGATATCGACGCCGCGCTGGAAGCAACGGCGGGCAAGGCAGTGCAGATACGGGTGGGCCCGAACCCTTCGGGAGAAGGTTCTCGAGAGGTGACGGTGGTGCCGGTGGCCAACGAGCAGGCGCTGCGCAACCGGGCCTGGATTGAAGACAACCGGCGCAAGGTGGACCGGCTGAGCGGCGGAAAGATCGCATACGTGTATATGCCGAACACGGCCGGTGACGGGTATACATCGTTTAACCGGTATTTCTTTTCGCAGCTGAATCGCAGCGCTGCGCTGATCGATGAGCGATTCAACGGCGGCGGCGCGCTGGCGGATTACGTCGTCGATTTTCTGAACCGTCCGCTGCTGAATTTCGTTGCGCCACGCGAGGGCGAGCCGGAGACGATGCCGTTTGGAGCGATCTTCGGACCGAAGGCAATGCTGACGGATGAGTACGCCGGGTCTGGCGGCGATGCGATGCCGTATTACTTCCGGAAAATGGGGATCGGTCCCCTGATTGGCAAGCGGACGTGGGGAGGACTGGTGCGTTCGGACCCGATGCCGGCGCTGATGGATGGCGGTATCGTCACCGCGCCTCCGGTCGGAATCTGGGCTGAAAACGGCGAATGGGTCGCCGAGAACAAAGGCATCGCCCCGGATATCGAAGTGGATCAGGACCCCGCCGCCGTGCGCGCAGGGCGGGACCCGCAACTGGAGAAGGCTGTCGAGTATCTGTTGGCCCAACTGAAGGCGAAGCCGCCGAAGGAATACAAGCAGCCGGAGCATACGAAGATTCCGCGTTAATCCGGCCAACGCTTCCTGCAGGCCAGGAGCAGAAGACCAACGCCACCCAAGGCGGCCGAAGCCGGTTCCAGAACCGGAGAGACAGTCGCAATATCGTCAGGCAGGTCGAAAACAAATGCCTGCTTCGTTCCATTCTGGCCCGGAACGCCGCCCATCTGCTCGATGAAACGTATCTGGTTCAAATCGAACCCAGCGTAGTCCGAAGCCGCGGCGCGATCGGCCGCAGCCTCGTAGGCGAGTGCGTCCGCGGTTGCCGGCGCCGTTCCAAAAACGCTCCAGATCGCGTACTGAAGGCCGATCTGTTGGCTGTTGTTACTGTAAGTCTGGCTCTCCAGCCATCCAATTCGCGCGTAGCGGTCATACGCGTTCGGCTGGTCAGAGAAAAAGCCAGACGCGGCGACCTGGCCAAGTGTCAGGATGTTCGCCTGCCACACATCGCCAAAATTCACCTCGTCGTAAATGTCGTAGCAGGCGACCAGCTGCGCCACACCGTCGATCGCCACCTCATACGGCATGACGTAATACTGCCCGTCGTTCACACCCGTTGGAACGCCGTTAAAAACAATAGTGTCAGCGCCCGCAGAAAATGAAAGCGTCAGGCAAAGTGTAATCGCTCCAAACGCCGTCTTCAATAGTCACCCCGCTCCAGTCCACTGATCGGACGGCGGGGCTAACGGCTTTAGGCGGCTGTCAACCTTTCACGTGACACTTCGCGCAGTTTCCCTTGGTCTCGAATGACGGACCGCCAGCGTTGTGGCAGAACCCGCACGAGGTCTTCGCCGCTTCCGCAGTCTTGTGTACTCCAGCCTTCCACTTCAGATCCGCTTTGGCGGATTGCTGGAATAACTTGTCGTGACAGGTTTTGCAGTCGCCGTTCGCTCGCTTCACGTGCGCCGCGTGATCGAAGGTGACATTGCCCATCTTCGAGTCGAACGTCAGCTTTTCCGGTGGTTTCTGTTGTCCCAGCAGCATCACGCAACTCGCTACGGAGATAAAAAGAATGGTCGAAATCCAAAGTCGCATAGTTGGATAGTAAGCCTTTCGGTGACTTCTCAGCCATCCAGATGTCGGCAAAGGGTCCGAAGATCTACAGAAAGCTCCTCGGCCTGGCAGTGAGTGAGGCCGCCGAATCGTACGATTGAGGACGGTTCGATGAACGTCTTAAATCTCTCCATGTTACGTCCGCCGCTGTCAACTAACCATACTCCAGTGGTAACAGAAAGACTTGTCGCCCACCAGGCACCAGGCAAGCGGCGACCCGAGGTGGGAGTACGATGCCGCGAAAATTCATCATCTTTGGGGACGCGACCCGAGACGCATCCGACTACCATTCCAGTTGCTTCAGCGGCGCAGACCTGACGTGCGATTGGGCGCCATGGGAACAGGTTTCCAGGATCGACACGTGTAAAGCCGATCTGCTGGTTCTCTGGCCCGGCGGGGCATCACCGATCGCTCGGATCTTTGAAATGCTCAAAGGAGCCTTGAAAGGGCGCCTGAACCGGGCGCCTGTGCTCGCGATCCTGCCCGAGGATGCGGATTCGATGTTGATTCGGACGGCCAGCGAATCTGTTGATGATTTCCTGATCTCGCCCGTGCGGAATGACGAACTACGCGAGCGGGTGGAACGCATGCTTGGGCCCGAAACAGGCGCCGAGGAGGTCTCGACGCGGCTTCGGGAGGAACTTTCAGCTGCCGGGTTGATCGGACGCGACGTGAAGTTTACCAGCCTTCTGGATCGAATTCCACTGGCCGCCGGCGTTCCGAGCCCAGTGCTGATTGTGGGAGAAACGGGAACCGGAAAGGAACTGATCGCGCGGGCTATCCACCGGGTCAGTTCGCGGCGGGACTTTGGGTTCATTCCCGTGGATTGCGCCAGCATCCCCGACCACCTTTTCGAAAACGAATTATTCGGCCATTCACGTGGAGCATTCACCGACGCCAGAACGGACCGAAAAGGCCTGATCGCGCTGGCGAACGGAGGAACGCTGTTTCTGGATGAAGTGGATTCCCTGTCGGCCGCGGCCCAGGGAAAGCTTCTGCGATTTCTCCAGGAACGCACTTACCGGCCGCTCGGATCGGATCATTTCGTGGAAGCAAACGTGAAACTGCTGGCGGCCACCAATAAGGATCTGCTTCAGCTCGTGGAAGCCAGACAGTTCCGTTCCGACCTGTTCTTCAGACTGAATGTCCTGCGCCTGGATCTTCCGCCGCTCCGGGATAGGGCGAAAGACATCAGCCTGCTCGCCCGGCATTTCACGGACATGTTTTGCGTCGAATATGGGATGGAACGGAAAACCCTGAGCCCGGCGGCACTGCGCAGGCTTGAAGAACATAAGTGGCCAGGGAACGTTCGTGAGCTTTACAACGTGATTCAGCGAGCGCTGATCTTCTGCAACCGACCCCAACTCCTTCCCGGCGATCTCGATCAGAACTGGACAACTCCTGCGGCGCCTGCCGGGCACCCGAGTTTTCGGCAAGCACGGGCGCAGGCTATCGAATCGTTCGAACGCCGGTACGTAGGAGACCTGCTGCAGGCTTGCGGAGGAAATGTATCGCAATCGGCGCGAATCGCGCAGAAGGAACGGCGGGCATTCGGGCGGTTGGTGAAGCGCTATCAACTGAAAGCGCGCACCGAAACCATCGAGGTTGAGTGAAGCGCGGGTCCGCCTGGACCCGGACCGGGTCAGGATCAACCCACCCCTCTGAGATTCATGAATAGCAATGATTTCCGAGACGCGCAGGGACAGGGGCATGGGTTAATCGCGGCCCACCAACCTCTTGGCGAGCTGGTACGAGTCAGATGGAAGCTCTTTGATTCGAAGGACTTGCACCGCGGCCTTCGATTGGGGGTAGGCGTGCATTTCAGGTGAGCCTGATTACGAACGGATGTACCGAGTTGCAGGCATCGGAAATCAGCAGCACGGGAAAGACGATTTTGAAATATTTCGTTCGTAATCGCCAGGCGGTTGACGATTTGGAGGGCATTGCGCGGTGGCGGCTTGCGGACGAGGCGGTTCGCGGACGCATTGAGGACACCCATCGCGCTCTGGCATGGCTGGTGAAAGAAGACCTTCTTATTGAATCGAAAATCCCAGGGGGACGAACGGTGTTCTCGCTGAATACGGCAGAGATCGAAAAAGCCAGAGCGCTACTGGACGACTGAAGCAATGCCCACAGATTCCAAACGAAAGGACGATACCGGCCGGCAATGCCCGTAACCTTTGTCGATCAGCTTATGGCTTTTGTATCGACGCCCGTAAACCTGACCACCTTCATTGCCGACACCGGCATTGCAGCCTACGCCGGCGCGTCTTTCACGCGGCGTTATGGCCAGAGCGGGTTCCAGGTGGATTCGGTGGCGCTGGGTACGCCGGTCGACTTCGAGTTGCAACAGCCTATCCTTGACGACCTGCGAATCATGGGTACCGAGCAGCGGACAGACAGCAGTTCCGGCCGGAAGCTATATGACCTTCGATATCACCGGCAGCAAGTTATCGGGTGGGTTGACGCGAGTTTTACAGTACCGGCGGACTTCAATGCTGAGCTGATACCGGGCAGCGCCCCGTTGGGGCCCGGCGGCAGCGTAACGCAGGGGACGACCACGAGTGCTCAGCCAGGGAACTTCCAGATGCAGTACCTGGTGGGTCTTACAACGGGTGTATTTACCCTGAGTTACCCGTTGCGGGTCTCGGTTTTCGCATCGGCAGACCTGTCTCCAACAGCGGATCTTCAGAGGATACGGCAGGTAAGACGGTTTCTCGAGAGCGATCCGGCGTTTCTCGAATCCCTGGACGGATCGACCGACCAGCGTCCCTTGTTGTTCGTACAGATTTATCCCGGCGCGGCCGCAGACGGCGCGCCCATCACGGCGCAGGCAGTAGGGCAGTTGTTCGATGCCGACGACATACTCGCGACATTTTTTACGCTTCCGGCATAAACCGGCAGCCGATTGGCAGAGAGGAGTGAAGCCAGATCAATGGGCATTCAATATGTAACAGTCAAGGTCGATACCAGCGGCCTCTATCAGCCGGTGACATCGGCGGTGGGGGTGGTTGGGATCATAGGAGTCGCCCCAAGCGCCGGAGCCGGGTTCAACAACCCGACTCTCTTCACGCGGGCGCTTACAGGCGCTGGCGGCGAACCTTTTGCGCGCGTGGTTCCGGTTCTGCGTGTCAGTACCGGTGCCGGCACCCCGCCGATTGACGAGTCCGGCAACCCTATCGCAAACGTAGCGTGGCAGCAGCCAAAGGACAGCCAGGGGAATATCGTAGGCCCCTTTCAACTTGTCGATTCGAGCCAGGCGACATTTACGCCGTTGCTGCTAGACACGGACTTCCGCAAGCTGCGAAATCCCAATGGTTCGGCGTTCCAGGCCGGCGGTGGCGACGCCACCATCGTACTGGATGCTTTCTCCATCGTGAGCTCGACAGTAAGCGGCGCAGCTACGTTCTGGGGGGCGCCTCTCGATAATACGGGCCAGCCCGTATCGAACCTTCTGATGAAACCCGACGCTGCGCCGGCGAGCGCATTCATCAATCTTGCTGGTACCGCGCTGACTATAGATGGAACTCTCGGAACATCAAACGGCGGATCGGGCAAGCCCAAGGCTGCCGACGGGACTATCTACTACAAGTTAGGGTTTGACATCTGCGGGCTTGCCAAATCGATCAATCTGGCTCTGACCAATGGCGCGCAGCAGGTATGGGGCTATGCTCTGGCCGCCACAGACACATTCGACGACACGTCGCCCGCTCTGGCGGACTTCTCCAATCGCCAGATCAATATCGTTTGCCTCTCGAACGACACTGATCCGCATCACATCACAACGCTTCGAGACCACGTGGAATCCGCTTCGCCCAACGACGCAGGAGGGGGTGGAATACGCCCACGGATCGGAGTCGCGATGCTGCCGGACGGTGG
>Ga0206959_10240_pt1 | contig 14202 bp, 11 predicted proteins | sample Alteio_BWOrgHeat_31_FD_152971 | JGI IMG/M metagenome (GOLD analysis project Ga0206959, IMG submission 152971) | Enriched cells from forest soil in Barre Woods Harvard Forest LTER site, Petersham, Massachusetts, United States -... | ecosystem: Environmental > Terrestrial > Soil > Temperate forest >...
GATTTTGGGGGATCCGCGATGACCCATGCTGTGAAGATCGATAGGCCTGCGTTGTGGGTGGATGGCGTTGGGGCAAGCCCCTATTGCGCGCTGCCGGTGTTGGACGATGCGACATTTGAAAAGGTGAGACTGGCAACCATTTTTGATTGCTGCAAGTGGGATCCGCAGGTGGAGGATGTCGGCACGCTGGCGCCGTTTGCGTTGCTGCTGAAGCGCTCGGCTTGGCGAGAATTGGCGGAGTGTGCGGGGCAATTGGCGCGGGAGACTGCGGCGATGGAAAGAGCCATTCTTACCCGTCCGGAGATGCTGAAGTGCCTGGCGTTGCCGCGATGCATTCGGCGGGTGTTGCGGAAGCAGCGCGGGCCTGCTGTTGCGATGGCGCGGTTGATTCGGTTTGATTTTCATTGGACGACGGAAGGGTGGCGGCTGTCGGAGGCGAACACGGATGTGCCGGGCGGAATGGTGGAGGCGTCGGGTTTTTCGCGCGTGATGGCGCGGCGGTATCGGGGGACCGCGCTGGCGGCGGATCCGGTGGCGATGTATGTGGAGGCGATCTGCCGGAGCGTGCCGCGGGGTGGACACGTTGCGCTGGTGCATGCGTCGGGATATGTGGATGACGTGCAGGTGATGCAGTTTGTTGCGAATTATTTGGCGGAGCGCGATCGGGTGTGTCATTTGGTGAATCCGGCGCAGGTGGTGTTTGCGGGGGGACGGGCGCAATTGGTCGGAGGGGCAAGGGAGGAGATTGATGGGATAGTGCGGTTTTATCCGGCGGAGTGGCTGCCGGCGCTGGGACGAAAAGCGTTGTGGACGCCGTACTTTTGCGATGCGGGGATTCCACAGAGCAATCCGGCGACGGCGTTGGTGACGCAATCGAAGCGGCTGCCGTTGATTTGGGATGCGCTGGGCGTGGATGCGCCGACGTGGCGGGCGTTGCTTCCCGAGACGCGCGCGGTGGGCGATGTGGCGTGGCGCTCGGATCGGAACTGGGTCATCAAGCCGGCGCTGGGGCGGGTGGGTGACGGCATCTTGCTGCAGGAGGTGACGGCCAGTGATGAGGCGCGGGTGATTGCGCGAGCGGCGCGGTGGTTTCCTGGGCAGTTTGTGGCGCAGCGGCGGTTCAGTGCCGTTCCGCTCGACACGCCGCAGGGGCGGCGCTATCCGTGCCTGGGTGTGTATACGGTGGATGGTGAAGCGGCGGGGATTTATGGGCGGCTGTCGGTGCTTCCGTTGGTCAACCACTTGGCGACGGATGTGCCGGTGTTGGTTCCCACGGATGATTTTTTGGAGTGAGACACGATGATGCAGATTGATCCCGCGCAAGTCTTTTCGCAGTGGGCGCCGCCGGCGTCGCCGTGGGCGGCGTGGGTAAAGCCGGTGTTGTTTGCGCAGTTGCGTTCGTATGCGTTGCCGAGCGTGCCGCGGGTGGAGTGGACTGCGCCGCAGACGGACTGGTGCCCGGCAGCGGATGGGAAGACGGCGGTGATCGTTGACTTGCCGGGAGCGGACGCGTTGCAATTGGGCGTGGCGTTGGCGCATCGCGGCTATCGGCCGCTTCCGCTTTTCAACAGTGCGCCGGGCGGACCCAATGCGGTGATCGACACGACGCCGCTGCTAGCGGGGATTTTGGCGGCGACGCCTGAACTGGCGGCGCTGGGCATCGCGCGGCTGGCGCCGCCGGTGTTTCTTTTGGATGCGGAACGGTTTCCAAGGTTGCGTGCGACGGCGGGACGGTTTGACAACGCGTGGGTGGTTTTTGCGCAGGATTTTCCCTCTGCGCGGTTTTTAGTGGGGCAGGGGATCACGCAGGTGTGCTGGTGCAGGCGAACTCGTGGACGCCGCAGACGGATTTGGCGCATGTGTTGTTGCGGTATCATTTGGGCGGCGTTTCGGTGCTGGGGTATCAGGTGGCGACGGCCGGGGGTTTGCGACCGGTGACCGTCGCGCGTCCGATTGGCTTTCGTGCGCTGTTTCAGCGTGCGATAGTAATGCTGGGCCTGCGGCCCAACGCGGCGGGGGGATTTGGGGCGAAAGTGCCGACGCCTTGATCGGGAGGCTGAGGTCTTTTGACCGATTTTGTGGGCACTTGCGTCCGATAAGGAAAATATTCGCACGTAGGTGCATTGTCAGGCGACTTGCGAAATTGCCCCATCACTGTAAAATCCCCATCTTTACCGGACATAAATGCCGATAACACGGATGGACCCACTTTTTGATGGAGATCGACATGAGTCGCATGCAGGGATGTTTGTTGGCGGTGGTGGCGGGTGTGTTTGTGCTGGCGGGCACCGGTTGTACGGACGCCAAGGCGAAGGCACAACAGGCTGCGTTGACGAAGCAGAATAAGCAGTATGCCGATCAGCTCGCAGCGGATCAGGCGCAGATGGATGACATGAAGCGGCAGGTGCAGGACGCGCGGATGGCGGCGATCAACACGCCGCCGACGACGCCGACCAGCCCGACGGGCACGCCGGATCTTCCTCCGGACATGACGGCTGCCGATGCGACGGCGATGCCGACCTCGGCGGAGCTGGCGGGCAGCGGCATCACGATTTCCAAGAGCCGGGCGGGCGAGAATCAGCTTGAGCTGTCGGGCGATGTGCTGTTTGATTCGGGCAAGTCGGTGTTGAAGCCAGCGGCGAAGAAGACATTGGATAAGGCGATCGCGATCATCAAGGCGAAGTATGCCGGGAAGACGCTGCGGATCGAAGGGCATACCGATTCGACGCCATTCAAGGCTTCCAGCCATATGACCAATGAGATTCTGGGGCAACGCCGCGCGGAAGCCGTTGTCGCCTATCTTTCGGCCCATGGCATCTCGGCGAAGCATCTGACTGCGGTCAGCCTGGCGGACACGCAGCCGAAATCGAAGACAAACTTGGCGCTCAATCGCCGCGTTGCGATCGTCGTAACTCGCTAATTGATCGGTTGTTAGAGTAAACAAGGGTGCGCCCAGGAAGCTCCGACCGGTGAAGCCGGCTTGAGTTTCCTGGGTTGCACCCTTACTGTTTTATATACCAAAGTGTTTCATGGAAGCGAATGAATTGTGATCGCGATTGTGGATTATGGGATGGCCAACCTGCGGAGCGTGCAGAAGGCGTTTGAGAAGGTGGGCGTGCCGGCGGAGATTGTGAGCCGGCCGGAGGAGCTTCGCCGGGCGGATCGCGTGGTGTTGCCGGGGGTGGGGGCGTTTCGCGATGCGATTGCGACGTTGAACGGAGGCGGGTGGGTGCCGGCGATTAAGGAATTTATAGGGACGGGAAAGCCATTTTTGGGGATATGCCTGGGGCTGCAGTTGTTGATGGAGGTGGGATATGAGGATGGGGAGCATCGGGGGATGGGTGTGCTGGCGGGGGAGTGCGTGCGGTTCACGGTGGATCAGCCGCCGTTGAATTTGAAGGTGCCGCACATGGGGTGGAACGCGTTGCGGTGGAGCGCGGAGATTCCGCTGCTGAAAGGGTTGCCGCAGGAGAGTTATGTGTATTTCGTGCACGGGTATCACGTGCGGCCGCGGGATGGATCGATTTTGACCTGCACGGCGGATTATGGCGGGCCTTTTGTGGCGGCGATCTGTAAAGAGAATATCATGGCGACCCAATTTCATCCGGAGAAGAGCCAGGCTGTGGGCAGTGTGATTTTGAATAATTTTGCGACGTTGTAACCCTATCGTAATTTTGTTGTTTTAGAGCGTGTAGAAGTAAAAAATGCCTATTGAATTGATACCGGCGATTGATCTGCGGAACGGGATGGTCGTGCGACTGAAACGCGGCGACTATAACCAGCAGACGACTTATGAATGCGATCCGATCGATACGGCCAAGCGGTTTGAAGATGCCGGGTGCAAGTGGCTGCATGTGGTGGACTTGGACGGCGCCAAGGAAGGCCGGCCGGTGAACATGACGATCATCGAGCGGATCATCAAGGCGACTAAGTTGAAAGTGGAAGTGGGCGGCGGGATTCGCACGGAAGAGTCGATGGAATATCTGCTGGCGATTGGGGCGGAGCGGCTGATTCTGGGGACGCGGGCGCTGGATGATGGCGATTGGTTTGAGACGATGGCGAATGATGCGCGGTTTCGCCGGCGGCTGGTATTGGGGCTGGATGCAAAGGATGGGTTCGTGGCGACGCATGGATGGACGCATACGACGAACGCGGCGGCGGCGAAGGCGGTGGATATTGCCCGGCGGATGGACGCGTGGCCGCTGGCGGCGATCATTTATACGGACATCGCGCGGGACGGCACGCTGGAAGGGCCGAATTTGCGGGCGACTGCGAACCTGACCAAGGTGGTCAAACACATTCCGATCATTCACAGCGGCGGGGTGAAGTCGTTGGATGACATCATCGCGCTGAAGGATTTGGCGATTGACGGGATCATCGTGGGCAAGTCGATTTATGAAGGCACGCTGGATGTGGCGGAGGCGGTGCGCGAGTTGCATCGGCCGGCGACGCCGCAGGCCTTGGCGTGATTTTTGGCTGGAGCGAGTTGTGAGCAGTGCAGAATCGCAAGTGACGCAGGGAATTGATTTGAGCGGGCTGGTGGGCGCGATGGTGGAGAGCTATCAGTCGCTGGCGCGGTTAAAGCATATTGATGCGGGGCATCTGCCGAGCCGGGACAAGGTGATTGAGTTGATCCGCGAACTGCGGCATCTGATTTATCCGGGCTTTTTTGGCCGGCAGAATTTGAAGACACATGAGCTGGAGAAGCATGTCGGCGAAATGCTAAAAGATGTGCATGATCGGTTGTATGACCAGGTGCGCAGCGCGATTCGGCATCACCAGCAGCGGACGGGGGACAACACGTGCGCCGATTGCGATGTGACGGCGGCGGCAGTGACGGCGGAGTTCATGGGGCGATTGCCGGAGCTGCGGCGCGTGCTGGCGACCGATGTGGAAGCCGCCTTCGACGGCGATCCTGCGGCGGGTTCGACGGATGAGATTATTTTTTCCTACCCGGGTTTTTTTGCGATTACTGTCTATCGCATCGCGCATGAGTTGCATGTGCAGAAGGTGCCGCTGATTCCGCGCATTATGACGGAATACGCACACAATCTTACCGGCATCGACATACACCCTGGCGCGACGATCGACGAATTCTTCTTCATCGATCACGGCACCGGCGTGGTCATTGGCGAGACGTGCTTGATCGGCAAGCATGTGAAAATTTATCAGGGCGTGACGCTGGGGGCGACTTCGACACGTGATGTGGAGCAACTGCGCGGCGCGAAGCGGCATCCGACGATTGAGGATGAGGTGACGATCTATCCGAATGCCAGCGTGTTAGGCGGCGGGACGGTGATCGGCAGAGGGGCGACGGTGAATGGGAACGTGTTCATCACGCAGTCGGTGCCGCCGCATACGCGCGTGAGCGTGAAGCATCCGGAGATCATTTATCGCAACCGGCCGCCGCGGGAATTTACGCAGGATTATTCGGTGGGGAGGACGTAGTGGAATTGTTTCTGGAGCAGGCGGGTGGGCTGGGCGCGGATGCTGCCGAGGAGGAGGGTGGTGCCCATCTCGCCGAAGAGGAGGCGGATGATGGGGGTGGGCATGGGGATGATCGCGGGGCGGTGAAGGAGGTGGGCGAGGGTTTGGATGAAGTCGCGCTGGCGGATAGGTTGCGGGGAGACCGCGTTGATGGGACCGCGGGTGTTGATCATCAGCGTGTCGTAAATCACGCCGAGGGCGTCATCCATGCTGATCCAGGGGAGGAACTGCCGGCCGCCACCGATGGGTCCGGCCAGCCCCCAGCGCGTGCTGGGCAGCAATTTTTTCAATGCGCCGCCTTGCGCTGCGAGCACCACGCCGATGCGGATGTTTGCCACGCGCAGCCCTGCGTTTGCCGCTGGCGCGGTGGCGGCTTCCCACGCCTTGCAGATGCGTGCCGGGTAGTCGTCCCCGACCGTGCTTTCTTCGGTGAGTTCTTCATCGCCGCGATTGCCATAGATGCCGACACCGGATGCGCAAATCAGCGTGGCGGGGCGCACAGGCAGTGCGGCGATTGTGCGACAAAGCTTTTCCGTTGCGGGAATGCGGCTGTCCCAAATTTCCTGCCGATGTTTTTTGGTCCAGCGCACGCCGATGTTTCGCCCCGCCAGATGAATCAGCGCATCGCATCCGGCCATCGCCTGCGCGTCGATTTCGCCAGTTTCGGTATTCCAATGGATTGTGGACGAATTCGCGGCGAGCTTTGTTCGGCTGACGGGAAGCACGGTGTGGCCGCCGGTGGTCAGCAGCGCGCTGAGCGCGGTGCCGAGCAAACCGGTGGCGCCGGTGATCGCCACGCGCAGCCGCGGCATCGCGCGATATGCCGCATGACGCTCCAGATCAAACCGCGTTCGCCGATGGCGAAACGCAAACATGCCCTCCAATTGCCGTCGCGCCATGCCGCCACCCACGGCGCGGCCAATCGGTCCCATCGGCAACTCATATTCGATGTGATCCGTCAGCGTGCTCGTCCCCGGCGCGTCTCCCGCCTCGAACTGATGCGTGTGATCCCATTTCGCAAACGGCCCCGACACCTGCCGATCACAAAATTGCCGCCCCTCGACATAATCATGATGCAACGCGACCCAATTTTTTTTGAACGGGCCGAGCTTCATCTGAATGACCATCCGCGCCCCGTCGCGGATGTGCCCAGAATTCTCCAACATCTTCACCGCCTGCCACGGCGGAATCAGCCGCTGAATTGCCCCCGGCCGCGCGTGATACGCGAAGAGTTCCTCGACCGGCACGGGAAGCGTGGAACGTTTTTCAAATATCGGCATGCCTTTAGCCGACCTCCGCCAACTCCTCCATCTCCACCGGATCCTCCCGCGTCTCCGCCACCGCCGCCACCACGCGCCGCGCCCGCCGATTCGGGCCCACCGGCAGCACGGCCCCCTCGCCAAACAATTCGCGCAACGCCGGCAGCCCGCCGTTTTGCACGTTGATCCCGCCGCCCACCTGCACCTGCACCCGCACCGGCGGCGTGATCGCCAAATCGCTCAACTCAATTTTCACGGGCACGCCCCCCTTGTGCTCCGTGAGCAACTGCTTCAGGCGCGTCAGCACTCCATCATCCAATTTCACGCTGCTGCTTTGAATCACCACCTCGCGCGTCAGCTTTTTTGTCGCCTGCTCCAAGGTCATCACCTCCGTCGCCTTAAAGCTCGGCTCCTCCCGGCTCTTGTCGACGCGGCCGCGCATCAGCAGCACCGTGTCCGGCTTGATCACCTCGGCATACTTGGTGTACTCATTGGAATACAGCACCACTTCCATCGTCCCCACCAAATCTTCAATGAGCAAGATGCACCACTTGCTCCCCGCGTTGGGCCCGGTCTTGGTCATCATCATGCGCACCTTCGACACCAGGCCGCCCATTAGCCCTTCCTGCTTATCGGTCGCCGCGCGCATCGCCTGCGTGTCCAGCGTCACATAGCTCGAAAATACGCTCTCCACATCGCGCAGCGGATGGTTCGTCACATAAAACCCGAGCACGCTTTTCTCCAGCGCCATCCGCTCCCCTTTGGGCCATTCGGGAATCGCCGGCACTTTCATTTCCATCACCGGCGCCGCCGCGCCGCCTCCGCCAAACAAATTATCCTGCCCGTTGCGTTTGCTCTCCTGCGCCTGCTGCCCCATCCGCACCGCATTCTCCACCGCCGCCATCGACGCGGCGCGCACCGGATGAATCTCATCAAACGCGCCGCACTTGATCGAACTCTCGATAACGCTTTTGTTTACGAGGCGCAAATCCACTCGCTCGCAGAAATCATAAATGCTCTTGAACGGCGTGATGATTACCTTGCCGTCTTCATCCACCTTTTGGCGCGCCGCCACGATCGCCTGCACCGCTTTTTCCCCCACTCCCTTCACGGCCGCGATGCCGAAGCGAATCGTTTCATCGACCACGGTGAAGTCGGCGTCGCTTTGGTTGATGTCCGGCGGCAAAATGTCGATCCCCACCTTCCCGCTGGGCAATGGCAACTTCCGCGAATCGTCGATGTATTCCACCACTTTCGTCTGGTCGATCATTTCGAACGTCAGCAGGGCCGCCATGTATTGCAGCGGATAATACGTCTTCAGCCACGCCGTCTGAAACGCCACGATCGCATAGCGCGTGGAATGGCTTTTGTTGAACCCATACTTGCCGAACTCTTCGATCAGCGCGAACAGTTCTTCCGCTTTGCTCGGCGCAATTCCATTCTTGGCCGCCCCTTCCACAAAATATTTCTTCTCCGCCGCGATCACCTCCATCTGCTTCTTGCTGATCGCCTTGATGATTTTGTACGCCTTCGCCAAAGGCACACCGCCGAGCTGGTTGAAAATCCGCATCACCTGTTCCTGGTAGACCATGATCCCGTAGGTCTCCTCCAGAATATTGTCCATCAGCGGATGCACCTGCGGCACCTTCTTTTTCTTGTGCTTCCGATCGCAATAATCCGGAATCAAATCCATCGGACCCGGACGATACAACGCGTTGGCCGCGATTAAATCTTCAATCCGATCGGGCTTCATCTTCATCAGCAAGTCTTTCATGCCGCCCGATTCAAATTGAAAAACCCCTTTGGTGGAGCCTTTCTGAAAGATTTGCTGATATACCCTCTGATCCGCCAAATCCACTTTCTCCAGATCGATCCGCCCCGGCCGATCCGCCAAAAACGGCGGCGTAATCCCGTATGGATGCTTCTTGATCGTCCCATCCGCATAACTCTTTTCGATCAGATCCAGCGCCCGCTCCACGATCGTCAGCGTTCGCAGCCCCAAAAAGTCCATCTTGAGCAGGCCGACTTTTTCACACGTAGGCCCGTCCCATTGCGTCATGATGTCGTCGCCGTTTTTATACAGCGGCACGATTTCATCCAGCGGTTTGTCGCACACAATTACGCCTGCCGCGTGCATCCCCGCGTTGCGGCAGAGCCCCTCCAGCCGCCGGGCGATGGCGAACAATTTTTCAATCTGCCCATTCTCCGCAATCATTCGTTTGATGTCCGGAATCTTCATCGAGCCGTCCAGATCGACATTGGGCCCGTTGGGAATCAGCTTGGTAATTTTGTCCACATCCGCCAGCGCCATTCCCATCACCCGCCCCACATCCTTGATCGCCGCCTTCGCTGCCAGCGTGTTGAAGGTGATGATCTGGCACACATTGCCATATTTCTGCCGCACATATTCAATGACCTTTTGCCGGCCTTCCTGGCAGATGTCGATGTCGATGTCGGGCATCTCGGAGCGGCTCGGATCCATGAACCGTTCGAACAGCAGGTCATAGCGCAACGGATCGACATTGCACAAGCTCAGCACATATCCCACCAGCGTGCCGACGCCGGATCCTCTCGCACCCACTGGAATGCCGTTCTTCCGCGCGAAATTGCAGAAATCCCACACGATCAAAAAGTAGCTCGAAAACCCCTTGCCCTGAATAACCGTCAGTTCCTGCTCCAGCCGCGCGAAGACCTGCTTCTCTTTCTCCGGCGTCATCTCGCCATATTTTTCCTTGATCCCCTCAATGCACAACGCGCGGATGTAATCGTCGGGCGTCTGCGTTCCGCCATCCACCAGAATCGGCGGCGTATACGTCGGCGCATGCCGCTTCGAAAAATCCAGCTTCAGTTCGCACTGCTCCGCGATCTCTACCGTGCTGTCGCACGCCTCAGGAATGTCCTTGAAAATCTCGCGCATCTCCTGCGGGCTTTTCAGGTACAGTTCCGTGGAATACTTCAGCCGTTTCTCATCGTTCTGCGTCTTGCCCATGCTGATACAGCACAGCACGTCATGGGCGTTATGATCGTCCTTCATCAGATAATGATGATCATTGGTCGCCACCATGCGGCAGCCGGAGCGTTTCGCCACTTCCACCAACTGCGGCAGCATCGCGATCTGCTCCACCGCGGAATGGTTCTGCAACTCCACGTAAAAATTCGCCCCAAAAATATCCTTGTATTGCCCCGCGCACGCCACCGCCGCCTCCACATTCCCCTTCTCTAACAGCGACGCGATCTCCGTTCCGAAGTGGCCGTTCATCACCACCAGCCCCTCGGAATATTTCGCGAGCGTCTCTTTGTCGACGCGCGGCCGGTAGTAAAACCCCTCGGTGTACGCCAGCGACGCCAGCTTCAAAATGTTCCGCCAGCCCGTCTCATTGATCACGACCACCGGCAGGTGATACGCGGCGTCGGAAATGCCATGCGCCTCTTTCTCAAAGCGCGACCCCGGCGCGACATAAAACTCGCACCCCACAATCCCCTTGATGTCGAATTTCTTCGCGGTGTTGTACCACTCCACTGCGCCGAATAGATTGCCGTGATCCGTCAGCGCGATGGCGGACATTCCGAGTGCCTTGGCCTGCTTGCACAACCCGTCTATCGTCGCCCCGCCGTCGAGCAGCGAGTAATGCGAATGCCCATGCAAATGAACGAAAGATCCATCCGATTGACCCATGCGAAAGCCTCCTTAATTTCCAGCGAGTATAGCACTGCTGTCAAGGCATTCGCAGGTTCGGCGGCGCGCGATCGGCGCAAAAAAAATCGCCGCCAGTCGGCCGATGCATAATGCCAACTGGCGGCGGAACTTATCGATGCTCGGCTCAGTTGGCGCCGTTCCGATCAGCGGCTTCCTTGACGCTTTGCGCGCCAGACTGCACGTCTTTGGCCGCGCCCTTGGTCGTGTTGCACGCCGTCAAAGTGATGGAAAAACCGGTCAACATGAGGAGAATAAGCATTGCACGAATCATTGTCGTACTCCAATAAAGGCCATCGCGATTAACGGCCCCGATGGCCGCTGTCTCATGGGTACAGTTAAGCAAATACCCTGCCACGGTTCACAACTGCGGCGAATCAACGTTTTTCAATGCCGTAGCCGGACATATTGGCCGGGATCGCTTTCGTATGTGCGACAGCCTATCGTTGTTTGCGCCGTTTCACACCACGGCCTGCCTCCTTTAACCCGCCCGGAGCCCCCATGAAGAATCTCGAAATCGCCGCCATGTTTGAACGCACGGCCGAAGTGATGTCGGTCATCGGTGAAAATTCCTTCCGCGTCCTGGCTTACAAAAAAATCGCCCGCGCCCTGGAAGACTTGCCGCATGATGTCGCCGAAATCGCCAAAACCGGCGGCCTGGAAGACATTCCTGGGATTGGCGCCAGCTCTGCCGAGAAAATCCGCGAATACCTTCGCACCGGGACGATCACGGAATTCCAATCCATTTGGAGTCAGGTGCCCGCCGGCGTGATGGAGATGATTAAAATTCCTTCCGTTGGCGCGAAGACCGCCGCCCTCCTTTGGCATCACGCCGGCATCCAATCCGTCCAGGAACTTAAAGACGCCATCGACGCCGGCAAGCTCACCGACATCCCCTCCCTCGGCCAAAAAAAGCTCGACAAAATTAAACTGAACATCTCATTCCTCTCGCAAAGCAGCGGCCGCGTCCGCATCGGCCGGGCGCTGCCCCTTGCGCTCGAATGGGTCGGCTTCCTGCGCAGCCTGCCCGGCGTGGAACGCGCCGAATACGGCGGCAGCCTCCGCCGCGGCAAGGAAACCATCGGCGACATCGACATCGCCGTCGCCGCAGATGAGGCCCACGCTCCCGCCATTGCCAAAGCTGTCGCCTCGCATCACCTCACGTCCGAAGTCATCGGCAGCGGCGACACCAAAACTTCCGTTCGCACCGCCGCCGGCATTCAGGTGGATGTGCGCGTCGTCCCCCTTGAAAGCTTCGGCGCCGCCATGCAATATTTCACCGGCTCGCTCGCCCACAATGTCCGCCTCCGCACCTTTGCCGTCGCTAAAGGTCTTAAACTCAATGAATGGGGCGTCTATCAAGGCGACAAAATGCTTGCCGGTAAATCCGAAGAAGAAGTCTACGCCACCCTCGGCCTCGCCTGCCTTCCCCCTGAAATGCGCGAAGACCACGGCGAAATCGAACTCGCCCAAAAACTATTCTCCGAATCCGCCCCCGCCAAACCCAAAGCAAAATCCCCCGCCCCCGTCTCCTGCGCCGCGACCTATCCTCTGATCGAAATCGCCGACATCCGCGGCGACCTCCACACCCACACCGTCGCCTCCGACGGCAGCCATTCCATCGAAGAGATGGTCGCCGAAGCCAAACGCCGCGGCTACCAATACATCGCCATCACCGACCACTCCAAATCCCAATTCCAAGCCAACGGCCTGAAGTCCGACCGCCTCCTCCAGCACATCGAAGCCATCCACGTCGTCGCGCGCGAAGTCAAAAATATTCTCGTCCTCGCCGGCAGCGAAGTCGACATCCTCGCCGACGGCTCGCTCGATTACGAAGACGATTTGCTCGCCAAGCTCGATTGGGTCGTCGCCAGCCCCCACGCCGCGCTCACCCAGGAATCCGACGCCGCCACCGACCGCCTCGTCCGCGCCGCCGCGAACCCGCACGTCTGCGTCATCGGCCATCCCACCGGCCGCCTGGTCATGAGCCGCCGCGGCCTCGAGCCTGACATGAAAAAAGTCATCTTCGCCGCCGCGCGCAACGGCATCGCGCTGGAAATCAACTCCAACAACCACCGCCTCGATCTCCGCGACTCCCACGCCAAGCTCGCCGTCGACGCCGGCGTCCCCCCTCTGCATCAATACTGACGCCCACACCTTCGACGACTTCGACCAACTTCAATACGGCATCCTCACCGCCCGCCGTGCGTGGGCGAAAAAGGAAAACATTCTCAACACGCGCACCGCCCCCGAACTTAAAAAATGGCTTAAAACCCGTAAGGAAAATGCCAACTGGTAACCGCGATCCGGCGCCCCCTCGCCCCCTTCACTCCCCTTCAGTCTCCCCCGTTCCCAACGCTCGTGAAGACCACGCCCTATACCGCGCCACCCCCCGCTTTGATCCCTTGCAAAACGCCACAAACTCCCGCACCTCCGGCACCGCAGTCAACTCTCCCGGCAATTCCTCACACGCCGGCCCCAACAATCGCCGCGTGCGAAATAGCAGCTTAAACATCTGCCGCAACGCCGTCACATGCTCCCGCGGCATCCCGCTCCGCCGCAGCCCGACCAAATTCAACTGCGTGATCTGATTCGTCCCCATCGACACCACAAACGGCGGCAAATCCACATTCAATCCCGCGATGTTCGTGATCATCGCCATCCGCCCCACCCTGCAAAATTGATGCACGCTCGAATACGCCCCGATGATCGCCCGATCCCCCACCTGCACAAATCCCCCCAGCGTCGCCCCGTTCACCATCATCACATCGTCCCCCACCACGCAGTTGTGCCCCACGTGGCTGTTCACCATCAAAAAACAGCGCGACCCAATCACCGTCTTCGTGTTCTCCCCCGTCCCGCGATGCACCGTCACTCCCTCGCGGAATAAATTCTCATCCCCAATCACCACCTCCGAAAACTCCCCATGATATTTCCTATCCTGCGGCAAATCCCCAATCGTCGCCCCGCCATGCACCATATTCCGCGCCCCCATCGTCACGTTCCCCACCACTCGCGCGTGCGATTGAATATCCGATCCCGCCCCAATCACCACCGGCCCCTCAATCACCGCATACGCCCCCACGCGCACGCCCTCCCCCAGCTTCGCCTGCGAATCAATCACCGCCGTGGGATGAATCAGTGAAATGGCCGTGCCTCCGAAAGAAGTTTCCCGTCGCCGTGCGAATTGTAATCACGCCTCAAACGTTTCGCGAGCCACCCCCAGCAGCCGCGCCGCCAGCTCTTCCATCACCGCGCGCGTCCCACTAAATACCCATACCTGGTTCACATCCGTCACCCACGGCTCCGCCATCGCCCGGCACACCCCCGGCGTGTGAAACTCAATCTCCCCAAATCCCTTCGCCCCCGTGTGATGGTTATACGACTGCACCGAATCCTGCGTCTCGCCCGACGGATTATCGAGCGGCACATCCGCATACAACGCCGATGGCGCATTCAAAAAATTCCGCACCACCAATACGGCATTCCCCTTCCCATCAGCATTCGTCAAAAATCCAATTCGCCCCGTCGCCTCCGTCTTCCGCACCCCAATCTTGTGCCGATTCATCGAATCCAACTTGAACCGCACGCACCGCTCCTCCACCCGCAAATAATCCTCCCCCGTCGGCTCATAATAATCCGTGACCACCCCTCGCGCAAACGTAGGCACATAACAATACGCCCCCTGCGGCACCGCCAACTGAATCAAAAACCACATCCCCACCAGCAAATCATCCGCCGGCGCTGCCGTCAGTTCCATGC
>Ga0206959_10241_pt1 | contig 14155 bp, 10 predicted proteins | sample Alteio_BWOrgHeat_31_FD_152971 | JGI IMG/M metagenome (GOLD analysis project Ga0206959, IMG submission 152971) | Enriched cells from forest soil in Barre Woods Harvard Forest LTER site, Petersham, Massachusetts, United States -... | ecosystem: Environmental > Terrestrial > Soil > Temperate forest >...
GGGATTGTCGCATAAAGATAATCCTTCGGGAATTTGTTGACTCTGCTTTTTCGCAAAAGCATCCGTGACGGCGAAAAAACGAGAAAATTCGGTTGACACGTTCTGGCGGGTCCGATAGGTACGCGCCTCCTTCTGACGACTTGGGATATAAGTTGTTCTCCGCGACCAACCCGGTTGGCGTGGCGGTGGTCTTTGACATTGTTTTATATGGAAAGGGAAACGCAGGCGGCGGTGTTCTGGCGGTGCGCTTGAGATAGCGTACCATACGACATTTGTTGTTTGCGGTCTCTTTAATAGACAACCATTGGGTTGTTGGTTTGGGCTTTCGGGTTCAGATTAAACAGCCCTGTGGGAACTCGTTAATAACGTAAACTTACGCAGTGATTTGAGGTTGCCTTTAGGGGGTGACCTAGGAAACTGGGTACAGATGATCAAAACAACCTGAGAGTTTGATCCTGGCTCAGAGCGAACGCTGGCGGCAGGCCTAACACATGCAAGTCGAACGCACCTTCGGGTGAGTGGCGGACGGGTGAGTAACACGTGGGAACGTACCTTTAGGTTCGGAATAACGCAGGGAAACTTGTGCTAATACCGAATGTGCCCTTCGGGGGAAAGATTTATCGCCTTTAGAGCGGCCCGCGTTAGATTAGCTAGTTGGTGAGGTAAAGGCCCACCAAGGCTACGATCTATAGCTGGTCTGAGAGGATGATCAGCCACATTGGGACTGAGACACGGCCCAAACTCCTACGGGAGGCAGCAGTGGGGAATCTTGCGCAATGGGCGAAAGCCTGACGCAGCCATGCCGCGTGAATGATGAAGGTCTTAGGATTGTAAAATTCTTTCAGCAGGGACGATAATGACGGTACCTGCAGAAGAAGCCCCGGCTAACTTCGTGCCAGCAGCCGCGGTAATACGAAGGGGGCTAGCGTTGCTCGGAATTACTGGGCGTAAAGGGAGCGTAGGCGGGTTATCAAGTTGGAGGTGAAAGCCCAGGGCTCAACCTTGGAATTGCCTTCAAAACTGATAGCCTAGAGTATGATAGAGTTTTGAAGGCAATTCCAAGGTTGAGCCCTGGGCTTTCACCTCCAACTTGATAGCCTAGAGTATGATAGAGGTAAGTGGAACTCCGAGTGTAGAGGTGAAATTCGTAGATATTCGGAAGAACACCAGTGGCGAAGGCGACTTACTGGATCATGACTGACGCTGAGGCTCGAAAGCGTGGGGAGCAAACAGGATTAGATACCCTGGTAGTCCACGCTGTAAACGATGATTGCTAGTTGTCAGCCGGCATGCCGGTTGGTGACGCAGCTAACGCATTAAGCAATCCGCCTGGGGAGTACGGTCGCAAGATTAAAACTCAAAGGAATTGACGGGGGCCCGCACAAGCGGTGGAGCATGTGGTTTAATTCGAAGCAACGCGCAGAACCTTACCACCTTTTGACATGCCTGGACATCATGGGAGACCATGCTTTCTCTTCGGAGACTGGGACACAGGTGCTGCATGGCTGTCGTCAGCTCGTGTCGTGAGATGTTGGGTTAAGTCCCGCAACGAGCGCAACCCTCGCTGTTAGTTGCCATCATTTAGTTGGGAACTCTAACAGGACTGCCGGTGCTAAGCCGGAGGAAGGTGGGGATGACGTCAAGTCCTCATGGCCCTTACAGGGTGGGCTACACACGTGCTACAATGGCGACTACAGAGGGTAAATCCCTAAAAGTCGTCTCAGTTCGGATCGTCCTCTGCAACTCGAGGGCGTGAAGTTGGAATCGCTAGTAATCGCGGATCAGCATGCCGCGGTGAATACGTTCCCGGGCCTTGTACACACCGCCCGTCACACCATGGGAGTTGGTTCTACCCGAAGGCGCTGCGCTAACCGCAAGGGGGCAGGCGACCACGGTAGGGTCAGCGACTGGGGTGAAGTCGTAACAAGGTAGCCGTAGGGGAACCTGCGGCTGGATCACCTCCTTTCTAAGGATGATCATCCAGGCTCCTTTCACGGGGCTTATTTGATTATCACTTAACTAATATATGCGGTTCGCCGCCGTCTTCGTTTCTCTTTCCAGCACATAATCATCCCGAAGGGTCATATGGATCCGGGCAGGGTGGTTATGCATCGTAAGCCCAGGCCGGACTGCTTTTACGGCTTGAGGGTGGGTGCAGGCTCGTAGCTCAGTTGGTTAGAGCACACGCTTGATAAGCGTGGGGTCGGCAGTTCAAATCTGCCCGGGCCTACCAAATCTGATCACATTCAAAGTCCTTCGCTGACGCTCAGTGTACTTTGAATGTGGGTCTGTTTCGGCAAGCCGCCGGCAAAAAACGTCGTTTTTGCCTTGGCTTGGCTTTTTGGTAAGGGCGAAGGCGTCTTGGTTAAGGGGCCATAGCTCAGTTGGTAGAGCGCCTGCTTTGCAAGCAGGATGTCGTCGGTTCGAATCCGTCTGGCTCCACCAGGGCATCACATCAAAGTCCTTCGGCTTCGCCTCAGTGTACTTTGATGTGGGCTCAAGGTGGACAGGTCGTCGGCAAAAAACGTCGTTTTTGCCTTGGCTTGGATTTTTATTGGGTCGCTTCGCTCCCGAGAGGTTGAGCGTGTGACTATTGCTTACGATGCGTTTCAAGTTTCATTCGAGTTATGAGGGTAACCTCTGGTCGAATGGGTGCAGGGACTGCGTCCCTGCTTGTAATTGTAAATGAAGGGTTTCCCCGGTTGGTTCATAGCTTTAGGGGATATCCGAGAAGACATTGTCTGACATAAAGGTCTCAGTACAGTCTGCAGTTTACTACCACTTTCCAGGTAGCTGCGGATGAGACCTCTTAGAACAGCACATGTGGATGTTCATCAGCCGTATCCCCTAGATACGGCGCCTTTCGACAAGGGCCTGGTGATGAGCGTCTAACCGATCCCCAAGGTATCGAGCTTTGGGATCCATGTGTTTTGTTGAGAACGATCAAGCGTTAAAGGGCTTCTGACGGATGCCTTGGCGTAGAGAGGCGATGAAGGACGTAGCAAGCTGCGATAAGATGCGGGGAGGCGCTAGCACCCATTGATCCGCATATCTCCGAATGGGGAAACCCACCTTTACGGTCCTCTCATTTTAGTGAGTGTTTGAAGCGATTTACCTGAGCTGCGCATACAGCGAGGGTCGGTTTAATCAAGCATCCGCGAGGGTCCGCTGCTTACGCAGCGGCACTAAAATGAGTTGGCTGTTGAAAGGTATAATAAGCTGAATACATAGGCTTATTAAGCAAACCCGGTGAACTGAAACATCTCAGTAGCCGGAGGAAAGGACATCAACCGAGACTTCCCTAGTAGTGGCGAGCGAACGGGAACCAGGCCAGTGCTCTTGTGATATAAAGCCGAACACTCTGGAAAGGGTGACCATAGCGGGTGACAGTCCCGTAGGCGTTAACTAGCAAGAGACTCGAGTAGGGCGGGACACGTGCAATCCTGTCTGAACACGGGGGGACCACCCTCCAAGCCTAAGTACTCCTCTACGACCGATAGTGAACAAGTACCGTGAGGGAAAGGTGAAAAGCACCCCGACAAGGGGAGTGAAACAGATCCTGAAATCGGAAGCCTACAAGCAGTCGGAGCGCCCCAGCGGCGTGACGGCGTACCTTTTGTATAATGGGTCAGCGACTTCATGTGCCGAGCAAGCTTAAGCCGATAGGTGTAGGCGTAGCGAAAGCGAGTTTGAACAGAGCGTTAAGTTCGTTGCATGACGACCCGAAACTAGGTGATCTATCCATGAGCAGGATGAAGGTACAGTAACATGTGCTGGAGGTCCGAACCCATATCTGTTGAAAAAGATTGGGATGACTTGTGGATAGGGGTGAAAGGCCAATCAAACCTAGACATAGCTGGTTCTCCGCGAAATCTATTTAGGTAGAGCGTCGGATTTATTCCCTGGGGGGTAGAGCACTGGATGGATGAGGGCTGCGCGAGTGGTACCGATTCTAACCAAACTCCGAATACCCAGGAGAACTGTCCGGCAGACACACTGTGGGTGCTAACGTCCATGGTGAAAAGGGAAACAACCCTAACCTGCATCTAAGGCCCCCAAATTATGGCTAAGTGTGAAACGATGTGGGATTGCTTTGACAATCAGGAGGTTGGCTTAGAAGCAGCCATCCTTTAAAGAAAGCGTAACAGCTCACTGATCAAGCGATCCTGCGCGGAAAATGTAACGGGGCTAAAGCCATATGCCGAAGATCAGGGCTTGCATTGCAAGCGGTAGCGGAGCGTTCCGTAAGCCTGTGAAGGTCAATCGCGAGGTTGGCTGGAGGTATCGGAAGTGAGAATGCTGACATGAGTAGCGATAAAGAGTGTGAGAGACACTCTCGCCGAAAGACCAAGGGTTCCTACGTAAAGCTAATCTGCGTAGGGTTAGCCAGCCCCTAAGGCGAGGCCGAAAGGCGTAGTCGATGGGAACCAGGTAAATATTCCTGGGCCAGTATGAAGTGACGGATGAGGTAACTTGTGAGGGCTTATTGGATTGTCCTTGCAGGGAACTTGTCCCTGGAAATAACTCATACAGAGACTGTACCCGAAACCGACACAGGTGGTCAGGTAGAGTATACCAAGGCGCTTGAGAGAACTATGCTGAAGGAACTCGGCAAATTACACGCGTAACTTCGGGATAAGCGTGACTCAGCATTGGGCAACCAGTGTTGAGTGGCACAGGCTAGGGGGTAGCGACTGTTTATCAAAAACACAGGGCTCTGCGAAGCTGTAAAGCGACGTATAGGGTCTGACGCCTGCCCGGTGCCGGAAGGTTAAAAGGAGTGGTGCAAGCTGCGAATTGAAGCCCCGGTAAACGGCGGCCGTAACTATAACGGTCCTAAGGTAGCGAAATTCCTTGTCGGGTAAGTTCCGACCTGCACGAATGGCGTAACGACTTCCCCACTGTCTCCAGCATAGGCTCAGCGAAATTGAATTCCCCGTGAAGATGCGGGGTTCCCGCGGTCAGACGGAAAGACCCTATGAACCTTTACTATAGCTTCGCCTTGGCGTTAGCAGCAACATGTGTAGGATAGGTGGGAGGCTATGAAGCGGGGGCGCCAGTTCTCGTGGAGTCAACCTTGAAATACCACCCTTATTGCTGCTGACGTCTAACCGAGACCCGTTTATCCGGGTCCGGGACATGGCGTGGTGGGTAGTTTGACTGGGGCGGTCGCCTCCCAAAGTGTAACGGAGGCGCGCGATGGTGGGCTCAGAACGGTCGGAAATCGTTCGCTGAGTGCAATGGCATAAGCCCGCCTGACTGCGAGACTGACAAGTCGAGCAGAGACGAAAGTCGGCCATAGTGATCCGGTGGTCCTGCGTGGAAGGGCCATCGCTCAACGGATAAAAGGTACTCTAGGGATAACAGGCTGATTTTGCCCAAGAGTCCATATCGACGGCAAAGTTTGGCACCTCGATGTCGGCTCATCACATCCTGGGGCTGGAGCAGGTCCCAAGGGTATGGCTGTTCGCCATTTAAAGTGGTACGTGAGCTGGGTTCAGAACGTCGTGAGACAGTTTGGTCCCTATCTGCCGTGGGTGTACGAGACTTGAGAGGATCTGTCCCTAGTACGAGAGGACCGGGATGGACATACCTCTGGTGGACCTGTCGTGGCGCCAGCCGCGCAGCAGGGTAGCTAAGTATGGAAGGGATAACCGCTGAAAGCATCTAAGCGGGAAACCCACCTCAAAACAAGGTCTCGCTGAGGATCGTGGTAGACGACCACGTTGATAGGCCAGGTGTGGAAGCTCCGCGAGGAGTGAAGCTAACTGGTACTAATAATCCGATAGGCTTGATCGTTCCTCAACAAAACACACGAACACAAGCTGTTCTAAAACAATGTCTTACATATAATGCCAAGCCTGCGCGAAGAACCGCTTCGAGCAAAGGCTTGTCCTTGTAATCCCACATCAAAGTACACTGAGCGCAAGCGAAGGACTTTGATGTGAGTTAAATCAATGTCTTCTCAAAACTCTGCGCTTTATTGACCTGGTGGCTATGCCGGAAGGTCCCCACCCGATCCCATTCCGAACTCGGTCGTTAAGCCTTCCTGGGCCGATGGTACTTTGTCTTAAGTCACGGGAGAGTAGGTCGTCGCCAGGTCTATAAAGCACAGAGTTCATAGTTCTTCTCAGAACAACCCTTCATGACAAACCAAAAGACCGTCAGGCCATTCGCTTGGCGGTCTTTTTCCTTTCTGGTTGAGCTTTACCTCGCGGGGTGGAGCAGCCCGGTAGCTCGTCAGGCTCATAACCTGAAGGTCGTAGGTTCAAATCCTGCCCCCGCAACCAAAGCTTAAACAGAAACAAGCACTTAGAAAAACGCCCTCCCTCACAGGAGGGCGTTTTTCGTTGAGCACAAGGTGAGCACAAATTTGCCCGATCGCCTCTTTGGTGATATATTCATCATCAGAAGGTAAATTGTGGGTGGGTGCTCGATGCTCAGACATGAAATCCTAAATGGAAAGGTCCAGCTCTATAAACGCGGCAATTACTGGCATTGCGCCGGTCGCGTCAAAGGCGTCCAATGCCGGCAGAGCACGCACGAAGACAGCCTCTCCCAGGCTAAAGAGTTCGCCGAGGACTGGTATCTCGGTTTGCGCGGCAAGGCTCGCGCCGGCCTGCCCCTCAGCGACAAGCCAAAGAAGACCGGCCCGACCTTTGCCGAAATGGCGGACCTGTTCGAGGCAGAATACGACGTAGTCACCGCTGGCGAGCGCAGCGTCAAATGGGCCAAAAGCCATGTGACCCGGCTTAAGCTCCATCTTCGACCGTTCTTTGGCGACATGCCGGTCGGGGACGTCGATGCCGGCGCGGCCCAGCGCTACCGCGTCCACCGCGCCGCTCAATTATCTCGCCAGCCGCAGCTTCGTAAGAACCCTGACGGCACCAAGACGCCGTCAGACCGTGCCGATCGCCGTATCAAAGTTGGTCCCTCGCGGAGCACCATCAAAGACGAAATCTCAACCGTCAACCTTGTGCTCAAGACGGCGGTCCGTCACAAGGCGCTCGACCGTTTGCCGGACCTGTCGGAACCTTACCGTGCCAGCACGAAGGTGAAGCTTAGACCTCGTTTCACTTTGAAGGAATACAAGCAACTCTATAAAGCCGCCCGCGACGAAGCGAAGGCCGTCGACGCGCGGTATCGCTGGAATTGGGATCAGCTGTATGACTACATCTTGTTCATGGTGAACACCGGCCTTCGCCCTGATGAGGCCGACCAGATTGAACACCGCGACGTGAAAATCATCCGCGAAGGCGGAGCCGAAATCCTGTTGATTGAGGTCCGTGGCAAGCGGGGCATTGGCTGGTGTAAGTCTATGCCAGGCGCGGTCCCGCCCTATAGGCGGCTGCACGGCAGAGGCCGGCCCGGACGCCTTGGGCGACAGCGTGAGCGCCATTACGCCAGCAAGCGTGGCGAGCCGATGCCAGAACCGCAAGTGCTCCTGCCTACGCTGACTGACCGCTTATTCCCGACCGAAATGTCTGGTTTGCTCGATAAGCTCTTGCGCGACAAAGACCTTAAGTTTGATCGCGATGGCTTGCCTCGCGTCGCTTACAGTTTGCGCCATACGTACATTTGTTTGCGTCTGGAAAACGGCGCCGACATTTATCAGGTCGCCAAGAACTGCCGGACCTCTGTCGAAATGATCCAAAATCACTACGCCATCCATCTGCAAAATGTCATCGACGCCAAGGCGGTCAACAAGCGCAAAGCCAAGCGCGACGCCGACGACGATGTCTTTGGTGAAGAATCTGAGGATGAGAAATAAGCCAGAACTGGCGCTCATCCGATTGTGAGGCGCAGCCGAACCAGCCAGCCAGCACGCCTGCCGGGCTGGCCTTCGCGCGTCGCTCGCCGACAAGCGCGAAGCGGGCTTTACGCCCTAACTGCACTCCTAAAAACCGAGTCATGGATTCTCCATTTCGCCGATGGTCTCATAGCGGCTTTGCAACGCCTTTCAGGTGAAGGAGTCAGCAACAATCATAGACAGCGTCGTAGACGTGAAGCCGTAGGAGACTTAGGCCGTGGATACAGCTTTTAAGTTCCAATGATCAAGTTGTATGCGAATACAGCGCTAGGCTGCTATCCGCCATTTCCGAGCCGCGTTTCAATTTTTCGAAAATAGATCTTATTAAGACGACTTACGAGATCGTAAGATCCAGTGAGCGGTCGCACGGGCGCGGCTGCTGCCGTGGCGCGTGTAACTCTAATCGCAACATTCCGTTTGTCGTCTTCCGATGGCTGGACGGTTTCTCGAGAGCGGACGTTTAGTGCCATATGCTTCTCCTATTTTGGGGCGTTCAAAAGTGCTGGACTTGGCGTATTAGTGTCGGGCGTTTCAGTTGACCATCTCACAGTTCCATAAAATGCACGCATTACATTAAAGACATGTGCTGCGATTTGCTTAAGAACCGTTTCATCGTATTTATCATTAAAAAAGTCTTTACTGGTAAAATCAACACAAATTAGGCCGATAATCACCTCATCGGAAGTGACAATGCAGCCTTTGCCCTCTCCGAGGGCCTTGCTAGTGGTAATGATGCTTTTGGGTCCGCGGATGGGTACAACAATACTGGAATCATAGCCGCCGTCGTATTTTCTTCGCGGATCGTCAAATGTAATCCCGCCTGGAATTGCATTCTGGGCGTCGATTTCCGTCAACAGCTTGTCGCGATCTGCGACAAGATACGAATCTTTGATGTCTTTTTTGTCAAAAAAGAGCTGATGATAGCAATAATGTTTGTCGACGAGATTTTTTGCGCCGGCAGCTTTTCGCTCGGAATCCCATCTATATCGTTGAGTTTTTGTGTTGGTAGATCGCCCGATGATCTTCCACTCCAGCCTATTTTTAGGGCCTGTAAAGCCCTTGATGTTAGCCGAAACAGATAGCGGCGGAGTGAGGCCTTTTTTTGCGTTTATCACTTCACAAGTGAAATTGCAGATTTGTTCGAGATACCGATCTAGGTCTTCTTCCAGATTTGAAATAGTCTCCGGGGTAATCGGAGCCTTATTGATTTTCAATCCCTTATGGATGAGGCCAAGAAGATCGTCGTCAAATCGACATCTGGCAATTTCGAGCTTGTGAAAACACTCCGATATACTTTGGTCGGCAAGCTCCGTTAAGTGAAGCTTGGCATCCTCCTCGCGTGCCTTGGCGGCGAGTTCGCTAGACAGTTCATTTATTCGATTTGACAAAGACAAGGTATGCTCATGCAGCCGGGCTTTAGCCCGCGCCTGAGCCATTATATAGAATGCCAATATGAAGGTGATAAGGGTGCTGGCCCAGGCAACTTGAGTTAAACGATCAGAAACCGCTATTCTCTCGGAAAATATTTGGATTAATCCGATGACAATGGTGAAGCCCATCGCGAGGATCGCTAAAATGCGCTCGAAGTCGCGTTTCCACCAGTCTATCAGAGGTGTGAAAAACCCAGCTTTGGGTGGAGGGGATGAAGTGTGTGGCTGCGCGCCAAGCGCAATTGTGCCACTCATGTTTGTCATCAGACCGCCCCAAGAATCCCAGATATGATTAATGTCAGTGATATGACGATCAGTCAACTGATGCGAGTACAGATTTTCCAGAGTAGCGCTGCGCATCGGAAGGTTCCAACTTTGGTTCTCTCGTCAGACGTGAACGCCTTTGCGGGCACATTCAGTCATTTTATGTAGGCGTTGGGTTCATGTCGACTTTTAGCATCTATGTTGGTGATTGATCGCGCTAACCGCGAAAAACAACCGTGTCTGAAAACGTGTAAAATTTCGATGTTGCTATGGAAAGAATGCCCTTCTTCGCTACGCTCTTTGGAACCTGGGTCTAGCTCTTAAATCGGCTAACGAACGACGGCTGAGACTTTGACATCCAAGCGTATGCGTCGTTGCGGCTGATGAAAACGATTTCAAAACTGGTAAGAGATAGCTTGTCAAAACGTGCAGGCTACAAGTGCTCCAAATGTAGCCAAGTGACCGTCGGGCCAGCCAGCTCTCGCGTCCGTCGTTTGTGAACCACTTGCCAGTAAGCGCAAATCACGGTTTAGCAATCCATATCAGTAACCGTATCTCATGACCCTCAAATCACGCCAAGCCAATTTCCAGGTTTGTATGGAAGCCGCAAATGGATCAGGACATCGTTCCGCCTGAATTTGAGCAAAGGCTAAAAAATATCGAGGTGCGCCGCGACAACGCGCTATCTCACGCGCTTGATGCTACGTTGCGAAAAAGCTACGCAGAGCGAGTCAGGCTGCGAGATGGCCTGCGGTCACTGATAAAGGATGCGACCAATGACCTTCCTGGGCGACTCCAAGAGATAGCCGGGGCATTTATCGACTCCTTGGAAAATCGGGACCTGTCTCTTGATGAATCCGGCGTCATGACAGCCGAGCATGTACTTCAACATCGCCTATTAGAGGCGCGGGGCCACGTGCACAGCATTGTTTTTGCGTTGAATGAGTTTGCCGACCGGAAAACGCCTAATCCAACGTTTGATGAAATCAGGGCCGCCTGTAGCACTGAATACGTCACCCTTGCAGGGGCCGCCTATAGCGAAGTTCTAATAGATTTTCGACACAAGCTCTCCTCTCGATCAAAAGTAATTGCTGCTTCCAACGACGGGGCGATCGTCCATCAACAGAACATATATGGCAACGTTGGTGTGTTGGTTTCAGGCCAAAATAACACTACAGAGATCATCCTGAATATTGGCTCCGAAGGAAATTCGGGCCTGCGAGCTGCATTCGACACCCTAGTCGGATGTCTTCAATCCGCAGGAAATTCCGGGACTGCTCCGGTCGGAGAAACCGCCGAGATAATTGAGGTGTCCCAGGACGCGGCTGTGGAAATCCGACGGGACAAGCCAAATAAGCTGAGGCTTAAGAGCATAGTCCAGACTCTCGTAGGGAGCGCCGATCTTATCGCGAAGATTCCATCGGCATATTCCGCGCTCCAAATGATCGCCGTAGCGTTTGGCATTCCTCTGCCGCACCTCAGCGCCGGGTCCTAAAGTGTCGCATCATTCAGGCGATGAATGAGAAATAAGCCAGAACTGGCGCTCATCGATCGTGAGGCGCAGCCGAACCAGCCAGCACGCCCGCCGTGCTAGCCTTCGCGCGTCGCTCGCCGACAAGCGCGAAGCGGGCTTTACGCCCATTCCTTTCTACAAATATTGGCGCTCGCGAAAAAAAATCGCTGATAAGAATTGGCTTATATGAGCTTTCTTCTAGTTACCGCATTTAGGAAAAGTCCGGCAAGCGACCACCCGAAGACCGACTCCAATCCGACTAGCACCCTGGCGGTTCCGGTGAGGGGCACAATGTCGCCAAACCCAGCGGTCGTAATCGTTGTTGCGCTAAAATAGGTCATTCGCTCCAAACTACCTGAAAGCTGGGTTGGATCACCGTTACATCCCGCAATATACGCAGCCATTGCACGATCGCCATCTTCTCCGAGCGAAATTCCATATTCCGACCCCGAATAGCCGATGTCGTTCTTATACTCGGACAAATCGCGAATATCTTCGAATATTTGATCGGCACTCCAAATTGTAATTCCTTCGCCATCTGAGGCCGAGGTTGTCTCGGCGTTTTGAAGAGCTTCTCCTATGTTCGGGGGAAATGGTTCTCTAATAATCTTAATTGCAATGGGATGAACAGGATGTGTAGCCTTACTTTCCAAGCAGTCAAATCCGTCGTTACATGCCGGCATCGAATTGTGATCAATTGAAAAAGCCAATGCGGCACTTGCTTGGACGACTCCACCGTCGAATTTTTCGTGGGGTAAGTGAGGGCGTATTCCACTGTATAATATTGTTGCCGAAACTTTTAAGTTTCCGCTTTCGTCAACATCCACCTGGGTAACGTCGAAATTGTTAAGCCGCACGGTAGTTAATGCTTCAAGGTGAGGTGTCTTCGCGTATTTCCAGACGGCCTTAGAGATGCTGGCGATCATCCTTCTTCGATCCGCCAAAGCGCCAGGTTCATATTTCGCGTAAGGTGCGTAAAAACTCCCAGGCTTGCTTAAGTCATATATTACGCCGAACGTTGGAATCATGAGGACGTATAACGATAAATAAAAGAGTGGCTCGCCAGCGATGGTTTTTAAGAATTTTAAAAATTGTTGCTTAGAATTACCAGGCATCGGGCCGTTTTCCTCGGGATGAGCTTCACTACGCTCGGTGAATTTCCGTGACTGACTAATGCTGTCAAAAAGGGCAACGTTACTGGGCGCGTACCCAAGTGCCGGTATCCATCCCTTGAGTCGGGTTGAAATCTCCATAGTAGTAATGTGGGGCCGCCTCAAATATAGTTGCGCTGTCATCGCCAACATGCTTGTCATTACTGGCATCTACAACATTTTGGCTATATTTTACGGTATACGCCACTTCAAAACCCGGCAATATCGCACTTCCCTGGCTCGCGTTTGGATCACATCCTATTGAGGTTGAATACTTATTATTGCTAATGGCGAAGTCCCAATCAACAATTGTGCCATCCTTGAAATCAAGAGTAATATTTGGACAATCATTGTCACTATCCAAGACACTGAACATTGGGTTTGTTGTGGTTATGGATGCCGACACGATCCGTGGGTCTTTGGCACAGAGAGCTGTTGCTGTGCATTCTTGGATTTGTCCAGTGAAATTCTCGGGTATATCCTTGAGCGTGATGGATGCCAGGATATGACCGGGCAAAAACGTATTAACCTCTGTAACTGGCCCCTGTGGGGTGCCATAGGTATCGGAGTATTCGGAGAACGGACTAAAATCTTTGCCAACATAACTATAAGTGAGCATGCCCGACGTTTGGGTTGGACCAGTTTCTATTAGAGTGGTTGAACTTGCGGCGGGACCGCCCGGGCCAGCGCAGGAAATGCCGTAATTGTAAGTACCAGCACCTGGGGGGGGTGAGCTGGACCGTGCCAAATGTTGGTTCGGAACCGGACCAATCGCCCGATGCCGTACATGAAGTAGCATTTTGGGAGGTCCAAGCCAGGGTCGCCGATCCGCCGGCACCGATAGATCCCGGCGTAACTTCTATATTTGCACTGACACCATATACTGTCACAATGGCGGTTCCTGTTGCGCCTGAAATCGAATCTGTCGCTCTGATAGTTACGGGTGTCGCGGATTGAGAAATCGCCGTCACCAAGCCGTTATGTGGGTCAACGCTTGATACTTCAGGCGCTGAAGACGTCCAGGTTAAATTCTGTGGCGTAAGCGTATTCTTGCCATTTGCGTCCGTTGCGGTCACTTCGATCGCGGCAGTATCGCCGACCAACAGCGACGTTCGGTTCGGACTTAAGGTCAGAGCGGCGGCGCAATTTCCGAGCTGCGTTACCACGCTTGTCGTTTCACAGACACCGACGGTCGTAGACGAATTCCAGTAATTCCAGAAAGCCCACGATTCAGTTCCCAAATTCACAACGTCAGAAACAGTTTGAGCCTTATTGAAGACGCCAAGAGCCTTAGTGGCGATTTTCATAAAGGGCGCAATTTTTGCTCCAAAGGTCCAAGCTCCATTCTTGTCGAGAATCGTTTGTAATTTATCCTTTGCATCGGATGCCAAGTTATTGATCTGATTTTTTGCGCAAGCATACACAGCGTTCCCGACCTGGCTCCAGGTGGTCTGCGTCGAAAAACTATCCATTAATGCATTCCACCCAGCCGCCGCGCTCTGCTGGCTCGCCCAGGGCGCAACTCCGCTCGACCCTATTACGGTTGTCACCACTGTTGTCGAACATGATGCAGCTACGTCTTTAAGCGCGGTGCCCCCAGCAATTGAAAAAACACCACCAATAATATTTTGCCCCAGTTCGATACCGGTGCCCGTGCGAGTAACTGGCGTCTGCAAAACAGTAAGGTTCCATTCGCCGCCGTTACCAGGCGTTGGTTTACTGTCACCCTTCTGGAAAAGCGTCGTGGAGGGTAGGTTGATCTGGTCGATGCCATCAGGACTTAGCGGCGTGATCCCAGTTGGGATAATGGCACCACTACTATCTGCCAGCTTGCCATAGGCCGCAAACTGAATCGGGAATCCATTCTGAACATCGACGCCCTTTACCGCCGTGTCTGCCCCAGTGACCTTCACGGTGAAATACCCGCCAGCGGCTTCGATCACTGTGTAGGGCGGGTTCGCCACGGTTGGGTTTGCCAAACCGAATG
>Ga0206959_10201_pt3 | contig 14044 bp, 7 predicted proteins | sample Alteio_BWOrgHeat_31_FD_152971 | JGI IMG/M metagenome (GOLD analysis project Ga0206959, IMG submission 152971) | Enriched cells from forest soil in Barre Woods Harvard Forest LTER site, Petersham, Massachusetts, United States -... | ecosystem: Environmental > Terrestrial > Soil > Temperate forest >...
AAACATTCAATATCCAATTATTTGCGACAATGTTATCGGCAAGAATTCCGCTGCCTAAGAGCAGCGTCTGGTAATCTACTCCCTTTATTTCTATCTTCGGCGCGAAAAAATCAATACGCTCAGTACGGTATTTGAACGCAGAGCCAAAAGAATCCTCGCTGATGAGTGGATGTATTGTGATCGAATCTATCGTGAGTGTTCGCTTGCGAAGATCCCCCTGCACGCCGCCTTCTGTATAACTATATGTCGCTCCGCGAGTATGCTGGGTCATCGCGGCAACGGAGAATGTGCCGGCGTCGCTAAAGAGCGTTCCTCGCCTGCGAGTCCATGAATTTTGATCGAGCTTGAAATTCTTTAGCGAAATTTTAAGTCCGGTCAGCGAATCCCCTGCTACAGATGGATTATTCGGATCGTCAAGTAAATGAATGCCATGCACAGAGCCGCCCGATACGCTGATAGAGCCAATACTTGCGACAGGCAATAACTCTGGCAATGGAAACTGATCGACTCCTCGGATCATGGCAAGAGGATTGCTGCATAAGACAGAGTCTATGCAGGTGATTGGAGACGTTAAGCTTGCATCGAGATGAATTTCAGGCTCGTGCAAGCTCACGCTTGAAGCATATAGCCCTTCGCGCATCAGGAGCTTCCAAATATCGAGTCCGCTGATCTCCACCGATCTTAATTTAACTAATTTCAGGCCTTTAAAATTGGGATCTAAACGGATATTTGATACGGCGACCGATCTTTCCGTACCGTTTACTGAGCCAACATGAAGCGTACCCAAAGCGGTACTGATATTACTCTCTCCATGAATACCATAGCTTGCTTTGCGGCTGAAAAATTTCGAGATATTTGTGAACGGGGTTGCGCTGTCGATCGCGAACCCGTTTAACGACATCTCTATCCGCTTAAGTGAGCTGACGCTCTTACTTTTCGGAAGCAGCGCATATACTTCCGCGTTGGTTATCTCCACATCATCCACAGAAACATTTGGCAGCAAACTTGGAAGTGGGATAAAATCGGAAGCTTCTATATGCCCTGAAGGATGCGGACTGATGCTGGCAACGTCCTGCAAAAAAAGTTGAGGAGTGCTGACCGAAACCAGGCGTCCGTGTAGCCCGTGTCCTGCAAGCGCGCTAAACCAATCAAGTCCTGCAAACTCGACGTGCTCGATTGCAACGCGGCGCACCTCTTCAATGGGCTTTATGGTCTCGATCGAATTAACGCTCATCGAAGAGTCTATCAGATCGCCATTAACCATCGCAACATGAATGTCGGTCATGCCGAGAGAATCGACATGAGAAACATCTTCAGCATGGAACGTAGCGCTTTTGCAGAAGAAAGTGGAAGCCGCATTCTCTAAAGCAGATTCATCGAGGAAAAAATCATGGAACTCGATAGAAGCTTTTTTAACCATCACTCCTCCCTTTGAGGGCAATGACGATGGCGTAACTGATGAATCTGGTGTTTCCTCAGATAGATATAATTCCGCATTTTCAACCTTGATTATTTTCGAGGAAACAGCAGGGAGAAACCTTGGAAGCAGCTTCGTGTTCTTTTCGAACTTCGGAAGCGATCCGGGACGCAAATATATTTTCGGTGAACGGATGCTTATCGTGCCGGCAAACAGCCCCCGTTGCAATACCAGTTTCCAATATTCGAGTCCGGAGATCATCACTGTATCGGTGGTGAGGCGGTCTAAAGGGGATTCAATACCAAAGTTTTTCGCACCGGTATCCGATGAGCCGGTAGCCGTTCTTCCATTATCTATTATTCGGACTCCTGTAAGTATCAGGCTGTCTTTGTTCTTCGAAAGACTTATGGTCTTCATTTCGAGCGAATACCTCGCTCCAAGCCTATCGACTATTAATTGTTTGAGCTTTGGCTCGACGACATAATGAATGACGGCGTTCGGAAACGAATTCAACAGTATTCCGCCCACAGCGGCAACAACTATGATCACTCCTGCGAGCGCATATAGGATCTTCCGTATTCGCGAACGCGGTTTTCTGTTTTTGACGATCGTGCTGTCGTCAATATTAGCTTTTTCTTGCATCTTGATAAATTAAGCCGCCCTAATTCCTTAATTGGTGAGTTTATATTGTGATGCTGGCGAATACCCCTATTCATTGTGACGGTGGCAATAATACTACCAGAGTTGTCGGGGGGTGAGCTTTGGTGAGTTGTCAGAGCCTGAAATACGCGAATTTGCGAAGTTTCATTCCCCCATTGAATGAATATTATTAAAACGGAAGGATGAGAACAAAATGGTGGGACTCTGCGCGAAGAGCGACATTTTCCGCACGTTGCTCGTTACTCATCCACTCGTTAATGAGAAAATGCCTGACATCTTCATTTCATATTCCCGCAAAGATTTAGAGTTGGCGCTCCGCTTAGTGTCATTCCTGACGGAGTGTGGGCATTCTGTCTGGATAGATCAAAGCGATATCCACGCTGCTGCGTTGTGGTCGAGCGAGATAGTCCGGGCAATTAGTGGATGCAGCGCATTCATTGTCCTTATCTCGAAAAATTCTGTCGATTCCAGGAATGTGGTTCGTGAGCTTGCGCTCGCCAGCGAGAAAGGTAAGCATATTTTGCCGATCAAATTGGAGCAAGTAGAAATACCGGAAGCTATGGAATATCAGCTTGCGGGAATCCAGCGCTTGCCATTTGGGGAAGAGGAAGCACTGCTCCATGCCCTCACAAAGCTTGGTCTGGTTAGCAATAGCATTGCCTCGCATGCGGAATTAAAACCTGGAGTCAGGAAATCCATTTCTCCATCGCGTTTAACATTGATAGGTCTCGCGTTCGTTATCGCAATAACTGCTGGATACTTATTTTTACAAAGTTCAAATCCTCCGCCGACAATGCGGGCAGCAACCACACCTTCCACCAAAACACTCATGGTTCTGCCATTCGAGGACTTATCACGAACGCATAGTCTGGGATACTTCATCAACGGTGTTCTGAGCGAGCTTATCTATTCTTTCTCTTCTGTCGAAGGAATTCGTATAATAGATCAATCTACTTCGTACTCTTACAGAAATTCCCCTCAGCGAATTTCACAAATTGCAAAAGACCTCAATGTCCGATATTTTATTGAAGGGAACATCGTCTCTTCAGGACGAAGGCTAAGAGTTCGGTTTCAACTGATCGATTCTGAAAAAGGAATGTGTTTATTGAACGGTGAATTTGAAGAAGCTGACGGCCAGGTTTTCGAAATACCGGAACCTATCATCAGGAATGTTCTGGCAAAATGTGGCGTCACTCTTTCGGATGCCGACAACTACCGGCTTGCCACACTGCACGTGCCTCAATTTGGAGATCATGCATCTTATGACCACTAACGGCTGACATTTTCATCTACCATCTACCCCAATATCAAATTTTTTGCACCTTGTGCTCAAATTTGTTGTATTTTTGCTAAGTTGCAGGTTGTGTCAACCTGCACGAATATTGGTTTTGTGACGAATTGCTCTCCTGCTTTTCGCCGGTTCTTCATCATTACTTATCGGAATAATTATGAACGTTTCACTTCTAAAGAATACCTCGAAATTTGCCATCGCGTTCTTCTTTCTCATTATTGCTGCTGCAAATGTAGGTCACGCGCAGCGTTTAATATCCTATCAGGGCTTTGTCAGCGATGCCAACAACAAGGTACTGACCGGCACTCACACAATGACCCTACGTATCTATACAACGCCTACGGGCGGCACAGCCATCTTTCAGGAAGCACAGACCGTCACATTTACCCCTGATGGGAGATTCGATCTTTTGATCGGCAGCGTAAACCTCTTGCCGCCACTTACGGTCAAGAATCCTATGACGGACCATTATTACCTCGGCATTCAGATAGACGCTTCCGCGGAGATACCAACCCGCTCTCAATTTTCCGATGTTCCGAGTGCATTCTATGCCGACACAGCCGCTTTCGCGAGAGCGATCGACCCATCCAGCCTGAATATTACTCCGACAACAGTCAATGGTCTTTCAAATAACGTGACTCTCGTAGGCCGCGGAATCACAAGTGTTGGCACAAGCGGCGACACGATCTCGATAACTTCAACAGAACCACCTGCTATTCATCAGATATTAAATTCCGACGGAACCCTGACCGTAGTTGCCGGCACCGGCCCCGCTACAACGCTTGGTATTGCCGATAACGCGATAAGCACTGCAAAGCTTGCCGATGGATCGGTCACTACTCCCAAGCTTGCGGATGCCTCCGTGACCGGCACAAAGATAGCAGATGGCTCGATTACAACTACCAAGATCGCCGACGGCTCAGTCACTACTTCGAAACATGCCGACGCATCGGTTACCACCGCAAAGATTGCAGATGGGTCAATTGTGAATTCCAAACTCGTAAGCGGCTCCGTTACATTCGATAAAGTCAGTTCCGGCACCGCAACCTCCGGGCAGGTTCTCACGGCCGATGGCGCTGGCAATGCAGTCTGGCAAACTTCCGGAAGCCAGAGCTTATCCCTGCCATATAGCGGGACGGCGTCATCAGGCGGAAGCGTTTTTAGTCTTACGAATACAGGGAGCGGTCAGGCTCTGACAACAAGCGCATCTGGAACTGCTCTCTCAAGCAATACGAGCACAGCAACCGGCATAGCGATACAAGGCACAACCTCAGATGGCGGCGCTGGGACTCTGACAAACTCTGGAGTGCTCGGCACAAGCGGAAGCGGACATGGCACGAGCGGACTGACAAATACCGGAGATGGGGTCTATGGATCTACTCTCACAACCGGGATCGGAGTGCATGGGGTCGCATTGGCAACAGCAACAACCGGACGTGCCGGACTTTTTGAAAATATCAGCGCAAGCACTACCGGCAATGTACTCGAATCGAAATCGATCGGTTCAGGAGATGCCGGATATTTCCAGATAAATAATTCTTCGAGCACTGCTAATGGCGCGATAGAAGCGACAACGAACGGGCGTGGAAGCGCAGGCGCATTCAGCAATACGAACATATCCAACCCGGCAAGCACATTGTCTATAACGACGAATGGCTCGGGTTCAGGCATTGGCTCTACGACCACCGGCTCTGGCAATGCAGGTACTTTCACAGTAAGCAATGGATCGAGCTCTGCAAACCCGCTCTCTGCATCTACCAATGGCTCAGGAGCGAGTGTGAATGCCGTAACCACCGGCACCGGGAATGCCGGTACTTTCACTGTGACCAATGGCTCAAGTTCGGCAAACGCGATCTCTTCATCTACAAATGGTTCCGGCGTAAGTGTGAATGCTCAGACCACCGGAACAGGCAGCGCAGGCGCTTTTGGAATTAGCAATGGTTCAAGCTCGGCAAACGCGCTCACTGCATCCACCAACGGCTCCGGCGCAAGTATGAACGCAACTACATCGGGCACAGGCAATGCAGGGCTTTTCCAGATCACGAACAGCGCAAGCACAGCCAATGCTTTACAAGCCTCGACAAATAGTACCGCAACTGGAGCGATCGGCGTTTACGGCTGGGCATCAAGCTCGAGCGGAACTGGGACAGGAGTTTACGGACAGGCCGAGGGACTGGGAGCGCACGGAGTACACGGGCTTGCCAACAATACCAGTGGAAATGGGATCGGAGTCTATGGCCAGACAAGTGGGGCCGGAGGGAGCGCTTCGGGTCTATACGGCTGGGCTTCAAACACAAGCGGCACGGGCTATGGCGTTTGGGGTCAGGCAGAAGGAATTGGAGCAGACGCTATCGTCGGGCTTGCAAATAGTACTTCGGGTAACGGCGTTGGTGTTTACGGGTGGTCCAGAGGAGCAACAGGCGTCGGTGGATACGGACAATCCGACGGCACTTCGAGCGGATCGATCGGAATATATGGTGTAGTGACGAACACATCTACCGCGTCAGGTACATTCGCCGGGGTTCAGGGAAATTGCTATCCTCCCAGCGCCAACGGATATGGTGTATTCGGTCAGGTGATGAATGCAGGGCCTGGACGAGGAGTGTATGGACTGACAGGTGGAACCGGTGCAGGCGTCTATGGCCAATCGACCTCAACTGCTGCGCAAACCGGCAGTCTCCTTTTGAGCGGCGTGTTCGGAACAAGCTCCGGTAGTGCGGGCAGCGGCGTGCAGGGTACCAATACTTCCAGTGGGGTCGGTGTCTATGGGACTAATGGAGTCAGCGGATCGGGGGTTGGAGTTCTTGGAAAGGCTGCGTTTGCAGTGGAAGGTTTTTCTATTGCCAGCGGCGGCGGTATAGGTGTTTATGGCTCAGGAAACGGGTTGTCGTCTGACTATGGGGTTTATGGCACGAACGGCAATGCCAGTACAGGGACTGGCGTTTATGCCGAAGCCGGGGGCACAGGGAATTGCCTAATTGCGAATTATACTGCCGCAACATCCTCAAACTCTACACAAAATAATCTTGCGATCTTTCGCAAGCAAGGCACTCCTGTGGCCAGAATTGACAATGCCGGCGTCGGCTATTTCGATGGCGGAACCCAGAACAGCGGCGCGGACGTAGCTGAAGCATTAGTTCCGGTCGGGATTCGCTCCGAGTATGAACCTGGCGACGTACTCGTTCTTTCAGCAGATGAGCCGGGACATGTTGCAAAATGCTCCTCACCATATTCGGCTTGCGTTTCAGGAGTTTATGCAACCAAGCCGGGTGTACTCTTAACAACAGAGAGTGTCGATGCTGATATTACCGATCATGTCCCTATGGGAGTCATCGGGATCATTCCAACGAAAGTCTCCGGAGAGAATGGGCCGATATCAGTCGGCGATCTTCTCGTAACAAGTTCGACGCTCGGCCATGCGATGAAAGGCGACCCGGAAAAGCTCCGCTTCGGCAATGTGCTCGGCAAAGCTATGGAGCCGTTCAATGGGAGGGGCAATGGGGTGATAAAAGTGCTTGTCGGGAAGTATTGATCATAGCCCGGATTACGCGGATGGGTTTCTTGTCATTCCCGCGAAAGCGGGAGTGACATTGTTGGGTTCCTATGCACATATTCCGCACATCCAGCCCCTTAAATGTTAAAATAATGAGAACATTCGGAATCTTAATGTTTCGTTCAGCAGCTTTATGTTATGAAATTAAATAATTGTTAATGAGACTTCGTCGCATTATTGGTAGAACGTTACAAAACGCCTGGCTGTTTTCTCCGCGTGTGATTGTTTAAATCAACCCCAACCCATTATTAACTTACAACCCATAATTCCCATGAAACAGATTTACACAATTTTAGCGATCGCGGTATTAACTGTAATTAGTTCCACCTTCGTCTTTGCTCAGGAGATAGCAATGCTTTCTTCCGCGCCAGGTGCCGGTTCAGTTGTAAATGACCACGAATATAGCTCTGGCAGATATGCGCTTATGCTGAAAAATAGTTTTGCCGGTTGGCTTCGTTCGACAAGCGGAGGCGAAGCAAGCGCTGACGTTGTAAGTGAGAAGACCGGCCCCGATGATTTTAACAAGAAACATCTCACCGGAGTGAAATATCAGGATATTACTGTCAAATGCGGATCGAAGATGTCAAGCCAATTATACCAATGGATAACAGATTTCTGCGAGCGTAAAATTGACCGGATGGATGGTGCCGTTATGAATACGGATATGGATCATAAGGTGGTCTCACAAAAAGCATTTACGAATGCACTTATCTCGGAAGTTGACTTTCCTGCAGTAGATGCCGCATCGAAAGATGCATGCGACATCTCAATAAAATTCCAACCGGAAATGTTAAAAGAGACCATGCCTTCAAGTTCTCAGCCGATCGTAGGAGCAGTAGATCAATCTGGGGGCCCAAAATGGACTCCGCAAAATTTCCGTTTGAACATTGACGGTTTAGACTGTTCGAAAATCAATAAGGTCGATGCGATAGCGATCAAACAGATGATAGCGAACAATGCTGCAACTAATTCTCATGATTATCAGCAAGACCCTTCGATGCTGAGAATGCCGAATATTATTGTTACCCTTCCCGAAGCCAGTGCTAACAGTTTTAATGATTGGCATCAGCAATTCGTAATGAATGGAAATAATACAAGCGGTTTAGAGAAATCTGGAACGCTTGCTTACCTGGCAACAGATGGAAAAGAATTATTCGATCTGCATTTCGAACACCTGGGAGTCTTCAAAATTACTTCCGATAAACTGGGCGATGGTACAAAAGTGCTCAAGGTGGAAATGTATGTCCAAAACATAAAATTTGTGCCAAGGAATGTCGGATTCTAAGCTCACCTATCCTTATAGCCCCGCTTAGCGCCGAAGGGGCACTGCGAGACAGGATGAATCTTTATTTTCGCCGCGCCCATAAGGATACGGCTACGAACCTCGCTTTCCACGATTTTCCCTGATTTAATTGTATATTTGCACTGTTAGCAGTCATTACAATTCATTTTTGAAGGAGGATCGATATGAGCTTTCGTAAACTCTTCGCGCTCGCATTACTCGCGTTCCTTTTTCCATGCTGCAAAGCTTCGCAGCCGAACGGGCCTACCTTTGGCTCAACACCATCGCTGGTTGAGGTGACTATGTTATTGGATACGATCCAGGGCAAATTCTTCGATTTTGCAGATCAAACTGACGGCGATCCTCGGCAAGCTCTGGAACTAACCGCAAATTGGACTGCAACTCAACTCAATGTGGCCTCAGCGCAGGCGCTCGATAGTACCTATATCGAGATTGTAATGAAGTCCGGACAGGATACTGCCCACCCTGCCACCGATGGAACGATCTGGGGAGGGATTTTCTCTTTGTACTACGCTACGTCCGCAACAGGGCAGACTGAGTCTTTACAATCTTTTGATAATTCCTGCCGCTGCGTGAAAGATCCGTAAAATATTATTACAAAAATCGGCTATGAACTTTTGTAAACTCATCGCATTCGCATTACTCGCTTTTCTTTTTCCGTGCTGCAAGGCGGGGCAACCGACGGGGCCGTCGGGCGGCACAACGCCATCCGTGATCGAAGTAGCGCAAATACTCGACACCACGCAAAGCAAATTTCTCCAGTTTGCAGATTCGACGAATGGCGACCCCTGGAAAGCATTGCTGCTTACTGCGAAGTGGGTAAGCACACAGCCCACCGTTCAAGCTGCAAGCGTTTTCGATAGCGCATATCTTAATATTACTCTGAGATCCGGGCTGATCACTACTTTTTTCGTTGATGCGATTGGGAACGACAGCTTGAGTTTATTCAAGGGCGGAGGTGGTTCAGCGCTGTCAAAGAACCCTGCCATAACTCATTCCGGCACTCTTGCTGATAATGATATTACAAACAAAAAGGTGCTGATCTACTCAGCGACACCTGCCAACTTTTATAGGTCAGGCGAGTTGGAAGCCAAGGTTTCGGCTATCTCATCTGCACCGCTTGGTCTTGATGTTACGTTACTGACGGGCCAACAATGTGCATATAATATAGTCGATTCATTCAAAAATTATGGGTTCGTGATCATTGACACACACGGGTTTCCAGACGGTTTCGTTACCGGAACGCAAATAACATTTATAGGCGACTTGTTTTCAATTCCAAACGATATATTTAAGGACTCTATAATCAATGAAGCGGGACAAGACTGTTACGATAAGATCACATCAGGTCAATTGCGGATCGTCAAAGAGACGGGAATTAATTTCACGATACCTTCTTGGAATAAGAAGGTCTATCTGACAACCGCATACAGAGTAATATTGAATACTAAATACATAGATGCATTGCCTCCGATGCCGAAGACGGTCATCTATGGGGACATGTGTTTTAGTGGATATGGCGTTCAAGACGCTGATTTTAAGGACAATTTTGGAACCGCTACTCCGATGAGAACAGCATGGATGAACAAAACGCCCATAAGCTATTATTGCTTTGCTTATTCCGATGGCACGTCCGATAAAGTATCGAGCGATTTCGGCAAGGAGATGTTCGATACATTGGTGAAGACCTTGACAAACAAATTGGATAGTACCGGAATAGCAAATCTTCATTCGGACGGGTCGGAATTTTCGGATCCTTTTCCCACAGCGCCGGGAAATACGCTTTTGTTCAAACATTTTGGAGCAGATGATTACAGCTATCCCCCACCGTGCCCAGATTCGTTTGTGGATACTCGTGATGGGCAGTGGTATAAACAGGTCTGCCTTGGCAAGCAGACATGGATGGGGCAGAACCTGAATTACGGGGGCTTCGGTGGGGTCTGCTATGATACTAATTCGGCAAATTGCTCCCGCTATGGCAAATTATACGATTGGAACACACTGATGCAGGGAGCAAGCGCTACCACGGCCAATCCAAGCAAAGTGCAGGGAGTGTGCCCGAAAGGCTGGCATGTACCCAGCGACAGCGAGTTTATACAATTATTCAATTTCCTCGGCCAGAATGCCGCAGGTGCAATGAAATCCACTACCAGCGACTGGAAGACGCCGAATGTCGGAGCTACGAATGCAAGCGGTTTTAATGCACTTCCAGGAGGCGACGAAGATGAACTCGATGTTGTACCGGGAGGTGTTGGGATCGACCTCGGCAACGATGCTTACTTCGGTACTACAACTTACGATAATACTTATTATTGGCATATAGAGGCCCTAAGCTTCCATTTCGCAACTCCGCAGTTGACAACAGGAGTACAATCCACGGGTTATTCCTGCCGTTGCGTGCAAGACAAGTAGCGCCATCAGGAACGAATAAGGGCAGATTTGCTTTTTTTACTATTGCCCTTCTTTAACGAGAAAGCATTACTTTAGTTTATATGCAAACACCAACTCAACATTTTTGCCAGCGCCTTGCGCTGCTTGCTCTTTTAATCCTTTCATTAACAGCGTCCGTCAGAGCTCGAACTGTGGATGGGTTGAAATTCCTGACGCCGCGATCAACCCCTGTCGCCGGACTTTCTGCAAATTCTTCTGCGAGATACTATTTCGTCGATAGCGCACAGCTCAATGCGATCTTCTTCGGACACGAGCACTTGCAGATCAATAATTTCCCGAGCGGAAACGGAGATGCCAACACTCTCGATCTCAAGCCTGCGCATTCGCCCATAGATGCGACGACGCAATTCGTGGAAGGCACACCGAACGGCGATGTGCCTATACCGGCTCCGCAATTTACTGCCTATCGCGGCAAAGTGCTTGGCGAGCCGAATTCAAAAGTTTTCCTCACGGCTTTTAATGGGCAAATACTTTGCTCGATAACCCGCGAGACCGGCGAAGTTTTTACGCTCGGCCCTGCAAAAAATCTCGGAGAAGCCGGAATGCACATTCTCGTTCGCGAGAACGATCTGCTTGCGCTGACCGGCTTTGCACCGCTTAACTGCATTGCAGATGACATTCCACAGCCAAATGCTCTCGTACCAATAGACATACTACTCGCTAATGCACGCAAGACGGATGCTCCGGGTGTAATTTCTCCTGAGCCACTGGTTGGATTGCTCCAAACTGATATTGCTGTCGAAGCCGATAGCTGTTTCTATCACGCCGTTGCCGGCAGTGGAACGAATAACAATGCCGTCCTCGGTTACATCGCCTCTCTTTTCGCTATGTCAAGCTCTATATATGAGGACGAAGTGAACATCACATGGCATCTCACAACTGTGATCTTATGGGCAAAGAACGACCCGTATAACGTTAATGGAAACGCATACGCGCTTGAGCCACTCGTAATTCCGTATTGGAAAGCCCACCATGCTAATGTCCAACGCGATCTCGCGCACATTATGACATCTATCAACTACGGTGGCGGCGGATATGGATACTTCTCCCTTTGCGATACGAATTATTCTTACAGCATGAGCTCTCCTACGACAGGACATTCATACCCGACCTTTGCATTTACTTACGATGCGTATATTGTCGCACATGAGATCGGTCATAATTTCAGCCTGCCGCATTCACATACTTGCTACTGGGATCCTCCTCTCGATACATGCTGGACGAAAGACGACCCATCCCATGGATTGAAGATCGGCGATGCGTGTGACAGCCTTCCGATAACACCTCGAAGAAGCCCCGGCACAATTATGAGCTATTGTGCAAATACGAATTTTGCGCTCTCTGGTAATGACTTCAGTCAGTTCAAATTAAACATGACATTCTCTCCAAAGGTAGATAGTGTCCTTCGAGTGAATGCTCTAAAGGCCGCATGTATTCAGCCACCTTCGGATACCATGGTCATCCTACTCTCCCCTCGCGGAAGCGAATCCTACAATGGAGATTCTATGGTAACTATTCTCTGGACATTTGCTCATGTAGATAGCGTCGGACTACAGTATTCTCCGAACAACGGCTCATCGTGGATCACGATAGTCAGATCTGTGCCTGCTAATAGCGAAAGCGGCAGCTATGCGTGGAAAGTACCGAACATCAGTTCGCAAAATATGCTTGTGAGAGTTACGGATGTTAAAGATCAGTCCATTGCAGATACAAGCCTGCTGGTCTTTACAACCACGGCAGCGGCAGGAGTTACCGGAGTTGCGAACACCGCAGGTATTTCCGTTTCACCGGAACCGGCTCACGAAACTCTTACACTAACCACTCCAGAAAGCGGTGAGATTCGTTATGAGATATTGGATGCAAATGGAGTTTCTGTCAGGTCAGGCGTAACATCTGGAAACAATTCGATAAACTTGGCATCATTGCCGCCAGGAGCATACTTTCTGCGAATTACATCTCCTTCAACAGCTGTCGTTCCATTCGTACACGAATAGAGTTGTCCACCGAATATAAATAAGACAGCCCTCGATCCTTAAGAGATGAGGGCTGTAAAAAAATTCGATGTGTCATTCACGGTATATTCGGATGCAAATACCCGAAGATGCCATGCTGCTCACCACCAGGTCCTGAGGTGAAGTACATCTTGTTCTGATCGAAACTGGCCGATGTATTGAATCCGATCGCCCAAAGCCCGTCGATTGAAATAATGTTTCCACTGCTGCTCTGAAGCTGGCCGAGCAAATTACCACTCCTGTCGAAAGCAGTGATCCTCCCATCGCCGAAATTACCAATAAGGATTGCGTTCGCTGCGCCGCCCCATGCACTATCCGATGGCGCGACGGCAATCCCCCACGGCGAATTAAGATTGCCGCCAAATGTGAAATGACCCGGTATCATAGTTCCATCCTTCATAAAACGATCTACGTATCCTATGCCGGCGATAGCAGAATCGTCGTGCGCTCCTACCTTTTGCCGGGCATACGTGACATAGAGCGTATCGCCGATATTCACAATGCCAAATGGGCCATAACCTGCTGGTATTGATGCGTCAGTGAAACTTTTGACAACACCGAAGCTTGTGTTAAAAACATTGATAACGTTATTATGGAAATCGGTAGCCCAAATCTGATTCTGGGAAGCAACCATAGCGAGTCCTTTATACACCGCGCCGGAGCCGGATGAATCGGAGACGATCTTTGCATCGCCAGAGCCATTCCAGCCGGCAAGCGTTCCGTCTTCGGTAGAGAAGATAAAGAAGTCAGCAAAATTGGAACCGCTGTTCGACACGATACCGCTTGGAGCACCGCCGGGTGTTCCATCAGGCATAGGAATTTTGATCGATGATCCTGAGCCACCAGATGTATCATAAAATGTCGAGCTATTTGAGCCGTTCGCAGAGATCCAGGGATGTTTCCCCAATGTCATGCCCCAGGGATTGACAAGTAGTGGATCATAATGTGCAGCCGTTGCTGTAGCAGGGACATCGGCTACAAGATTCGTCTGTGTGAAATAGGTGGTTATCGTCGGCGTTGGTGGCGGGGTAGATGTCGTCGAAGACGTGCAAGACCCAAGAATCGCGGCAAGGCCGACTAATGTTACGAATAATAGTGAATGATTTGATCTATTTAATTGCGGTTTATTCATAATCGTATGTGGATTTATGGTAGTTAATAAATAAGATGTCGAATCCTCATAGCCCTGATTGAGGCAAGCTCAAATTTTGACCGATACAGAGGCGTTTTTAATGAAAAAAGGCCAGATTCCCCAAAAAAATGATCGAGTATGGCTCTTCCAACAACATTAAGACACTCGAAGCCTACAATTTGAGACAACCTGAGAAAAATATTTTTTTGGGGCAAAACCTGAATT
>Ga0206959_10242_pt1 | contig 13969 bp, 7 predicted proteins | sample Alteio_BWOrgHeat_31_FD_152971 | JGI IMG/M metagenome (GOLD analysis project Ga0206959, IMG submission 152971) | Enriched cells from forest soil in Barre Woods Harvard Forest LTER site, Petersham, Massachusetts, United States -... | ecosystem: Environmental > Terrestrial > Soil > Temperate forest >...
CGCCTGGGTTTCATCTTTGCTGACGATGGCGTCGGAGTGCTTGGTGGAATAGCGGTTGATATGCTCAATGGCCGCTTCAACCGTAGGCACGATGCGGACTGCCATGCACAACCGCAGGTACTCTTCGCCCCAGTCCTGGTCTTCAGCGGGACGGACTGCGAGATCTTTGGCCAATTTCAGTGTCGCTTCATCGCCACGCACCTCGACGTTATGCGCGATCAATTGTTTGACGATGTGAGGGATAAACTTCGCAGCGATGCTCTCATGCACCAGCAGCTTTTCGGCGGCGTTGCAGACCGAGGGCCGCGAGGTCTTGGCGTTGATTACGATTTCCTCGGCCATCTTCAGGTCAGCGAACTCGTCCACAAAAATATGGCAGTTGCCATCGCCGGTTTCAATCACCGGCACCGAAGCGTTCTTGCGGACAAAATCAATCAGCCCGCGTCCCCCGCGGGGGATGAGTACATCCACCAGGCCGTGGGCCTTGATCAGCTCGGTCGTGGATTCGCGCGTGCTTGAGTCCAGCAGTTCGATGGCGCCCTCGGGAACTCCGGGGACGGCGCTCAGTGTCTCCACCAGTTGGCGGTTGCTGTGCGCGGCTTCTTTGCCGCCGCGCAGCACGATGGCGTTGCCGCTCTTGATTGCGAGCGCGACCGTGTCCACGGTAACGTTAGGACGCGACTCGTAGACGATGCCGATCACGCCGATGGGCACGCGCACTTTGCGGATGCGCAGTCCGTTGGGGCGTGTCCACTCTTTGATGGTTTCGTTGATGGGGTCGGGCAGCTCTGCTACCTGGCGCAGTCCGAGGGCGGTTTCGGCGATGCGCTTGGGCGTTAGGGTGAGCCGTTCGAGCATGGCGCCTGTGAGTCCGCAGGATTCAATGTCCTTCAGATTGGCTGCGAGAACGGCACTTTCATTGGCCAGCAGGGCTTTCTCCATGGCCAGCAGCAGCGCGTTCTTTTCCGCAGTGGAAAGCTGGGCCACATGCGCCGCCGCTTTGGCCGCGCGCACCAGTTGCTCGTGAGTGCTGAATGCGTTGGTCACTGATGTAGCCATAACTATTTTGCCTTTTTAGCGAATGCCTTTTGCGGAGGGAAATACGTCCCGATCTTACGTTCGATAGCCAGCGAAATCCCTTGCGGATGTTTGCCGTTCACGATAGCCACATGCACGCCGGAATCGCTGGCCGCCTTGGCTGCGCGTACTTTCGACCACATGCCGCCGCGCCCGAGGGCGCTCTTGCCGTCGCACATGGCCTCCATCTCGGGCGTGAGCTTCGACACGGTGCGGAGCACCTTCTGGGCTTTACCGTTGCCATTCGAGACGTAAAAGCCGTCGACATTGGTCAGCAGCAGCAGCCAGTCGGCTTCGACGGCGCGCGCCAGCAGGCTGCTGAGCTCGTCGTTGTCGCCGAATGCGCCTTCCAGTTCGCGCACTGAGACGCTGTCGTTTTCATTCACGATCGGCACCACGCCCAGCTTCAGCAATTGCTTCAATGCATTTTGCAGATTGCGGTAGCGGATGTCGGAAGTGAAGTCATCGCTCGAAAGCAGCAGTTGTGCGACGGGCTTCTTGCCGAAGAAAAGTTGCTCATAGGTGTGCATGAGCAGGCTCTGGCCGACCGCCGCACAGGCTTGCATGAGTGGTACGGCCGTGGGCTTCTCGCCCAGCCCAAGCTGCGACATTCCTGCCGCAATTGCGCCCGAGGAGACGATGAGGTACTCGTGATTGGAGAGGTCGAGCTGATCGACAAGCGCGCGCAGGCGGCTGGCGTCGATGCGTCCCGAGGGGGCGATAAGGCTGGTTCCGACTTTGATGACAATGCGCATGGGAGTTTGAGTGCGTTGTTAGGAAGTGCCTAAGTAGAAAGCGACCTTCCGATTTGTGTCGCGCCTCCGGGGCTCGAATGTCTGTTCTAGCTTGCCCAGGGCTCACGCCCGGGGCTAACCTCTTCCGTCCCTAACGGGGGCTGTATCTTTCTCGCGCTGATCGAAATTGCGGCTTTCACGCACTTTTAGAACCGTCGGGCGCGGATAACTCCTAAGCATCTCCCGCGCGAGCCCAGAATCCCACGCCACATTCTTCAAAACATCCAGACTTCAAAACACCAGAAAGCAGGCTAAACTGTAGTTGCTCAGTTATGCTTGCAGTCCAGCTGGATTGCGCAGGGTTTCCGTCCCATAATGTGGTAAAGCGGTCACGCAGGCAAGAAATGCCAGAGCCTACTTCCCACCTTGCAGGAAAGCTCTATTTTACAGCCTCTTAGCGTTATTTTCATGAGGCTTTCAACGTCCGGAAATAACGATGTGAAGGATCGAAATACTTGATTTTACTTTCAGGTAGTTTCGAGTTACTTCTAAACTGAGCCATTCTATGCTTGTGCAGGTTCGAGCCACGACGCCGGACACCGCGCAAAGAAGGTTGATTTTAGTTTCATGAATACAAAAACCAACGCCTTACACGGGCTGCCTCCTGCCCAGGGGCTCTATGACCCACGGCACGAGCATGATGCTTGCGGCATGGGGTTTGTGGCCAGCATCAAGGGTACGCGCACGCACGCCATCGTGCTGAAGGGCATTGAGGTTCTGGCCAATCTGGAGCATCGCGGCGCCTGCGGCTGCGATCCCGAGACCGGCGATGGCGCCGGTATTCTCATCCAGATTCCGCATACATTTTTTGTTCGCGAATGCGCCAAGATTGGGATTAAGTTACCCAACGCCGGTGATTACGGCGTGGGCATGGTGTTTCTGCCCAAGGAGGAAGCCCAGCGACGCGAATGTGAAGCGGTCTTCGAGCGCATCGTCAAAGAAGAAGGGCTAGTGCTTCTCGGTTGGCGCGATACTCCCGTGGACAGCACGGTCATCGGGCGCGTTGCTGCCTCGTCGCAGCCGCACATCCGGCAGGTGTTTATCTGTAGCAGCGCTGCCTGTGGCGCGACCCCGCTGCAGGAGGATGCGCTGGAGCGCAAGCTTTACGTGATCCGCAAGCGGACGGAGTCAGAAATCATCCGGTCGCAGCAAATCGAGAGCGAGGCCAAGAAGTCTTTTTATGTCTGTTCGCTCTCCGCGCGCACCATTGTCTACAAGGGACTGCTGCTGGCTCCGCAGATTGCGCGCTTCTATACCGAATTGAACGATCCTGAAGTGGTGAGCGCGTTGTGTCTCGTGCACCAGCGCTTTTCGACCAATACGTTTCCGAGCTGGCCGCTGGCGCATCCTTACCGCTACATTGCGCACAATGGTGAAATCAACACGCTGAAAGGCAATGTGAACTGGATTCACGCCCGCCAGTCGGTCTATGCCTCGCCGCTGTTTGATGACATCAAGAAGCTTTATCCCATCATCGCGCCCGGCGGCAGCGATTCGGCCAACTTCGATAATGCCCTGGAGATGCTGGTGCAGGCGGGCCGCAGTCTTCCGCACGCCATTGCCATGCTGGTGCCGGAGGCGTGGGCGGGCAATCCGCACATGCCGGATGAGAACAAGGCCTTCTACGAATACCATGCGTCGTTCATGGAGCCATGGGACGGCCCTGCTGCCATCGCCTTCACCGACGGACGCATCATTGGTGCGACGTTGGACCGCAACGGGCTGCGTCCGGGACGCTACCTGGTGACGCAGGACGATCACGTGGTGCTGGCCTCGGAGAGCGGCGTGCTGCCGGTGAATCCCGAGGAAGTAAAGATGAAGGGCCGCCTGCAGCCAGGCAGAATGTTCCTGGTGGATACCGTGGAAGGCCGCATCATCTCCGACGACGAGATCAAGCAGAAGCTGGCCGCGCGCAAGCCTTACGGCGAGTGGATCAAGAAGACCCAGCTTACCCTCGACAAGCTTCCCGAACCGCTTTGGGTCAGCAGCAGCTACAACCGCGAGACGCTGCTCTCGCGCCAGCGCGTATTTGGCTATACCGACGAAGACGTGCGCCTAATTCTTGAGCCGATGGCGGCCAACGGCGAAGAGCCGATTGGCTCGATGGGCACGGATACGCCGCTGGCGTGCCTCTCCGACCGTCCACAGCCGCTCTACAACTACTTCAAGCAGATGTTCGCGCAGGTGACGAATCCGCCGATCGATCCCATCCGCGAAGAGATGGTGATGTCACTCATCAGCTATATCGGTTCCGAGCGCAACATCCTGGACGAGACGCCGTCGAACTGCCACTCGCTGAAACTTTTCGACCCGATTCTGACCAATCGCGAACTCGAAAAACTGCGTCGTCTTTCGCGCCAGGACCTGCTGGCCACCACCATCGATACGCTGTTCAAGGCGGTCGGTGGTGCAAAGGCCATGGAGCAGGCTATCGACGAGCTGTGCAAGCGCGCGTCGCGGGCCATCAAGTCGGGATACAACCTGCTGATCCTCTCCGATCGCGGTGTGGACGAAGATTATGCCCCGATCCCAAGCCTGCTGGCGGCGACTGCCGTCCACAATCATCTGGTGAAGGAAGAGACCAGAACCCAGGTCGCGTTGATTATCGAATCCGGCGAGCCGCGCGAGGTGATGCATTTTGCCCTGCTGATTGGCTATGGAGCCAGCGCGGTGAATCCGTATCTGGCCATCGAGAGCCTCGAAGACATGCACTGGCGTGGATACCTGCCCAAGGGCATGACGTTCGATGCCGCCCTCAAGAATTTCAAGAAGGCCATCAACAAGGGATTGCTTAAGACCTTCTCGAAGATGGGTATCTCCACGCTGCAGAGTTATCGCGGCGCACAGGTCTTCGAGGCCATTGGCCTGAATAAAGATTTGGTCAAGAAGTATTTCTCCGGCACGACCTCACGCATCGAGGGCGTCGGTCTTGACGTGCTGGCCCGGGAAGCGCTGATGAAGCATGACTATGCCTTCAGCGCGGTCAACGAATCCTCTTCGGAGCTGATGACGGCGGGCAACTACCAATACCGCGCCGACGGCGAATACCATCTGCTGAACCCTGAGACGATCAGCAAGCTGCAGCATTCGGTCAACCAGAACAGCTACAAGACCTTCAAGGAATACGCCGAGCTTATCGATAGCCGAAATCGGCAGCTCTGTACCCTGCGCGGCCTGATGAAGTTTAAGAAGTCCGAACAGCCGGTGCCGCTTGAAGAAGTCGAGCCAGCAAAAGAAATCGTGAAGCGCTTTACCACGGGCGCAATGTCCTTCGGCTCGATCAGCAAAGAGGCCCACGAGACGCTGGCCATTGCCATGAACCGCATCGGTGGCAAGTCCAATACCGGCGAAGGCGGAGAAGAAGAGTCTCGCTTCCAGCGCGATCCGAATGGCGACTGGCGGCGCAGCGCGGTGAAGCAGGTGGCTTCAGCGCGCTTTGGCGTGACCGCGAATTACCTGGTGAACGCCGACGAATTGCAGATCAAGATGGCGCAGGGCGCAAAGCCCGGCGAAGGCGGCCAGCTCCCCGGTCACAAAGTGGACGAGGTAATCGCCAAGCTGCGGCATTCGATTGCGGGCGTGGGGCTGATCTCGCCGCCGCCGCATCACGATATTTATTCCATCGAAGATCTGGCGCAGTTGATTCACGACTTGAAGAACGTTAGCCCGAAAGCCCGCATCGCGGTGAAACTGGTGGCAGAGGTTGGCGTGGGCACGATTGCCGCTGGAGTTTCCAAAGCCCATGCCGATGTCGTGCTCATCAGTGGCGATACCGGTGGCACCGGCGCTTCGCCTCTGAGTTCCATCAAGCACGCCGGCATTCCCTGGGAGCTTGGCCTGGCCGAGGCGCAGCAGGTGCTGGTGATGAACGATCTGCGCGGACGCATTCGCGTCCAAACCGACGGCAAGCTGCAAACCGGACGCGACGTGGCCATCGCCGCCTTGCTGGGTGCGGAAGAGTTTGGCTTTGCCACTACGCCGCTGGTGGCGATGGGCTGCATCATGATGCGTAAGTGCCATCTCAATACCTGTCCGGTGGGCATTGCTACCCAGGACCCGGTTTTGCGCAGCCGCTTTCAGGGCACGCCCGAGCACGTGATCAATTTCTTTTTCTTTGTCGCCGAGCAGACGCGTGAGTTGATGGCCGAACTGGGCTTCCGTACCGTGGACGAAATGGTTGGCCGCGTCGACATGCTCGATGTGCAGCCCGCAGCCAAGCACTGGAAGGCGCGTGGCATCGATCTTTCGGCTATCCTCTACAATCCGCCTTCGGATGCCAACGTTGCGCGCCGCTGTGTGCAGGCGCAGGATCACGGTCTGGCGGAAGCGCTCGATGTCCGCCTGATCGAACATGCCAAGGATGCGCTCGAAAAAGGCAAGCCGGTAAAGGTAAATTTGCCGATCCGCAACGTGAATCGCACCGTGGGCGCGATGCTCAGCGGCGAAATCGCGCGGCGCTATGGATCGCAGGGATTGCCCGAAGATACCATCAAGTTCGGCTTTACCGGTTCCGCCGGACAGAGCTTCGGCGCGTTCCTCTCGCAGGGTGTGACGCTCACTCTCGAAGGCGATGCCAACGATTACGTCGGCAAGGGGCTGTCGGGCGGGCGGTTGGTGATCTATCCACCGAAGAACTCGAAGTTTATTCCCGAAGAGAATGTGCTCATCGGCAACGTTGCGCTTTATGGCGCAACCAGCGGCGAGGCATTTATCAACGGCGTTGCCGGCGAGCGCTTTGCCGTGCGCAACTCCGGGGCAACTGCCGTGGACCGTTTGCGCTGGAAGAACTTACTTCAAGCAAGTACGAGATTATTGGCAGCGGGCAAACACGCTAATACGGTCAAATTATTTTGGTGCGATAGTCCATCGCACCTCAACTTCGACGCCGCAAAGCGGCGTGCGGTGGGAGCCTCCGGCTTTAGCCGGGGGTGAGCTTGAAATAAAATGGGGCTTTAGCCCCGGGAACTCCAATGAAGCTTGCACCACAAGAGCTCCCCACATTCTTCGTTACCGCCGGAACACATCAAAGAAAACCGCTATTCACTTCTGAGCCCCTCGCAACTCTTCTCCTCAAACCTGCTACAAGCAGACCGCGAAAAAAGTCGCTACGCAATTCATGAATACGTTTTGATGCCAGACCACATTCATCTATTGCTCACTCCCGCACCGAAGATCTCTCTCGAAAAAACGATGCAATTCATCAAGGGGGATTTTCATTCCGGGCGAAAAGGGAACTTGGATTCCGCCACGAGGTATGGCAATCGGGATATAACGAACATCGCATCAAAGATGCGGATGATTATGCGCACCACAGTGTCTACATTCGAGAGAACCCGATACGTGCGAAGCTTGTGTCCAAACCAAGCGATTATCCGTGGACTTCCGCTAAACCGGCCTTTGCTCTCGAACCGATCCCACCGGGGCTAAAGCCCAGGATTTAAAACCACCTTTCCCCGGCTAAAGCCGGGGGCTCCCACTGGACGCCGCTTCGCGGCGTCAAATGCAAAACACATCTATCGACAGGAGGCTTACTGTCGTCTCATCCGCATACAATGCGCTCGTGGCACCAATCGGCATGGAAAGTCCCCTGCACGAGATCGCCATCGCGAAACTTAATCTCGTAGTGGCCGGTCACGGGTCCGTTGACATCGTAGGCATCAAACGTAATTTCGCCTGACTCTGCTGCCTCGCACTGCCCTTCTGAGGCACAGCGATGCGCCTGACCGATCTTCCAGCCATCCAGCTTGATGGTCCTGCCGGCGAGGTGGTCCAGCTCGGCATACAACTGGATCGCAACATAAGGGAAACCGATCTTTCCGCAGCTTTGATGTGTGGGCGTAAAGAATAGTGCGATCGCGGGTCCATCCCACGGTGCGCATTGGCCCATCACCAGAGCATTTGGCAGTGAATCCCATGTCGCCTTTGGCGTGGTCGCCAGCGTGCCTTTGATGGAAATATCTGCGCATTGGCCTTCAAAGCAGGAAGCCTGAAAGGGGACGGGAGAGCATGCTGCGCGCTTTTGCCCTTCACTGCCGCATGTCGCACGAACTGCATTCTGCAGCATCTCCAGTCGCTTTTGGCGGACCGGAGTCATGGCCGATTGATTGAACACCACCGCCGGCTTGCAGGAATCGACGCGAACATATTGCCCGCTACAATCAGAATCATTTCTGCACACTTTGGGAAGGCTACGGAGATAGAGGTCGAGATCGGCCTGGGATTTTTCGCAGGTCCCCTGCGCAAAGAGCGGCGCGGAAGCCAGCAACAAAGTACATGCAAGAAATAAGTAACGCACGCGGGAAGAGTACTCCCAAAATGCGCAGGGAACAAGATAACTCTTGCGCACTCCCAGTCGATGGCGGATCAGGCCTTCAGCAGTACATGCGCTTCGAGCAACAAATCGAAGATGGTATCGGCAGCTTCTTCGTCATTGTCCTGTGAAACGCCGTGCAGAGGCACGGTAGTCGCGACATCCCTGGTCAGGCTTATCACCACAAAGCCTGCTTTGATGAACGCGGCCACAGACTGCTCTTCGCCAGAACGCACGATCACAACGCGCACATCCAGATCGAAGAGTTTCCGTTCGAGGATGTAAGCGGCTTTTTCGCGTCCGGCAAGGTTGAGTATCGCCGAACGGTGTCCGAATCTTGTCACCCGCTCTTCGTCAGTAACAGGCGTCGCAACCTTCGCGGATCCCTCGGCTTGGCCTTCGGTGGGACCAATCAACATAACCGCGCCGACTGTAAGATTGTTGTCCGGATCGATCAGGATGGCGCTGCCGGTCGTGCGATTCTCGGGGTAAGCATCGAAAAAGAGATGCTGCGTGGCTTTAATCTCGACCACGCCAATTTCGTTCACCGACAGAGTCTGCGCCGGTTCCTGCTCAAAGGTCTGGATGTTCACGCGATGCCGCAGCGCTCTCACCTCGGCGCGCATAATGCGGCTGGTGTGCTTGAAGAGATATTTTCTGCCAGCTTCCAGCGGACGCTCACCAAACCACACCACGTTCGCGGTAAATAAGCTGGACACATGCGGCCCATTTTCGACCGAGCAGATCAGGTCGCCACGACTGATATCGATCTCATCTGCTAGTTGCAGCGTTACCGGCATGGGAGAAAACGCGGACTCGATCTCGCCGTCAAAAGTGGAAATACTTTTGACGGTGGTGATGTGCCCCGAAGGCAGAATCTTGACTTGGCTGCCTTTGTGAATCGTTCCCGAAGCCACCAGCCCGCTGTATCCACGGAAATCCAAAGTTGGCCTTACCACGCGCTGTACCGGGAATCGAAACGGGTGCGCGTGCAGCGACTGATGCACTTCCACCTGCTCAAGGTATGCCAGGATCGGTTGGCCGGTGAACCAGGGCATGTTCTGGCTGCGGTCGACTACGTTGTCGCCGGTGAGTGCGCTGATCGGCGTCCAATGGACCTCTTCAAAACGCAGTTCGCTCAAAAAGCGATTAAAGTCTTTCTGAATCTCAGAGTAGGTTTCGGCGCTATAGCCGACCAGATCCATTTTGTTGACGGCAACCACCAGATGGCTGATTCCCAGCAACGAGAGAATGTAGGCATGGCGGCGCGATTGCTCCTGCACGCCATGACGGGCATCGATCAGAATAATGGCCAGCTCGGCCGTGGACGCGCCGGTCGCCATGTTGCGCGTGTACTGCACGTGGCCGGGCGTATCCGCGAGAATGAATTTTCGTTTGGCGGTCGCAAAATAGCGGTAAGCGACGTCGATGGTGATGCCCTGCTCACGCTCGGCACGCAGACCGTCGGTCAGCAGCGAAAGGTCGAGAGTGCCTGCGCCGCGCTTGGCGGAGGTCTTGGTCACCGACTGCAGTTGATCTTCGTAAACGCTCTGCGAATCGTAGAGCAGCCGCCCGATCAGCGTGGACTTGCCGTCATCAACGCTGCCGGCGGTAACCAGCCGTAGCAGGTCTTTTGCTTCACCGGCATGGACGCCGGTATCGTTCTGCAAATCACTCACAGGAGCCGAAACCATTCTAGAAGTATCCCTGCCGTTTCTTGATTTCCATGGAGCCGTCGAGATCGTGGTCGATCGCGCGATTCTCGCGCTCGGAACGGCGGAATGAGATCAGCTCTTCGATAATCTTTTCGAGGGTATCCGCGTCGGAGCGGATCGCGCCGGTGCAGGGACTGCATCCCAGCGAGCGCATGCGGCACTTGACCATCTGCGGCTCTTCGCCCTCGCGCCGCGGGATGAAAGACTGTTCGACGGGTGCCAGAGATTCGCCGCGCACCAGCATCGGACGCTCCTTCGCATAATAGAGCGGCACAATCGGAATCTGTTCGACCAGGATGTATTGCCAGACGTCGAGCTCCGTCCAGTTCGAAAGCGGGAAGACGCGGATGCTCTCGCCCGGCTTGACGCGTCCGTTAAACAGCGACCACAACTCGGCGCGCTGATTCTTCGGGTCCCACTGTCCGTTGTGGTCACGGAAGGAGTAAATACGCTCTTTCGCGCGCGAACGCTCTTCATCGCGGCGCGCTCCGCCGATGGCGGCATCGAAGTCCCCGTCACGTAGAGCGTCCAACAGCGCGGTCGTCTTGAGCAATTCGCAGCAGCGCTGCGTTCCCAGCTTAAAAGGATTGGCTCCGTCGTTGATCGCCTTCTGATTGGTGTGGACAATCAACTTCGCGCCGATGCGCCGCGCCTGCTCGTCGCGGAATGAAATCATCTCGCGGAACTTGTAGGTGGTATCGATGTGCAGCAGCGGAAATGGAATCGGCTCGGGACAAAACGCTTTCTGCGCCAGCCGCAACATCACCGAAGAATCCTTGCCGATGGAGTACATCATGACCGGCTTCTGAAACTCCGCGGCAACCTCACGCAGAATATGGATGCTCTCGGCCTCGAGCATGTGCAAATGGCTCAGCCGCCGTGGCGTGACGTGCTGTTCGGTGGCGTCGATGGCGGTAGTGGAATTCATTTGAATTTAAATTGCTATTCTGATCTGCATTTACGCGTAACGAAAATCTTTTTCGATTTCTGATTGTGTGATTTCCGATTGAGTGATTGAGAATTAAAACCAAATCACTCAATCAGAAATCACACAATCACTCAATTCCCACTGTGCAATCCGCACTCAGTCTTGGCGAATCCGGCCCAGCGTCCGGCGCGCTCGTCTTCGCCTGCGCCTACCTGGCGCGTGCAATGCGTGCATCCGATGCTCGGGTAATTCAAATCGTGCAGCGGATTGTAGGGAACCTGTTTGTCGAAGATGTACTTCCAAACCTGCTTATTGGTCCAGTCGGCCAGCGGATTGATCTTCACCAATCCAAAACCGTTGTCCCACTCGATCTTGCGAGCGTTCGCTCTCGTTGGCGACTGTTCGCGGCGGATGCCGGTAATCCACGCCTGCAGCGTACTCAGCTTGCGCTTGAGCGGCTCGATCTTGCGAATGTCGCAGCATTGATTCGGATCGCGCGTCCACAGCGCCTCGCCATGTTGCTGCGCCTGCGCTTCGGGCGTAAGCACTGGATTCATCCGCTCAACCTTGATTCCGTATTTCTTTTCCGTGTTTTCGATGAGTTTGTAAGTCTCGGGAAAGAGAAACGCCGTATCGAGGGTAAATACCGCAATCGGCTGCGGGTTGCGCGAGGCAAAATCGATCAGCGCCATGTCTTCCACGCCAAAGCTGGAGGCAATGGCCACGCTACTGAATTCCGTGGCTGCCCAGGCTAATAACTGCTCGGGACTCCAGGCTTCAGCCTGCTCCTGCACCGATGCGATCTTTTCCTGATCCTGAACCGTCATTTTCTTATCTTCTTATCTTTCGCCGGTCGCTTGTTCCTATTGGATGAAGCCGCTGGCACAAAAAATGCAATAATCCGCTACGCCTGTCTTCTGAAGGAGTTGGCTGATCTTTTTTGTGTTGGGATTCGATTCGCTTCAGATCAAACGCGCTCCAGAGAACTGGTAACAACCTAACAAGCGCGGTGGCACACGCACATGCTCTGGAAAACCTTTGACATCCTTTAAATCATTACATGATCGCGGGGGTCAGTCAACCCGTGGATTGGCATTTAAGTCACTATTTTGCAAGAGTTTAGGTCTTAAAACCAACGATTTCGATGATTCCGTAATTTTTATTTTGATGTGTTCTGACTAGTGGCGGGACGACCGCAGTTCTTTACAGAAATCATCCAATTCCGGTCCCAGGCGGCCAATTTCATGCTCCAGGACGGTAAGCGCAGCCGGCGCACCGGTCATATCGCCGGCTCGTCCGATGCTTTCCAGTTGCAGTGCAGCCTTCATGGCCAGCCCTGCCCCCAGCGCGCTGAGCGATCCTTTGAATTTGTGGGCGGCGCTGCGCAGACCGGGCGCGCTATTTTCCTTTACCGCTTTACGAATCGATTCCAGGGTATTCGGGGCATCGGCGCGAAACAGGTCGAGCAACATGGCCAGGGTATCGGTATCCCCGTCCAACTGGCTCAATGCCACCTTGCGGTCGAGCACAACGTCCACGCCATCCTTCGCCGACCTTGAAAAGAGTTCCATGAACCTTTCCTTCCCCGGAAACAATACACCAATGTATCACTCCGTGCACACACGAAAGGCATAACCTAAGTTCGGGAACACGCTGGGATAACGCCAACCAGATGGGAAATCGGCACTTCGGGAACAGCACCTGGCTCTTTGATCGAACGAAAAGCGCCCGATACATACGCTTGCGCAGAGATCGATTTCAGATCAAAGCGACAACGCGCGCCGGGCGCGGGTCATAATCCAGCCGCACTCTCAGATCACATCCGCAGGCAATGGCAGACACCGGGAACGGCAAAAAGTTCCCGTGTTGAAAAATAAATTTCACGCTCCGGCATTCATTTTTTCTTTCTCTGGCTCAAGAAAACATCGCAAGAACATTCGGGCTCGGCGTTCCATCTATAAGCGCAACCCGCATTAGCCGCGCTGCTGAAATATCTGGACGGAGACGCAAGATGAAAGCTCAAAACCAACGCAATCACCCGATGCGATATTGGCCTTTTTACCTTACTGCATTGTTGGCCATCGCCGCCGTGCTGCTGGTGCAGCCGTTTCAAACGGCCGGTGCAAGCGCCAGCGCTACGTATTCGCACGGTGTCCTGTATGTGACAATTCCCTACCATGCTCCGCAGTCCGGCGCGGGCAAGCTGATCATAGAGGTACTGAACCCGGAAGATCAGGTTCTGGGACGCGCGGAACAGCACGTCGATATCTCCAGCGGCAAGGGACGCTGGCAGCAGGAAATCAAGCTCGACAATCCACTGCCGCTGGATGAAGTGGTGTGGAATCGCGTCCGTTATCGTTTTGAGTATTCCGATAAGAATCAGGCTGCCATTGAGGGCACCGATTCCATCTCCGAGATTCTGCGCACGCCGGTCGTCCATGTGCTCGCGCAGCAATCGTATTTAAGCGGCGGCGAAGCGGCGGTGCGCGTGATCGTCACCGACACCAAGAATGAACTCATCGCTGGCGGCGGTTCGGTGCGTATCGAGCTTGTGGTTCCCGATCAGAAATCCCGCGCGTTATACAAAGGCCACCTCAACAAGCGCGGCACCACCGAAGCTCAATTCCAGTTCCCGGCAGGCCTGGTGGGCAGCTACCAATTGCACTACGTCGTAGATACGCCGATCGGCTCCACGGAATTCAGCCAGGCAGTAAAACTCGATGACAAAGTTTCGATTCTGCTCACGACCGAGAAACCGATCTACCAGCCGGGACAGACCATCCACGTACGTGCACTGGCTCTCGACCGCGCCAATCATGAAGCTGCCGCCAATCACAAACTGACCTTCGAGGTCGAAGATTCACGCGGCAACAAGGTCTTCAAGAAACTTACCGAGACTGACAAGTTCGGCGTTGCCTCCACCGACTTCGGGCTCGCGGACGAAGTCAACCTGGGCACCTATCACCTGCGCGCCCTGCTGGGCGAAGCCGATGCACCCACGAACACCGCCGAAGTCGCGTTGAACGTGGAGAAATACGTTCTGCCCAAATTTAAAGTCGCCATCGAATTCGGCGACAAAAATAACAAGACCAAGCATGGATACCGCCCCGGCGACCACGTCACCGGCACCGTCCGCGCCAATTAT
>Ga0206959_10244_pt1 | contig 13888 bp, 11 predicted proteins | sample Alteio_BWOrgHeat_31_FD_152971 | JGI IMG/M metagenome (GOLD analysis project Ga0206959, IMG submission 152971) | Enriched cells from forest soil in Barre Woods Harvard Forest LTER site, Petersham, Massachusetts, United States -... | ecosystem: Environmental > Terrestrial > Soil > Temperate forest >...
TCAGGAAACAGTAAACTATGCTCCAACCCATTCCCCTTGCGTTCCGTTCGTAACGCGAAGAATCTGCCAACGCCGGTCCATCTCTGGCAATTTTCGCTTACTCTCCCATTGGGGCAAACCTAAACCTCATAGGCAATTTCCCGGCTATTTTCGCCCAATAACCATTCCGTCACGTACGTATATATATGGCTTTTTTGTAAGCATTGTCACCTCGTTTTTCGGCGTTGCGGTTTCGCCTTTTATTCGCTATAGTATCATTAGAGTTTGAAATTTTAAGAGAATTGAGACGATGACCAAGACCGAGCGCCTACGGAGAGTGGTAATAGTCTGCGGATATTTCACGCGGAACCTAGCCTACTATCGCGCAGCATGGCAGGACAAAACGTTGCGTGGAGCAACTCACCATTTTTGGCGTCATGTAAACAGCAACTTCTTCGACATTGCGGTATTAGAGTGGTGCAAACTGTTGGGTGACAAGAAGGACCCTCACCACTGGTCAAAAGTCGTTTCAAACCCGACTACGTTTGAGAAAAATCTTCTTAGTCATCTGGGCATAAGTGCTTCTGCGTTCAAAAACTACATTGACGGGATGCGTCATTATCGAGATAAATTTATTGCACACCTTGATTCAGAGCCGGTGATGAACATTCCCAACTTTAAACCCGGAAAAGCCGCTGTTGATTTTTATCATGCTCATATTGTCACGAAAGAAATCGCTGACCTGCACGAACTGGCAGGGCTTGTCACCAAGCTCGACGACTGTTATCGGGAGGCGATGCAGGAAGCTAAGAGCGTCTACAATTTCAACCAGCTCTGACCAGCTATCTAAAAGCGGAGTGCACTAAATGGCAATCTTCGGACTTTGCCTTGTTCTGATAACCATCCTTTATTTTATCGACAAAAATCAGCAGTGGCGAGCAGTATGGCGCATCGTCAGAACAACAGCGCTAGTATCTGTGATCCTTGCTGCCGTCACAGCGATTGGGTACGGGGGCTACTATCTTTATCAACGGCACAAAGAAGCAAAGCTCGCCACTGAAACAAAGCAGGATGATTCGATTGATCTATCAGCAGGCTTGGTGCTAAAACCGACGCCACAAAATGTACCCATACCGGAAGGCGCAACCATAGGCACGGGTAAAGACCACGATGCTTTGGCGCAACAGTCGGGCTGGGTTCCCATTTATACGCTTCGGGATACTGCCAAGAAATACGGCGCTCTACCCCCGTTGCCCAAAGGCTACACCTTCGCAGACGGTGTAAAGCCCTGGAAGCTCGCTATAGACCAAGAAGAGTATGCATTTGAGGACCGTGCGCACCTTGATGCATTTGTTCATGCCGTGGGACTGAAACAAAAATAGTGGTTTAAATGACCGGCGTTCCGAAGCACAGCAAGAACTTGCGAAGTCGCAAGGCACGGTTCAAAATCTGCAACGATGGGACGCCAAATCTTTTCAAACACTTACCGGATTGCCTTTTTGGAAGCGCGGTGTACCGAAGGTACACCGCACGCTCCCACTTCTTATTGAAACTGTGTCTTCACTACGAGCGGCAGATCGCGCGAAGAGCTTCCCACTGAAAATATGTACTCGCCGGGAAGCCATGTCCAGTCGTCCTGAGCCTCGTTGAAGGTCGCCAGCGCGAGCGGTTCGATGGCAATCGTGACGGTCTTTCGTTCGCCGGGCTTGAGGCTTGCGCGCTGCCATCCGGCCAGGCGGCGAAAGTTTTCATTTGATGCCGAAGGTAGTTGCACGTAAAGCTCTGCTACCTCAGTACCGCCGCGCGTGCCTGTGTTCTCGATCGTAAAGGTTACCGTCTTTTGCTTTGCATTTACTTGCAAGTCGGCGTATTTGTAGGTTGTGTAAGAGAGGCCAAAACCAAATGGGAATAGGGGCTGCTTGCCCTCTGAATCGAACCACTTGTACCCGAAACGCACTCCTTCAATCAGGTCCGCCGGAAATCCGGCCTTGTGGCGCTGCGCATACGCGTCTTCGTCGAGCCTATCGTCTACGAGACCAAATACTTTAGGATGCGGCAAGTCCGCCTCGGACTTAGCAAACGTGATCGGCAGTTTTCCAGACGGATTCACCTTCCCAAACAGTACATTTGCAATTGCCTGGCCACCAGCGATTCCCGGATACCAAGCCTCCATCACCGCCGCCACATTGTTTATCCAGGGCATAGAGACGGGATTGCCCGTGATGAGCACCACAACCGTGTGCGGATTCGCCGCGGCGACTGCCTGAATCAAGGCATCCTGCTGATGCGGCAGCGCCAACGTAGGCGAATCTGATCCCTCGCGCATGTACTGATCCGCAAAGACAATCGCTATGTCGGAATGTTTGGCCAATGCGGCGGCCGAAGCAAGATCTACTCCTTGGTCAAACTGCACCTCTGCATCTGGTGCAAGCTCACGAATGTATCTCAAGGGAGCGGAAGGAAAGTACACGGCCTCTCCCCATTTGGTAGGCCTCTCCGGCGATATTGCGTTTCCTCCCGGAGCATCTACCTGTGCGGAGCCACCGCCAGACAGCACTCCTTTATCAGCGTGTGCGCCAATGACTGCAATGGAGTGCACCTTCGATGCATCAAGTGGCAAGATGTCCTGAGTATTGCGCAGTAGCACAAGACACTCCTCGGCTATATGCTGTGCATCTTCTCTGCCCCTGAAGGGATCTACTACGGTGCGAGGTGTTGGCGGATGATCAATCACACCCGCGGCAAACATGCTGCGCAGCAACCGCAGCACCATGTCATCGAGCCGCGCCTGTGGCACTTCGCCCGACGTCACCGCATGCTTGAGCGCAGCGCCATAATATTCTTCGCCTGGCATCTGCATATCGAGCCCCGCTTTCGCCGCTTTCACGGTGGAATGCGTTGCCTCCCAGTCCGAGACAACGAAGCCGGGATAGTGCCAGTTTCCCTTAAGAACATGGTTCAACAGATAATCGTTCTCACAACTCCAGTCGCCATTCACTTTGTTGTAGGAACACATCACGGAAGACGGATTCCCAATGCGAATGCCGATCTCAAAGGCCAGCAGATCGCTCTCGCGCATGGATTTTCTGTCGAGACGCTCATCGACAATCTTGCGGCCGGTTTCCTGGTCATTGAGAACATAGTGCTTAATATCGCCCATCACCTGGTTGCTCTCGACCCCTTGAATCACATGGCCGACCGTGACGCCGGCGAGTACTGGATCCTCGCCGGGATACTCAAAGAGGCGACCATTCCGAGGATCGCGCGCAAGGTTTATGCCACCACCGATCGATTGGTTGTAGCCCTGTGCGCGCAGCTCCCGCCCAATCACATTTCCGTACAGAAGAGCCGCTTCCGGATCCCACGAAGCAGTCGCGCCCAGCACCGACGGAAGCAGCGTAGAATACCGGCTCTGCGGCGCGGACATACGCACGCCTACGGCAGAATCAGCCTGTTGTAACGAGGGGATTCCCAGCCGCGGAATGCCGATGACCTCTCCGGCTCCACCGTTATTGTCCTGAGGGATAGGAGCACCAGCGCGCAACGGTCCCCAGCCGACGCCATGCACCAGCTGGATCTTCTCGTCGAGGGTCAATTCCTTGAGCACCAGGGCCGCTCGCTGGTCCGGTGAGAGCGATACATCCATCCAGGGACGCGATGCTGTTGTTGATGCTACGGGATTTTGCGCACTGCTCATGGCACTAGCGGCAGCGAAGACTATGGCGAGTATGAGGGAACGAAAATGCATCTTTGAGACCCCTAATAGAGAATGGGTTCAGCGCTCACAACGGGCAGAGGAAGCGTGCCTAGATTATCTTACTTTTATTTGAGTTTTTGAGCTCGGTCCGAGAATACGTAACAAGGGATCTAGCGCCAGACACCGGCATCCGTAACAGTCATGTTGTACAGATCAAGTTGCAATAGTAGAGCTTAATGAAGCTTGAGTGATGGAATTATTGGTCAGCAGCAGCGACAAAGCTACTATACGAAAGTCGGTAATCGAGGGGTTATCTACGCAAATACCCCGGTCTGCCTTCATGAGATCAGACAGAAAGGCCGGTCTATAGATTGCGATAGGTGAGCCACGCCCCCTATAAGCGGTTAATCATAGACGCAAAATAGGCTGCGCCAAAACCGTTGTCAATGTTGACCACCGTCACATTGGGGGAGCAAGAGTTCATCATTGCAAGCAAGGCAGTGACGCCCTGGAATGATGCACCATAGCCGACACTGGTTGGCACCGCAATCACCGGAGCACCCACCAGCCCCGCAACCACACTGGGCAAGGCTCCTTCCATCCCCGCACAGACAATGAACACTCGCGCGGTGGAGAGCAGCTCGCATTGCGCGACGAGCCGATGCAAGCCGGCAACCCCGATATCGTAGGCTAATTCAATACGATTTCCCATGACCCGCGCTGTAACTGCCGCCTCCTCAGCCACCGGCAAATCGCTGGTGCCTGCACACAGAATCGCAATGGTCCCCTTACCTCGTTCCGTGGCATCTCTTACAAGCGCGACGGTGCGCGCACGCTGGTTATATTCGGCTGAGGGCGTTGTGGCCATGACGGCATCCGCGTGTTCCTGCGTCGCACGGGTTGCGAGCACGTTCCCACCATGCGCCGCCATTCGAGCAAAAATTTCAGCCGTTTCCTCCGGACTCTTGCCGGCAGCGTAAATCACTTCTGGCATGCCGTGGCGCAGCGAACGGTGATGATCGAGTTTGGCAAAGCCAATATCTTCGAACGGCAACTTGCGCAGGTACTCAACGCCTTCCTCGGGAGCGATCCGCTGTTCGCGGATAGCTTCTAACAAGGTCTTCACAGTATCCCTGTCCATAGCATCAATCTACCAATTCTGGGGGCGTTATTGAACGATACATATAAGAATACGTCTCGCAGGTGCGAAACGAGCCCTATTCCTTACTGGTTGACGCCGCTGGCGAGGAAGCCACCATCGACGACGAGAATTTCTCCCGTGACAAACGCAGCGGCATCGCTGGCAAGAAAGACCGCCGCCCCAACGAGTTCCTCGGTCTTGCCGAAGCGGCCCATCGGAGTACGCGCACGCAGTTCCTTACCTCGCTCGCTATTGTCCAGCAGTTCCGCATTCAGGTCTGTTCTAAAGACGCCCGGCGCAATGGCGTTCACCATAACGCCCTGGGAACTCCACTCGACGGCGAGTGACTTGGTAAGCGCGCCGACAGCCGCCTTGCTACAGGCATAGGCCGTCACTTCCTTCAGGCTCACAAACGTATTGAGCGAGGCGATATTAATGATCCGCCCATAGCCATTGGCCAGCATGTGCTTGCCGAATATCTGGCAGGCGCGCAGCGTTCCAGTGACGTTGGTGTCCATGATGTCGTTCCATAGATCTTCGGGAAAATCGACGGTAGGGGCGCGCTTGATTTTGCCGGCACAGTTGATGAGGATATCCACCTTGCCCCAGGCCTTCAGCGTCTCGTCGAGAAGATTTTGCAGAGTCGCGCGGTCACCCACATCCGAGGGAATGCGCAGTGCCTTACGACCTTTGTCTTCGATCAGCGCAGCCGCTTCGTCTACCTGCACTTGCCGGCGCGAACTGGCAACCACGTCGGCACCAGCCTCGGCAAGACCAATCGCCATGGCAAGACCGATGCCGGAGGTCCCGCCAATCACCACGGCCGTCTTGCCGCCCAAATCAAACAGAGAATGTCCCATCCGATGTTCTCCCATTGAAAATGTACAGCACACCTTGTCTTAGCCCCAGACTGGAACTTATTGTCTAGGAAATCGGGTTTCTTTGCCTTCCATATCTCCGCTACAGTTTGTAAGCCTTACGAACGAGATTAACGGTAAGATCCTTGACCACCTCGAATGCCTCGACTTCGCCAAGGCGGTGTTCGGCAACGAGTCGGGCGAGGAAAGCACAGTCGACGCGGCGGGCTACGTCGTGGCGGGCCGGGATCGAGAGGAAGGCACGGGTGTCATCATTAAAACCAACGGTGTTGTAGAAGCCGGCGGTTTCGGTGGCAGTCTCGCGGAAGCGCATCATACCCTCGGGCGAATCGTGAAACCACCAGGGCGGGCCGAGCTTGACTGCGGGAAAGTGGCCGGCGATGGGGGCGAGTTCTCGAGAGAAGGTCGTCTCGTCAAGGGTGAAGAGGATGAGGGTGAGGTTGGGATGATTACCATACCTCGAGAGTAGCGGATGCAGGGCGCGGACGTACTCGATTGGCGAGGGGATGTCTGCACCTTTGTCGCGGCCAAATTTCTCATAGACAAGCGTGTTGTAGTTGCGGACGGCCCCTGGGTGAATCTGCATGGTGAGTCCATCTTCGACGGACATGCCTGCCATCTCCGTCAGCATCTGGGCCCGGAACATCTCAGCGTCGCCGGGCTGGATGCGGCCAGTAAAAATGCGCTGGTAAAGGCGCTCAGCCTCCTGTAACGGCAGGTCGGCAGTAAGAGCGGTGAGGTGACCATGGTCGGTGGCCGTGGCGCCGTTGGCCTTAAAGAAGGCTCGGCGGGAGCGCAGAGCGTCAAGATAGCCCTTCCAGTTCGAGACGTCGATGCTTGAAACCTCGCCGAGCTTCTTGAGGTTCTCCTGAAAGCCCGGATATTCAGCATCAACGACGGCATCGGGGCGGAAAGTGGGAATGACGCGGCCCTTCCAGCCGGAGGTTTTGATGGCTTGGTGAAACTCAAGCGTATCAACGGCGCCGTCGGTCGTGGCGAGGACCTCGATCTTGAAGCGTTCAAACAGCGCACGCGGGAGGAAATCGGGCGTCTGAAGCTTCGCGGCAATGATGTCGTAGTATTCGTCAGCGTTGTCGGCAAAGAGGCGGTCGGTCAGGCCGAAGAGTTCCTGAAAAGCAAAGTCGAGCCAAAGCTGCGTGGGAGTACCGCGAAAGAGGTAATAGTGGCGGGCAAAGATGCGCCACACCTCACGCGGGTCTGCGCTTTCCTTGCCATCTACTTGTGAAATCCCCAGAGACTCGAGCGAGACACCCTGCGAGTAAAGCATGCGGAAGATGTAATGGTCAGGCTGGATGAACAGCCCGGCAGGGTTGGGAAAGGGTCTATTCTCGGCGAACCAGCGTGGGTCGGTATGGCCATGCGGAGAGAGGATGGGAAGATCACGAACGGTCTCATACAACTTCACGGCTACAGTACGGATCGAAGGTTCCGCCGGGAAAAGTCTGTTCGCATCGAGCATGGGATTACTCTCACCTCTCCACCTTAGCGTCCGATTCTATATCGCCATGATTATTGTCTATAGGGCTGGAACTCTGCCACTCAAGGATTTCTACTTCCCTATCTAGCGACCAATTTTGTGGTCGCTCTTCCCTGTACCCATCTCAGACGGCTTGACTGCGGGAACCAACCGGACCATCTCCGGATAGGAGACTGACACTAATTGCCTGCCATTTGGAGGCTGTGCTTTGGTTGCGAGAGCCTGCGCCAACATCTCTACCGCAACGCCAGCGGTTGGCGGCAACACGATCGATGCGGTAAGTAGTCCCTTGCGAACCCACTCTTTTCCGGTGGTGTTCCCGGCATCACACCCTATGTATGGCAGGCTGGACCAGCGATCGAGTTCCGCCCCCTTAAGACCTTCCGCAAATGCTCTCCGAGCTCCCATGGTCATGTTGTCGTTTTGACCCGCCACCAAAGCAACCATCGAAGTCCGCGCAGTACTCAAGCATAACCAGGATTTTACGGCATCGAATCCGCTCTGTTCGGTCAATTTGGCGCGTAGAGTAAGGATCTGGATATTCCCTGGCTTTGCCGATTCCATACCAGCTGTACGTCGCGCAAATACGGGATTGGAGCTTGGACCAACGATATACAAAACCAGCCCACCGTCTGGAAGCAAAGTAGCCATTTGACGCGCCTGAGTTCGTCCGATCTCTTCCTGATTTACGGTGAGTGAAAATGCCGGTGCCTTATTTTCGATGCGCAAATCGTCGATGTAATCATCCTCTCGATTGATCAGTGCCCATCCAATGCCGCGGGCCGCTGCTGCACGCGCCACTTGCATATGAGTAGTACCGACGGGCTGGCAGACAATTGCGTCAGGACGGGAATCGGAAGAAGAAGCTTGAATCACATTGAGTAATTGCTGGCTTTGCGTAATGGCATCGTTCGAGGCATAAAGTATCTGTACGTCCAAGCCCAGCTGCTGGCCGGCTTCTGTTGCTGACGCTGCCTGATCCTGCTGGTAAGAGTTTTCCTCTACCATGAGTGAAACCAGTATCTTTAACTTTTTCATCTTATTGCCTTATTGCCCGTTCGCCTCGCTGCCGATTGTAAACTGGACTTGTTTGCGGAAACGACCTCTCCCGGAATATGACATTACCTGTGATGTGTCACGATTCTAACGTCACAATTGTGCTACTGTTACAAACTCTTTGGTCATAGAGGAAAAGTTGCAAATATATACTTTAGTATGCCTTCAACCCTGACGGCAGACTTTCGATGCTACAGCGTAAATGGCATCATGCGTGTAAAGAATAAGTAACAGGCACTGGCCTCGCAACGGCGCGTCTCACATTGTGAACCTCTCTTTTTCCCCTTATTTGCTGAGGATCTTCTCTACTTTCGGGCGCAAACAATAAAGACCTATCACTCTTTTCATGTGTCGAATATCTTATAGACTTGACGAGTCTACACGGCGATAAGAAACACCATTTCCCCTTGAGGAAAGACATTTCATGGCATGGTTTACAGCTGAAAGTGCAGCACTCTCTGAGCAGCAGATTCAAGAAGTTGTAGACAGGCTTATCGCAGAGGCGCGTACCCGCGTCCGGCCCGACTTGAAACGCGTCCTTCTTCTTCCTCCGGATCTCACAAGGGCGCATTCGGGCGCCGGCAGAATTACTGAAATGCTCTATAAGGCATTGCCGGAGGCGGAAATCGCCGTCATCCCCACCCTTGGACAGCATGTACCGCATACCGAACAAGAAAACCGCTGGATGTTCGGTTCCATTCCGCACAGCAAAATTCATGCACACGATTGGCGCAACGGTGTTACACATATCGGCGTCATTCCGGCCAGCCTGGTAAAAGAGACCACCGGCGGCAAGGCGGATTGGGAGATTCCTGTGAGCCTGAATTCGATGCTGATCGACCAGCAGTGGGATCTGGTGATCAATATCGGTCATGTTGTGCCGCATGAAGTTCTTGGATTTGCCAACCACAACAAGAATTACTTCATCGGCCTCGGCGGCAAAGAGACTATTTGCGCTTCGCACATTGCCGCCGCCGTGTATGGAATAGAAAACAACCTGGGCTGCCTGATCACTCCGCTTCGCGCCTGCTACAACTGGGCGGAAAAGAATCTGTTGGGCCACCTTCCAACCGTATATCTCCAGATCGTTATGCAGCGCGACGAACACAACAAGCTTGCGATCAGCGGTCTCTATGTAGGAAACGATCTCGATACCTACCTGCAGGCAGCGCGCCGCAGCCGTGCGCAGAACATCACGATCTTCGACAAGCCCATCAAAAAAGTGGTTGCGGTTATGCAGGCTGATGAGTTTCGTGCCACCTGGGTGGCAAACAAGGCAATCTATCGGACTCGCATGGTCCTCGCGGATGGCGGCGAACTGCTCATCATCGCGCCTGGGGTGGAGCGCTTTGGTGAACAGCCTGAAGTGGATGCTCTGATCCGCAAGTATGGATACACCGGCACAGATCGCGTTCTCGGCCTATACCGCACCGAAGCCGACATGCAGGAAATTCCCCACGGGGTTGCGCACCTCATTCATGGCTCCAGCGAGGGCCGATTTACCATTCGATATGCCCCGGGCCATCTCACGCAGGCTGAGATTGAGCAGGTTGGTTACGAGTACGCAGATGTGGCTGAAATGCAGGCGCGCTACGCTCCGGAAAAGATGAAGGAAGGCTGGAATACGATGCCGGATGGCGAAGAGGTTTTCTACATCAGCACCCCTTCTGCCGGACTTTGGACGACAGAGGAAAAACTGAATCATCCGTCGCGCCGTGACTACGGCGCATAACGAGCATAGCCATTGAGCAGCACAGTATTGCGGAAAAACGAGACGCTCTGCACCGGGCCCTTGACCGCTTAGTCTTGTGTCAGGGCACGGATTTATCCGTGCCGCAACTGCGGTTTTTGTGTGTCGGCTTCAGCCGCTGAGGTTCCATGTAAGAGTCTCCATTTTTTGGGAGACCGCGAGCAGCAATGCTTGCGCTCGCGTCCTCAGGGCTAAAGCCCAAGATTTTGTAGCCTTTGACGGCATGTCTAAAGTCGTGCCCTGACATGATTGTTACTTTTCCTTGCGGCCAGGGCACTAGTTGGTGATCTGCTTATCTTTGGGTAGCGCCGCGTTGATGCCCTCTAACTTTTGAAATCCGTCCTTGACGACTGTGGTTTTGATATTGTCTTTCGTCACAATCACTGGTTTCAGCATGATGGTGGGCACCTTCTTCTTACCGTTGTAAATCGTCCTATCTTCGGTGATGTTTTCACCCTTCGCCAGGCGAACAGCTTCCTCGGCGGCGCGTGCACCCTCATTCGTAATGGACTTGTAAACCGTCATGCTCTGGGAACCCTCGATAATGCGTACGATCGCCGCCAAATCCGCATCTTGCCCGGAGACTAGCACCTTGCCATCCAGTTTATGGTCCCGAAGTGCTTGAATCACGCCTCCCGCCATTCCATCATTGGAAGCAAGAACGGCAGTCACATCTCCCTTGGAGGAGTCAATCGCGTCCAACATGTGAAGATATGCTTCTGAAGGTTGCCACTCTTTGGTGTACCAATCGGCGATCACTTTAATGTCACCACGGTCGATGTATGGTTGCAGAACTTTTACCTGTTCGTCATGCAGAATCTTCGCGTTCGCGTCATTTGGCGAACCCGCGATCAGAACGTAATTCCCTTTCGGCGCAAGTTTCGCCAGATATTCTGCCTGCATCCTGCCAATTTCGTTGGGGTCAAAGCTTATGTAGAGATCAACATCGCTATTGAGGGCCAGGCGATCATAGCTGATAACTTTCACATGAGCCGCCTTCGCAGCTTCCACCATCCTGCTGGCTTTCGTCGTATCGCGGGGCAGCAGGACCAGCACTTTGATGCCTGCCTTGATCATGTCCTTCACTTGCTGAAATTGAAGATCGTCGTCTCCTCCGGCATCCGCTGAAATCACACTAAAGCCCAACTCCTTGGCACGCGCTTCAAAAGAAGCCAGGTCCGTCTGCCAACGCTCGCCTTTCTGATCTTCCAGCGAAAAGCCTATTTGGAGTTTCTCGCTGCTTTGCGCCTGCATAGCCTGTCCGCCGAGCAGTACTACAAAAACAGCTGACATAACTAATAGTGTTCTTGCTTGCCTTATCAATCAAATCTCCTATCGTGACATCTAAACGGCATGATTGTACCTGACTTCGCTTGCACACAGCGATACGAAATATCTACAAAGTTAAAGCTGCAAGTTTGCGCATGATTCCGAACGTATGACGTCGTCGATTGACAACTCTTCTGTATTCTCCGGATTACCGCCAAAGCCCCTTTGCAGGCATCGCTGGTAGTACTTCCTCGCGTGCGCTGCTATCTGGGAAATACTTTTTGCCCTAACCAGGGGGAAGTCCGCCGAGATAATAGACGCTTAGGCTGGGAGCTGCCTTGATCATGCGAGCCAGGTCCGCATTCGGAAAACGCCGGACATACGGCGGAGCCCACCCAATTTGATCTCCGCTGAGTATCTTTGACGTCTCCTGCTTCACGCCAGTGGCCTTCTCAAACGGTGCGGGATTTAGAGCTCCGGCCACGCATGCATTCACCAACCGATGCAGCGAACCATTCGCATGGGCATATAAATCGAGGTTATTTACTTCTCCAAACTCCGCCAGCAGGACGAGAGGTGCGAGCGCATAAAGATGGTAATGCAATGCCTTGCTTCCTCTAGCCATCTCCAGGGGAAGCGTTCCATCGGACTGTATCTGGCCGATGCCGTTGTCGTATGCCGCCATCGCCCAGCCGAAATCGCTTTGATCATTTGCCGCTACTCCGATGGCTGCGATTTCAATCCCGGCCCAGTACAAATGATTATTCCCGCCATCACCGTGCCCATCTCTTTTGTGCGCGTCGTAATATCCTTTGGTCTGTTCTCCAACGCTAAGCAGCCACTTGGTTATGACTTTGGTCTGTTCCGGCGTCGCATACCCGGCCTCACGTACCTTCAGATAAGCAATTGCAACAGCACCGACGACCCAGCCCTGCACATAGTAGGCCTGATTCGACGACATTTTGCCGGTAAGCGAGTGCTCCTGCGCCAGAACCAGAATCTGGGCCATCGCACATTGTGCTGCCTGGCGCGAGCCGGAAGTGCGGTATTCATCAGCGGCTTTGACCACCGCCATTCCAGCAGCTTTTACTTCGCCACTCGACTTGCGGTAGGCTTCCATCCGCACGGGGTCGACGATGGAGTGAGTGGGATCGTCCAATCTGTAGAAGCTATCCGTCACCAGATCCGGGGCGATATGCGATATGGCTGGACATGGATACGGCGCGTCGGTTGCCGCGATCGGCTTTCCATCCCACGGCGAACGAAGAGGTTGCCCTGAAGCAGCGATGAGAGCAGGAGTTCCAATCGCAAATAGAGCCGTTAAAATAGCGCATCTCAAATACCCAACCGAACTGCCGCTGGTAGCCCACCGGCACGGCCCAAGCCTATTCATTTCCATTTCCTTTGTAGCAACCATGTTTGGTGAGCGTACTGAGTGCCACCCTTTGATCGTCGTGCAAAGCCACCCTTGCAGGTGGCCTTGCACGACATCGGTTTGTGAGCAGAAAGTTCTTAGAAAAAGAAGCGCGCTGATGCTTGCATCGAACGCGGAGGTTGCGTACCTGTGATCTTGCCGAAGGCTGACGACGTATTGAACAGCGCCGCAGTTCCAAGCGTAGTAACCGTGAGTGAAGTGTTAGGCGCAGAAAAGTTTGTATGGTTGACGACGTTGAATGCATCGACGCGCACCTGGAACTTAAAGCCTTCTTTTATATTGAAGTCCTTTGAGACCGAAGCATCGAAGTCAACCTCGCCGGGCGCCCGAATCGCGTCGCGCGGGACGTTACCGAAGCCCGTCGCCACAATGCGGGTTCGAACACCGCCAATGGTGTTGTAAACAGGCCCGGATGGCGTCAGTGGAAAGTTCGGGTCCGTTGCCGAATCAAGGTATTGTAATGCTGCCCCATTCATGACCGGATTCGCCAGCTTAACGGCGCTGACGTTTCCGTTCGGGCGCTGCTGCGAAACATTTGAAATCTCGTTGGTTTGAGTGATATTTACCGGCAATCCCGTGTGAGCGATCACTACCGGTGAAAGATGCCAGTCGCGCAGCCACCGTGGACCGGGTGTGGTGTAGATGATTGCGATATTCAACGTGTGCGTTGCGTCGATATTGCTGACAGCCCAGTCCTTCGAACGACTCGCGGCGTCCGCGGTGTATTGCGCGTTTGCCGTTCCGTTGGGCGCGGAGAAGTTGTAGATGGTACTGCCGTCATCGAGAGTCTTGGCAAACGTGTAGTTGGAAAGCAGCGCGAGGCGCGTGTTAAATTGCCGCCGAACCGTGACCTGCAGGGCATTGTAGCTGGAGTTTCCAACGTCATCTACACCGTTGAAACTGCTCAGCAAGGGAAACGGCTTTGCCAGCTGGCTTGCCAGCGTAGTATTGGCGAGGGTTACGGCGTCAACCTGCGAGAGCGGCACGATGTTGTAGGGAATGTTATAGGGAAGGTTGCTTGCGCTATTGCCGACATAGTTGGCCTCCAGTGTAAGCGCGAAGGGCAACTGACGCTCAAATCCGAAGTTCCATTGCTTCACAAGCGGAATGGAGTTGACATTGTGGAACGATAAACCGATGTTGAATGGATTCGCGGTCGTTGCTGTCGAGAGTGCCGCAAAGGGA
>Ga0206959_10245_pt1 | contig 13857 bp, 12 predicted proteins | sample Alteio_BWOrgHeat_31_FD_152971 | JGI IMG/M metagenome (GOLD analysis project Ga0206959, IMG submission 152971) | Enriched cells from forest soil in Barre Woods Harvard Forest LTER site, Petersham, Massachusetts, United States -... | ecosystem: Environmental > Terrestrial > Soil > Temperate forest >...
TCACCGTGGAGTAAGAAGGACCATACCCAAAGTCACCGGGCTACTTTGGGTGACAAAAACTAAAGAAATTTGGCGTATTAACCGAAAGACCTGACCAGAGGACACGGCATCACAGCCGTAGAGCGAACTTCAGGAGCTGACGCGCCATGAGCAGGCAACTCGCCGCCATTCTTCGCAAGACCCATCTGCTGCAGGAGCCGGAGATTGCCGCATCGATTGAACTTGCGGCCAGGAACAACGAATCGCTATGGCAGGTGCTGTTGAAGCGTCCGGATGTCTCGGAGGAGCAGCTTGCCGAGGCGATGGCCGAGCACCTCAAACTACCTTACATAAAGCTTTCGTCGCTGGTGATCGATCCCGACGCAGTGCGGCTCATTCCCGAGGAGATGGCGCGGCGGCTTACGGCTATCGCTATCCGCATTGAACATCTGGTAAAAGACACCCCAGCGCACGAGCTGGCCAAAAAGCGCGTAACCGAATTCGGAACGGATGCGGCCGCCAAGCGGCGTCCACTGTTGTTGGCCATGGCCGATCCCAGCGACTTTATCGCCATTCAGGATCTGGAGTTTGCCAGCGGCTGCTCCGTCAAGCCGGTGGTGGCCACGAAAACCGAAATCGACGAAGCCATCACCCGCCACTACTCCTTCGACACCTGGATTCACGACTTTCTGCAAAACGTCGAACCCAAGGGCGATCTCGAGATTCTCAGCCAGGACGAAGAAAACGACCTGTGGATCGTCAGCAAGGCCAACAAACTGCAGGAGGCACCAGCGGTAAAGCTGGTGAACCTGATTCTGCAAAACGCGATCCGGCAGCGGGTAAGCGACGTACATATCGAGCCGGGCATGCATCATGTGCGGGTGCGTATGCGCATCGAGGGTATGCTGTGCGAATCCATGCAGGTGCCTAAGTGGCTGCAGGACCCGCTGGTCTCACGCATCAAGATTCTGGCCAAGCTCAATATCGCAGACCGACGCGTGCCCCAGGACGGGCGCATCCGCGTCGTCTACGAAAAAGTCGACGTGGATCTGCGTGTGTCCACGCTGCCCACTTTTTATGGTGAGAAGGTTGTAATGCGCGTGCTGGGCTCGGGAAAACGCGTCCCATCGCTTTCCACGCTCGGCATGGACGAAGAGCAGATGCAAATGCTCAAGCGCGCCACCGATCAGCCCCAGGGACTGGTTCTGGTGACCGGCCCAACCGGCAGCGGCAAGACCACAACGCTGTATTCGATTCTCGATCGCAAGAAGAGCCCCTCCATCAATATCCTCACGGTCGAGGACCCGGTTGAGATTCAGCTTCAGGGCATCAATCAGGTGCAGGTGAACGTCAAAGCCGGCCTGACCTTTGCCTCCACCCTGCGCTCGATGCTGCGCCAGGACCCGGACGTAATTCTGGTCGGCGAAATTCGCGATCTGGAGACCGCGGAAATCGTTTTCCACGCGGCGCAAACCGGCCACCTGGCATTCTCCACCCTGCACACCAACAGCACCACTGCGACCCTGGGACGCCTGCTCGACATCGGCATCGAACCGTATCTGATTTCGTCGGCGGTGAACCTGATCGTCGCCCAGCGGCTGATTCGCACCATCTGTCCGCAATGCAAAACCACCTATGAACCGGACCTGGAAGCGCTCGCGCTGCTGCGGTTGAATATGCCGGAATACTTCCACGGCTCCGGATGTGACTCCTGCAACGGCACCGGCTACGCCGGACGCGTTGCCGTGTATGAAATGCTTCGCTTCACCACGCGCATGCGCGAGATCATCGGCGCCAAGGCCGGCGAGGTAGAGTTGCGGCGCGCCGCCATCGCCGATGGCCTGCGTACGCTGCTGCACGAAGGCATCGAGAAAATTAAAGCGGGCATTACCACGCCGGAGGAGATTCTGCGCGTGATCGAAGTGCAGGAAGAAGACCAGAGCTTCGCCTGCGGAAACTGCCATCGCGGCATCGAAGAATCGTTCACGTTGTGTCCCTATTGCGAGCACACGCTCAAAGTCGTTTGCGCAGGCTGCCACAAGGACATGAAGGCCGGGTGGAAGCGCTGTCCCTACTGCGGCCACCCGCAGGCCTCGCACGTACCATCCGTTCCGGCCAGGAAGGCAGCGCCAGCCGCAGACCAGAATCCCGCTCAGGATTCGGACTGGACGCCTCGCATTCTGGTCATCGACGACGACGAGATCATGCGCACCATCACCACCGCTGCCCTGAGCCAGCTTGAGGGCGGATGTGAGGTGCTGGCGGCACCCGATGGGCCCTCCGGCCTCAAAGCTATCCATAAACACCGGCCTGACCTGATTATTCTTGACGTCCAGATGCCGGGCATGAGCGGCATTGAAGTCTGCCAGGCGCTACGCAAGGAGCTGGAGACCGCATTCATTCCGGTAATCATGCTCACCGCCGACACCGGGGACGAAAGCCGCCTCAGCAGCTTCCTCGCAGGCACCGACGGCTACATGGCCAAGCCCTTTGCTATTCCCGAACTGCACGCCCGGGTTACCCACCTGTTGCAACGCGCCTACCATCGCGGCCAGGATGAGTCGAATCTTCCGGCGCACTGAACGACCGGCGGAGATTACACCAAAGTTTTTTTCCACGTCTGAGAATTGTTGTAACCTTACGTTAACAATGGGGTCTATATAGACGTGGAAAATTTTGTCAGCGGGGAACACCGAATTCGGATCGAGAGCAGCGTTCCCACAGGCGAAGCGCAAGTTCCTGCTCTGCTCATCCTGCACGGCTCGGAAGGCCTGACCAGCGAATGGTTCAAACAATACTCCGGATACTGCACTACCGGAAAGTTCGCCGCCTTTGCTCCTTACTATTTCGACCGCACCCAAACCACGTTTGCGGAGCGCGAGGCGATTCCGGAACATTTTCCCACATGGCTTGAAACCGTCACGGATGCCCTGGCCTATGTAGCCCGGCATCCCCAAGTGGACGCCAGACGCATCGCCGTCATGGGCATCTCCTTGGGTGGTTTTCTCGCCATGACGCTGGCTACCCAGGACGCGAGGATATGCGCGGTGGTTGAGGCTTTTGGCGGCATTCCCGATCTCTTCGTCCCACAAATCAGCAGCAACATGCCCCCCACGCTCATCCTGCACGGCGACGCCGACCCCACCGTGCCCGTAAGCGAAGCGCGCAAGCTGGATAAACTCCTCACTCAGCACGGCGTGGAACATGTCACCAAAATCTATCGCCGCCAGGGACACCGCTTCACCGGCCTGCGCCGCATGGATGCGCTGTTCACCATCCTGCGCTTCCTGCACAAACACCTGCAGTCCAGCGTCTCCTTCGACGCCGCCTTTGGCTCAGAAGAACCCGGGATCGCCGGGGATTAAAATAAAACCTTAACGCCTTGATTTTTACAAGGCACTAGGATTGGGACGTTACATCTCTTCTAATCCCAGTGTCGCCCCTCCGGGGCTTTGCTCTCTTTAAACACTTTACCCAGGGCTCACGCCCTGGGCTAACCTCTGACGCCCCTGACGGGGCTAAATCGCCATCCGGGGTTGTCAACTTGCAACGGCCAACGTACAAAGCAAAACTGAAACGCTCTGAGCTCATGTCGGAGCGCACGCAAACCAAGCATCTGGTGTTTGAGGTTCCCGAACTGGAACGCTTCGATTTCGCCGCTGGCCAGTTTGTCTCCATGGTCGCTTCGCGCGAGGGCAAGCTGCAAACGCGCGCTTATTCGATTGCGTCCGCTCCGCGCGGTAACAATTCGTTCGATCTTTGCCTGAACCGCGTGGATCAAGGCTTCTTCTCGAATCTGCTTTGCGACCTTGAATACGAATGCGATGTCGATTTCCACGGACCCTACGGCGCCTTCGTGCTGCGCCATCCGCTGCGCGATTCGATCTTCGTCGCCACCGGCACCGGCATTGCGCCCATGCGCGGATTCGTCGAATCCCTCTTCGACGGCGAAGACCGCTCAGAGGGCAAAGAGATTCACCTCGTCTACGGAACCCGGCACGAAAGCGAAATCTACTACCGCCAGTACTTCGAAGAGATCGCGCGCAAGTTTTCCAATTTCCATTACACCGTCACCCTCAGCCGCCCTGCAGAGGGATGGCAGGGCGAGCGCGGATACGTGCAGGACCAGGTAAAGAAAATCATCGAGTCGCGTCCGGCGGAGACGCGCCATGCCATGGACGCCTACATCTGCGGCCTCAACGCCATGGTCTCTGCCAATCGCAAGCAGCTCACCGAAATGGGTTGGGAGAGAAAACAGATTGTGTTTGAGCGGTACGACTAATGAAGAGAATTGGGTAATTGGGTAATTGGGTAATTGGGTAATTGGGTAATTGGGTAATTGGGTAATTGGGTAATTGGGTAATTGGGTAATTGGGTAATTGGGTAATTGAATCAACGGTCGCTGAAAAACACCGCCCCCAAAAACCAGACGGGGCTGATTCATCTCGATGGAGCCTTGGCTTCGGAGAATGTCACGCGTGTATCTGTAATCACTATCACTGCAACCTGCAAAAATGAGCCGAGAACCAGCCAGCCCATACCCAGCTTTCGGCATCGTAATTAGTGTCAAGTTTACGCTCACCTGAAACATCCTCAACGTGGAGGCGATATTTCATGAAAATTACAGACAAACTGCGCCAGGCCAAGGAAAAAAGTCTGGATCGGGCGCGGGAAGGCTGGCAGGAAACCTGCGAAAACCTACAGGATGTGCAACGCCGTCTGCGCCAGCGCATGCGTATCTTTCCCCGGCGCAAGGACGAAGCCGTACCTCCGCTGGTGACTAATCCGGCTCATGAGCAGGAACAAAGCAAGATCGCCAAACCAACATACCAGGGCCTGCAAATACGCAAATCAAAACCATTCTTTTCGCGTGGCAAAGGCGCAGACGGCGGCACGGCAGCATAGCATTCACAAGCCCATCTGGAGGAATCTTACTTGCGCTCTTCGCGCTCGCGTTCGCGCTTTTTAGGAGTGGCTACAGGCGGAACCTGAATCGAACGGCGCAGCGGGACGATGGCCGTCGCGGCGCTTCCTGCAGCCGACTGCATACTGGAAAATTGCTGCACCATTTCCGTGCGCACGTATTGCACAAAGTCCTGCATCTGGCGGTTCATCAGCTCCATGCGCTCGCGCATCTGCAGGATGATCGCGATGCCGGCGATGTTCACGCCCAGGTCGCGCGCCAGGTTCAGGATAAACTCCAGCCGCTCCAGGTCCTCATCGGTGTACATGCGCGTGTTGCCTTCACTGCGCGACGGCTTCAGCAGTCCTTCGCGCTCGTATAAGCGCAGCGTCTGTGGATGAATCTCGTACATCTCCGCCACCGACGAAATCATGTATGCGCCTTTGGATTTTCGCTTGGTCACCATAATGCCTTCGTTCCTACAACTTCTTCCACAGCTCCTCGCGCGGATCTTCGGGGTTCAACTGCGCGAACTCACGAACAATTTCCTTCGAGCGCTCGTCGCGGAGTTGCGGCATCTTGAGCTGTACATCCACGATCTCGTCGCCGCGCACGCCTTCGCGGGTGGCGGAGACCACGCCCTTTTCGCGCAGACGCAGCTTCTGGCCGCTCTGCGTGCCTGGCGGAATTTTCAACTGCGCTCGCCCGTCGATGGTCGGCACCTCGATCTTCGCACCCAGCAGCGCCTCGCTCATACTGATTGGGACGCTCACATGAATATCATCGCCTTCGCGCGTGAAGATCGGATGCGGCTCGATGTGCACCACCAGGTAGAGGTCGCCGGGGGCGCCACCGTGCGAACCGGCATTACCCTTGCCGCCCACGCGAATGCGCTGCCCATCGCGCGTCCCAGCCTTGATACGTAATTCGATTGGCTCGGCGCGGGTTACCGTTCCCTCGCCCTGGCAAGTCGGACAGGCATTGAGAATCTTGCCTTCTCCGCCGCAGCGCGGGCATTGCAAATTGAATTTCATGCGTCCGCTGCTCTGCGTGACTTCGCCGGCGCCGTTGCACTCCGGGCAGGGTACCGAGCCGCCAATGTTGGCATCTCCGTGACACGCAGGGCAAACTTCGTGACGATTGATGGTGATGCGTAGCGTGCCGCCCTTGATCGCCTGCCAGAAACCAACGTTTACGCGGTATTCCAGGTCGGTGCCGGGCACGGGTCCAGCCGAGCGCTTGGCGCCCCCGGAGAAAATGTTCGAAAAAATATCGCGAAAACCGCCACCCGTGCTGGTTTTCCTTCCGGGGCCGCCCGCAGCAGTGCCGCCGCCGAAATCGGAGAAATCGAATCCCTCGAAGTCAAAGGGAATGTCCTGCGGGCCGCGTCCGGCACCGGGCCGCTGCGCGCCTCCGGGAAAGCCGCCTCCCGCACCTCCACCACTGCGAGCATAGGCCTCGGCGGCTGCGGGATCGATACTGTCGGAATAGAAACCGAGCTGGTCGTAAATCTTGCGCTTCTTCTCATCGCTCAGGATGTCGTTGGCCTCGGAGATTTCCTTGAACTTCTCCTCGGCGGCCTTGTCCCCTGGATTTACGTCCGGATGATATTTGCGCGCAAGTTTGCGGAACGCTTTGCGGATTTCCTCCGGCGTAGCGTTCTTCTTGATTCCCAGTAATCCGTAATAATCTTTCGTTTGTGATGCTGGCATGTTTGCTGGTTAACCCATTGTATGTATAAAAGCCACTACTTTTTATGCTGCCCCGACTTCCTGAATAAAGAAAGCCGAATCGGGCTCCTCGTCCTGCAACTTCAAAACTAACTGCTCCGCCAACACGCGATTGGAAAGCCCCGAAACCGGGACTACGCTCGCCGGCACACCTGTTTCTCTCGCAAGTTTTACCACCAAATATTGTTTCACTTTTTTACCTCCCAAACTGATTCGCGGCATCTACCGCCTCTTTCTTTTGTTTCTTCCGACCTCCTGTGCATACAGCCGATTTGAAATACCGCCGGGTATAATTCCCGGCGCCTTCTTCTGGCAAAAACCCCCGATGAAAGTCGGGGGCGTTGCTTGCTGCGTCATATTACTACCGTGGCGGCGACGTTGATCGCCGCCACGGCTTGTATTTGCAGGAGGCGGTTCGCCTCTCACAGTTTCTCGCTTAGGCGTTACCGTTTCTCTTCGACGTCGACATACTCGGCATCGATGACGCCTTCGTCTTTCTTCTGTTCCTGCGCTCCGGTGCCGCCTGTGGCTCCGTTGGCTTCAGGCGCACCCGGCTGCCCTTGTGCTGCACCGGCTTTGTACATCGCCTCGGCCACCTTGTACATCGACTTCTGCAAGGCTTCGAAAGCTGTCTTCATAGCCGCTGCATCCGTGCCCTCGAGTGCCTTGCGGGCGGTAGCGATAGCCGCTTCCACTTCGCTCTTGTCACTCTCGGGAATCTTGCCTTCACTTTCCTTCAGCGTCTTCTCGGTGTTGTAGACCAGAGAATCAAGCTGATTGCGAGCGTCGATTTCTTCGCGCTTGGCCTTGTCTTCGGAAGCGTGAGCCTCGGCGTCGCGCGCCATCCGCTCCACTTCCTCCTTGCTCAGACCAGACTGGTTCTCGATGCGCATCTTCTGGTCCTTGCCCGTGGCCGTGTCTTTCGCGGTCACGTTCAGGATGCCGTTGGCGTCGATATCGAAGGTGACTTCGATCTTGGGTATGCCACGCGGCGCGGGCGGAATGCCCAGCAGTTTGAACTTACCCAGCGTACGGTTATCGCGCGCCATCGGACGCTCACCCTGCAGCACATGCACCTCAACTTCCGTCTGGCTGTCGCCAGCGGTAGAGAAAGTCTCGGTCTTGCGCGTCGGGATGGTGGTGTTGCGCTGAATCATCGGCGTGGACACTCCGCCCAGCGTCTCAATCGAGAGCGTCAGCGGGGTCACGTCGAGCAACAACAGATCCTTCACGTCGCCGGTCAGCACGCCGGCCTGCACCGCCGCGCCGATCGCAACCACCTCATCAGGATTCACGCCCTTATGCGGCTCGCGGCCAAAGAGCTCTTTCACGATCTCCTGAATTTTGGGCATGCGCGTCTGTCCGCCGACGAGTACTACTTCGTCGATGTCCTTGGCCTCAAGGCCCGCATCTTTCAGCGCCTGACGGCACGGAGCCAGCGAGCGCTGCAGGATGTCGTCCACCAATTGCTCGAGCTTGGCGCGCGTCAGGGTCTTCACCAGATGCTTAGGACCGCTGGCATCCGCGGTGATAAACGGCAGATTGATCTCGCTTGAAGCCGTGGTCGAAAGTTCGATCTTGGTCTTCTCCGCGGCGTCACGCAGACGCTGCAAGGCCATCTCATTGCCTTTGGCCTTGAGATCGAGCCCTTCTTCTTTCTTGAACTCTTCCACCAACCAGTCGACGATGCGCTGATCGATGTTGTCGCCGCCGAGGTGCGTATCGCCGTTGGTCGATTTCACCTCGATCACGCCCTCGCCCACTTCGAGAATCGAAATATCAAAGGTGCCACCACCGAAGTCGTATACGACGATGGTTTCGTCCTTCTTCTTGTCGAGACCATAGGCCAGTGCCGCGGCGGTAGGCTCGTTGACGATGCGCTTTACGTCGAGGCCCGCGATGCGGCCAGCGTCCTTGGTCGCCTGGCGCTGCGCGTCATTGAAATACGCTGGCACGGTGATGACAGCTTCCGTGACCGCGCCACCCAGATAGTCTTCGGCGGCCTTCTTCAGCTTCTGCAAGATCATCGCCGAGATCTCGGGCGGGGTGTATGTCTTACCCTGCGCGAGGACCGCGATTTTATCGCCATCCTGCTGCACTTTGTATGGGACCATCTTCAGTTCGTCGCTGACTTCATTGAAGCGACGTCCCATGAAGCGCTTGATCGAATAAATGGTGTTCTCAGGATTGGTGATTGCCTGGCGTTTGGCCACCTGGCCCACCAGACGGTCGCCGCCCTTGGTGAAAGCCACCACTGAAGGAGTCGTACGGCCACCCTCTTCATTGGCGATCACCTTCGGCTCGCCGCCCTCCATGACGGCAACAACCGAGTTCGTCGTGCCCAAGTCAATTCCTATAATTTTTCCCATGGCGTAGATTGCCTCCTCATCTATAAGTGCAGAACTCAAAGGTCATTCTCAACCTTGAGTTAGTTATTGTCAAATAGTTTGATTCTAAATCCATTCATAGGATGCATTAAATCGTAAATTATTGATTTTAAATATACTTGATAAGCCTTCGCTTGATAGTTGACCAGCCGGGAAGAGATTGATAACAAATGCCTTGCAAGGCGTGGCTCATTCGTGTACTAAGTCTATTTTTTACATCTAGATAGAGAGCAATTCACAGGAAATACATAGTAGCATCTCCCTGAAATAAAAATGAAAGGAAACAGGCTCTGCCATGTCTTTCCTGCTCTTCTTCGTTCCCTTTCTTGGAGTCGCCATCACGGCCATCATGCTGCTTGAGGACTACATCCACAGCTTCAGCAACGAGCAGTTCATCACCATGAACCTGCCTCACGCCCTGATGCAGCCAATATCGAAGCTCAAGGTAATGGCTAAAGCAGCAGCGCGACATTAGATCGCCAGGTTTTGCTTTGCCCTGATCCTCAGAGGCCCTAATACCTTCGCGAGCTTCAGTAGACGTCGGCGATGCGCTGGGCGGCAACGCTCCGCAAGCCTTGGTGTGCTATATAGCTCAGACACCCGACTCCCCGATAACGTAGGGTTGAACTAGGCACCCGGAAGGAGTGCTGACTCATGAAGCCAATCGGGATTATCTGCACAGCAGCGCTATTCTTATTTCTTCGAACCACTGTTCCCGCCTATTCTCAGGAACACGGAGAGCAAGGGAATCAGGAGCAACACAAACAGGACGGGGAGAAAAAGCAGAACGGCCAGAAAGACCAGCAACAGGGCCAGCACTCACAACAACAGCAACAACAGAACCAGCAAGCACAGCAGCAACAGCAGAACCAGCACGCGCAGCAACAGCAGCAGCAAAACCAACAGGATCAGCGCGCACACGACCAGCAGGCACAGCGCACTCAGCGCACACAACAGGACCAACACGCACAGCAACAACAGCAAAACCAGCAGAATCAGCGCACACACGACCAGCAGGCACAGCGCACTCAGCACACACAACCGGACCAGCACGCACAGCAACAACAGCAAAACCAGCAGAATCAGCGCACACACGACCAGCAGGCACAGCGCACTCAGCGCACACAACAGGACCAACACGCACAGCAACAACAGCAAAACCAGCAGGCCAAACCATCCTCACAACAGCACCGTCAATCCAATGCCAGCTATCACCAGGGACATCGCACCGAACAACAACAGCATGTCGAGCAGAATGCGTGGGGAGAGCATCGCGCCCGAAGCTGGGAATCAGAGCATCGCACCTGGCAACAACGCGGCGGCTACAGCGGCTATCGCATTCCCGACGATCGCTTCCGCGGCGATTTCGGCCGCGAACATGCGTTCCGCATCTACAGTCTTCCGTTCATGATTGTCAGCGGCAATCCGCGTTTCCAGTACGGTGGCTATTGGTTTAGTCCCGTAGACCCGTGGCCGGAATCCTGGGCAAGCGACTGGTATGACACCGACGATGTCTATGTTGATTATGTCGACAACGGATATTACATGTACAACCGCAGGTATCCCGGTCCTGGGATCGCGATCAACATCTCGCTCTAGCGCAAGAGGCGAGCAGAATAAAACATAATCGATAAGTAAAACGGGCTGCTCGCGCAGCCCGTTCCTAATGCAGGTCGTTCCAATGCAAATCAACGACAGAAACGATGCGCTCGTTACTCCACCTGCTGCTTGGCGCGGTAGCCTTCGCGGGTGACGATGGTGTATTTGACGGTCTTGTGCTTCTGGTCCTTGATTTCCAGCGGACCGCCTTCGCCGTTTACCAGTTCCACCTTGATCTTGCGGTAGCTGCCGTCCTGTTTGGAGTTGGTGGGCTTGTAGCTGAGCGTGTACTGGCTGCGGATGGCGGCGCCGATGTTCTGGAAGATGCCCGGCATATCCTGCTGGAAGCGTGGGAAGTAGGCTTCGCCACCGGTCATCTGGGCGAAGGTGCGCATCTGGTTGTCGGCCTGCAGAAAGGTCAGGCGCTGATTGTCGCCCATGCCGGCATCGGCCATGATGCGAGCAACCTGTCCGGTGCTGATGGTGAAGATGGTGATGTCGCGCGAGTCTTTGACCTTCTTGTACATCTTGTCCAGGGTGAGTTTGCTGAAACTGTCGTATCCGCTTGAAACCAGGATGACGTACTTGCGGCCCTCGACGCCGTCCAGGCGGTCGAGCACGTCATAGAGTGAGTCAAAGAGATTGGTTTCCGAGAAATCCGGAACCCGCAGGGTGCCGAGAGCGCCGAGAATGGCGCGCTTATCCTGAGTGAAATCAAGCAGGATGTGTGGACGCATGGAATAATACTCAACCGCAACCCAGTCGTCGGGCTTGAGCGTGGACGCAAAGGTGTACGAGGCATTCAGCGCGTCATACATGAAAGCAGCATTGGTGCGGGCAAACTCCACCAGCAGCACGGCCGTAATCGGCGCCTGCGTCGGCTGCACGCCCATCAAAGTCTGCGGCACGCCGTCTTCGAGGACTTTGAAATTCTGTTTCTGCAAGCCCGGAATAAACATGCCGTCTTTGCTGATGACCTGCACGTTAAGGTTTACGATCGGCACGTCTACGCGAATGGTGTAGTTCTCGAGTCCCTCGGGATTCTTGATATGGGGCGCGCGCTCGGGCGGTGGCGTGGGCTGGGTGTCGACCTTCTTTCTGGGAACCACAATCGGGCCGTTGTCGCCGTTGGGTCCGCCATCGGAGGGGTTCTGGTCAGCGGTATTGCCCGAACCGCCGGTGGCGCTGCTTCCTGACGACGCACTTCCCGAGCCGTTGGCAGGCTGCTGGCCGTAAAGGCGCGCCTGCGAAGCGAGTGCGAACATCGCGCATATAACGGCGCTTACATATAGGGCTTTTGCCGTAAATGCCCGTAAGTATTTCATTGACCTTGAGATACGAGTTCTACGAAACATTTGTCGATCCCCCAACGCTTTTCTACTGTAGTATAGAGCCAATCCAAGCACCAGATGTGCAAGTTAGAGCCTGAACTGGGATAGGGATTCCGGCTTTGGGGCATCACAGTGCGTCGTATCTATGAAACCAAACGCGTCTGCCCGCTTCGCGCTTTCGGTGCTGCTTCTAAGCACCGTCGCCTTATACTCCCAAACCAGCACGCCAATCCCCTTGAAGTTAGACTCGCAAGCCGCGGAAGTGTCGCATCCGGCTATAAGCTCTGATGCGCCAAAATCGCCGCCGGCGATCATGCACCTCTCCGAGATAAAGGCAGGCATGCATGGCGTGGCTTACACGGTCTTCGAGGGCACCAAGCCGGAGCCCATGGAAGTCACAATTCTGGGCATACTTTACAACGCTATTGGCCCCAAGACCGACATGATCCTGGTCCGGCTGGGTGGCGCCAAGGCGGAGTACACCGGCGTAGTGGCCGGCATGAGCGGCAGCCCGGTTTACATCGATGGCAAGCTGATCGGCGCATTGGCGTTTCGTATCGGTTCGTTCTCGAAAGACCCCATCGCCGGCGTAACGCCCATCGACGACATGCTGGAGATCAGCGAGCTTGACCACTCCATCCCCGCCGAGGGTGTGGTAAAAGACGCCAGCAAAAACGACGGTTCAGCAGCCACCAAAACCGGCATGACCGCGGAGAACTTCGCGCCAGGGCAACCGGTGCAGAGCGTCTACAACTATATGAAGCCGATTGACACGCCATTGGTGTTCAGCGGCTTCAGCGAAGACACCGTACAGCGCTTCGCTTCGCAGTTCTCTTCCGCCGGCATCGTGCCGGTAATGGGCGTGGGCGGCGCAGAAATCAACAAGCCGCAGCCCGACCCCATTGTGCCCGGCTCGGCCATCAGCGCCATTCTGGTGAGCGGGGACATGAACATCACTGCGACCTGCACCGTCACCTACATGGACGCCGATCACCTGCTGGCCTGCGGACATCCGCTGATGCAGTTCGGCATGGTCGATATGCCCATGACCAAGGCCGAGGTCGTAGCTACGCTGGCCTCGCCGCTGAACGCCTTCAAGATCGTGAATGCCACGGAAGTCGTCGGCTCGTTCGTGCAGGATCGCCATACCGGTATCATGGGCCGATTCGGTCGTACTTCAGAGATGATTCCGGTTTCTCTATCGATTCATGGCGGACCGCAGGAAAAGATTTTCCACTTCGGCGTGATGAACAATGCCAAGCTGACGCCGGTGGCGATTATGTCCACGGTATTTCAGGCGCTGCAAGGCACCAACGAATTCGGCGACAACGTCACCTACCGCATGCACGGCGTGATTTCAGTAAATGGACATCCCGACGTAACCATGAGCGACATGTTCGCGCCTGGCGAAGCACAGCCCACCGCGTTTAACGCAGCTATCCTGCTGGGCAACCGCTTCACCAGCATCTATGAAAACCCGCTGCGGCAGCCGGAAATCAAGGGCGTCGATCTGGTTTTCGACATCATCCCCGAGCGGCGCTCGGCGACCCTGGAGACGGCACGTACAGACGTAACCGAAGCGCGGCCCGGAGACGAACTCACCATCGAAGCGGTGTTGCGTCCCTATCGCGGCGAGCGCATCATGCGCCAGATTCACGTCAAGATTCCTACATCGTCCCCCAAAGGGACGCTGCGCATCCTGGTCAGCGACGGCGACACCCTCGACCGCATCCATCGTGTTGCGCCTACCATGGCGCGCAAGATGGATATCGAATCGATGATCGCGGTGCTCAATCGCCAACACAACAACCACTCGCTCTACGTCTCGCTGCTGGAATCGAACCCGCAGGCCATGATCGAAGACAAAATCATGCCATCACTACCGCTCTCCATGATGAACGTGATGGACGGCATGCGCGGCACCCAGG
>Ga0206959_10247_pt1 | contig 13820 bp, 8 predicted proteins | sample Alteio_BWOrgHeat_31_FD_152971 | JGI IMG/M metagenome (GOLD analysis project Ga0206959, IMG submission 152971) | Enriched cells from forest soil in Barre Woods Harvard Forest LTER site, Petersham, Massachusetts, United States -... | ecosystem: Environmental > Terrestrial > Soil > Temperate forest >...
CAAGCCGCCGCCACGCGCGCGGCGATTTTATCGTCCAAAGTCTCGCCGCTTTTGCCCGCGAAAGTGTAAGCGGTCTGACTGCAGTTGTTTTGCGGGCGACAGGCCATAATCATCCGCGTGTCGAGTCCGCCGGTCAGCGCGATTCCGATTTTTGAATCGGTGGAAAAGTAGCACGGCAGGATTTTTCCGAATGTTTCCTGAAATTTGCCTTCATAATCCGCCGCAGAAAGTTGCGGCTGCGATTCCCAGGTTTCCGGCGAAAAATATTTTTCCTTGCGGCAATTTCCGTTTTCAAAAGTCCAGAGCGAGCCGCCGGGAAGAATCTGGATACCGCGAAAAATCGTCCGCCAATCCAAAGTGCAGCCGAAAGTCAGGAATTGCGTGACGCCTTCGGGATCGAATTCGCGCAGTTCCGGCAAAACGCGCAGTAACGCCTTGGCTTCGCTGGCGAAATAAAAATCACCGTTTGATTCGTGAAAGTAAATCCGCTGGCTGCTGTAACGGTCATTGAACAAAAACGCCTTGTTTTGCCGCTGGTCAATTAACAGTCCGCTGAAAAGTCCGTTTAATTTCTCAAAAAAAACCTGTTTGTTTTCTTCGTAAAGTTGAACCAGTTTTTTTCCGGTTGCGACTTCAGAATCCAAAAAGCATTCGCCGGAAAAAATGAGCGTAACGTTTTTTTCTTCGTTGGTGAAAAGTTGACCTGCGGAATTTTCAAGCGCAACCCACCCGCCGTAAATTCCAAGTTGCGGAGCAGAGCAAGTTCCGGATTTATAAAACGCCTCGTGTTCCATGGACGCAATCATGGCCTCCAAGCGTGCTTCGCATTCGGCGACGGGTTTTTGCGAAATGATTCCAACTATGCCTGGCATAAAATAAAACGTGAAAAGCCGTCGCTAAACCTGGACTGGGGAATTTTGGAAATTGGAGCCGGCGGGAGGAATTGAACACTCCATCTGCCAATTACAAATCAGCTGCTCTGACGTTGAGCTACACCGGCAAAAGTGTTTTGGGCTTGGGACAAATTTATTCCCGGACGAGGCGCGACGACGGAGAATCGGTTTTCTCTTCCGCGAATTTTTCCTTCCTTTTATTGAGCCAGTCTCGGATGCGTAAAAGAATTTTCAAAACCTGCTCCGGCAGCAATCCAACCGCGCCACGATAAAGTCTCAAGCCGACATAGACACGGCCCTTCAAGGTGAGCGGAATGTAGTAGCGTGGAAAATCAAGCTGCTCAAAACCGTTGCGCCGCTTGAATTCCACCAGCGAACTGTCCTTCTTGTTTCCGTAAACGTATTTGCCATAGACAAAATAGCTGACGTTCTTTTGCGCGCAGATTTCCACGGCTTTCGTCAGTAGCGCGTTCAACGGTCGCTTGTCGTAATGCGAATTGAACGCGAGGATGTGCAGGATGACCGCCACGTGATCCACATAGACCATCTTGATAAATCCGATGAGTTCATCTTGAAGATACGCACCGATGAATTCGCTCTGCTCCAGAAACGTCGCGTGCTCGCGCTTCACCGTCGCGAAGTCTTTTCCGTAATGCCAGAACGGCCTACCCTGACGGACAGGTGACTCGTTGCACAGTTTGTGGATGCCCCGCGCCAGCGCGTCGTCGAACGGCACGGCTTTCACAACGACGCCGCGCTTGACGGAGCGCCGCGTGTTCTTGCGCGCTTCCTGCGGCAGTTTTTCCCACCAAGCATCGAAAGTCGTCGTGTCCACGACCGCGTAATTGTCCCACTCGAAATGATGATTGAACCTCGGCGTGACATCCGGTGGTCGCTGAAAAAAAGTCAGCACGTCCGCCTGCAACTCGCCTTTGGTCAAGGCCGTCATAAAGTCCACCGGAGTTTTGACCAGCTCGCCTGCCACTACTTCTTCATCTCGAATCGCAGCAGTCTTGATCCACTTGCCGGTGACAATCACAGTCCGCCCGTCAATTTCGACCGACGGAACGAGCATGTTTTTCCCCTTCACCCGGATTTCTGAAAAATTTGCAGCCATAAAAATCAAATCAACTTTGCAAACCGATTCCGCGCAGCCATTGCTCAAACATCACGAGGCTGAACAGCAGCTTGTGGTTGTCCTGCCGCCGCGATTGATGGTCGTCCAAAAGCTTTTTCACCGGCGTGGGGTTCAGCAATTGAAACATCAGCGAACTATTGTCCAGCAGCACGTCGTTGAATTTTCCTTTCGCCGACGACTGAAACCATGCGTCCACTACATTCACGGCAAAGCCGCGTTTCTTGCGCTTCAAGATTTGGCGCGGCAGAAATTTTTCGCATACGCGGCGGTGCAGCCATTTCCGCTCGCCGCGACGAATTTTGAAATGTGAATCGAGCCGCTGCGCGAATTCCACCACTGTGCGGTCGAGATACGGCACGCGTGCTTCGAGACCGTGCGCCATCGAAAGTTTGTCGGCATACATCAGCAGTTCGTCCGGCAGCGACGACCGGATTTCCAGCATTTGAAAACCGCCGAGTTCGTCGAGCTGCGCCATCTGCGATTCCAGCGGACGGATGTATTCCACGAGCGTCGGGAATCTTCCATTGGTGTCGCGGAAAAGACCGTTCACGGTTTCCGCTGGTTGCAGCGAGAAAACATTTTGATAACGCTCCAATCGGTCGGCGAAACCGAGTGATTGCACACCGCGCTTCAAAGTTTCGTTGCGCGGCAATTTTGAAATAATCGAACTGGCGAACGATTGGATTACTTTCGGCAAACTGCGCCAGCGTTCTCCGTAGTGAACGCCGAGATGTCGCTTGTAACCACCAATAGTTTCGTCCGGGCCTTGCCCGATGAGGACGACCTTCACGTCCTGCCGCGCGCGCTGGCAGACAAAATACATCGGCACGATGGACGAACTCGCGACCGGCTCTTCCAAATGGCTCACGATGTCCGGCAGCGCCTTTTCAAATTCATCCTGACCCAGCCGCACCTGATGATGTCGTGCGCCCAGCAACGAAGAGGTTTCGGCGGCGTCCACCAACTCGTCGTCCACAAAACTTTGTCCGTAGCCGATGGTGTAAGCCGGCCATTTGCGGCCATGCTCGTTCATCAAAGCAAGGAGCAACCCAGAATCGAGTCCGCCGCTCAACAAAATTCCGACCGGCACGTCGGCCAACAGATGCCGCTTCACCGCACCGCGATAGAGTTCAAACAATTGTTCGGTAGCGTCGGCGTCGCTGATTGTTTCTGAAAACGGTTCGGGTGAAAAATTATACCAGCGTTCCTCGCGGACGGCTCCGTTCTCGACCACGAGCATCATGCCCGCGGCAAGTTTTTTGATGCCTTGAAAAATTGTTAGCGGTGATGGTGTGTAACGGAAGCGCAAAAATAGATTCAACGCGTCTGGGTTCACTTCGGGTTTGGAATTTTCGGCTGCCGCCACCGGACGGATTTCAGAACCGAAACTTAATTTCCCGTCCGCCAGCTTGTAGTAAATCAATTTAATACCCATCGGATCCCGCGCCACGACGAGCTTTTTCTTTTTCACGTCCCAGATTGCCACTCCAAACATTCCGTTGAGGTGGTTGAAGACATCGTTGCCCCATTGCTTGTAGCCGTGGATGATGACTTCTGTGTCCGAGTTAGTGCGGAACTTGTGGCCGCGACATTCGAGTTCCGAGCGCAGTTCCTTATAATTGTAAATCTCGCCGTTGAAAACGATCCACACGGATTCCTGCGCGTCAGACATCGGTTGATGGCCGCCGGACAAATCAATAATTGAAAGCCGGCGAAAGCCAAAGCCAAGCGCACCGTCGAAAAAATAGCCTTCGTCGTCCGGGCCGCGATGAAACATCGTGCGCGCCATTCGCCGAATCGTTTCCGGGTCAACCGGTTCGTTCCCGGAAAAATTAAGCTGGCCGCAAATCCCGCACATGATGTGAGCTGATAGTTGAGGGTTGATATTTGACAGCCTGCGTTTCGCGAATCGGGCGAACGACGTTCTCACGGAAATAGAACGCGAGGCTACGGAACATTTGCGACTGCGCCCAACGATGCATCGGCACGTTGTCCCAGCCGAAAATCAATTTGCGCGAACGGAATGAACCATCCGGCTTAACCCAATCTTTCAAAATTCCAGCAACAACGGTTTCCAGTGTCGTTTGCAATTGCAGGAAATGATTTCGCAGCAGCAGGCACAAATTAATACACTCCGCACAGTCGTAAAGTTCGCATTTATAGACTGTCAAACGCGGCGCTTTAGAAAATGGCCGGGGCATCCCATCTTCACCAAAAAGATTTTTCAGATAATAATCAACGCCATTTTCCAGCGCATCGAGAATCCGCTGGTCACCGGTAATCGAATAAATCTTCGCCAACGCCTTCATCACGAAACAAGTGTGGAAATGATCAACAAAAGTGCGCACGCCGTCTTTCGCGTAAGGCCACGAGCCATCGGCGTTTTGATTTTCCAAAACGAAATTCAAATTCCGTTCAGCGATTGCCAGATAATCGTCATCGCCAAAAAATTTCGCCGTGCTCGTCAGCGTGAACGCGCGGTAAGCCGAGGCGTTGATGACGCCGCCTTTGTCATAAGGCGTGTAGGAACTCGTGCTGGCCGTTTCGGATGTTTTGAAACCCTTGATGTCCGTGCAAACGTGGCGCGTGATGGATTCGAGAATTTTTTTCCACTCGTCGAGCGGCTTCAATTTGTAAATCTGCAAAAATGCCTCGAATCCATACGGCGTGGTCGTGATAAGCGGTGTTCCCGCCTTGATGATTCCATTGCGCGTAACCCAGTCGAACGGATAGCCCCAACAAAATTCTTCAAAGTCCGGGCAGCGGGATCTTTCAAGTTCACCCAAAAAATGAAAAGCCTTTTCAAGATGCGCGACCCCACCGATTGCTTCGTGCAAAAAAGCAAAACCCATCGCGTAATGCGCATCGGCAATCGGCAGGCGAATTGGATGATGAAACAGCCGACGAGCGTTCGGCGCGAATGCCTCACAAAAAATCATGGGTGCGACCGCCGCCGTGCCGATGAGCTTGTTTTGGTAATAAAGCGATTTCGCTCGGCTGCCAAACGGACCGGCGAAGAAGGATTGATGATCCCAGGAAACTTCGCCGTAATTCTCAAGCCAGCGGACAAAGTTTGTCAACGCGACGGAAACTTTTTCTGCGAGCGGTGAAATGGTTTTGACCGGCTTCATTCAGTTCATTTCGCCAGTTCGCTGGTGACACGGAAGTTGTCCACCTTCTTTATCCGAAAGACGGAAAACAAAATGGCCTTCAATTTTTTCATCTGTTCGGCGCGGTTGAAGCGCACGAGTTCCGGCGAGATGGGACGCTTCACACGTTTGATCGCCGCCCAAACATAACCACCGAGCAAGGCGAGTCCGCCGATGAGATATGGTTTCTTCACGAGCCGATACGTCACGCGAAATGATTGCCAAAGGGGAGAACCGCCGAGGTAATAATCTTTTTGGCCGTAGGAAAACAGCGCAGCGATGGGGCTTTTTTCCGCCGTGCCCATGGAACGGTGATGATGAAATCTTTTTTCCGCGAACGATTTTGTTTTCCAGCCTTTCAGCCGCGCGGTCATCACGGCGATCCAGTCCACGCCGCCCGCCGGACTTGCTGAATAACCGCCGATTTCGCGGAAACAATCGCGGCGAAAAAGCTGGCACGGGCCGGCCACAAAATTTTCGCCTTCAAAACTGTCGCGGGTTGAATCGTAATCGCCTTCCTGCGTGAACGGAGTTCCGGCGACGCCGAGTTTCGGGTCAGCGGAAAATTTCCGCATGAGAAATTCCATGTAGTCCCGTTCGAACGAAACATCGGCATCAAGATTTCCCAAAACGTCAAATTCAATATCCTGTATCTGTGCAAGCGCCGTGTTCACAGCATTAGCCTTGGCGGCAAAATTTCGGTCTTCGCGTTTTGGATTACGGATTAAAACAATCCACGAAAAGTTTTTTGCGTAACGGTTCACGATTTCCGCCGTGCGATCTGTCGAGCCGTCATCAACGATGACCCAACGTTCCGGCAATTGTGATTGCGCCGACACCGAATCGAGCGTCTTGGCGATGAACGCCTGCTCGTTTCGCGCGGAAGTTATGAGGACGTATTTCATTTATCCGAAATTTGTTTCTGCCCGCATTGCCCGCACACGTCTCCGCGAAAATCCCGCCACCGACTGACTACGGCGCGTTTGTTTGGACAGCGAAACCAACGGGCGGAAGAAGGTGGTTAACGATATCCAGCTGATGCGGATTGGGAAACGGAGTGTAATTGGGCTTGGGCGTGTTGTTGTAAAAATCGCGCCCGGATTGAATGCCAGGATACGGACTGGCCATGCCAGCGAGCGCGCCGTTCAGAGTGTTTGACCAGCAGTAAATTGGCTCCAATATTTCCCGTGGCCAAGAGGCGATACCTGTCACCGTGTTGATGACCAGCTCATTTCCCTTACTGTCTTGTCCATTGTCGTGCAGCAAATCGCCGGAGCCTCGGCCGGGCTGGTCGAGCGTTACATAAACGAAATAAAGCTTGAAATGATCGCCGGTGTTGAACGTCATCGGCGCATGAGACTGGACGAGGCCGGTGCCAAGGTAATACATGGTGTTGGCCGAATTGGAATTGACGACGGAAAAATAGCTGTTGGTGGTGCTGACCGCGTAGCTGGCAAAATTGTTTGTGTTGACCAGCGTGTAGCCGACCCATTGATTGTTCGTCCAGTTTGCGCCGGACACTTGCAAATAGCCTGAGCCGTTCTGCGCGGAACTGGTTCCGCTCAAATATAGCGTCGGGCTGTTGGAATCCCACGGATTAGTCCCGTTCGCGCCGCAGAACGGATACCATTGCGCGCAATAAGCGTCCGTGCTGCGGAAATTTCGCAACGCGACAATCGAGACGTAGCCGTTCGCCGTGTTGCTGAAAATCACGCCGGAGCCGCCGCGAATGTCCGCGATGGTGTAATAGGGATAGCCATTTGCCGACGGCGAATAATTGAAAGTGTTGCCGTAGACTTCAAAGCTGCGCTCACTGCGCCAGCGACCGCCGGTTTCCGTGCCGTGGTTGGCGAAGAAATCGTTCCAAATTGTGTTGTAACGGAATACTACGCGTGCACCTTCTTCGCCGTCACAGACGCCTGCCGGAGTGCCGATGATATTGGTGAAAAAATTATCTTCGATGTAAAGCGCGCTGGCAATATTCTGGCCAGAGCTATTTTGGCCATAAGTTGGCGGCAAAACATACGACTGGTCGCCCAACTGGTCGCCATCAACATAACCGTCGTCTTCAATCGCGATGGCTCTCATCAAAAATATGTTGTGGTCAATGACGTTGTAAGCACTTCCGTAAGTCACGATATTTTTGGCATACAAACCATTGAACAAAATATGGTCAACGCGCCATGAGGTATTTGCCGTGGCGCTGCAAACAACGGCGCCAAAATAATTGTAACTGGTGTTGGTCACGCCGCTACGAAGTTGCAGGTTGGACAATTCGGTCAGGTAATTTGGGTTTCCAGCAAGTATGAAAATTTGCCCTCCATTGTTGGCGCGAGATTCTTCATCAATGATGACGGTCTGGTTCGTGCCGGAACCTTTTATGGAAACGCCGTTGTTCAAATTCAATGTTTGAGTCCAAACATTGGTTCCGGGCGGAATCAGAACGGTGCTTCCGGCGGGAGCAGAGGCGACGGCGTTGCTGACGTTCACAAACGAACCGCTGGCGGCGTTGATCAGCGACGCAGGACAAACCGATTCCGTCATCAACAAAATAGTTGCCGCGAAAATCGGCGCTGTTCTTAATTTGAATATTTTCATTTCAGTCCTTTTGAAAAAACCTGGCAATCTCTGAATCGCTCAACGAATGAGCCGCCAAAAAACTTCAACAGCATGTTCTTTGCATTGTCCGAAAGTGTGGATAAATTCCGTTGCCGACATCCATTGTCCGAACCTCAAGCCTTCATGATAATCGGCGACGTAATTAAATTCCCCGGCAGCAGCGATTTCAGCAAGTATGCGAATACATTCCAGTCCTTCCTCTTTGAATTCGGGCAGGTTGATTTCAAAGGAAAGATAAGGAACCGGCTGTTTTAAGCTACGCAAGACATTCAGTTCATGGCCTTCAACGTCAATTTTTATGTAGAAGGGAATTCCGTGGCAGGCGATCAGTTTTTCCAGCGTGGTGGTTTCAACTTTTTTCTCTTCTGCGAAGCACAGGCTTTGTCCGGTGTGCGTCTTGCCGCTCCGCAATGTCTCCACCCATTTTGGATTGAGCGTGTTCAATGCCGAACCCGGCGCGTCAATCCACATCGTCATGACACCAACATGGTCGCTCACAGCGTCGCCCACAATAATCACCTGCTTTGGAAAAAGCCTGTTTTTGACGAATTTTCCCTTGAGCACGTCTTGATTAATCTCATCCGGTTCGACGGCGACAACCTTTGCCCCGAGTCTTAAAAAAATATCCGTCTTGAAACCGTCGTTCGCGCCAATGTCAAAAATGACATTTCCCTTTTGAAAACCATCAAGCGTCGTCCGGTAAAATTTAATTTCCCTGGCGCGATTGGCAATCCATTGTGGGTTTGCAAATGTCCAGTAGAAATCATAGATGCAAGAGGATCGCAATCGTTGATAGAGGCCGATTTGTTTTAGAAATGCCTGTGCAATCTGTTTCAACGGCGCTGGTGCGATTGTTGAGTCTGGTTTCATGACGTAAAAATTTCCGTGCCTTCAGTTTCTTCATTCAAAGAAAATTCTTTGACCGTCTCAACTCGCTGCTTCGGATAATCCATGGCGATGAGGTAGAAAACAAACCAGACCGGATGCAGCGCTTTGACCGCCGCTTCCGTCCAATTGTAAAAAACAAACGCGGCAAGAAAACCGAGCCGGAACCGTGCGAATTCGAAATTGTCCAAAAGCATCCGGGAACCTTTCCGAAAGGTTGAGATGATCAGCCCGATCATCAGTGCGAGGCCGACAAGTCCCAGGTTCAAATAAGTTTCCAGATAGCCGTTGTGCGCCTGAATCGGATGCCACCAGTAAATGTCCCAAAGTTTTTTCAACCGGTCGCCGAGCCAGAAGGATTCAAAGCCGGTTCCCAAAATCGGGTTGATCGGCATTTTCAAAACCTCGTGCCAGAGCAGCGTCCGATCCGTCAAAGTCGGATCCTTGCCCAAAATCTGGAGCGCTTGACTGGAAATTCCGAAGGTCGCTTCGGCGAAGATGACCACAATAATTCCAGTCACGACATAAACGCCGATAAGTTTCCTGTTCACAAACCGCAAGCCCAAAAATAAAACCATCGCCATCGCAATGCCCAGCGAAACCAGCGACGTGGAGCTGTGTGCCGCCTTGAGCAGCCAGAGTGTCATGCCCAGAAAACCCGCACAAAGTAGCAGTTCGTTCCGCTTGACAGAGCTTTTTTTCTGATTCCATGTTTTCAAGAAGCACCAGAAAAAAAAGAAACCTAAAATCAGGCAATCGCATCCCAGATCATTTTTATTAGTCGTAATACCGGTGTTGTCAGCCGTGCCACTCCACTGCTCGAACCCCCGTCCCCATTGAGGAAAATATTTGATGAACAAAATGGAAACCGGAACGAGCACATACGCGCATCTTTTCATCAGCCTGATGAGTGCCTCTTCGGGATCCGGCTCCGTGAAAATAATCAGAGCCATGATTGGATGACCCAAAATCTTGATCCAGCGTTTCAACGAGACGAGCGGAAAATCCGACCAAAGTATCGAGACTAGACAGTAAATCAAAAATGCGGCAATCAGTCGGTTGTTTCGGAGAATTTCTCCAAGATTGATCCGCCGTTTTTTCAGGACGCAAAGACCAGCCACAATCAACGCGAAATAAACCGTCGCATCCGCCGGACTTCCATCCTCCAGCGAACCGCTCACGGAAATGCCGCAAACATTCAACCATGCGGTGATGGTTCGCGAGCCGATAATCAAAAACCACAGGATCGGAATCCAAAGCGCGCTCGTGACATTTGGCTTTTCGCGAAAATCCCGTCGGAAAAGAAAAACAATGAAAACGACTGTGAGAACAAATGCTAGGATTGGCGGCATTCTGACAAAAATATTTTCAATCGAAATTTAATTTCGTAACCGGACTAAATACGATTTACCAAATTGTCCACCAAGCCTACGAACCGCTGTTCTTCCGAGTCCCAGCAATTTTTTTTATAGACCATTCGGCCATTTTCCATCAACTGCCGCAGTTCTGACGGATGTTGCCATGCCCATTTGATTTTCATTGCCAAGTCGTTCACGTTTCCTCCCTCGAAAAATAAAATTTCGTCATCATCAAAATAGTCCCGGATGCCTTTGGTGGACGGAACAAGCACTGGTTTATTCATCGCCAGATATTCAAAAATACGGGTGGGAAAATTGATCTCGGTAAATGAACTCAAGCGATTTGGGATTATGCCCAAATCTATTTTTGAAATTTCTTTTGCGATTTCATCCAAATCCTTGAAGCCGTGGGATTGCACGACACCTTCCAAATTTAATTTCCGAACCAGTTCCATGATTTTTTCCAGATAATCGGTCGGCTCGCCATACATGTGCAGTTGTATGTTTGGGATTTCCGCGCGGAGTTGGGCGACGGCTTGAATCGCCAAATCCAGTCCGTGGCGTTCAACCAGCAGGCCGTGATACATCAACGTGAAATGTTTTTCGCTGAATTGTTGAATTGTTGAATTGTTGAATCGGCGCGGGTCGAAAATTTTTGTTTCCGGCGAATTCATCACGGTCTCGATTTTTTCCGGCGGGCAACTTCTCGATGAGAAAAGTTCCTTGAAAGCCGTGTTTGGCGTGAGAACCAAATCCACAAACGCGATGCTGCGCTTTTCCATTTTTTTCAGCCAGCGGACGATGAAATGTTCGCCGGTCAGGCCGTAGATGCTGTGAAACAATTCCGGCATTGGGTCGTGCAAATCCAAAATGATTTTTGCGCCGCGCAATCGTGGCAACAATCCGCTGAACACCAAAAAATCCGGCATATTGTGGACGTGGACGAGCTTGTAGCGTTTTTTGAAACTCCAGGCCGAGAGTAAAAAAAACGAACACAGGAAAAACCAGGCGTATTGCAAAATGTAAATCAATTTTCCGGCGCGGCGACGTTTGAGCGGCGCGTGGAAAACATTGATGCCGTTGATTTTTTCGCGCCATGGCTCGTCGGAATTTTGCCGCAGGCAAATCACGTCCACTTCCATTCCTGCCGCGCTTAAGGCTTCGGCTTCGCGGCGCGGACGCGGATCGGTGGCGTAATTTGAATAAAGGACAACGGCTGCGCGCTCTCCTTTGAGCGGTTGCGTTTTGGTCGCGGGAATAAATTGCGCGGACAGATTTTTTGGCGTGCAATTTTTCTTGAACCAACTGGCGACTTCGCGTGGCAATGCGTTCCAAAACTGGCCGCGATAATTTTCCGCGACGTGCCGGAGAAATTTTTCATACAACACGACTGGGTATTCCGAAATACCCAATCCATTTTTCTCGAAGCCGGTGTAATCGGGGTGCACATTGACGAGCGCCATGCCGCCGTGCTTTGAAATCCAATTAAGTTTTTTCTCCCAAATCTCCGGCGAAGTTTCTTTGAGGACGATAAATAATGTAGAGTCCTGGGGCAGCGTGTAAGGCAGTTCAACAAAACCACCGCCATCCGGACGCGATGCCCAGAACGGAAAAATCGTGTTTGCGCTTTCCGGCTGCGGTTCAAACGGATCGGTGTCGAAGGTCGAGGCGTCATATTCGATTTCCAGATCATGCAGACATTCGCGGTGATGGAGCATGAAGCCGGAGCGGAAACCGCTGGCGTTCCACTCTTTGAGATAATGATTGATGCTTCGCGCATTTTCGGGAAATTCCTTTCGCTTCCAATAAAGTTTTCCGTCGTGCCGCAGATCATGCACTCCCACCTCGAAACCATTTTGGACAAGTTCCTCACGCAATTCACGCGAGACGCGGTAATCACCTTCGGGAATAAAATTGAACGAGGAACGGAAGCCGAGTTTTTTTTCCAGTTCCATCAATTGACGACATTTTTCAAGACCTCGAGAACCTTCCACGTCGTGTGTCAGCACCAGCGCGAATTTTTTCCCATCCGGCCAGCCGGGCCAGCCATCGGGCATTTGACCGGCGGCTTCGTTGATGGGCCAAGTGTCTTTGTGAATTCGCCGCTGTCTTCGCGCCACGATTCTGCGCATGGCCATCCGCAATCGCCACGGCAAATAAGGTTTGAGCCGGTAATAAAGACGATTGCTGTTGAACATGAAGAGTGAATTAAAGAACGGCCACGAAATACAACAGTCAAACGCAACCCGGAATTTCTCAAACGTCTCCGAGAGGTTCGCGGTGCAATCGGTCGGGAATATATTTTCGCGTCTTGTTGAGCACGGCGCCGACAGTTGCCTTCGACAAAGAGAGCAGGGAGGTGGCTTGCTGGACGGCATCGCGGCTGGTTTTTTCCGATTCGATGACAAGCAAGGTCATGTCCATCAATCCCGCGAGGCGCGCAGTCACGCTGGTCTGGCTGACAGGCGGCATATCGAAAATGATGTAATCGTAGTCGCTGGCCTTGAGTTTTGGAACAAGCGATGCAAAACGCTTGGGCAAAACGCGCTGAAGTTTTTCGCTGTTTGAACCTTCCGACACGACATACAAATTTTCCTGCACAAGCGCGGTGTCTCTTTTTTCGCGGACCAGTGCGTCGTCCAATTGGCAACCGGCCTCGCCCCTGAAAAATTGCTGCGCCGCTCCGCGTTCCTGATTCATGTCAACCAGCAAAACCCGTCCGTCGCCGGTTTCTGAAAGCGACGCCGCCAATCCTGCGGCAATCGTGCTGACGCCCGAACCTTTTTCCGTGCCGGTCACCGCGACCAGTTTTGGTTTGCGCGTGAGATTGATGCTTTCAAAATAAGTCATCAACCGGTCCCGCAATGCGTCGTAAAATGGATTCAGAAAACTGCCCGCTTCCCACGCGACAATTTCCAGCTTGCCGTTTCCCGCAGCAGACGCGTCGCCGTTTTGTTGCAACTGCCGTCGTTTCGTTGTTGCGGCGAGATGTTTATGCCCGTTTCTGGCGATGTCAGGAATGGAAAGAAACAGCGGAAGCTTTAATTTTGACTCAACCTCGATTGACCGTTTCACGGATGTATCAAAATAAAATTCGATCAGGAACGCCCACGCCACTCCGCCCAAAATGCCGCCCACGATTATCATCAACATGGACTTGAGTTTTTTTGAACGGTCTTTGAACGGCGGCGACGGTGCCTGGATGGAATTGATATTGTCAACTCTTCCGGGGCCGAGCGTTTCGTCAATGCGCGCCTGCTCAAGGCTCGTCGCGAAGTATTGATAATTTCCCTCCTGAACCGATTTCTTCCGCTGCAAATCAGAAATTTTCGATCCCGCTTCATCCACGTTCGCCGCTTCGGCCTGAATCTGGATCAACTGCTGTTTCAACACATTTATTTTCGGCTGGAGCGACGCCAATCGTTCCGTTCCGCCACCGGATGATGGCTGCTGTTCGGAAATGATTGGCGAAGGAATATACGAACCGGCCAGTTCTGGATATTTTTCCTCCAAATTTACTTTGAGCTTTTCAGTTTCAACAATCTGCGCGTGAACTTCCTTGACCAGTTTATTTTCTTCCGTGTATCCCTGCTGGGTCAGGTAATCATCAGCGCGTATCTGGACAAGCATCTGGAAGTCCACCAGTCGGTCGGCAAGTCGGATGATTTTCTGACGGAGGAAACGACGCGGTTGAGTTCTGAAATTTCGCAGTCGGAAGATGAACTCCGCGCCGTGAAAACCAAGGCCGGAATCATTTCCATCGAAACGGCGGAAAAAA